>ERZ1645192.3588-NODE-3588-length-12555-cov-8.502080_pt1 | contig 12555 bp, 10 predicted proteins | sample MGYA00575354_ERZ1645192 | MGnify/ENA primary metagenome ERZ1645192 (study PRJEB40844, sample SAMN11349763) | freshwater sediment metagenome | isolation source: river sediment | host: Sediment | place: India: Faizupur Khadar , New Delhi | collected 2017-02-21 ... | reverse complement strand
GCAGGCGTGCCCTCGATCGGGGCGATTACCTTGATCAGGCCATCTTGCTGGGTGATCTGGATGCCGAGGCCGCCGAACTCTCCCGACGTGACCAGCTCCGACTCGTGCAACTCCTCGGGATTGAGGTAGGCGGAGTGCGGATCGAGAGCCGCGGTCATCGCATCGAGCGCAATTTCGACCAACTGCGCCGCCGGCAGGGAATGCGGCTTGGGGTTCTGAGCCTTGACACCCTGAACGGCGGCCTCGATCAGCTTGCCATCCGGCAGGTCATCCACGTAGGCGTCGCTGATTCGTTTGTAGGCGTCGCGAAAGTGCTTGAGCTGGCGCGTGTTCTCGGGATCGGCCGCGTATTCATGGAAGACCGCGGAAAACCGTCCGATCTCGCGCCGGCCCCGCTCGGACAACCGGTAGAAATCGAAGCCGAGGGAGGCGAGCGCCGTTTCCATCTGCACCGATTGGTCGGTGCAGCCGTTCAGGCCCGGTCCAAAGGTGGCGCCGAGGGCGACCGAGATGAGGACGGCGCCTACCGCCTTGATTTGGTCGAACCCGATCACCCTGGCTTCCTCTGCACAGCCGCGGCCGCGGCGCTGTCGTAAGGGGCCGCTGGGATTGTCATCGTATCGTCCCTGGAGCCGAAACACGCGACCCGGATGGGGGCAACTGCCGATTGCGGCCGCAACGCGAATGTGAGCCACAGCGAGAATGACCACACGACGACGGCGCCAGCCTGATGGGCGATACCGAGCGGAACCGGTACGGCCATGAGCACGGTGACGGCGCCAAGGCCGTATTGCGCCGCGATCGCCAGCAGCAAGAGGCCCGCCGCCCGGCGCACCTGCGTCCCAGCCCGCATCGCCCGAGCCGCAACAAAAACACCGACTGCCGCAATCAACACGACGGTCGCCAGCAGCCGGTGCGTGAACTGAATGGTGGTTACGTCCTCGAAAAAGTTCACGTGCAAGGGATGGTAGGGAAAGATGAGGGAGGGGACCAACTCACCATCCATCAACGGAAACGTATTGTAAGCGAAACCGGCATCGGTGCCGGCGACGAAGCCGCCCCAGATAATGGTCAACAGCACGAGCGCACTGACGCCAAGCGAAGCCGCGAACAGCGGGCGCGGCTCAGGTCGCGACGGTTGCGGCGGCGCCCATACGCTGAGAGCCGTCCAGAACAGCAATCCATAGATCGCGAGCGCGGCGGTCAAATGGGCGACCAGCCGGTACTGGCTGACATCCGGCCGATCAACCATGCCGCTCTTGACCATCAGCCAGCCGAGAGCGCCTTGAAGCGCGCCGAGAAGAAACAAGAAGCCGAGCCTGATGCCGAGGCCGCGGTCGATCTGTCGCCTGAGCAGAAAGACCACGAACGGAATCAGGAAAACAACCCCCATGAGTCGGCCCGTGAGCCGGTGCACATACTCAAGCCAGAAGATCCCCTTGTACGCTTCGAGCGTCATTCCGGCGTTGATCTTCTGATACTCAGGATAGTTCTGATAGGCTGAGAATGCCTCCCGCCATTGCGCCTCGGTCAACGGCGGCAGCCAACCAGAGATGGGCCGCCATTCGACCATCGACAGCCCCGAATGCGTCAACCGAGTTGCGCCGCCGAGCACCACCATGAGGAACACGAAGCCCGCGAGGACGAACAGCCAGATGGCTACGCCTTTTCTTCGGTCAGCCGCTGGAAGCGCGCGGGGAGGGCTCATTCGCCTGCGGAACCACTCACGAACAGAGGACACGAACGCACGGAAACGAATGTCGGCAATATGCGCGCCATGCCTTGAAAAGCCAAGAGACCTTGCCCAGAAATCGGAGAGGAGCGGGCGGCGGCCGTCCCGAGCGGCTGCCTCTCTTTTCTGGCAAGGCAGCGCCCGCCAGCCACCAGGTTCGAGGCATGAAGTCCATGAGCACGACGTCCGCAGGCGGCGGGGGCCGCGTCTTCATCGTCGGTGCAGGGCCGGGCGATCCGGATCTCCTGACCGTGAAGGCTCTGCGACTCCTGCGTGCGGCCGATGTCGTCGTGTTCGATCGTTTGGTTTCGCCAGAGATTCTCGACCTGATTCCCGCGGGCACGGCGCGCGTGTTCGCCGGCAAGATGGCGCGCAATCACCACATGCCGCAGGCCGACATTAATGCGCTGCTGGCGACGCTTGCCGCGAGCGGGCGCAGGGTCGTCCGCCTTAAGGGCGGCGATCCCTACCTGTTCGGCCGCGGCGGCGAGGAGGCGCTGCATCTTGCCGCGCAGGGCATTCCGTTTGAAGTGGTGCCCGGGGTGACATCCGCCTCGGGCTGCAGCGCTGCCGCCGGCATACCGCTTACCCACCGCGACCTTGCGCACCGCGTCCAGCTGATCACGGGCCACGCGAAGGAGGACGAGCCGCTGGCGCTCGATTGGGCCAAGCTCGCCGAACCGGACGCGACGCTGGTCATCTACATGGGCCGGACCAACATCGGCCGCATCAGCGAGCAGCTCATCCGGCACGGACTGCCGAAGGAGACGCCGGCGGCGGCGGTGGTGAACGGGACGCGTGCCGATCAACTGACGATCCGAGCGAGCCTGGCTGAGCTGCCCGGTGCGATACGCCACCTCGACCGCGCCGCGCCGACGTTGATCTTTATCGGAAAGGTCGCGGCGCTCGCGGATCAACTCGGGCCGCGCGTGCAGGCTTCCGCGTCTCCTCCGGCTGCGCAGGTTCCTTGACGGCAGCCGCGGGGTGCCCTCGCGCGGCCGATCGGAATCCTAGTGCGCCATGAACAGCAACAGCGAGGTCCGCTCGATCATGTGTCGGGTGACGCTGCCGAGGATCATCTGCCACAGGCGGTTGTGCGTATACGCGCCCATCACGACCATGTCGGCACCGCTGCAGGCATCGCCCAAGCGTTCGTCCGGTGATCCGGTATCGGCGACAATGCGCGGCATGGCGGCAATGCCATGCCAGGCCAGGAACTGAACCGCGTCGGCGCAGGCCCGATCGACATCCGGATCGGCGCCGACGGAGATCACCTCAACACTCTCCGCCCGGTGCAAGAGAGGGAGGGCGTACTTGATGGCGCGCGCGCACTCCTTGCTGTCGTTCCAGGCGACGACGATCCGCTTGAGCGCGCCAGGCGCCGCAGCAGCGGCCACCATGACGGGCGCCGCGCTCTCGAAGATCAAGGCGTTGAAGGGGACGGTCGACAGCGCCTCCGGATGAACGATCGGGCGGCCGATGACGACGAGATCGGCCAGCCTTGCACGGTTGACGACCGTGTCCTCCTCGATACCGCGGAACTCGATGAAGCGGGCAGAAACTCCGCTCGGGGCCGGATTTTCTGCCGCGGCAACGCCTGCGCGCGCCCGGGCCTCCTCGAACATGGCCTTTGCGGCGGCGGCGCGTCCCGCCGACTCGCGTTCGGTCAGCTCGATCAGATCCTGAACGAGCGCGCCCGACATGCCTTCCCCGACCAGAGGCACGGCCGCCGTCGGCTCCACGCGCACATGCACGGCCTCGACGTGCGCCTCAAGCCACCGGCCGACGAACAGCGCCGTTTCCAGCGCCCCCTGAACCGCCGGTGTCCCGTCGACCGGCACGACGATCTTGCGCATGGACATGACTGTCCTCACCCTGCCCACTGCATTGTCGCGCGCGCGGCGGCAAAATGCAAAACTGGTTTGGGGGCAACGCGGCGACCGTGCCGGCGGGCCGGACGGCGCTGCCCTAATGCTCGATGCAAAGCTTGCCGAAGTGCTGGCCGCTGGCGAGGAAGTCCATCGCTTTCGGCAGTTCAGCGAATGCGAAAACACGATCGACGACCGGACGCAGCCGATGCTGCTCGACCGCGCGCACCATCGCCAGAAAGTCATCCCGGTTGCCGACGGTGATACCCTGCAGGCGGACGTGGCGCGTCACGATCAGGCCGAGGCGAACGTCCATCATGCCGCCCGAGAGGACGCCGATCATGCTGACCGTGCCGCCGGGGCGGATGGTGCGCAGCGACTGCGGCAGCGTGTCCTGGCCACCAACCTCGACGATGTGATCAAGGCCCTCGCCGCCGACGAGGGCGCGGGCACTTTTTCCCCATTCGGGCGTGGTCCGGTAGTTGATGGTCGCATCGGCACCGAGCTCGCGCGCGCGCTCAAGCTTGGCGTCGCTCGACGAGGTGACGATCACGAACGCGCCGGCGAGCTTGGCGAACTGCAGCGCGAACAGGGAGACGCCGCCGGTGCCCTGAACCAGGACCTTCTGGCCGGGCTGGACGCGGCCCTCCTTGACGACCGCCGACCATGCGGTGAGTGCGGCGCAGGGCAGCGTGGCGGCCTCGGCATCGCTCAAGAAGTCCGGCACAGGAACGACTCCCCCGGCGGGCAGCACCATGAACTCCGCCATCGTGCCGTCAAGCTCGCAACCGAGACTGAAGCCCAAGCGGTCTTCGTCGGGCGGGCCGGCCGACCATGACTGGAAGAAGAGGGGACAAACCCGCTCACCCAGCTTCGGCGCCGAAACGTCCGGGCCGATGGCGTCGACAATGCCGACGCCATCACACAATAAAATCAGCGGCAGCGCTTTCATCCGCGCGCCATAGCCCTTGAGCGGCACCAGCAGGTCGCGAAAATTAAGGGAGGACGCTTTCATTCTCAGCCGTACCTCGCCCGGTCCCGGCAGCGGCTCCGGCCGTTCGCTGAGGCGGACGTTCTCGCGTGTCCAGTCGCCCTCGACCTGAAAAACCTTCATCCGTTTCTCCTTCCCTTCTTAAGAGTCGGTATTTTTGTTTAGCTGCATTCCTGCGGCTTTGTTCTGCAGGCACAGTTGCTTTCCTGCCCTCGAGTCGGCATCATGCGGGAAACATAAAGATAATCAAGAAACGACTGGCCGCCCCGGACACACTGCCGGCGGCGTGAGCCAGGCGTAATGGGAGGTGATGTGTTCGAGATCGTCTTTCGCTATGACGCGGAGCGGTGTCGCGCGACGCAAATGCCGACGTGCGCCTCGGACGCGTGCCGCCGTCTCGAAGACGGCAACCGCGACTTTGCGCACCTGTTCGACGCGGTGCCACAGGTGCGCGGCTCGGTCCGGAGGCTTGTCCCGTTTGATCCGCGCGATCTCGGCCTCACCGATGTCGAGGGGACGGCACCGAAGCAGCATCCGTTCGCGATCGTACTCGGCTGCTCCGATGCGCGGGTCCCGACCGAGCTGATCTTCAACAAGTGGTGCAACGAGCTGTTCGTTGTTCGCGTGGCGGGCAATGTCCTCGGCGCCGATACGCTTGGCAGCATCGATTACGCCGTCAGCCAGCTGCGCGAGCGCGTCACGCTGATGGTGGTGCTCGGGCACTCGGGCTGTGGCGCGGTCACGGCGGCGGTCGATGTTTTTCTCAAGCCCGCGCAGTATCTGGCATTTGCAACCAGCCACCCGCTGCGGACGATTATCGATCGGGTTGTGGTCGTTGTCCGCGGTGCCTCCCGCGCGCTGGAACTCGCGCATGGTGAAGATGTCAGCCACCAGGCGGGGTACCGTCGGGCGCTGATCGAGATGACGGTTGCGATGAACGCCGCGCTGACAGCCCACACGCTCGATCAGGAGTTGCGCCGCAGTCCGGCCACCACGCCGATCGCCACCGTTTACGGCGTTTATGATCTGGCGACACGGCGGGTGAACGTTCCCGGTATGGCTCCCGCCGGCGGTCGTGAGATGGACGTCTCGTTGCAGGCGCCGCCTGCCGATATCGATGCGTTCGCGGAGCTGGCGCGCCGGCTTGCAGCGACCGACGACGTTCGCGCCCTCCTGGCCGCGGCCTGAGCGGGCTTCGCTGCAGGCTGATTCGCAGGCGCGCGGCGGCAGGTGTTGCCTGTGTCCGCCGATCAGAACCGCGAGCGGCCGCCTGGCAGTGTTACCTCCTTGAATTTGCAGCTGCCGCGATGGCTTCCGGGCTCTGATGCGCGGGGTCTGGGGTTTGCCCCTCGATCAGGGTAATCTTGGGCCCATGGAGCGGATCCTTCTCAGCGCGCTGATCTTTACGGGCATGGTGTTCGGCCTCTGGCCGATGGCTGTCCGTGCGGCCGAAACCGACTTCAGCGCTTGGCTCACCGAGTTCCGCCTCGAGGCGCGCGCGGCCGGCATCCGCGACGATGTCGTCGATCGCGTTCTTGCCGGCGTTCGGCCGATCGACAAGATCGTCGAACTTGACCGCCGGCAGCCGGAATTCGTCGACACGTTCTGGCAGTACGTTGGCACGCGGGTTACGCCAGCGCGGGTGGAGCAGGGGCGGGCGCACCTGCAGCGCCACCGCGAGCTGCTGCAGGCCGTGGAGCGGCGGTACCAAGTGCAAGCGGCGGTGCTGGTCAGCTTCTGGGGACTGGAAACCGATTTCGGCGGCAACACGGGGCAGTTCCGCGCCGCCGACGCGCTTGCCACGCTTGCCTATGACGGCCGTCGCGGCCCCTTTTTTCGCGAGCAGCTGCTGGCGCTCTTGCATTTGGTGCAGGCGGGCGACGTGCCGCCTGACGCCCGCGCATCGTGGGCCGGCGCGCTCGGGCAGATGCAGTTCATGCCGACCACCTACCGCGCCTATGCGGTCGATTTCGATGGCGACGGGCGGCGCGACCTTTGGCACAGCATGCCGGACGTGTTCGCGTCGGCGGCCAACTATCTGGCCGCGATCGGCTGGGACGGCGCGCGCAACTGGGGCGAGGAGGTTCGCCTGCCGGCGGACTTCGACTACTATCTCGCCGGGCCGGATGTCGAAATGCCGATCGACAGCTGGCGTGACCTGGGCGTGACGCGCGCATCCGGTGCGGCTTTGGCCGGTACGGCCGGGCGCGCCTCGATCATCCTGCCGGGCGGGGTCGAGGCAGGACCGGCGCTCCTTGTCACGTCCAACTTCCGGGTCATCATGGGCTGGAACCGCGCCATCAACTATGCCGTCACCGTCGGCCATCTCGCAGATCGCATCGGCGGGCGCGGGCCGTTCGTGACCCCGCGGGGCGGCGACGTGGCCGGCTTGTCGCGCACCGACGTGGCGGAAATGCAGACGCTTCTGGGCCGTCTCGGGTTCGATACGGGCGAGGCCGACGGCGTCGTCGGCAGCAGGACCCGCGATGCGATTCGCGACTTCCAGCGCGCGGCCACTCTGCCCGCGGACGGGTTCCCGACGTCCGGACTCCTCGATCGGTTGCGGGTTGCGGCGAAGGAGTAGCGGTTCGCGTGAGCGCGTGCGCGCGAAGGGAGGCTTGAGGACGATGACCAACGCTCCGCCAACGCTCCTGGGCGATGGCTGCGTCGGCCGGCGCCGGAGGCGGCATTGGCCGGTCCGATCGGTGGCCCTGACGGCGGCCCTGCTGCTCAGCGCGTGTGCCTCGGCTCCCGAACCGGGGCCATCGGCGCGTCCGCGCGACCCGCACACCGGCGGCCTCTACAAAGTCGGGAAACCCTATGTAATCAAGGGTGTATGGTACACGCCGCGGGTCGACTACGGCTACGACGAAACCGGCGTCGCTTCCTGGTATGGCCCCGGTTTCCACGGCCAGGCGACGGCGAACGGCGAAATCTACGACATGAACGAGCTGACGGCCGCGCATACGACCCTGCCGCTGCCGAGCATCGTCCGCGTCACCAACCTTGACAATGGCCGCACGATCAAGCTGCGCGTCAACGATCGCGGTCCCTTCGTTGGCGGCCGGATCATCGACGTTTCGCGGCGCGCCTCCCAGCTTCTGGGCTTCCACGAAAAAGGTACCGCCACGGTGCGGGTCGAGATTGAAGCCGAGGAAAGCCGGCAGTTGGCCGCGGCCCTGAGTGCACCTGCTTCCGAACCGCGGACAACTGTGATCGCAGCGACAACGCCCTCTGCCGCTTCGGCCGCGCCGCCACCCGCACCCGTTGTTACTGCGGTGAACGAGACGTCAAGCAAAGAGGCGACGCCGGAGCCACCGCATGTCGATCTCTCGCCGGCCGCGCTGGCTTTGCTCGCGGCGGGTTCGGGGGAGCCTGAGGGCGATGCCGGCGAGCCGGCCTGGGGCGCAGGTCCGCTGGCGGAGACCGCGCTGATGGCGGACGATGGGATTGACGCGTTGATGCCGCCGGCGCAGCCTGCCGCTCCGAGCGCGCACCACGGGCCGTTGGCCGCGACAAGGCGTGACGAGGCGCGCTCGCTGCCGTATGTTCAGGCTGGTGCGTTCTCCGACGCCCGCAACGCTACGTGGGCGCGGCAGCGCTTGGCGGGGCTGGGTTCCGTTGCAATCACCAATGCAAGCGCCGACGGACGCGGCCTTTATCGTGTCCGGGTCGGGCCGTTTGCTTCGAACGGCGAGGCGCAGCGGGTGTTGGCGCGCGTCATCAGCGAGGGTTTCGCAGGCTCGCTGGTCGTCTATGATTGAAACGCGGGTGCGGCCGCGTTTGCGCTGACCGCTTTGGCGGCCCGGGCTGGCGGGGACAGGACCCGGAGTCGATCGCGAACGCTTACGGGAAGGGCCTATGACGAACAAGGGAATGAAGCGGGTGCGGCGCGGCCGTTGGGGCTGGAGCGTTACCGCCATGGCTGCCGGATTGGCCGCGGGATTGCTGATCGGACTCTTTCCTCTGCACGGTCATGCCATCGAGACAAAGGCGCGCCAAGCCCTGCTCATCGACATGCAGACCGGCGCCGTGATGTTCGAGAAGAATGCCGACGAGCCGATGGCGCCGGCGTCCATGACCAAGATCATGACCGTCTACCTGTTGTTCGACCGCTTGAAGAAGGGAGAGTTGCGGCTGAACGATACGATGACGATCACCGAGAACGCCTGGTCCAGAGGCGGTGCTGCCAGCCAGGGCTCGACCATGTTTCTCAAGGCCGGCGACCGGGTGCGGGTGGAGGACCTGATTCACGGCATTATCGTACAATCGGGCAATGATGCTTCGATTGCCGTTGCGGAAGGTCTGGCCGGTAGCGAGCCTGCGTTTGCCGAAGAGATGAACCGGCGCGCCCGCGAGATCGGGATGATCAATTCGCATTTCCGCAATGCCTCGGGGCTGCCAGAGCCGGATCATGTGACGACAGCCCGGGACCTTGCCGTTTTGGCGAAGCGCACGATCGAGGACTTCCCCGAGTACTATAACTTTTATTCGGAGCGTGAGTTCTTCTACAACTCGATCCGCCAGGGCAACCGCAATCCACTGCTCTACAAGTCCGGTGGCGGCGATGGACTGAAGACCGGTCACACGAAGATCTCCGGCTACGGCCTGACGGCATCCGCCATCCGCGGCGGGCGGCGCCTGATCTTGATCATCAACGGTCTCGCCAGCATGCAGGACCGCAGCGACGAAGCGCTGCGGCTGCTCGACTACGGATTCCACGAGTTCGAGAACGTGCAGCTGTTCAAGGCCGGCGAAGAGGTCGCCAGAGCTCAAGTCTGGTATGGCGAGACCGCTGACGTGCCGCTGGTCAGCCAACGGGACATCCTGGTCACGCTGCCGCGCACCGCACGCCCGAGCATGAACGTCGTTGTGAGCTATACCGGCCCGGTTCCGGCACCAATCGCGCCGGGCCAGCCGCTGGCGGTCTTGAAGATTGGGGCGCCCGGCGTCGGCCCGATGCAGCAGCCGCTCGTTGCCGGGGCGCCCGTGGAGAAGCTCGGCATCTTCGGCCGGCTCGTCTTCGCCATCAGGCACTTGACCGGCAGTCTGGCCGGCTAATGACAGCCGCCCAGCCGGCCGCGCCCAAGGGGAGGTTCATCACCCTTGAAGGCGGGGAGGGGGCGGGGAAATCGACGCAAGCGGCACTGCTCGCTGACGCGCTGCGGTCGGTGGGGATCCCTGTTGTTGGCACCCGCGAACCAGGCGGCACGGAAGGCGCGGAGGCGATCCGCACGCTGCTGATGCACGCTCCCGACCAGCGCTGGTCAGCGGTGAGTGAGGTCTTGCTGCACTACGCCGCCCGCCGGGAGCACCTGGACAAGGTGATCCTGCCGATGCTGGGCCGCGGAACTTGGGTCGTCTGCGACCGCTTTGCCGATTCGACGATGGCGTACCAGGGCTATGGGCTGGGGTGCGATCGGCAAATGATCCGCGCATTGCATCAGCTTGTCTGCGGCTCGTTCCGGCCCGACTTGACGTTGGTGCTGGACGTCGATCCCGGCCTGGGCCGGGTGCGGACGGCCGGCCGCGGTCAGGCGAGCGACCGTTACGAGCGCCTCGACGATGCCTTCCATGCGCAGGTCCGTGCCGGCTTTCTCGCCATCGCGGCCGCCGAACCGGAGCGATGCGCCGTTATCGCGGCGACCGGGACAGTCGCAGAAGTGGCTGACCAGATCCGCCGGACCGTCGCTGAACGGCTGCAGATGGGGGCGATCGCGCCGTGAGCGCGGCAGACGAGACGGACGGCCTGTGGCCGCCACCACGCGCCAATCCCGACCTTCTCGGCCAGGAGCAGGCCGAGACGCAGTTGGCCGCGGTTTACGCAGCGGGCCGGGCGGCGCATGCATGGCTGTTCAACGGCCCAAAGGGCATCGGCAAGGCGACACTGGCGTTCCGGCTTGTGCGCTGGCTGTTCCGCCAGGGCACGCTCGAGCAGGCGAGGGTGGCGTCGCTGCCGGCGGCGGCTGATCTGTTCGGCGCCGAACCGCCGCGGCCCGCTTCCTCCGCGCTGTTCATCGATCCCGGTGATCCGGTGTTTCGGCGCGTCGCCAGCGGCGGGCACGCGGACCTGTTCACCCTTGAACCGGGGGTGGATCCCAAGCGGGGCACGCCCAGAACCGAGATCAGTGTCGCCGAAGTCCGTGCGGCCTCCACGTTTCTCGCTGCGACCGCCGCCGAGGGCGGTTGGCGTGCCGTGATCGTCGATCCCGCCGAAGCCATGAACCGCAACGCCGCCAACGCACTGTTGAAGACGCTCGAAGAGCCGCCGCGCGGGACGGTGCTCATCCTGATCAGCCATGCGCCAGGGATGCTGCCAGCCACAGTCCGCTCCCGCTGCCGAAGGGTGACGCTGGCGCCGCTCGCCACGCCGACGATCGCGGAGTTGCTGCAGCGCTACCGGCCGGAGACGACGGCGGATGAGGCGGCCGTGCTGGCGCGGCTGGCCCGCGGCAGCATCGGCCATGCCTTGAGGCTCGCAAGCGGCGAGGGCGAACGGCTGCGGGGCCAGCTGACGCGGCTGTTTCGGGCGCTGCCCGCGGTTGAGCCGCTGGCAGTGCTCGATCTCGGCGAGGCGGCGAAGGGGCAGGGGGCCGGGGAGGGGGGATTCGCGCTCCTCGCTGACCTTTTGCGCGCCTGGCTCGCCTCGATCGTCCGCGTCGCAGGGGGCGCGCAGCCGCAGGAAGCCCTTGCAACCGAGGCGGAAACCATCGGCAGGCTGGCGGCGGCGGGTGGGCTTGAACGCTGGTTGCAGGTGTGGGACAACGCAACACGTCTTCTGGCGCGCGCCGAGGCGGCCAATATGGACCTAAAACAGGTTGTGCTAGCCGTTTTCCTTAACGTCGAGGCTGCCTTGAAACGCTGAGGCGTGCCTGTACTTCTTGAGCGCTGTCCTGCGACGGACCGGAGCACCATGACCCCAGCGCCGACGTACTACCTGACGACGCCGATCTACTACGTCAACGATGTGCCCCATATAGGGCACATGTACACGACGCTCGCGTGCGATGTGATTGCGCGTTTCAAGCGTCTCGACGGATTTCAGGTCAAGTTCCTGACCGGCACCGACGAGCACGGGCAGAAGGTGCAGAAGGCGGCGCTGGCGGCCGGTCTCGACCCGCACGAATTCACGGACCGGGTCTCGGCGAACTTTCGCGCCCTGACGCAGGCGATGGGGTTCTCCAACGACGATTTCATCCGCACCACCGAGGCGCGCCACATCCGCTCCTGCCAGGCGCTGTGGCAGCGCCTCATCGCCCGCGAGGAGATCTATCTCGGCACCTACGCCGGCTGGTACGCGGTTCGCGATGAGGCGTTCTATGCCGAGAGCGAACTGGTCACAGGGGCCGACGGAAGCCGCCTGGCGCCGTCCGGTGCCGCGGTCGAATGGGTCGAGGAGCCGAGCTATTTCTTCCGGCTGTCGGCCTGGGGCGACCGGCTGCTCCAGTACTACGCGGACAATCCGGACTTCATCTTGCCGGAAAGCCGGCGCAACGAGGTCGTCAGCTTCGTCCGCTCCGGCCTGCAGGACCTGTCGATCTCGCGCACCACGTTCGACTGGGGAATCCCGGTGCCGGACGATGAGCGCCATGTCATGTACGTCTGGCTCGATGCGCTAACCAACTACATCACCGCGCTCGGTTTTCCGGACATCGAAACAGATGACTTCAAGCGCTTCTGGCCGGCCGATCTGCACATGGTCGGCAAGGACATCGTGCGCTTCCACGCCGTTTACTGGCCGGCGTTCCTGATGGCCGCCGGCATCGCACCGCCGAAGCGGGTGTTCGCCCATGGCTGGTGGACCAACGAGGGGCAAAAGATCTCGAAGTCGGTCGGCAACGTCATCGATCCGCACGCACTGGTCGAGCGCTACGGCCTGGATGCCGTGCGCTACTTCATGCTGCGCGAAGTTCCGTTCGGCAGCGACGGCGACTACTCGCACCGGGCGATGATCGGCCGGATCA
>ERZ1645192.3586-NODE-3586-length-12558-cov-5.810605_pt1 | contig 12558 bp, 18 predicted proteins | sample MGYA00575354_ERZ1645192 | MGnify/ENA primary metagenome ERZ1645192 (study PRJEB40844, sample SAMN11349763) | freshwater sediment metagenome | isolation source: river sediment | host: Sediment | place: India: Faizupur Khadar , New Delhi | collected 2017-02-21 ... | reverse complement strand
TTCTGGTACAGGTGTAACGAGTGGTACTTCTGGTTTAGATGGAACATCAGGAACTTCTGGTGATGGAACAAGTGGAACTTCTGGATTAGATGGAACCTCTGGAACCTCTGGTTTAGATGGTACTTCTGGTACTTCTGGAACTTCTCCATCTGGGGCAAGTGGTACATTTGGAGCGGCTGGTGGAGAAATAGTAACAGTTTCTGATGGTCTTGTTATATCAATTATTTAAATAAATATATGGAGGATTTTAGATTATGAATGTTCCGCTTTATGGGGATGAATTTCGAAAATTATTTGGTAATATGACAACTCTGTCTCCGAGTGCACAAGATGAACCAAATATGACAATTAAAGTTACTGCCGGAGGATTTTGGTCGTTTCTTGATGGAGTACCAAAATATGTTGAATATATTGGTGGAAGTTCACCAACAATTACAGTACCACCTTCAAATGCTAAATGGGTAGCAGTTTGCTTAACACCTGGTGGTCAACTTACTGTTCTTGATGGATCACCTTCCGCAAATCCGTTATTACCATCTATTCCAAAAAATAGATATCCAGTTGCATTAGTTTATGTCGAAAGAGTAACTACTGCTATAACAAATAGTATGGTATTTGACGCTAGACCTGTTTTTTCCTTGCCAGTGCAAGCACATACTGATCTCCAAGGAACAGCTGGAGAAGATTGCCATCCAATATCAGCAATTGCAGGACTCAATACAGTTTTAGAAACTTTTTCAACTTTATCATATGTAGATGAACAGCTTGAATTAAAAGCAGATGGTAATGGCACTGTTGGTACTAAATTTATTTTAAATAAAGATTTTACAGGTCCAACTGGTGCTGAAGATTGTAGTATTGAAGTAGAAAGAGGAGCTTCTGTTAATGTAGCTATTAGATGGGATGAAACTGCTGGTAAATGGGTATTTACAAATGATGGAATTACTTGGTATTCATTATATAGTGCAGCGGACGATTTATCTTTAAAAACATATAACAGCAGTTCTGCACCAATATTAGCAGATGGAGCAGCCGCAATATGGATTGATGATTCATCGAATGTTTTTCTAGTTTACAAACCTGTTGGTCTTACACAAGTTAAGGTTCAATTACAGTCGTAAATAAAAAAATTAGGTTCGGTAAGATGTTGTTTGATTCTTACCGAACCTAATAAAAAAATGAAAACCCTTTCCCATTTTTGAAAGTGTTTAATTTTGTTAACTATAATTTATATGAGAATAATTTTTTAAAAGGAGAATCATATGGCAGATCAGTTTAAATTACAGGAAGCAATTACGTTTATTCAACAAACGCCTCCGGAAACATATCGTTTAATGGATGTAATGATTATCGATATACCAACAGCATATGAGCATGGTAAAGTTTTAGCTGAGGCAGCAGTTATTGATCTTAAAGTAGCTGAAGATGTGAATATCTTTGTTTTGAATTGTGCTACGGGTGTGAGTCTTAAAATTGGTAATACAACCAATCCAGAGCTTAGTAATGTAACACAATTTTCATACAAAGGAAATAAGACAACTTTTTATGTATCAAATTCAGGTACGGAAGATATACTTATTAGTTATGCAACATGTAGTCTCTAGAAATTTTTATTGAATAATTAAAGAAATGGAGAAAAAATATGATTTCTCTCAGTAGGTATTTTTTAGAAGTAGCAAATGTTGGTCCGTCATCTTTACCGATAGCTCCATTTGGAGTTATTAATTCAAGTGAGAGAAATAAAAAATTATTAGCGAACGCTCAAAGTCTTTCGATGAAAGAACCTGAGACTCAACTAAAATGGATAAATAAAATTTTAAGGTAGGAGAAAGCAAGGTGTTTATTCACAATTTTTACGGTGATCTTTTGCTGACTGTGCGAGTACTTTTTGATCAACATATTTTTCAAAATAGAAACTATATTAAACGGTATGAATTCAATATGGGTAATAGAGCAATACAATTACCGGTAGATTTCAAGCCGAATTTTGAATTTCCTAATATAATTGTAACATTGAATGATGAAACTACAACATTTGGTCAAAAAACAGATGTGTCTTTAAATCTTGGACTTGGTAATATGGACCAAACACCAGTGCTTTATAATCCAGCAAATAATGATGTATTGAGTGTACAAGAAGAAATGGTGAATATTCCTATTACTTGCACAATTAATTGTGAATCACAATTTCAAGCTAAAGAAATTTTTGTACTTATTAAAAGGTGGTTACCTATAAGTAAATTTATTCAATTATTTGAATATACTTCATATTTAGAGGTTTCGCCAGAATTTCTTTCTGATAATCATTTTAATCCAGCAATACATCAAATTAGTAATCTTTATGTAAAATTAAATAAAAGAACTGGTGAAATAGATTATTGTTTTTCATTAACTTACAAACCATTTATTCGACTCGATTCAGTTTCATCGTCGATTCCAGATTCAACACAAAGATCATTTCAAGTAGTAGTTGATTTTACTTATATGGTTCAACGACCACTATATTTGTTTAATGATAGATTACCATCAAATGTTGAAGGTATGAATATATCAATTGATCCAGCTGGTGGATTTGAACCTATTAGTGATTATCCTGCTGGTAAAATGGTTAATTACTTAGCGGATGATATAGCTAATCAAGAAAATGGTTTTGTTAGACGTTCTTTTGTTGTATCTGATGAAAGTCCTAAAACAGTTAGGAAAGCATTATGGGATCAAATAATTTTAGAACCACCAGAGATTTCTGAAACTTCTGCTAGTGGAAGATTATCTGGAATAAAAGGAAGTGACGATTATTTATATTTAACCACAAATGTAAATGGTGTTACTAAAAATTTTAAAGCACTTATAAGTTCATTACCAATACCAGGAGGAATACCAGGAGTTGAATATCCTGTTCCTCCTCCTACTGATGTTGATTTTACTGTTGATTGTGATCATATACTTTCAACACATCAGGAAAATGATACAACAATTGTATCAACATTATATAAAACAACACAAACAGTTACAGTTCAATTTGATCCTAAAGATTTCTTAATGTCAAACCAATATTCATATAATTTAATTAACGGCGCAAATATAGTTAAAGATTTTCAAGATTATACAATAAATTTTGATGAAAATTCAGTAACATTTAATATTAGTACTTGTGTTTTTTCAAAGTTTGCACCATCCTTAACAAGTCCTTTAACAGTTCAATTTTATTTAAAGAATGCTAAATATCCGAAACAAATTGGAGGTATTCAACCACATATTGGACTAGTTAGAATAACAAACATTACAAGAACAAGTGCTGAAATTACATGGGTTTCTGATGTTAAAACAACTTCCCAAATTGAATTTGGAGAAGAAACAATTGATTATAATAGATTTTCTGATATTAAAAAAGATTATACATATGATCATAGAATTGTTTTAAGAGGATTAGATTGTGAATTACTTTATCATTTTAGAATTAACACAGTGTCAGAAGGTGGTGAAACATATGTATCTGATGATTATTCATTTATAACTGCATTATGTCCACCACTTGAATGTTCACAATTTCATATAGACGATACTGGAGTACTTGATGAAAATAAGATTATTTATATTGAAAATAATCCTAATAGAACTCCAGAAAATGGATATGTTTATCATGTAACAGTTGATAATCGAACAGATCAAAATCAACCAACAGGAATCTCTGGTGATATGTCTACACATATTATTGTGTATGTATATCCAAACACAGGTGTAACTCCTGGTTGGTACAATTTTGGTCCATTTTAAGTTAACAGGAGTAATAAAATATGATTGCGTTAACAAAAGTTTTACTCGAAATACCAATACCTGTTACACCAGTTGATCAAAGATTTGCTACGATGGGATTACGGGTTCCGAATAGAGCCTACTCAGCAGTACCAAGACAGGTAACTACACAAGCTGTACAACAAACAGCTACTCCAAATATTTCTAGAGTTGCACGAGTAGCTAAACAAACTGCACCAAGTGTAATACCAACAGCATTGCCTACACCTGCTGGTATTCCAAGACAAATTGCTCAACCGGTAACTACAACACCAGTTGTTAATGTTCCGAGACCTGCTCCAGTTACTACACCTATGGTGACACAATATGTGCAGCCTGCAGTTGCTCCACCTGTAGTTGCTCCACCACCTGTTAATCCAGTTATTCAAAATCTTGGACAAAAAGTTAAAGCAGGAGTTGGTACTGAAGAAGGATTTCAAAATGCACAAAAATTTCAAACTGCAAAAGCAGCTATAGCTGCACAACCACCTATAGCTGCACAACCAGCTGTTTCTGCTGTTAAAGAAGCAGGAAAAGAAGCAGCTGAAATAGGAAAAAAAGCCACTAAAGAAATATCTGGATCTGAAGCTGCGGGTATTGCACTTAAAAAAGGTTCTGAAGCTACTGGTGAAGCAATTGGTAGTGCTGGTAAAAAAGCTATGGAATTTGCTGCTGACCATCCAGGTGCTGCTGGACTGTTAGGTGGTGCAGGTACTGCACTTGGTTTAAGAAGATTATTAAGAAGAAAAGAAGCATAGTAAATATAAATATGGAGGAAATATAGATTATGTTAGTTGGAATTATTAGCAGAATGGATAAATCTATTCTCGAATTGGCACTTGTTGACGCTTTTTTTGACATGTGTTTTTACGAGGGAGAAGAATTCACAAAACAAGTTGAACAATTTATTATTGACATTGAAGAAGGAAAAATAACTGAAGATCAGGCGAATAAATTTATGTCTATGGCTGAACCATATATTGATAATTCTCTTTTAGCATATGGTTCACATTTAATGGAATCTATTCCGGATGTAAAACTCGGCGCTGACAAGAGTACAGCTGTTTCAAAAACACACGTAGGTGCTGATGTTATCGGAACACAAAGTTTAAAAAGAGCAAAAGAAGAAATTCAAAAAGCTAAAAAATTTAATACTAAATCTAAAACACTTACTGAAGCTGAAATTTATGAAAATCTTGCAACAATAATTCCTGATAAAGTGAAGAAAGGGGTTAATAAATTTAAAGAAAAAGCAGGAAAACTAGCTAATTCATTAAACAAAGCGACTATAAGTGGAGTTTCTGCTGCTCAGAAAGAACTTCAATCGCATATGAATATTCCTGTTAAAGGTGGAAAAGCAGCAGTTACACCAGATGCGTAAAGACAAATATAATTAATATTATATTTATATTACAAAATAATTACTAGAATGAGGTATAAATTATGGAACTTAATGAATTGATCTTAGAATCTATTAGCATTATTTCAGAAGGCAAACACAAGGAAGGTCATATGAAAGAAAAAAATGTACAACCAACGAACGTACAGTTTACTGACGAAAAGAAAAAAAATATAGAAGATGTGAATGTTAAACCAAAAGATAAAGCTAGTCATAAGGCTGGTATTGAAGGATCTATTCCAAAAGAAAATGAAAATCCACAGGGTGAAGGTGGTGATGAAGCAGTCCCTACAATTCAGTCACATCCTAAACTTGCGGAAGCAATTGCAGCAGGAATTACTGGAGCTAAGAAAATTGGAATTGAAGGAAAGTTTAATACTAATTCAAATATTAAGTTTAAACAACCGGAACCTGCTTCTAATGAGAAAGGTGAATTAAACAAATAAAAATAGGAGGATAAGTAATGTTATCCATTATAAAATATACATTTGGAAATATTCTCGTAGAAGCTCTTACAAAAGATATGGAAGGAATTAATCCTGATAATCGTATAGGAAGAAAAATATTACATAAATTATCACCATTTTATGTTAAAACTGATGTAGGGGAAGCACGAGAAACTGAAGCTGGTGCATGGGCTTCAAAAATAGCAAAACTTAGACAACAACACGCGGATGATATTAAAGCTGCCGCACAAAAAGTTGGTAAAAATACAGTAGGTGATGTGTCTGGTACTGAAGCAGCAGGAATTGTTGCAAAGAAAGGTGCTAGAGCTGCTGGTGAAGCAATTGGTAGTGCTGGTAAAAAACTTGCTGAACTTGCTGGTGATCATCCAGCTTTTGTAGCAGGTGCTGCTGGATTGTTAGGTGGTGCATTATATATGAAGAGAAGAAAACAACAAAATTCATAGAACAAATTTTATTAGAATTAATAAATTAATATTTTTTAAAACAATAAACATGGAGGAATGTTATATTATGGATATGAAAAAAATTATCGATGAAGCGGTTACTAATGTAATTGGTGAAACATCTGTTGGTGATCAGGTTGGTGAAACCGCACAAGACATTAAGAAAGGTGCTGTAAAATTTGGTAAAAAAATAGCCAATAAAGCTGGTGAAGCAAGTGAAGCTGCAGGTGAAGTAGCTGGTGACATCAAAAAAGGAGCTATTAAAACTGGAAAGAAAGTTGCTGAAAATGCTGGTGAAGTGGCTGATGATGTCAAAGAAAAAGCAGTTTCCGTTGGTAAGAAAGCTTTAGAAGCAGCCAAGGATCATCCAGGTGCAACTGCTGCAATCGCAGCCGCTCTTGCAGCTGGTGCAGGGGCATTAGCTTTACGTAAGAAAATGAAGAAAGCATTGGAGAAGGAAAACTAATTTTTTGGAGGATTTAAATATGAGTTTAGATGTTAATAAAATTATTCAAGAATCCCTCAATGAATCAGTTATAGCTACTGGTGAAGCTGTTAAAAGATCTGCTCAAGCTTCACTTGATGCTTTAAAAGGTGGTTCTGCTGCTGATGAAGCTGAAGCAGCAAAAATATATGCTGCTAAAGCTATTCAGAAAGCAAAAGAAGAAAATCCGGGACTTCTCGAAAAAGCTGGTAAATCCTCAGAAGAAATATCAGAAAAACTTCAATCAGCAGCTAAAAAAACACTTGGTGTTGCGAAAGAACATCCAGGTGTAGCAACCGGTGTTGCTGCTGCTATTGCTGCTGGACTCGGCGCTCTTGCTCTTCGTAAACATATGAAGAAAATGAAAAAAGAGTAAGAATACTAAATGGTAATTGGAGGATTTAAATATGAGTTTAGATGTTAATAAAATTATAACAGAATCACTACAGACTATAACTAAAGATCAAGAAGTGATTACTGAAGATATTAGTACTGATCTTAAAAATGCTGGTGAAGATATTAAAACTGGTAGTAAAAAAATATTTCATAAAGTCTTTGGTAGTAAAACAGATGTTATGAAAGATGAACTTGAAGGTCAGTTACATAAGGGTCTTAATAAAGCAGAAGAAGTTGGTGATAATGTTAAAGAAGGTATTTCAAAAGCTGGAAAGAAAGTTGCTGAATTTGCCGACGAAGCTAAAGAAAAAATAGTTTCTGCTGGTAACATTGTTGCTGATCAGGTTAAGGAACATCCAGGTGTTGCTGCTGCTACTGTTGCTGCTATTGCAGCTGGACTTGGTGGCTTAGCATTACGTAAACGTATGAAGAAGGTAAAAGAAGGTCAAAACAAATAATTAAATAAAAAAATGGAGGATATATAACTATGTTAGAAAGAGTAAATGCCCTTTTGGAATCGGAAGGAAATGAATTAGTTGAAAAACATGAAGGTGTTCTCGTTGAAGCTATGATTCTTGTAAATGATTTTCAGAAGGATCTGAAAGCTTTTGTTCTGAATAATCCTGTAGAATTCATTGGTGAAAATACAGAAGATACTTTTAAAAATATTCGTGTGTTTGCTGAAGTTGCAACATCACAGTTTGTTTCTGAAGTTTCTAACCTTTATGGTGGAATTATTCAAGAAGAAGTTGTTGTACCTGGGGATAAAGGAATTTCTGAATATTTGTAAGATTAGGATTTGATTATGAAAACTGATGGGATTACAAAAGAAGTTACGGACAAAGCATCTGAAGATACTCTTGGGAAGGTGGCACTAGCAGCTGCTGCAGGAATTGTTGTAGCTGCTGGTGCTAAAAAATTATATAAGAAATATAAAGATAGACAATTAGAAAAAAAATATACAGGTTCTTCACGAGAAGAAAAATTTCCTGAAAATGATGATATCCTTCCAGATGCCGCTTTTAATATTTCTGATGCTTATAGACTGAGAAAATTAAGGTAATAATTATGATATCAATTAACAATTTATTTTTATCAGAAGCTTCTGTTTTTGACAGATTTAGAACTAGTATTAATTATATTTTTGGGAGAAGACGACCAATTCAACCGTTACCACCACAAGCTGCTCTACAGAGAAAAGTGCAAGATTCTAATGCAATTTTTCGTAGAACAACTCCTGGACCAGTCAAAACTAAATTGGGTTATAAATCAGAATATCGCGTAACACCAACTCCACAGAATTTTCATCCACCAGCACCTCAAATAACTGTTCCTCAACCGCCTCGAGAAGTCATACCTGCTAATATTAATATCAAAAAACCATCAACAGTTACTGCTGGGATATCTGCGTAAAAAATAAAAAAAAGAAATTATCGGCAAGACTATAAAAGATCTTGCCGATAATTTTAATTATTCATTTTGATTTGTGATATGTTACCAAACGATGTTTCTAAATTCATAATTTTACCATCATGTGTTATTATAAACACTAGAGGTAAATTATTTTTAATCCATTCATAGTTTTTAAATATGTATTCAACATCTGAGTAAGAATCAGTTAAAGATATTACCATACTTAAATTATCTTTATCTTTTTCCCAAAAATCTTTTTGAATTTCATCAAATAGATATTTATGTGATGTACCTCCTCTACCTTTATATCCTTCTTTTGATATAAACTTATAAAACTTATGGATGTTATCTTTCGTAAATATTTCACGTTGATGAACTGTTACATCATGAACTATGACATGAACCTCTTTAAAATGTTCCATACTTCTTTCGATAATACCTGAAAACTTTTTTAAAGGTCTATCTGTAATAGACGCAGATGAATCGACACCAACTATAAGAGATCCAGTACCTTCTGTGTCTTGTATTAAAGAACAACCTGGTAAATTTATTTTATGTGGTATAAAGAATTTATTTAAACTTCTCCAACTTCGATCATCTGGTTTCATTATAATATTAGTTTTAATAGCTTTTTCTACGAGTGTTTCCCAAGGTATTTCAACCTTTAAAATATTATCGAGATAACTTACTAAGTAACCTGGAAGATTTCCTTGAGATTTAATATTTTCAAATATTGCACGAGATTCTGCGACAATTTGATCAATTAATATATTTTTAGTTGCTTCATCAAGTTCTTCAGAATTATTTTGAGTAATGCCACCTAAATTTGTTGAAACTGTGAACATGTAATTTCCTTGTCCATCTTTCACATTAATTGACATATCTTGTGCAGAATCAATTTGTAATTTTGAAGGGTGTTTTATAATCCAATCATAAGCATATTCTGCTGTACAATCTGGTTTATGAGAATATAATTCATCTATAATATTGTATTTATTATTATATGGTTTAATGATTTGTTCCATCTTTTTAAGAAACACTTCAACCACATGATCACACGCGACATTCCATTCTTCCCATTTTCTATCGCCACGCCTTGCTCCATGTTTATTTAGAACATGTAATAATTCATGACATATTATGAAGATTAGATTATTATACGTGTAATCAGGTTTAAGTAAATAAAATTTATTGATAAATATTGCTCCGCTTTCAATCTTAGTTAAATTTTTAGTATCGAAGCGAACAAATCCTTCAATATTTTGATCAAAATTTTCAATTTCCCAAGAGAATTTATTAGCACACATTCCGAAGAAAATTAAAGCTTTTGTAAAAAACTTTATTTTAGATTTTCGAATTAATGATATGATATCTTCAGGCATGATTAATCACCCATATCTGAAGTTAAATCAACAATATCTTTTAATGTTTCTCGAACAAGTTCAGGTTCGGATTTTTGAATATGAGTAATAATTTTACCAATTATATTCTTTTTGTTAATAATCTTTTCAGCTTGTTTCATTTCTTTTATCATCATAATTGATAATTCTGATGCTTCTTTCATAAAAACACTGATAAGATGAGAAATATTTGGAAGAATTTTATCTCTATCACTTCTACCAATATAATTAGTTGTTAAAGCATAAGCTAATGCATATGATTTAACAGTATCATCTGGTAATTCAAATGTTTTATAATTGGTTAAAATACTATCAATATCAAATTCCGAATATATTTTGTAATATGTAGTAAATTCAGACGCTGCTTCTTTTCCTACATATCCTGTTCCGAGATATAAACAAGCATCTGTACTAATTACTTTTTTATGATATTCTTCTCTTGATTTGATTTCATTTGCAAAACGTGTCCATGATCTTGGTGATCCCCATGCTACGTCTACTTGTTCTTCTTCATGGAAGAATTTTTGATATTGAGCATTTCCAAGAAAAGAAATAACACCTGGATGTATGTTTTCACGAAGTGCGTAATTTGTTTTCCAACCATTAAAATCTGTATAAACAGGTAACATGACGCAGCGATTAACAATTGCACTAAACATCGATTTAGCACCTGATTTACTGCTAGTATTGCCAGCCATTACTATAGCACAATTTTTTGGAATTTGATAACCTCTTAAAGATCTTTCTGTAAATAATTCATATAATAAACCCATATGAATTGGACCAAGCAAATGAGAATCATCTAATAACCAGATTATTATTTTGTCTTTTTTCTTTTCAGATAATTCAAAAAGAGTTTTCATAATATCAGGAAATGACCAAATTGTTCCAAGAACTGGTTTGCCATTGATCATTATATTGTCAAATTGTGGAATACCACCAGTTTCTTCAATTGGTTTTAATGCTAGATGTGTTGAAATAATACCAAAATCATATTGTGTACCTAAATGTTGTATAGTTGAAGTTTTTCCACCACCAGGTGCGCCACAAATAAAAGGAATACCGACATCTACACCATTGACTTGAAGACCACAATTCCATAATACTTCATTCATAACTTCATGTAAAGCTTTAGCATTTTGCGAATCGTTAAACATTATTACCTCCTCAAAATAAAAATAATTGTATTCTTATTATTTCTATATAAAATAATTGAATACTAAAAATGAGGGTTAAAACAATGGCTATACAGACAGTTTCATTAACTGATTATTTTACATCACAAACCCTTGATGTTAAGAATATTTTTAAGGAATTTAAAAAACCTATTCTTAACAACGTATTTTTTACTAATCTAGCAGTTCTTAGATTAGAATCAAACTTTTATGAATTTACAAACGATAGATGGAATCAGAAACCAACAATATTCTGTCTAGACACTTACAATGAACCATTATTATATCCTGTGATAATGTTAGTTAATAATATTAAAACATTTTTAGAATTTACACCAGATAGATTTATATCAACAATTAAACATCAAAAAATTATTATTGCTCCGTATAGGGAAACAATTATAAAAGTACTGAGCACATCAAATTCGTAAAAAACTGGAGATATTATCTTATGCAAGATCTTGATAAACTTTTTCCACCAAGTTTTTTCTCATATACAGATGTGAATCCTATTCTGCAATCCAGTGAACAAAAAATATTTGTTCTTTTGAAGAATAAACAAAATGAATCTGTTTATTCAACATTCGATGATGATTTTTCAAATTATTTGGCAAAACTTCCTACTGGTCCTGTTAAAAACCATGTAATGAAACTTCGAAATAAAAATTTAATTTTTCTTGGAATTGCAAAAGTTAAACCAGATAATGTTGTAGTTAGACCACTTATCACTACTGAAGATAAATTAGCTGGTGTTACATTGGATTCACAACAATTAGGAGTCGATCCTATAACTGGTTCATCAGAATCAATAGATGAATGTGTTTATGCCGCATATTTATGTCTAATTAGAGCAGCAGTTTTTATTCATAAATCTGAAATTAGACAAAATAAAGATTTGCATAAGCTTTTATCAACATATCTATATATGTTATTCTTAAAAGCTATAGGATCAGATAAATTATACTCTGAAAAACAAAAAGCATTAGTTCATATTTTATCTATATATGTTTATTATAAACATTATTTAAAAGAAAAACACAATTATATATTAACAATTATAGAAAGAGATTATTCAAAATTTATTGGTAAAGAATATATTAATGAATTCTTACAACAATTAGATAAAATTCAAACTTATAATTCAATTAAAGACTTTCCCAAAATGTTAATTGATCTAAAAGTTCTTAATGAGTCACCAAATGTGATGTTAATGTCTCTATTAAAAATTCTTAGACCAATAGGATTTTATTGTTTAATTGGTCCGTTAGATTATTTTATTTCGTTAGTTATTATAACAAAATATCCTGTTGAATTTATTGGAGCTAAAGCCCCGACTAATGAAAAAATTCAAAATGCAGTTGAAGATATTATATCCGAATATATGGATAAAATTAAGTATGATTTAACAACATTGAATAGAATTAAAGATTAAAGGGATTTTATTCTCTTTAAAAATTTATAAAAAAAGGAGATTCTTAATATGACAAAGGCACAATCATTAGCAATTAACTGGAATGAACTTAAAGACTCTGTTAAAATTAAATGGGATTTTTTAACAGATATAGATTTAACTTCAATTAATGGTGTAG
>ERZ1645192.3585-NODE-3585-length-12562-cov-7.376669_pt1 | contig 12562 bp, 11 predicted proteins | sample MGYA00575354_ERZ1645192 | MGnify/ENA primary metagenome ERZ1645192 (study PRJEB40844, sample SAMN11349763) | freshwater sediment metagenome | isolation source: river sediment | host: Sediment | place: India: Faizupur Khadar , New Delhi | collected 2017-02-21 ... | reverse complement strand
TGGTGGACCTTGCACGTAATGACATCGGCAGGGTATCTGAGTTTGGAACCGTAAAGGTCCCGGATTTTATGTCCATTGACAAATTTTCCCATGTGCAGCACATCACTTCCGTAGTAACCGGAGAACTCCAGGAACAGAAAGGAGCGGTAGATGCACTGGAAGCATGTTTTCCGGCAGGGACCGTGAGCGGTGCACCAAAGATCCGTGCCATGCAGATAATCCAGGACCTTGAACCGATCCCCCGGGGAATTTATTCGGGTGCAGTCGGCTACCTTGGATTTGACGGGCTGATGGAGTTTGCCATCGCAATCAGAACAGTAATTGTGAAAAATAACATTGCAACCTGTCAGGCCGGTGCCGGGATTGTTGCAGACTCGGTCCCGTCCAAAGAGTTTGACGAGACACAGGCAAAGGCAGGAGCAATGGCTCAGGCAGTATTCACCGCAGGAAGATTACCATGAAGGTCGTTATCGTTGATTGTTTTGACAGTTTCACCTACAATCTCTATCAGCTGGTCGGATCCCTTGGTGCAGAGCCGGTTCCGATAACCTGCAATAATCCAATAGAAAGCATCCAGAAAGCAGATCCAGACCGGATTATCCTGTCACCAGGACCGGGAACCCCGAAGGATTCCGGCGTATGCAGGGAAGTAATTGAGACATACATGGGGCAGGTCCCCATACTTGGCGTATGTCTTGGGCACCAGACCATCATCGATACCCTGGGCGGTGTTATCAGGCAGATGAACCGGCCGGTACATGGCATGACCAGTGAGATCCATACCACCGGAGAAGGAATATTCGATGGTGTTCCAAAATCCTTTCCCGCTGCCAGGTACCATTCCCTCACCGCCGAGCCGGAAACCCTCCCATCAGTTCTGACTGTGACCGCGACGACACAGGATGACCAGACGATCATGGCTGTTTCACACCGGAAACATCCGGTGTTTGGCCTGCAGTTTCACCCGGAGAGTGTCATGACCCCGGCAGGCCGGACCATCATGAAGAATTTTCTTATGTTCGGAGGCGAGTGCTGATGATACAGAGCACCATCAGGAAAGTGATCAGCATGCAGGATCTGGCACCCGATGAGGCACGGGACCTGATGACCTCGATTGCAGACGGGAACGTGACCGATGCACAGATTGGATCCATCCTTACTGCTCTTTCCATGAAGGGTGTGACTTCCCATGAGATCACGGCCTTTGCCCATGTGCTCAGGGACCGGGCAGTTCAGCTGAAGACCAATGACTCGGGCACCTTTGTTGATACCTGCGGGACCGGGGGAGACGGGGCACAGACCTTTAACATCAGTACCGCCGCAGCCCTGGTTGCAGCATCAGCAGGCGTCAGAGTGGTCAAACACGGAAACCGGGGAGTTTCAAGCAGGTCAGGATCGGCAGATGTCCTCGAGGCACTTGGGATTCCCATCACCCTCACCCCGGAGGAGGCAGCAGCTTCAGTCTCATCCCATAACATTGCCTTCCTGTTTGCTCCCGGCTATCACCCCGCCATCGGACGGGTTGCGTCAGCACGAAGGGAGATCGGGTTCTTCTCGGTCTTTAACATCCTTGGCCCGCTCCTCAATCCCGCGGGGGCATCAGCCAGACTGATCGGGGTAGGCGACACCCGGCACATCCCCTCCATTACCGGAGCTCTCACAAACCTGGGGGTATCCCATGCAATGGTCGTTCATGGAGACGGGACTGATGAGATTACCATCACCGGTGAGACCGAGGTGCATGAATTACATGAGGGAACCATCTGCAGGTATACCCTGACTCCGGAGGAGTTCGGAATTACCCGGGTCCCACGGGAAGCCATAACAGGAGGAAGCCCTGCAGAGAATGCAGAGATCATCATGGACATCTTCTCAGGAAAGAAAGGTCCATGCCGCGATATCGTGCTCCTCAATGCGGCGGCGGCGATATACCTTGGTGATAAAGCAACCTGCATCTATGACGGATTTACAAAAGCCCGTGATGTGATAGACTCAGGGCAGGCATACCGGCTCGTTGAGTCGCTCAGGGGAACATTATGATCCTTGACGAGATTGTTGCTTCAGCCCACCGCAGGGCATCCGAACTCCCTGGCTCCTTTCAGACATCCACCCATACTCCTCTCAGCCTTAAAGATGCAATCATGGAGAAACGGAGAGCACATGCACATCCGGTTATTGCAGAACTCAAGTTTGCATCCCCGTCCCGGGGCGTTATCAGACAAGGGGCAAGCCCGGAGGATGTTGCAGCCGAACTCGTACATGGAGGGTGCTGTGCTCTCTCAGTCCTGACCGAGCCCGAATACTTTTCCGGGTGTTCAGGCACCATTCCGGCCATCAGGGACCGGGTGACGGTTCCCATCCTGAGAAAGGACTTCATCGTGCATGAGCAGCAGCTGGACGAGACCAGGGCTCTTGGAGCGGATGCTGTCCTTCTCATAGCCGGCGTTCTTGGAGAGGAGACCGGGCACTTTGTTGACGAGACGAAAAAGCGTGGTCTTGAACCTCTGCTTGAAGTGCATACCAGGCAGGAGGCACGAATGGCAGTCGATACCGGCGCAGAGCTTATCGGAATTAATAACCGCGACCTGCGGACCTTCAAAACCGATCTGTCCACCACCAGGCGGATTGCTCCCCTGATACATCAGGCAGACAAGACTGTCGTGTCTTTGAGCGGGATGATCTGGCCCTGTGATATCAGGTTTATGAGCCATTACGCAGACGGGTTTCTTATCGGATCAAGTATAATGTCCTCAAAGAATCCAGGAAAAAAAGTGGAGGGATTGGTATACGCATAAAGATCTGTGGAATCACAAAACCAGAAGATGCACGCCTTGCCGACCTGGCAGGAGCTGATGCCATCGGAGTCGTCCTGTTCTCGGATTCACCCCGGGAGGTATCTGTTCAGAGGGCTGCAGAGATCTTCAGGGCCGCCGGACCGTATATGGGACGGGTGTGTGTGTCCCATACAAGCTCAGATCAGGAACTGGCACAGATGCTTACCCTTCAGCCGACGGCCATTCAGATATCCCATCCACATATCCTCCCTTCGTATCGCCCATACCAGGTCATCAGGGTAATACAGCCGGGAGATCCGGTGCCCGGGAATACCGATGCCGTGATTGTTGACGCCAGCATGGGGAAAGGAACCCTTTACGATCACGATTACGCACAATCCATCATATCTATGTCAAAAATACCAGTCATACTAGCCGGGGGATTAAACCCGGATAATATCAAAGAAGCAGTCCGATTACGGCCATATGCCGTTGATGTTGCATCTGGTGTTGAATCATCACCAGGAATCAAAGATGCCAGTAAAGTCATGGCATTTGTGAAAAACGCCAGGGAGGCATCCCATGCAGCTTAATACCCGGCTTGGGGAGTATGGGGGATGTTTTGTCCCGGAAACACTTATGGGAGCACTTGAGGAACTGGAAGATGCATACCTGAAGATCTTCCCGGCAGCCGCATTTCAAAATGAGCTCAAGGAATATCTGACCACGTACGCCGGACGGGAAACCCCCCTGACCTTATGTAAAAACATGTCACGGGATCTTGGTTGCACCGTGTATCTCAAACGTGAGGATCTCCTCCATTCTGGTGCCCATAAGATGAACAATGCACTCGGTCAGGCACTCCTAGCCAGACACATGGGCAAAAAGCGGCTCATTGCAGAGACCGGTGCAGGGCAGCACGGAGTTGCAACCGCTATCGCCGGAGCGGTCCTTGGCCTTGAGGTTGATGTGTTCATGGGTGAAGTGGACATTGCACGTCATGCCCTCAATGTTGCCAGGATGAATATGATGGGAGCACGGGTCATCCCGGTCACGTGCGGAACACGGACGCTCAAAGACGCCATGAACGAGGCGCTCCGTGACTGGGTTGCCAGGGTGCTTGACACCCATTATCTCATCGGGACGGTTGCCGGACCACACCCCTACCCCACTCTGGTCAGGGACCTGCAACGGGTCATCGGTGACGAGACAAAAAAGCAGATATTGGCAGCTGAAGGAAGGCTTCCTGATGTTATCATCGCCTGTATCGGGGGAGGATCCAATGCCATCGGGATCTTTCATCCGTTCATCGAAGATATGGCAGTCAGGATGTACGGGGTAGAAGCAGGAGGAGAGGGTCTTGATAGGAAACATGGTGCTTCACTCTGCGGAGGAAAACCAGGCGTCCTTCATGGAAATTATTCTTACCTCCTTCAGGATGCATTCGGCCAGATAATTGAGTCACACTCCGTATCAGCCGGTCTTGACTACCCAGGTGTCGGTCCGGAACATGCGATGCACAAGGATTCAGGCAGGATTACATACACGGCAATTACTGATACCGAAGCACTTGAGGCATTCCTGTACCTTTCGAGGATGGAAGGCATTGTCCCGGCACTGGAATCCTCACATGCTGTCGCCTTTGCACGAAAACTGGCACCTGAATTATCAGAGGATACTATCCTGGTGATAAACCTCTCCGGACGGGGAGACAAGGATGTTGAAACCGTGATCAGATACATGGAGGGGAAGCAATGAACCGGCTGAAAACGGCATTTGAAACCCGCAAAAAAAGCCTTCTCATGACCTTCACCGTCGCAGGAGATCCTGATTTTGCAACCAGTCTTGAGATCATCCGTGCACTTGAGAAGGGAGGAGCGGATATCATCGAACTCGGCCTTCCATTCTCAGATCCGGTTGCCGATGGGCCGGTCATCCAGCAGGCAGACCAGCGGGCTCTTGCATCAGGGATGAACACTGACCGGTTCTTTGATCTGGTCAGGGAGGTCCGGAAGAGATCTGACATCCCCCTTGTCGTTCTCACCTACACAAACCTGATCCTGCAGCGTGATATCAAAAAATTCTATCAGGATGCCGCAGATGCCGGTATTGATGCCGTGGTTGTTGCAGACCTTCCATTCGAGGAGGCAGCACCCTATATCGACGCCGCAGAGGCTGCAGGGGTCGCACCGGTCATGATGGTCAGCACGACCACTTCACCTGAACGCCTCTCAAAAATCCTGACCGTGCAGAGCGGATTTATCTACCTGGTCGCGGCTCTTGGTGTCACCGGCATGCGGCAGAAAACTGACCCGGTGGCACGAAGACTGCTCATCGATCTCAAAAGCAGGACAGACATACCTGTTGCCCCCGGATTTGGCATCTCTGACGGGGAGCAGGTACGGGATTGGGTGGATGCCGGAGCCGATGCAGTCATCGTGGGTTCGGCCCTGGTAAGAAAAATTGAGGCATGTTTAGGAGAACCAGATACCCTGATCCCCCAAATCACGGCATTTGTGCAATCACTCAGACAGTAATCAGGCGATGCTGCAACACCCGTCACGGGAGAGCGGGATGCAGATCATAAACCGGGAACCCGTATCCTTCCCGTCACTCTCCACCCACACTTTTCCTCCATAACACTCCATCACCCGTTTTACAATGGATAGCCCAAGACCGGATGACTGACGGTCATGCCTGGACTGATCGGCCATGTAAAACTCATCAAATACATGGAGTGCCTCTTCCTTCGTCAGACCAATCCCGGTATCCTCAAAGGTGATGATAACCGCCTGATCATCAGCATGGGAATAGATCCTGATCCTGCCATTGTTCCGGGTATACTTGATAGCATTGCTGAGAAGGTTCTCAAATACTGATGAAGCATCCCGATTCGAAAAACTCACCGACAGATCATCCGGAACCTCCACTTCGACCGTGAGGTTTTTCTGCTCGACAAAAAGCCAGTGTTTCTCCACCGCCTGATGGATAAGGACAGCAGGGCGGATCATCTCAAATTCAACCACCCCATCCTGCCGGCTGAGTCGTGCCAGGGTGAGAATCTTCTCTATCTGTTCCCTGATTGAGTACACTGAACGAAGAAGGACACCAAAGAGTTCACGCTTCTCAATCTCATGCTCCTCATGAAGAAGCGTGGGAAGCAGGGCAATCAGAGGGGTCAGAGGCGTCTTCAGATCATGGCCAAGCTGGTTGATAAAATCGTCTTTTTGTTTCAGGAGCCGGTTTACTTCATCGGTCCGTTCTCTGACCCGGTCATCCAGTTCCCGGTTCATCCCGATCAGCCGGTTGGTTAAAAAGTCCAGCTCATGGTTTTTGTCTTCCAGAACCTGTGCATACTCCCTGAGCTGAGCTTCTGCCTCTTTTCGTGCCCTGATATCCCTGGCAATCACGAGAATGGCCGGCCTTCCACGGTAGCTGATAGCCATGGTCGAGACCTCGACCTGCAGAACCTCCCCGGTATGACTGATAAAACATTCTTCTTCAGGGGGATTTAACCCCGTTCCTGAAAATGATGCTGATACCCGGGAAGCGACCCGGGGAAGATATTCAGGATGGACATAGGCTAGGGGGTCCTCACCAATTACATCCTCCTCCTTTTCAGCTCCAAACAACGTGACACCGGCAGGATTTGCATAGAGGATCTGTTTCCCGTCATGCACAAAGATGGGATCAGGAGAGAGCTCAACCAGAGTCCTGTACCGTTCCTCACTCTCACGAAGAGCCTGGTTGACCTGCATCAGTTCACTGGTCCGTTCGGTCACCAGGACCTCAAGTTCCTCACGGGATTTTTTAAGTGCTTCCTCAGCCTTTTTTCTGGTTGTAATATCCCTGATGCATTCAATCGCACCGACTATCTCACCTTCAGGATTTCGGAGTGGAGAAGCAACACCCCACAGGTACATCGCTTCTGTCCCTGCACCGCTCATGTACGCCTCACCGATGATGACATCCCCCTCCCGCTGGAGATTCATGTACTTTCCCTGGGTGACCTCATCAGGCTGTAATGCAAGATCTACAAGGATCGGCCTTCTGTCACCATAAAAGGGGACCGAATATGCATGGTTCCCTTGTCCAAGCATATCCTCTGCCGCAATCCCGGTCAGGGCAACAATGGCACGGTTCCAGAATATCACCTCTCCTTCTTTATTAATTACCACCGTTGCATCAGGGAAGAAGTCAATGACATCAGCCAGTTGTTGCTTGGATTCCCTGATATCGTCTTCTGCCTTTTTTCGCTCCGATATATCAATAATTACACCACGAAGGCCAACTACCACCCCGTTCTCAATGACTACTGTGGAATGGATGATTACAGGAAAAGTTGAGCCATCCGGCCTGATTGCCACATACTCATGCGGTTTTGAGGGAGCACCTCCAATGACAGTACGAATGATTTCAGCAGCACGGACCCTATCCCCGGGGATGATAAAATCAAATACGTTTTTATTATCAAGTGGTTGATCAGGCTCATATCCAAAGATCATGTATGCCTGATGATTGACGTAGGTGATACGTCCATCAAGGGAGCACTCAAAAATCCCTTCAGGGAGAAGATCGGCAAGATCCTTATAGCGTTTTTTACTCTCCTGAAGCATCTCCTGGGATTCGCGTAACTCCTCAAGACGAAACTTCAGTTCTTCTCCTGATGCGATAAGTTCCTCGTATGCAGCACTCAGATCAATATTCCGCTGCTCAAGTTCATTCTCAGCCTGGATTCGTTCGGTAATGTCCCGGATGATCGCCTGGTAAAAGAGAGATCCTCCAACCTCAAGCCTGCTGATACTCATCTCGGCATCAAATACCGATCCATCAAACCTGCGAAACTTCCAGGTGACAACAGCTCCGTCCTCCTGTAAGGCAGTCCGGAGTAACGCCCCTGCCTTATCCCTGGTCCTGCTCCCTTCCGGTTGAACCTCCGGTGCCAGCAGGGTAAAATCAAACCCTATCATCCGGTTCTTATCTGCATGAAATAAGGCTGCAGCCTGATTGTTACAGTCAACGATGGTAAAGTCGGAGAGAAGGAGAATCCCGTCAAATGCCGTCTCAAATAACCGCCTGAACTTCTCTTCATTCTCTAACAGGGCTTTTTGTGCAGATTCGGCATGAACAGCCTGGCGGATTTTATGGGCAAGCTCAGCAAAGAGAGATGGCGGGTCACCTCCCTTTTGCAGATAAAAAGTTGCGCCTTCGTTGATCGCCTCAATAACGACCTCTTCTCTTCCCTTTCCGGTAAAGAGAATAAAGGGGATGTTCACCCCTTTCTCGCGGTACGCCCGTAAGAGATCCATCCCGGACATCCCGGGCATGTAATAATCAGAGACGACGATCTCAAATGAACCGGACAGAATCATTTCAAGCGCTTTAAACCCGGACCGTACGGTTGTGACGGTAAAGCCCTCCATCCTCTCCAGGTATAACTTGAAAAACCCGCAGAAGGATTCGTCATCATCAACGTACAGGACTGAGATCATCTGCTCTGCAATCTACCTGTTACAACTGTAGGACATTGTTTTATATCAAGGTGCGGACATCGTGCAGATATTGCCGGTGATAATGAACTTCTTAAAGATCAGAGATGCATGGTATCATCATGAAATATGGATGGGTGCTCCTCCTTCTTGTGATGATAACAGGATTCTGGCCGGCTGCTGCATCCTCTGCAGAAGAACTGGCAGCACAGGGAAATATGCTCTATGATCAGGACCAGTACGAAGAAGCCCTCATCATTCTAGATCAGGCTCTTACCATCGATCCCGAACATCTCGAGGCATTAAACGGAAAAGGAAAGACCCTGAAAAGTCTGGGAAGATTTGAGGAGGCCATTCTCGAATATGATAAGGCAATCGCCGTTGATCCAACCTATAAAAAAGCCTGGAACAACAAGGGAATCGCCCTGACCTATCTGGAAAAATATGATGAAGCGATGGCCATGTTTGACGAGTCACTCCGGCTTGATCCTGAATATGGGAAGGCATACAGCAACAGGGCCTGGTGCCTGATTCTTGCCGGGCGGTATGAAGAGGCTCTGGATTCGGCAGATAATGCAACAATATGGGAGCCGTCGTATGCCCGTGGCTGGAGTAACCGGGGTGATGCCCTCTTTGCCCTTGGCCGGTATGCTGATGCAGTGGTATCCTATGATACTGCGCTTATTCTGGACCCCGGACTTCTGGATGCCCAGCAGGGAAAGGATAAAGCAATCGCAAAGATGTCATAACCGGCATTCCTTTTTTTGTTTTTAAGAGACCTTCAGATTCCCCTTCATGGTACATATCAAAAATTGCGGAAAAGTCAAACGCAAACCAGATACCCTACCGAACGAAACCATACACACATGAAAATTCAGGCAGTCCTTTTGCTTCTCATCATGCTTCTCCTGGTACCCGGGGGTGTGGTATCCGAGGAAAATCAGTCTGCACAGAATAATTCGACCAGTGCAAACCTGACTGATGAGACCATAATCCCTGAGATTTCCCCACAGGAAAAACTGATGAATCGGGCGTTTGAGGCACGGACATTTGCTCTCGAAAAGGGAAAAGATGCCGCACTTGCAGAGTTTTCCAATCCGGCCGGGCAGTATAACACTGAAGGCATGGTCATTATCGCGTACGGTATCGACGGAGTTCTTCTTGCGGACAGTACACGACCGGGCGAGGTCGGTTCCCTGTTTATTGCCGATGACCACGACGCCGGACAGGTCAGGATGATGCGGGATCTTGCAACCACGGGGGGAGGCCTCTATATTGACGCTGCAACAGGAAATTACTGGTTTGTATCAGACATTGACGGCAGCTGGTGGATCTGTGCAGCCATAAGCCGGAATACCGGCAAGCAGGCCTGAACCCGCCGATTCTAAGGAACCCTTATGATTTCAATTCGGAAGCGGAGTATCGGGCAGGCCCATGAGGAAGTAATCAGAGAGATTGCCAGGAGATGTGAGGGGCAGGTCAGGGTCACTGAAGACGGTGAATATACCTGGGATCCGGAAGAGCCAATCTGCATTCATGTGGAAGAGCCATTTGCAGAGCCAATGCGTTCAGGAGCGTCTCTTTTTGGAGAGAAGTTCTCTGAGCAGTACCAGGCGTCCCTCTACACGATTACACCGCGCCGTGACGATGGGACGGATGCAGTATATACCTATGGAAACCGGCTACGGGATTATCCAAGAGCCAGGGTTGGAATAATCAGAAAGTCCGATGGTGCGGCTAAAAAAACCATCGATGCTCTCTTTAAAAAACTGGGATATGTTCCGGCAGAGGCATGCGGTGAGCTGGTCTGGACAGGTGATGGACGATACGAAGGTATTGACCAGATCCAGGAGAGCATCATAAACCGGCTGATATCAAATCCTGAAAGCCGCCGTGCAATCGCGATAACATGGTTCCCGGCCCAGGATATTGCCGCTGATGAGCCACCCTGCCTGCAGATTGTGCAGTGTGTCATCGATAAAAATAATCATCTGAACCTGATTTGTGTATTCCGAAGCAATGACATGTTATCTGCATGGGGGCAGAACGCATATGGTCTTGCCCATCTCCAGAAATTCGTCTGTGAGCAGATTAACCAGAAAAGAAAAAGCGATGAGAAAAAAGTCACACAGGGCTGGCTTGAAACGATCAGTATCTCGGCACATATGTACTTTCACCGGGACCAGCTTGAACTGAACCTGTTTTTAGAGAAGATTAAAACCGGAGAACTGTTCCAGTCTTTCCAACGCAGGTAAGCCGGGCCCTTTCCGGCTTTTAGCATTTGACTTTTTTTCGAAAGAAATGAGAAATCCTTTATAGTGACAGTATGATATGAAATCGTGTGGTGCACATACCGGGTGCAGATATGAAGCTCTTAAACATCTGATTCCGGTTGCATCAGAATACCATACACTCTTCACAGAGGGAGGTATCCGGTATCAGGGGATACCTCACTGCCTGTAAATTCCTTACCAGAAGCAGCTAAACCAGAAGAGGACTATTTACTTCTTTATCTGATGGTAATTGTTCTGACCGGATAAATAATGGACAAAGGAGCCTCCCGCTCCGAAGTAACCACTTACGGCATCAACACATCCCCCTTTTAATCAGGCATCCTCGTTCATAACAGGAAAACATATGGAATGTTCATCACCTGGTGCAGTTGTGGTATGGTGAACTCATCCTGCTTAAGGGTCCGAATCGCAGTAATTCGCCGGATCTACCATTTTGTCATCTTTGTCGTCTATCCGTCACATGCACCGCACAACTGGGAATACAAAAAAGAACTCCGAAAACCAACTCATCTGATTGAAAAAAAGAGAGGTAATATCTAAATACTCGTTATTCCGGATTGTTACAGTACCCATCTCCAGACTGGAATAGCCCGTATCATCCCTTCAGGTACAGGTATCTCCTCGCTCTGATTCATAGTAATGATGTTTCCAACCGGGATAGAATATTCAACCATCGCCTCTTGTAATCCGGAACATTCCCGGCTTCGGTTCCCTTCATTCAGTTCATAGCAGACCTGATACAGACCAGATACTCTCCCTTGCTCAAGGGTTATGAGATCGCACTCTTTCTTTGCAGAATGGTAGTACACATCACATTTTCTTCGTAATAGTTCCAAAAAGACGATATTTTCAAGTAACTTTCCATTATCTGCAGAAAATCTGAATGATACCTTATTTCTCATCCCGTTATCAATGCAGTATATTTTTTTCCCTGAACCATGTTGTTTTTTGAGCGAAGGATCATATCGGTATACTTCAAAAAACAAATATGTATCAGCCAGAAACCGGATGTATTCCCGCACAGTGCCAGGACTTTTTATTTGAAGCGTTGTAGCCAGGGAGCGATAACTAACTTCACTTCCGATGTTGGTAAGAAGATATCGTGCCAGGTTGATAAATGCTGAAGTGTCCCTGATATTCCATCTCACGATACTGTCACGATACAGAATATCTTCATAAATCCCCTTGAGAATATCAGGATCTGCCTGCCTGGTATACTCAGGAAAACCTCCACCCTCAAGATAGCGATCCAGATATGAGAGAAGTGATGCTATTGTTTCAGAATCTTTTATATTATAATCAATTTTATGCCAGGTTAGATATTCAGAAAATGAAAACGGGAACAATTCTATTCTGACATGGCGGCCTGTCAGATGGGTGCCAAGCTCTTTGCTCAGAAGATGTGCATTGGAACCTGTACAGAATATCCGGTACCCTTCATCATGAATTCTCCGAATAAACCGTTCAAATCCAGGAACATTTTGGATCTCATCCAGAAAAATTGTTCTGACACCAGGCCTCATCTTTTCAAAAAGTATCATGAGGGTAGAAAAATCTGAAAGTTCAAATCCGAAAAGACGCTCATCATCCAGATTGAGATAATAATATGCATCAAAATGCGACGCTATCTGCCTGAGAAGAGTTGATTTTCCACATCTTCTCACTCCAGATATGATGACTACATGAGTGTGATTAAGATACCGGGAAATATCTATGGAACGAGGAATACCGGGATCTCTTCTCAAAAACCATTTCGCCTGATCCTGAAGAACTATCTCCATCTGCCGCTCTGGGATCATTTGTGCTCCATTAATGTTTATTTTTAGTTTATATGTACTTTAGCAATGCACATATTTATCCTGAACCATACGATGAACGAATAACACTCATAAATCCCATGAAAAAAACGATGCTTTTTCTTTGGCTGTATGAGATATCGCCCAAAAACATTTATAGGATAACAAATCGAGAGATATCCTATGCAACTTGCCGAGTTCCGGGTCCA
>ERZ1645192.3584-NODE-3584-length-12562-cov-18.790917_pt1 | contig 12562 bp, 4 predicted proteins | sample MGYA00575354_ERZ1645192 | MGnify/ENA primary metagenome ERZ1645192 (study PRJEB40844, sample SAMN11349763) | freshwater sediment metagenome | isolation source: river sediment | host: Sediment | place: India: Faizupur Khadar , New Delhi | collected 2017-02-21 ... | reverse complement strand
CTAATCTTTTCCTGACGAAATCCTCCCATGTCAGAACTCCTATATTTCCTGAGATTGTTGAATCGGCGCCACGATAAATAACTGTTTTTCTTATCGCATTGCCAGCTGACAGGTCAGGAAATGACTTCAGGTTCTTCAGGTAGTCGGTATTAAAAGTCTGTCCGGCCTTAATTTCAATTGCATCAATCCGGTTACCTTCACTTTCAATTATGCAATCTATTTCCCGCCCGTTACTTTCACGCCAGTACCAGATTGAGGGACGTTTTCCCTGATGGACTGCGGATTTAATCAGCTCGCTGATAACAAGGTTCTCAAACAGGGCGCCAACCAGGTAATGCCCTGAAAGCATTGCCGGATCCTGTATCCTGAGAAGGGAGGAGGCAACTCCCGTATCGTAAAAGTACAGCTTCGGAGCTTTGATTATTCGCTTGTTAAAATTCCGGTGATAGGGCTGAAGCAGGAATATAATGTAACTGGCTTCAAGCAAAGAGAGCCATGCCTTGGCGGTATTCACAGAAATTCCCGCATCGTTTGCCAGGGAGGTGAGATTAAGCAGTTGTCCCATTCTGCCTGCACAAAGCCCCAGAAATCCCGAGAATGTCCGGAGGTTTTCAATTGCCCTGAGAGTGCGTATATCCCGCTCAATATATGTCTGCAGATAAGAAGGGTAGAAATCACCGGGCAGTATCTGCTGATCATAAATGCGTGGGTAAAATCCGTTGATGATCAACCGGGACGGGTCATTTTCCCCATAAGCCAGGAGTTCATTTATGTCAAACGGAAGAAGCACATTGACACTTACCCTTCCCGCAAGTGACTGACTTATCTGGCTATTCAGCAGAAAGCTCTGCGATCCTGAAAGGATATACTGTCCATTCATTCTTCTTTCGTCAGATACAACCTGAAGCCAGCTGAACAGTGAAGGAAGGTTCTGTGCTTCATCGAAAATCACTCCGGGCCCTGCCTCCTTCAGAAATCCGATTGGATCAGCTGATACCATCTCCCTGATATCAATTCTCTCCAGGTTAAAATATTTGTACTCACTGAAGTCATTCCTCAGGAGAGTAGTTTTTCCTGATTGTCTTGGTCCGGTTAATGAGACCACAGGAAACTTTTCGAGCATTGTTTTCAGGTGTTGAACTATTCTTCTCCTGACAATCATTTTATGTTATTTTGCATTTCAATTGCAAATATACATAATTCTCGGGAAATCTAAACATGATACAAGCCTGACCCGATGGCTTAGACCTTCGGACCTTTGAACCTTCCGGCCTGCAATTCCAAGACCTCCCTCTGCAAAAGGGACCATATTAAATAAATTATGCAAAAAGACTATAATAAAATAATTCGTTAACCTATTGCTTTTACCGAAAAGATTTCTTTAACTTTGATATACATCCTCCGGGATGAAAGTTTCTGCAATTAGTTTACTTAGTCATATTTTAATCTAACTGTCTATGAAAAAGCTCGTTATTTTCTTATGCGGCCTTATGGCCACCATTGTTGTTAACTCTCAACAATTGAGTTATTCCTATGATGCTGCCGGCAACAGAATCAGCCGGACTATTTATCTGGGACTCAAGAGCGCTGATGTTCAGCAGCCGGAGTTTACAGAAACAATTGCCAAAAAGGAGATAAAAATCTATCCAAACCCGGTAGAGAGTTTATTGTCCGTTTCAATTGCAGGATTAGGCAATGAGACTGTCAGCGAATGTTTGATCTACACCCTGGCAGGAGCCCTGGTAAAACGAGAAAAAATCAGGAGTGAGCTCACCACCCTGGACATGAGCAGTTTCAGCAGCGGCACATATGTGCTGCAGATTCTTATAGACGGAGAGAAGTCCGTCTGGAAAATTGTTAAAGAATAACCCTGAAAAATCAACTGCCATGAATCCAAAATACAGTATTAAAATCAATACTGCAGTTAGCTGCATTTTGTTGCTGGTTATGTCCGGCATAAACCTGACTGCACAGAACCCGGCCGGAAGGCTTCCGAGTGAAAAGAACCTGCTGGTTCTAAGACCGCCGGAAGTCAGAACCGAGATACATCCCGTTATACGGTCACGCGAGGCCTTTGAATACTATGCCAACAGAGAGAATAAGTCAGTTTCGGCACTAAAATCCGGGGATAAGGGATCACAGTTAAGCAGCGCCTCTGCCGTCACACTGAAATCAAGTGTTCTGGGGGGAGGTGATCCTCTCTCTCACATCCCGATACAGGTTCAGGTCAACACCGGTTACAGAGTCGGAAGCATTCCAATCCAGTCTTCCGTCACGCCCGCCGGCGGCGTCGCCTATTCGGTCCCGGTCGCCTGCGCAGCAGGAAGAAACGGACTTCAGCCCAATATCTCCCTGAGCTATAACAGCATGGGCGGCAACGGCCCGGTTGGATTCGGATGGGGGATTTCAGGGTTATCATCAATTACGAGGGTACCTTTCAACAGGTATTATAACGGATATACTGCGCCAATGCAGCTTAGCACATCAGATCCGTTCGTGCTCGATGGCAATCGAATCATCCCCTCATTATCAGGCCAGTTCGAGACAGAACAGGGTAATATAAAAGTGGTTCCGGTTATATCCGGCTCAGCAGTAGCTTACTTCAATGTATACTACCCTGACGGAAAGACCGTAATATATGGCTTTACAGATAATCAGAACAACCGGATGTTCTATCCGGTAACCAGGATTACCGATATCCTTGGCAATGTAATGGAATTCAGCTACATCACACGCGGAAATCACTATTATATAAATACCATAACCTACGGAAAGAATAACAGTTTTGCCCACTATGCCAATATCAGCTTCACATACAAGACAAGGCCTGATATCACTACTACCTGGTACGGGGGAGTGATGATAACCGAAGATTATCTGCTTGACAGGATCACCGCCTATTCCGGAAGCGATGTGCTTCATTCCTATACGTTTACTTATGCCCTCGACAAGGTTTCACTGCTTGACCGGATTGACTGCGATAATCTCAATCCCCTGAAATTCTATTACGGATACAGCGACAACCAGACTGCATCTCTGAACAAATCAGAGGCAACCCTTTATTACTATTTTGACAATACTGTTCCGCTTATCGTAAGGAAAGGCAAGTTCGATTGGGGCACTGATGATGATGCATTGATGTCGTACCCGGATAAAAATAATTCTGTCCTCTATTTTAAAAAGCGTTTCTTGTTGCCTGATATAGCATATTATTATACTGAATACAATTCTGCCCAGGAGCTGCTTATCTATCAATCACTGGCTGAATCATTTCCAATTCCGGATAACCTTGTTGCCGGAAGCGGTTTCATGGAACTTACATCAGGCGATTTTGACGGGAAGCCCGGAGAGGAGGTTGTCAGAATTAATAATACGGTTGTGAATAATTATGACAGGGTTACCTTCACGGTCTATCAGCCAAATTTATACTCAGGGTTGGCCGAGTCATATACACGAACATGGGATCTTAATTCTGCCCTTTCTTATAATAACAGCAGCCCAAGCACATTCTGGCCCAAAAGCTATTTTACAGGCGATTTCAATGGTGACGGAAGGGTGGATATGTTATGTGTATCAATGAATTATCCACTTGGTAAAACAGATAAGAAATCCAAGTGCACCCTGATCGACCTGTATAATAACGTCAAAATGTATGACGCATTCAAGTTCGAATTCGAAAGGGGAAATGATCAGATCATCCCTATGGATTATAACGGTGACGGCAAGACTGACATTTGTTTCTTTAATGCCTCCGGAATGTATGTTTATTCCTTCAGCGGCAGTGGTACCACACAAAGTCTTGACCTGGTATCCTCCACAACTGCTTTCAACAGGAATACTTTAATCACCAGGACTGTCCTGACCGGCGATCTGAACGCTGACGGGATGGTTGACCTGATTGTGGCTCCCTACAAATCATACTATACGTCGTACCCGATTTCTGTCCCGGTCTGGGCTCCTGCAATATGCCCCTACTGCGGCGGTGATTATCCGATAACAGATGAATACGCTCATACATGCAGGCATTGTTCAAACTATATTGAAGCGTCGTCAACCTGCCTGGATTGCGGGAGCCAACTTCAGTCTTATTGTGACGGTGTGCCTGTCAGCGGATCAGGATTATGCTGCCCGATCCACGGAAGCACAGTCTACAGGGAAATTTCAGAATATATTAACAACGGCAATTCATGGGATGTCTATTACGGAACCGGCGATAAGAACTCCCCGTTCTCAAAAGTCACACAAACCTTCCTGAACGTAACGGATAATGACAAATTCATCATTCAGGACGTCGATCAGGACGGTTCATATGATATAGTCAGGAAGTACGGTTCATCGCTTTATGTCTACCCCACAAAGAACGGAGCGCTGAATCCTGAAAGCAGTTCAATGCTCATGACTTATCTGACCTATTCTTCATCCAACCTTGTGCCTTCATCAATTTCTCAGCCCAATTTCTACAACTTTCTCATGAGTATTTACAATGAAAAGCTTACCAGGATCAATACAACAAGAAATGAGGGCAAACAAAGGCTGCTGACCGGGTCAGTCTCAAGTACCGGCATTGTTCAGAGAAACTACTATAATCAGCTGAATGACGGTTACGGTGTTGCCAATCCCTCCGGCATTATTTACACCCCGGGATACAATGCCACCTTCCCCAATGAAAACTTCATGGGTCCTTTGTGGGTTACATCAATGCAGGAGACTTTTCATAATGGGATTCTGTCAGAAAACCTGTCATATAACTATTATAATGCAATCATTCACCGGCAGGGACTCGGGTTCAGGGGCTTTGAAAAAATGACCACGACTAACCTGATAAATAACCATTATACCGAAAAAACAATCAATCCGTTGAATTATGGTATACCTGTCAGGGATAATTCGACCACGGCTGAGACTACATACCAGGCAACCGCAACAGTAGCCTCCAATAAGAAGCTTACCATACAGGTCAACAGCGCCACGTCAACGGACAAGGTTAAAAACACAACAAAAACAATTAGTTACACCTATGACACTTATAACAATCCGCTGACTGAAAGTATAAACTACGGTGGTGGGATCACCACGCTTACCAGTCAGACATATCTCAACGCGACAGGCACGCCTTATATTCTTGGCGTACCCGGGACAAAGACCGTGACAAGGACCCGTGGTGGTTCATCGTGGATTGACAAGGAGGAGATACTGTATTTCCCGAATTATCTGCCAAAGCTGAAGCGAACCTACACCGGAACAGGCGGTACGCTGAAGACCGCGGAGGTTCGATGGAATTATGATTCAAACGGCAACCTGACGTCCGAGACCTCTGCTCCGTATGATGTTACTGATTTTATAGGTACAAATTACGCCTATGATGCCACAGGCAGGTACCCTGCTTCTGAAACAAATGCATTCGGGCAGACAACAACTTATTCGAATTATGATAAGTACGGCAATGCCAGGACTATAACAAACCACAAAGGCCAGGCAACAACCAGGAATTTCGACCAGTGGGGTCAGTTAACCTCTGTTGTCTATCCTTATGGTGTTACAGAGAGTACTTCATACAGCTGGGGAAGTCCGGGATTGTATTATGTCAGTAACACTGTAACAGGTAAACCCGCTACCAGGGTCTATTATGATGCTTTAAGCAGGGAGGTAAGACAGTCAAACCAGAGGTTTGACGGATCATGGCAGAACGTTGACAAGGTATATGACAACCTCGGTCGTCTCCAGAAAGTGTCAATGCCTTTCAAAGGGAGCACGGCGTCTTACTGGAATACATACACTTATGATAGTTACGACAGACCACTTTCGGTTGTTGAAAGCTCAGGGAAATTAACGACATGGAGCTATTCTGGAACCAATTTAACAGAAACAAAAGAAGGAATTGCATCAACAAAAAGTTTTGATGCCTCCGGTATGTTAATCGGTGCCAGTGACCCAGGAGGAACTATTTCATATGCCATTCGTCCCGACGGGCAACCCTCATCAACTACGACCTCTGGAAATATAGTGACGACTTTCGGTTATGATTCATATGGCAGATCAACTTCTGTTACCGACCCCAGTGCCGGCACACAGACTTTCAGCTATGCATATGAAAATAACCTGCTTGTTGAAACCAGGACTGACGCCAATGGTAAAACAATTATTACCCGGCGTGACAGGTACGGCAGGGTCACAAATACGAACAGACCTGAATTTAACACCATATACTCGTATAATTCAGATGGTTTGCTCCTGAATGAGACATCACCGAATTCCACTTCCCGGAATTATGAGTATGATGCATTTGGCCGCATTGCGAAAATGAAGGAATTTGTCCCAGATGGAAAATATCTGGAAAAAACCTACACCTATTCAGACGGTAATGTGTCAACCATAGCATACAATTCCCAGGGAGGACTGATAGGTACTGAGTACTATTCTTATGCATATGGTCACAGATCTGAAATAAAGCTTAATAACACCACTTCAATATGGAAACTGACATCTGAGAATGATTATGGTCAGCCAATCACAATCCAGACAGGACCGTTAGCAAAAAGTTTCAGTTACACTACGTACGGAGTGCCGGTCCGAAGAATGGCCGGCAGTCTGCAGGATTTCAATTACAGTTTTGATGCGCAAAATGGTAATCTGCTCAGCAGGAAAGATAACAAAAGGAACATTACCGAAAGTTTCCAGTATGACAACCTGAACAGGTTAAGTATGGTTGGAGGCACTGCGGTCACCTACAGCTCATCAGGAAATCTGACCTATATGCCTGGCACCGGAACGCTTGCATATGCCTCACCATCCTTACCCTATGCGGTAACAATGCTGACACCTGACGGAAATGCCGTTCCTGCGCGTGAACAGCAGGTGACATATACTTCATTCAACAGGCCTGCTTCGATATCAGAAAACGGAGTAATTGCCACATTCACTTATAATTCAGCAGGAGACCGGGTGAAGATGAGTGTGACAAATAGTGGGACTGTTGTGTGTACAAGATATTATATGTCTGGCCAATATGAAGTAGATTCAAATAACAATACCGAAAGGCTGTACCTGGGAGGTGACTTTTATTCAGCACCTGCGGTTTTTGTCAAAGAAACCGGAGTATGGAAATTATACTACCTGTGCCGTGACTACCTGGGGAGCATTACCCACATTGCCAATGCTGATGGCACTCTGAAGCAGGAGATGAGTTATTCCGCATGGGGGCGTCTTCGTAACCCCGTAACACAGGCTGTTTATGCTCCGGGTGCGGAACCTGCTCTCTTTTTAGGAAGAGGTTATACCGGACATGAATATCTTCCCTGGTTCGGACTCATCAATATGAATGCCCGTCTCTATGACCCGGCACTTGGAAGATTCCTTTCCCCGGATCCGTATGTTCAGTTGATCGACTTTACTCAGAATTATAACAGGTACAGCTATTGCCTGAATAATCCTCTCCGGTATACTGATCCCAGTGGCGAACTCTTTATTATTGACGATATTATTTTTGCCGCCATAATCGGGGCATTTATTAATACCGCCGTCCAGATGTTGTCAGGTAATATTAATAGTGCCGGAGATTTCTTTTTAGCTTTTGGAATAGGTGCACTGGCCGGAGCTGCAGGTGCGTTCGTGGGGCAGGCAGTAGCAGGAGCTCTTGCCTTTGGAGGCTTCGCGGGCGGCGCGATATCAGGAGCGGCCGGCGGAGCTGCGGGTGGATTCATTAACGGAGGCGGCAATGCCTGGGCAAATGGAGCAAGTTTCATGGACGGTTTAAAGGCCGGATTGTTAGGCGGAGGTATGGGCGCTCTGACAGGCGGACTGGTAGGTGGAGTGACACGAGGTGTTGCTGACCTTCGCAAAGGTTATAGTTTCTGGGATGGAAGCAAGGTTGACGAGTTCGTAATTGGGCCCTCAAAATATGAAGCTCTGGCTGAGGGTTACAACAAAAGCATGAGCGCTGAGACAAATGATCTAATGCTCGAGGCCAGAATGTATGATGTCTATGGCGTCAGTGAAGGCGACTTTAATATCCATAACATTACAACCAAAACAGACATGGGTTATGGGATGACAAATAAGGGCATCTACGTGAGTCTAAAAAACAATCAGCTTGTGGGAGGCTATTGCAGATACTACTCTACAGGCAGCTATTCTGATATCCATATTTCGCCATATTATGCAGGAGGTGACCTTGTAAATTTCCAGGCTGTCGCCGGTCACGAACTTATCCATGCTTATCATCACTTTGTTATGCCGACAACATGGAATACCACAAATACAATAAATAGCGAAAGGGCTGCCTATAAATATACATATAAAACCTATTTGAATAATGGCTATTTCAAAGAGGCTCTGAGGACAATGCAACGTGCAATGTTTAATACAAGTGGACCATTCTGGGGCCATTTTCCCATCGAGTACCAGATACCTTCACCATATAAATTCTTTTAGGAGACACAAAAATGAGAAAACTATTAATTCTATTCTGTATGATATTCAATTTTAATGCCCTTCATACCCAACCCGCAGGGATATACACACTGAGGATTCCTCCGACAGACACTGAATTCAATTTGTACCTGTTCAAATCAGGCACATATTACCTCGAGCTTATGGAAATTCTTTCAGATGACCTCGTTGAATCATTTATTCTGTCGTACGGAAATTATGCGGTCAATGGTAACTCCGTTTCACTTCACGATAAGGTGAACGGTTTCACCATGGAACTTAAATCAGAAGGACAGAGTCTGGAAGTGATTAAGTCTTTCACTTGCCTTATGAACCTGAAATTTTTCTATTATGACGAAATTACAACTGGTGAACCCGGCTTTATAAACTCTGGTACCAGCAAGGAAAAACTCAGGGAGGAAAGACAGAATTACCAATTGCTCAACAAAACCCCGTTCCCTTTTGACCAGGGTAGTTATGAAACACCAGGCGATTATGTTTTGAATATCTCTGAAGACTTTAAGTTTTCTTTGTTTTACAAAGACCTGTTGATCTCAAATGGAACATGGACCAGGAATGGTAATGAGCTATCAATATTTGAAGCTGATTTAAAACACCACTTCTATGCCCTGATAGGAAATAATGTGTTGACAAGCAAGCTATTGCCAGGTGATTATACGGGCTACATACTGAAAAAGAAAAGCAAGAAAAAAGGATCCCTGGGATGTAAACGAACAGTTAACTAAATTAAACTTATATCGAAATTCTGCAAACATAAATAATAAGAATACGCATTACATAAAACCAGCCCTGAAATAGTACAGCAAAAATTATAATCGATTTCAAGACAAATTTGCTATGATCTTTCAGGGCCGGGCAGAAGCACGGCAACGATTATCGGAGAAAACTGATGCCGGTAATTTAAGTCTCATTGGCTGAATCAATAAAGAATATAGCCAGCAGGCTTTATTACATAGTACCATTCAGGTATTCACATTTCTCTCTTCTACTGTCTGAATATCAAAGCGCTGCCTCGGAAATCAGAATTGAAAAAAAATTTGAAACTGATTCTTCCTCTGCTTAACTTTACTTGTAATTTCTTCAGCCAGCTGTGATTATCTGACAAATATTGAACATAAGCCAGCTACACCAACTAAAGACTTAAGTTATGAAAACCTGCTTGGTATTATTTGTATTGACAGGACTATTTTCAACATTCAACTGTCATGATTGCTTTGGCCAGGTATCCATAAACCTGACAGGTGACCCCCCTGACAACTCAGCAATGCTCGACGTCAAAAGTACATCAAGAGGGATTCTGGTACCGCGAATTTCCAAATCCGAAAGGGATGCAATCATTGCTCCGGCCAACGGCTTGCTGATTTTTCAGACTGATGATGACCCCGGCTTCTATTTCAACTCGGGGACAAGCACCAGTCCGGTCTGGGATTGCGCCGCCACAACCAGTCATCTGGATCTCCTTGAAGCACGTATTCTTGCCCTTGAAAACGCTATTACAAATTTAGGCGCGGTTGATTATGATAATGATACGTATACAATAAATACAGGAGATTGTGACGAAACTTCATCTCAGATTCATCCTGGCGCTCCTGATATTTGCGGAGACGGAATAGATCAGGATTGTGACGGGACTGACCTTTCCTGCTCCGCAGATTCTGACAATGATGGCATCGGAGACGGAGTGGATAATTGTCCTGCCGTGAAAAATCCAAACCAGGAAGATGCAGACAGCGATGGCATCGGAGATGTTTGTGAAACCGTAACCGATTATGACGGAAATACTTATAATGTGGTTAAGATTGGGCTTCAGCTTTGGTTAAAGGAGTACCTGAGCGTGACACATTATGTAAACGGGACCCAGATCCCGGTTGTCACAGATCCTGCAATCTGGACCAGCCTTACAACCGGAGCGTATTGTGATTATGACAATAACCCCGCAAACAGTACATCATATCACAGACTTTATAACTGGTTTGCCGTTCAGAGTCAGGAATTGTGTCCTGATGGCTGGCACATAGCAACTGCTAACGATTTTAACATTTTAAGTGACTTCCTTACCAACTACGGATATGGCTACGAAGGAAGCGGCACTGACATAGCCAAATCAATGGCATCGCAATACGGCTGGACTACAAATAGCATTCCCGGAACCCCCGGAAACGATCCGGCAAGTAATAACAGCTCAGGATTGTCATCAATACCAGGTGGCTTTCGTTTGTATACAGGTCAATACCAGTTTATAACTTCGATGAGTGTAACCTGGGATATTTATCCAGATGACCAATTCCCAACTATAAGGGCTTATATTTACAGGTTAAGATATGACACCGGAGAACTTACCCGCGATGCTCAGTACAAACAAACCGGGGCCGGAGTAAGGTGTGTCAGTGATAATTTTTACGAACCGATTCAGTAAGAGATTATACTTACCAGGTTCCGGCAGTCAGTAAGGCATCAGGAAACAGTGCTATTAATCCCTGACCTCCGGGGATCAAAGCATAGCAGCCGAACAATGCCATAAAGACAACCAATCCCAGGCTGCCTGTAAAAGTCTGAGGGTCTGAAAGTCTGAGAGTCTGATAGTCTGATAGTCATACAAAGATTCTTGACCCTCTGACTTTTAGACATTTGGACCTTCAGACCTAGAATCCCCACACCACTCCCCCGCTGAAGGTGGTGGTGGTGCCGAACAGGTGCGATGGGTACCAGTCTTCGTTGCCGGTCACATCCCTCAGTGCGAGAGAGGCTCGTGCCTGCACACCTCCCAGGATCATGTAACTGACATCCAGTCCGGTGGTGATGTTGCTCCACTCAATTGTCTCCAGGTATGGCAGCCCCACCCGGCTGCCGCCGATACTCTGGTAGTCGGGACCCCTTTCGGAGCGCTCGTGCCACAGCCTGACGCCGGCGGCACGTACCGGCCGCCAGTCGAGGGCAAAGTACCAGCTCCGGCTGTTGTCACGCAGCCAGTGACCGAGGTTATAGCCCTGGTTCTCGAAGGTGGTGACGGGCACATTGTGCTGAAAGGTGAGGGGGTAAGTGAAAGTGCACTCGGCCGTCAGCCAGAGATTAGGGCTGAAGCTGAAGTTGCCGGTGCGGAAGCCGCCCTTCCACGAGAAAAAGTTGTAGTCGGAGTTGGTGAACCGCGCCGTGGATAGTTCATCAATAAAAAGCGTTCCATACAGGTGCAGATGCCTTATGTTGTTGGAGGAAACATCGAGGAACATCTGCGAGTTGCTGTTGTTTATGCCTGAATTGACTCCATGATCAACAGATTTGTAAAAGAATACCGGCATCAGGTAGTACGGGGTGATGCGGGGATCGGACCAGATGACGCTGTTGCCGGCGGAGATATGAAGCCTCTCTACCGGGGTCAATGTGAAGATGTTGGCGGCGAAATACTTGCGGCGGTAATGCTCGCGGTATTCGGTGCCGTACGCATTTGTGACCCAGTAAGACCGGGTGGAGTCGATCACCATCGAGGTGAGCCATCCGTGTATCCAGGTCATCTCGCCCCATTTTACCGGTTTGAGGTGAAGACGGATATGCATGAAGGAAGGGGCCCTGCCGGAAAGAATATTCGTTCCGGCATATCCGCTGCCCCATACAGGTGAGTCTTTCAGGAAGGCGATATCACCCCATTTCCACATGTAGCTGACGCCCCCTGTCATCTCGGAAAAATCGGTTCCGTTCTTGATGTGCCCCCCGCGCTCACGGGTCAGATATTCCGGCCGGCCCGGGAGTGGATCCTGGTGGTTGTCCTGCAATGCTGCGAAGAACGCCCATCGGCCATAATTTCCGTACACCTTCGCACCATTTTTCCATGCAATTGTGCGCTGCCGCGAATTTTCACCTGTTCCGTCACCCGAACCACCATCGCTCCCGTTGCCGTCAGAGCCAGAAGTCACCCCTGCCGACAGTCCCAGTATCGGCGATACTGTTACGCTGAAGAGCGAGTCACGGTAGTATGCAGTTGCCGGACTGAGCAGCAGTTTGAATTTGCCATCCGGTTCGCCGGGACTGTAGATGTTGAGCCAGAAATCAAGTTCCTTCTGCTGACGGGGAGTGAGCTGCCGGGGGGGGCCTCCATTGGCAGTGAGCTGCCGGGCGGGGC
>ERZ1645192.3583-NODE-3583-length-12563-cov-6.936361_pt1 | contig 12563 bp, 12 predicted proteins | sample MGYA00575354_ERZ1645192 | MGnify/ENA primary metagenome ERZ1645192 (study PRJEB40844, sample SAMN11349763) | freshwater sediment metagenome | isolation source: river sediment | host: Sediment | place: India: Faizupur Khadar , New Delhi | collected 2017-02-21 ... | reverse complement strand
TGCCGGCTGGTTTAAGCATTTCTGAAATGAAACCGGCTACAGCGATCATTATGGCAATCATTTCCTGCGCGGGCTTGTCCAGCCTGCAATCCGCAACATTTCAGGACGAAGTCGCCTTCCTTCGAAAATACAAGGACGTTATTGTGCTGGAGGGCAAAGATGACGGCGCGCGGCTTGCCATTGTTCCCGGATGGCAGGGGCGGATCATGACCAGCACCGTTGGCGGAGACACGGGTCCGAGTTTTGGATGGGTGAATCGCGAGCTGATCAGCTCCGGAAAGATCCTGCCGCACATCAATGTTTTCGGCGGTGAAGATCGTTTTTGGCTGGGACCCGAAGGCGGGCAATACTCGATCTTCTTCGCGAAAGGAGCGAAGTTTGAACTGGCGGATTGGCAGACGCCCGCGGCGATTGACACGGTGGGCTACCAGGTCGCAAAGCAGGGCAAGCGGAGTGTCGAGTTCGTTGCGAGGTTCCCGCTGACGAACTATTCGGGGACGGCTTTTGACGTGAAGGTCGAGCGCGAGATTCGCCTGTTGAACAGCGCTGCCGCCTGGAAGCATCTCGGGGTGAAGCGCGCGAGCGGCGTGCGTGTTGTGGCGTTTGAATCGGACAACGAAATCACCAATGCCGGCAGGGAGCCGTGGAAGAAGGAGACCGGCCTCCTTTCGATATGGATTCTCGGCATGTTCAATCCTTCTCCCGCCGCCACGATTGTTGTGCCGATCCGCGAGGGGGCGGAAGCACAGCTCGGGAAAAAGGTTACCTCGGATTATTTCGGCGAAGTGCCGTCGGACCGGCTGGTGGTGAAGGATGGCGTTATTTTCTTCAGTGCGGATGGACGATATCGCAGCAAGATCGGGATCAGCCCGAAGCGGAGCAAGTCGGTGCTTGGCAGCTATGATGCGGAAGGCAAGGTGTTGACCATTGTGCAGTTCACCCAGCCGAAAGGCGTGGAGGACTACGTGAACTCGCTGTGGAAGCTGCAGGATGATCCGTATGCCGGCGATGCGGCCAACGCCTACAACGACGGGCCGCCGGCGCCGGGCGCCAAACCGATGGGGCCGTTTTACGAGCTGGAGTCCTCGTCACCCGCGGCCAAGCTTGCGCCGGGCAAGAGCCTGTCCCATGTGCACCGCACCATTCACCTCGCGGGGCCCGAGGCGGAGCTGGACCCGATTGCGAGGAAGCTGCTGGGGGTTAGTTTGGCGGAGATCAAAGCGGCGACTGCGCCCCGGTAGCAAAAGCTACTCGGGCAGCAGGCGGCGGGCTTTGAGCAGGAGCTTCATGTAGTGTTCGTCCCGGTTTGGCGCGGCCGGGTCCAGGCTGCTGACATGCACCGTTTCGGCGGAGTGGATGAACTCCTTGCCGCCCAGGTAAATGGCGGTGTGCGAAATGCGAACGGGTTTGCCGTTTCCGGGGCTTCTGCCAAAGAAAAGCAAATCGCCTTTCTTGAGATTCCTGAACTCGGGGTCCAGCGGCACATCCCTGCCCTGGGTTGCCTGGTGGCTGGCGTTGCGCATCAGGTCAATGCCGTGACATGCGAAAACGATTTTTGTAAGGCCCGAGCAATCCAGCCCGCGAGGTGAATTTGCGCCCCACAGGTAAGGCCGGCCCATGAGGCTCCGGGCGGTGCGCTCGATGTTTTCGGCGGTGGGCTGGCGCGAGCTTTTCCATGCCTGGTAATCCTCGATATCCTTCGATGGAATGAACCCCGTCCGGCCGTCCGGCAGTTGAACGCGCGTCCATGCCCCGGTGTTTCCGAGAAATTTGAAACGGTTAAGCAGGACGGCATCGCTGACCGGCTCGGAGGATGCGTCCGGTTGGGACAGCACGCTGCTTTCGAAGGCGGTGACGATGACGAGCGGGCCTTGTTCCCAGGCGCGGGCTTCCTGCTCAGTGCACAGGACAACGCTGCCTTCCATCTGCCACGCGGTATAGCCATCCCGGGACTGGACGAGCACCCAGGGCAGGGGCCCTTTTTTCGAGCGCTTCCAAACACGCACGACATCTCCCATCAGTAGCTGCGTGCCAAGCTCTGCCCTGTGTTCGGTTTCCTCGCGCCCATTGCAGAGGCTGATCGCCGCGATAGCCCAGGAATGCTCGCCAAGGTCGGCCTGGGGAAGGACAGTCACGGCATCCTTCACGGGAATGCCCGCTGCTTCCATTCGCTGCAAGGTGATCCGTTTCGCCTCGGCGGATTGGACCTCGCCGGTCAGCACCAGCGACCCGGCCTGTTTCTCCAAGCCCAGGCGGTAAATCTGCAGGTGCGCGTTCGGGGCCACCTCGGTCCGGACACTCTCGATGATCCGCGCCGCCTCGGCCTGGCGCCCGCTCCGTTCGCTGAGCGAGGAGCAGCCCGCAGCCAGACCTGCGACAAGAATTAGCAGAAAAAGCCTTCGCATCGGGAAAATGGAACGCCCTTGCTGAAAAAAGGCAAACAAATTCAGGGTCGGGGGAAGGGGCGTGTGCATGGGTGTGGAGATTGCGGCAGGGTCTCACACGAAGGCACGAAGGCACGAAGAACTGCTCCATGGTGGTTAGAATTGCGGGGGGCTTTGGGGTTGGTGGTGAGTTTTGGAGGGTGGGGGCTTTTCACCAAGAATTGGCTTTCAACCTGCTGGGTATGGGCTCACAATGACTGCGGCTTTGTATGAATAGAGTGCCAGGATTCGTCAAAGGATTAGCATTGTTGGTGATTGTGGTGGGGCTTGGAGTGGCTATTGGCTGGTATAGCAGCAATAGCTCCAAACGGCCCGCCATTCCTGACGTCCCCATCCAGGAAAACCCGGCGGGCACGGAGACCGTGCGAACGGAGCCGGTGGCGCCGCGCCAGGGAGATCCGGAGCCGTTGGCGCCGGTTCAATCCCGCACCGTGGTTGCGAATCCGGCATCCAATGTTCCGGTCATCCCTCCCTCCAACACGATTACGAATTGGGAGGAGAAGCTGGATGATATTCTCGGGGGCGAACAGGAAGAGACCGAGAAGGCGCGTCAAATGGTGGCTCTGCTGCCGGGCCTTCCCGAGGAGGGGCAGATGGAAGTGGCCCAGCACCTCTCGAATCTTGTGCCCGACGAGGAGTATGGAATGATCTCGGGATTTCTTACCAACTCACTGTTGTCGGAGGATGTGCTGGACGTGTTTATTTCGGATTCCTTGAATCGTCCGAATGCGGTGAAGCTGCCCGCGCTGCTGGAGGTTGCGCGCAGCCCCGGGAACCCGAAAGCGTCCGAGGCGAAGGAGATCCTCGAATTATTTCTTGAGGAGGATTACGGGGACAACTGGGCGTTGTGGCAGACAAAACTGCAGGAGTGGATTGCCAATAATCCGGACTAGGTGTTTCCGGCTCCGGTTGGTGCGCCCTTGAGGTAATTGTCTATTGCCCGGGCAGCGCGTTTACCGTCACCCATTGCGAGAATGACCGTTGCGGCGCCGCGCACGATGTCCCCTCCGGCGAACACGCCGGGGAGGGTGGTCATCCCGTTTTCGTCCACAGCGATATTCCCATGCTTGTTGAGTTTGAGTCCGGGGCAGGTGGAGGTTAGCAGCGGGTTGGCCCGGGTGCCGACAGCCACGACGACGATGTCGCAGGGGATTTCGAAATCTGATCCCGGGATGGGTTCCGGGCGGGCGCGTCCGGAGGCGTCGGGCTCGCCCAGGCGCATGCGGATGCACCGGATGGCGCGAACGCGTTTCTTTTCGTCGCCGAGCACTTCCACCGGGGCGGCGAGGAATTCGAACTGGATGGCCTCTTCCCCGGCGTGGTGGACTTCCTCGGCGCGGGCGGGCATTTCCTTGCGGGTGCGTCTGTAAACGATGGTGGAGCATTCGGCTCCGAGGCGTTTAGCGGTGCGGGCGGAGTCCATGGCCACGTTGCCGGCGCCGACGGTGACGACGCGGGCGCCGCGGAGAACGGGGGTGTCTGCGCGGGGAAAATCATAAGCGGCCATGAGGTTCACGCGGGTGAGGTACTCGTTGGCGGAGTAAACGCCTTTGAGATTCTCGCCCGGCACATCCATGAAGACGGGCAACCCGGCGCCGTTGGCGATGAAGATGGCATCGAACTCCTTTTGCAGCTCCTGGATGGTGTAGGTGCGGCCGATGATGGTGTTGCAGACGATTTTGACTCCGGCATTTTCGAGTCGCGCCACCTCGGTTTCGACGATTTTTTTGGGGAGTCGGAACTCCGGAATGCCGTAAACGAGGACCCCGCCGGGTTTGTGCAACGCTTCGTAAACCGTGACCGAATGGCCGAGCTTGGCCAATTCGCCGGCGGCGGTGAGGCCGCCCGGGCCGGAGCCGACGATTGCGACCTTGCGGTGGGTTGGGGGCGCGACCTCGAGGCCGAAGCCCTGGCCTTTGCCGTTGGCCCAGTCGCCCACGAAGCGCTCGAGATAGCCGATGGCTACCGGCAGGCCCTTATTGCCGCGAATGCATTCGACCTCGCATTGGGTTTCCTGGGGGCACACCCGGCCGGTGACGGACGGGAGCGCGTTGTCGCTGAGCAGGGAGCGCGCGGCGCCCTCGAGATTGCCCTGGGAGAGAAGGTCAATGAATTTGGGAATGTTCACCATCACGGGGCAGCCGGAGACGCATTTGGGATCGCGGCACTGGAGACAGCGTTCCGCCTCGATGAGCGCGACCTTTTCCGGCAGGCCGAGGTTCACTTCACTGAAGTTGGCGTTTCGGATGAGGGGCGCCTGTTCCGCCATTTTCTGGCGGTCAATCTGGAGGCGCTGCTTTGTGGTGATCTTATTTGTGGAACTCACTTCAAAAACCCCGGCAGGTTATTTCAGGCCAATTTTGCAGGAGCCGTTGTCGCATCTCGATGCGGCCTCCTGCTCGAGTTCGCGGTAGGTGCCCAGGCGCTCCATGAGCAGATCGAAATCCACCTGGTGCCCGTCAAACTCCGGTCCATCCACACACGCAAAGAGATTCTGCCCGCCGACGACCACGCGGCAACCGCCGCACATGCCGGTGCCATCCACCATCACGGGGTTGAGGGAGACAATGGTGTGAACTCCGAGGGGGCGCGTGAGGCTGGCCACCGCGCGCATCATTGGCACGGGGCCGACCGCGTAAACCACGTTGAATGGCCGGGCGGCAAGGGCGTCGCGCGCGGCGTCGGTCACGAACCCTTTTCTGCCGTAACTGCCGTCGTCGGTGCAGACGATGACCTCGCCGAGCCGCTTGAGATCCGATTCAAAAATGACCCATTCCTTCGAGCGTCCGCCGATGATGCTGACCACATCGACTCCCCTGGCATGGAGCCCCTGGGCGATGGGGTGGACCACGGCTGTGCCGACGCCTCCGCCGACGCACAACGCGCGGCCGGACTCGATGAGTTCGGTGGGTTTGCCCAGCGGCCCGGCGATATCGGCGATGGCCTCGCCCGGCTGGAGGGCCACCAGTTCGCGGGTGCTTTTGCCGACGGCCTGGATGACCAGCGTTATGGTGCCGACCTGGGGATCGGCATCCGCAATGGTTAAGGGGATGCGCTCGGCGCCATCGCCGCGGCGCACGATCACAAACTGCCCGGGCTGCCGTATTGCGGCAATGCGGGGTGCGTCCACCTCGATGCGGGTGACGTTCGGACTAATCTGCGCTTTAGAGCGGATTACATGCATGACAAATGCCCGGTGGCTGGAACGAATGTGAACCAGCCAGCCTTAACATACTGGAACCGGCCCGCATCCAAGTCAATTCCCGCTTCCGGGCGCAGGGGTTTCGGGCGGGTGGTGGTGGCTGCAAGACCGCATCTGGCGGAGTTGGAGCGGGCCAAGGGCGAGCTGCGAGACCATGGCGCCGCACAAGGCCATAAACATGTCCTTTTGGGCGTCCCAGATATCGCCCTGCGAGCCGAGGAAGTCATCGGCCTGTTTACCCCCGAAAAGGACGGCGTATTGCCATTCGAACAGTTCGTAGGCGGCGCTGATGGCCAGGGCGATGGAGGCGCTCACGACGAAGAGCCACTTGCCGGGTCGCAGAGGGCTGGTGCGCAGCAGGAGTTCGCGGACGAGCATAGCCGGGATGACGCCCTGGAAGAAATGGCCCAGCCGGTCGAAATGATTTCGCGACAGGCCGAAAGAGTCCCGGGCCCAGTTGCCGATGGGAACCTCTGCATAGGTGTAATGGCCGCCGGTCATGAGGATGAGTGAAAAGATCCAGATGAGGATGTAGCTGGTGTTGGTGAACCGGAACCGCGGGTAAACCGCCACCAGGATCATCGCGCCGAGGATGGCCGGTCCGGATTCCATGAGCCAGTTGAACCGCCCGTTTGGATGAATGCCGGACCAAATGAGAAACACGATCCCGGAAAGGAGAAGGAACATGTGGAGATGGAAGCTCTCCCCCCGGGTGCGCGTGGTTTTTGAGGCTGCGGGTTTCATGCAATCGAGCAACTATCGGAACGTGCCGCGGGTGGTGGCAAGCGTTAAAACGCATGGATTTTCCATTGATGGTTATGGGAAACCGGGAAGGGGGATTGAAGCGCAGGAACCAGCGACGGGCAGTTCGTCATGTCGGGGCAAGCGTTACACCCGCTGCAACTGGTTTTGGCGGACACAGTCGCGTTCCGCCAAAGAATCGCTTCATGAAACCGTGCTGCATCCGCGGCCATTCTTGGGCCCGGAACTTGAGAACCGGCTGCTTTGTGCTACTATACTCGCCGGTTGCGGCTCATGGGTGAGCCGAATGGCAGGCAATTAACAAAAAACAATAAACTATGTCAGTTCTTGTAGGTAAAAAAGCTCCAGTATTTCAGGCGCCGGCGGTTGTGAATGGCGGTGAAATCGTTGAAAACTTTTCGCTCGATCAGTACTTGGGCAAGAAATATGTCGTCTTCTTCTTTTACCCGGCGGACTTCACGTTTGTCTGCCCGACCGAACTTATTGCGTTTCAGGCGAAGCTTGCGGAGTTTGAAAAGCGAAACACCATTGTGGTCGGATGCTCGGTCGATTCGCAGTATTCGCATTGGCAATGGCTCAATACGGAGCGGAACCATGGGGGCATTAAAGGAGTGACCTACCCGCTGGTGGTGGATCAGTCCAAGGCGATCGCGATGGCGTATGACGTGCTCGCGGGCAGCTACGACCTGTCTCCGAACAATGACCTGGTATTTACCGGCACACCGATGGCTTATCGCGGGCTGTTCCTGATTGATTTGAACGGGATGGTGCAGCACCAGGTTGTGAACAACTTCCCGCTGGGCCGAAGCGTGAACGAAGTGTTGCGACTGATTGACGCCCTGCAATTCAGCGAGAAGCATGGTGAAGTTTGCCCGGCTGACTGGCACCAGGGCGAAGAAGCGTTAAAGCCGACGCACGAGGGGATCTCGAAGTATCTCGGGAAGAAATCCTAGACCATTATCGGCTATGCGAGCGCGCGGGCACGATCTCGATCGTGCCCGCTGTGCTTTGCGGGCTAGAGCTCCATCCGCCGCGTGGCTTCCCCGCTGTTGATAACCCTCTCCACACTCGCGTTTCTTGCCCGGCCGTCGGCCCAGGAGCGAAGCCGGTTGATTTGTTCATCCATGGTCCGGGCCAGCGGGACGGTCTGCGCGATCGCATTCAGGATGTGGGATGTGTCGATGTCTGTGCCGGCGTAAAATGCGTCGTAAAGCGCGCTGTTGATTGCCTCCTCGATTTCCGCGCCGCTGAAATCGCGGCTGGCCTCGGCGAGTTTGGCGATATCCGGGGATTCGGCTTTGCGCCCGCGCTTTTCCAGGTGAATGCGAAAAATTTCGGCGCGTTCCGGGCTGGTGGGCAGGTCCACGAAGAAGATTTCGTCGAGGCGCCCCTTGCGGAGCAATTCCGGCGGCAGTTGGGAAATGTCGTTTGCGGTGGCCACAACAAACACGGGAGCCGTCTTTTCTGAAAGCCACGTTAGGAACGTGCCGAAGACGCGGGCGGTGGTGCCGCCATCCGTCGCGCCCGATCCCTGGGAGCCCGCAAAGGCTTTGTCGATTTCATCCACCCACAGAATTGCGGGCGCCACGGATTCGGCCACGGCAATGGCGCGGCGAACGTTTTCCTCGGAAGATCCCACAAGGCTGCCGAACATGCGGCCCATGTCGAAGCGCAGCAACGGCAGTTGCCATTGCGTGGACACGGCTTTGGCGCAAAGGCTTTTGCCGCAACCCTGCACGCCAAGCATCAGGATGCCCTTGGGTGATGGCAGGCCGAATGCGCGGGCCTCGGGGCTAAGAGCCAATGCGCGTTTGCGCAGCCAGTCCTTCAACACCGCCAACCCGCCGACGTTGTTAAAGCTCTCGGTGGTGGCGTAATACTCCAACAGGCCGCTTTTGCGGATGATTTGCTGTTTCTCAGCGAAAACTTCGTTCACATCGTCGCCTGTCAGGCGCTCGTCTTTGACGATGATTTTGGCGAACACGTTTTCGGCTTCGCCAAGCGTGAGGCCGAGCGCCGCCTGCAGGAGACGCTCGCGTCCGGCGTCATCAAGGTTGATTTTTACCTGTTTGAACTGGCGGACATCCTCGACGATTTTGTCCAGGAGGGCGCCGAGGTCATCGCGGCCGGGCAGGGGGTAGTTCAACACCGTGACTTCCTTCTCCAGTTCGGTCGGGATTTCCATGACTGGCGACACCAGGATGATGGTCTTGAAGCTGTTCTTCAGGTGCAGTGCGATCTCCTTGAGCTTTCGCACGATGGCAAAGTTGTTTTTGGTCAGGAAAGGATGAAAATCCTTGAAAATGAAGAGTGCGGGCTCGACCTGCTCGATAACCTGGTCCAGCGCGGCAAGGGGATCGCGGGTGGGGGTGTTTCGATGTTTCTGGGACTGAATGGATGTGCCGGAAGGAACAATGCCGGTGCTGTAGCTCCACTCGAAGACCTTCTTTTGCCGCCTGGCCGCAATGTCCACCACATCCTTGATGACCCGCGTCTCCTCGCTGGAGATGATGTAGAGAATTGGATAACGCGCGCGGATGAGTGTTTCGATTTCAGTGGAAAAGGTCATTTTGCTTTTGGGGTTTTGCTTTTGGCGGCGTCGCGTCCAGGTTGCAAGCGTCCGGCCATGGCGCCGGGCGCCAGCGCTTCAAGCAGGCGGGCGGTGGCCGGGGTGATGTTATGCGCCATGATTCTTCCATCGGCGAGCAGGAGCAGTTCCGTTTCGCGGTAGTAGCCGTGCCGGCGTCTGGTCTCCAGCGGTTTTGAGGGTGATTTCATTGGATTAAGCGCAACCTGTATGACCGTGCGATTTTAAGGGCCTGGTCGTCCCGGCCGGGGCGGCTCAGCTCGGGATGGTTATGCGTTTGCCATGCCGGCCAGAATGCCGTCCGGAGACTCACTTTCGTTTCCGGCAGGTTTTGCGAGATCCACCGCGCTACAGGCTTCCAGCAGCACTCGATGTGGCCCGGCATCAACAGGTGCCGGATCATCAGCCCGGGTTGCGTGCGCGCCGCCCAGAGCAGATTCTCCTGAAGGACGGAAGTGTAGTTTTCGACGCGGGAAATGCGCCGCGCGCAATCGTCATTGCCGAACTTAAAGTCCGGCAGCCATAGGTCGAAGATGCCATCCAACAACTCCCGCGCGCGGGCGGAGAGGTAGGCGTTGGTTTTGAAAATGAGCGGCACTGAGTCCGGCAAAGCCGCGGCAAGCGCGAGAACGTGTGGCAGATGAATGGTCGGTTCGCCTCCGAGCACCATGATGGACCGGGCACCTTGCGCCAGGGCCCGCTGCGCCCGCGCGGCGAGGACTTTGAGGTTGAGCGGATCGCCGGCGAGCGCATTCCAGCTTCGCTCGCCTGTGATGCAGTAAGCGCAGCGCAGGTTGCAGCCGCTCAGGGCGATGGAAAACGACGGCGCCAGTTCGGTTTCGTCCGACACTTCCGTTTGCGCCAGGAACCAGCGCGTCTCTACGCCTGCGTGGCAGTGCCTGCCGGGTTCCTGAAAGCGGTTTGTGCCGCAATGCCATGCACAGAGATCACACGCGCGCAGGCTTCGAAAAGCCTCCACAGCCCGGGCGGATGCCTTGCGGGCACGGGCATGGGTCGAAATGGGATCTTGAGACGCAATCATGGATCGAGGCCCAGCAGCTTTCGCCACCAGGATTGGCGCGGCGCCGCGGGAACGCTTCCGATGGAGTCTCGCAGTCGCTCGGCGAGCTTTGGCGGAACGGGGGTGTGGAGGGCATCGTGCCGCAGCATTTCTTCGGGAGTTGCGAAGTCGCGGACAGCCTCTTTCGAAAGCTCTTCGTGCGCGGCAGCGTGGTGCTCTTCCTTGTGTTGAGATTCAATTCGGGTTTGGCGTTTCATACCGCTTACGCTGTTTTTGGAAATTCGATTGCAAAGGCCTTTCGCGCCCTGTGGAGCTTGCCACGGACGGCATCGCCGCTTTGGCCGGTGAGCTCGCCGACCTCCTCGTAGCTCAGTTCCTCATCCGCCACCAGCAACAGGATGAGGCGGTACTCGGGCGGCAGGCGGTTCAGGGTCGTTTGGATGCGTTTGCCCAGTTCTTTCGTCTCGAGCACGCGTAGCGGCGACTCGGTGTGGGCCGAAGGCGCGTTTTCAATGGTGAAGTCGTCCTGGCCGGCAAAGATGTGGCGTTCCTGCCAGGATTGCTGGAGGTTTCGGCAATGGTTGATGGCAATGCGGTAAAGCCACGTGCGCCACGAGGATTCCCCGCGAAAAGTCCGGAGCCCCCGGTATGCGCGCAGAAAGACATCGTGTGTTGCATCCTCGGCTTTGTCGGGGTCGGCAAGCAGCCGAAGGCACAGGTAAAAGATGGGGCGGCTGTGCTCGGTGTAGAGATCAGCGAAATCCGGAGGACCCGGAGGTGCGGACTCCGTTTCGGGCGGGACGTGTTCGCGCTGCATGCTCACAACTGTGTTCACCGCTGATTAGACAGCGCACAGGGCGGAATGTCACGAACTGCCGGGCGTTGCTTGTGGCGCGCCGGTTGGCGCGGGCGCTGGGGGCGCCTCAGGCGCACTCGTGGGGATGATGCGGGTAAGGCATTTCGCGGTGCGGCAGGTTCATGGCAACGCGGTCCTGTTCGCGCTGAAAAATGGAACCCCGGTTTGCCGCCATCTCTTTGAGCCGGGCCGTGGCTGCCTCATCGAGAGGTTTGTACTTCTTCACGGCGTCCATGCTTCGATCCAGCAGATCCAGAAAAGAGGCTGGAATTGCGGTGACGACCGGTTTTTGAGAGAGCACGAAACGCAGGGCCAGTTCCAGGTCTTCCGGTTCTTCGACGCACTGGTACCACCATTGGCGGTTGCGTTTTGCATCCTTCGGCCATGCGCCCCAGGAGATAGGCTTGATGGCGAGCACCGAGGCGCCCTGCTCGTTGGCCAGGGCGAGCACTTCCTTTCCGAAACCGCAGGTGTAATACTCGACGAAATTGATCGGGAACATCACGGTGTCAAACTTGAAGCTCTTCATCGCCTCGAGAGCGGATTTGGTCGTGTGGGCGGAGAACCCGATGTATTTAATTTTTCCCTGTTCCTTTGCCTTCAGGATCGTTTCCATTGCGCCGCCGGGCTCGAGCGCCTGCTTGACCTCGGCGGGCGTTACGAGGTGATGAAGCTGGTAGAGATCGAACCGGTCCGTCTTGAGCACTCTTAACGATTCTTCGAGCTCCTCCCGGCAGCCGTCGGCATCGCGCTTTTTCGTTTTGCAGGAGAGGAAGTATTTGTTGCGGTCGATGCCCTGAAGGGCGATGCCCAGTTTGGCCTGGCATTCCTTGTTGCCGTAGGCCGGGGCAACATCGAAATAGTTGATGCCGCGCTCGAAAGCCGAGTGGACAGCTTGGGTGCTTTTTTCCTGGTCGTGGTGGATCAGGGCGAGTCCGGGGAAGCCGACGACCGAGAGCCGCTCTCCGGTGCGGCCGAGCAGGCGATGCGGCATGCCGGCGACCCGTTCGAGGGGTTCATCCGCGCTAAAAAGTTGTGGAACGCCCAGGGCCGCGACGCCAGCGGCTCCGCCGACTGCTTTGAGGAAAGCTCTTCTCTTCATAAAATCCATGGCAACCGGGTTATCATCATCCACACAAAGCCTTTGCGCAACCCGGATAACGCCAGAAAAAACGACGGCGGCCAACGATTGAAAAACGTGTTGGCACGGGGTGTCAAATTGGAATCATGCAATTCAGTAACAAATATAATTTGCCAGATTGCGTTTTGGTGCTATGAAAATAATGTTTGTGGGACATAAAAACCTCTAACTAGGAAATACTTTATGAAACAACTTAGTTTAACCATCCTCACGGCCGTCGGCTTGACGGCACTGATGTCGAACACCCCCGCCGCGCTGGCACAGGAATTCCAGCACGAGCAGTGGAACCAGGAATATCGCAGCGAGTATGACGTGCCCCCGGGCAAGTATTATACCGGGCGCTCGCCGTTCATGCGCCAGCGCGAGGCAGCCCCGGCTCCGGCATGGAAACCGGCGCCTGCTCCGGCCAAGCCCGCCCCGGCTCCGGTTTACACTCCGGCCCCGGCACCGGCACCTGCGCCTGCACCGGCGACACCCGGGAGATACACCTGCAAGGATGCGACGTGGGGTCCGGTGAAGCTTGAGAAGAGCATGCCGGCGGAAGCGGCGA
>ERZ1645192.3582-NODE-3582-length-12563-cov-7.224496_pt1 | contig 12563 bp, 10 predicted proteins | sample MGYA00575354_ERZ1645192 | MGnify/ENA primary metagenome ERZ1645192 (study PRJEB40844, sample SAMN11349763) | freshwater sediment metagenome | isolation source: river sediment | host: Sediment | place: India: Faizupur Khadar , New Delhi | collected 2017-02-21 ... | reverse complement strand
GGTCGTAGACCACCGGGATCACCACCAGGGTCAGCAGGGTCGAGACCAGCACGCCGCCGATCACCGTGATCGCCATCGGTGCGCGCACCTCGGCGCCCTCGCCGAACGCCAGCGCCAGCGGCAGGAAGCCGAACACCGCGGTGAGCGTGGTCATCATGATCGGGCGCAGCCGCGAACGCGCGCCCTCGACCAGGGCCTGGCGCTTGGCCACGCCGGCCTCGCGCAGCTGGTTGACCTTGTCGATCAGGATGATCGCGTTCTTCACCACCAGGCCGACCAGCAGGATCAGGCCGATGAAGACCACCACCGAGGCCGGCGAGCGCGTCAGCAGCAGCGCCGCCACCGCGCCCACCATCGCCAGCGGGATGGTGAACAGGATCACGAACGGGTGCAGCAGCGATTCGAACTGCGAGGCCATCACCAGGTAGACCAGGAAAATCGCCAGCGCGAAGGCGAAGAGCAGCGACCGGATCGACTCGCCCAGCTCCTGGCCCTGGCCGCCGATGCGCATGTCGATGTCGGTGCCCAGCGGGGATTCCGCCACCATCGACTCGACCTCGCGGATCGCGGTGCCGAGGTCGATGTCGCGCAGGTTCGCTGACACGATCGCGACCCGGCGCTGGTCGGCGCGATGGATCTCGCTGGGCCCGCTGGTGGCGACGACCTCGGCCACCGAGGCCAGCTCGACCGGGGCGCCGCGGCCGGGGTTCACGATCAGCCGGCGGATGTCCTCCAGCGAGGCGCGGTCGGCCTCCTGCGCGCGCACCAGCACGTCGATCTTGCGGTCGCGGAAGCTGTAGCGCGTGGCCACGCTGCCGCGCACCTTGTTGACCACGGCATCGGCGATCTGGCGGGTGGTCAGGCCGAGGGCCGCGGCGCGGTCCTGGTCGAAGCGGATCTGGATCTCCGGGAAGCCCTGCTCCACGCTCGACTTGACGTCGGCGTAGTGCGGGTTCGCGCGCAGCATCCCGGCCAGCTTGGCGCCCGCGGCGCGGATCGCCTCCAGGTCCTGGCCCTCGACCTCGATCTCCAGCGGCGGCGACAGGCTGAACAGCTCGGGGCGGCTGAAGTCCACCTGCGCGCCCGGCGAGCCCTTCATGGTCTCGCGCAGCGCCTCGGTCAGCCTGGCCTCGGCGTCGTTGTCGTCCATCACCACGCTGAGCTTGCCGATGTTCTCGCCGCTCTCGGTGGGGCTTGCGTCGAGCCGCGTGCCGGTGCCGGACACGCCGTACAGCACGCGCACGCCGGCATCCTTGGCGTGCCGGCCCTGCACCTCGCGGACCAGCGCGTCGGTCTGCGCCAGCGGCGTGCCCGGGGGCAGCTTGGCGGTCATCTCGAAGCGGTCCTGCGCGAGCTGCGGGATCAGGTCGGTGCCGAGCAGCGGGATCGCGGCCAGGGTCAGGGCGAAGGCGACGCCCGCCACCAGCAGCACCGGCGCGGGGCGCGCCAGCGCCGCCGGCAACACCCGCAGGTAGCCGCGCTCGGCGCGGGCATACGGCGCCATCGCCAGGTCGCTGGCCTTGCGCATCACCGGCCCGATGATCGCCGCGATGGCGCGCCACAGCCGCACCACCAGCCAGGCGATCGAGAAGAACACGTAGCGGAACATCGCGCCGATGCCGCGGCCGGCGTAGGCGGCCGGCTTCTGCCAGCGCTTGCCCGGCTCCCAGCGGCCGCGCGGCGCTTCCTCGGGGAAGCCCAGCGGCGGGCGGCCCTTGAGCGCGCTGAGCATCGGGATCAGGGTCATCGCCACCACCAGCGACACCGCGATCGCGATCGCCACGGTCAGCGCCTGGTCGCGGAACAACTGGCCGGCGATGCCCTGCACGAACACCAGCGGCAGGAACACCGCGATCGTGGTCAGGGTGGACGCGACCACCGCCATGCTGACTTCGCGCGTGCCCTGGATCGCCGCGTCGAGGATGCCGAGGCCGCGCTCGCGCGCCTTGGCGATGGATTCGAGCACCACGATCGAGTCGTCGACCACCAGGCCGGTGGCCAGCGCAAGGCCGCCCAACGACATCACGTTGAGCGACAGCCCCAGCTGGCCCATGAAGAAGAAGGTCGCGATGATCGACACCGGCAGCGACAGCGAGATCACGAACGTGCTCCAGCCGTCGCGCAGGAACAGGAAGATGATCAGGATCGACAGCAGGCCGCCGATCACCGCATCCATCTTCACGTCGTGGATGGCGTTGCGGATGAAGACCGACTGGTCCTCGATCGTGGTCAGCTCGATGTCCTTCGGCAGCTGCTCGCGGATCGTCTTGAGCTTGGCTTCCAGCGCGTCGGCGGTGGACACGGTGTTGGCGTCGCCTTCCTTGTAGATTGCCAGCTCGACCGCCTCGCGGCCGTTGAGGCGGATGATCGCCTCGCGCTCCTTGTAGCCCTGGCGCACGTCGGCCACGTCCTTGAGGCGCAGGGCCATGCCGCCCGCGGTCGCGCCGTTGCCGCTGCCCTGCTGCGACAGCGCCGCCATCACCCGCGCGTCGCCGCTGGCGGCGGCCAGGCGCATGGCCTGATCGGTCGCGCTGTTGGCCGACGAGGATGCCGCGCGCGTGGTCAGCAGCATGTTGCGGATGTCGTCGACGGTCGCGAACTGGTTGACCGTGCGCACCAGGTAGCGCTGCGAGCCTTCCTCGAGGCGGCCGCCGGAGACGTTCACGTTCTCCTGCTGCAGTCGCTGCACCACGCTGTCCAGCGACAGCCCGAACTGCGCCAGCTTGCGCTGGTCGATGTCGACCTGGATCTCGTCCTCGAGGCCACCGCCGACCTTCACCGCGGCCACGCCGTCGACCGGCTCCAGCTTGCGCTTGAGGTCGTCGTCGGCGAACCGGCGCAACTCCATCAGCTGGCGGATCTCCTCGCTGCCGCTGCCCGCCGCCTTCGGCGACAGCGCCAACCGCATGATCGGCTGGGTCGAGGGATTGAAGCGCAACAGCACCGGAGGCTTGGCCTCCAGCGGGAACTGCAGCGCCTCCATCTTGTCGCGCACGTCCAGGCTGGCCTGGTCCATGTCGGTGCCCCAGGCGAACTCGAGGACCACGTCGGACTGGCCGGTGCGGGAGATCGACTTGAGCTTGCGCAGGCCCTTCACCACGCCCAGCGCCTCTTCCGCGGGCTGCGAGATCAGGGTCTCGATCTCCGAGGGCGCCGCACCGGTGTAGTCCGTGCGCACGGTCAGCGTGGGATAGCTGAGGTCGGGCAACAGGTTGACCTTGAGGCTGCCCAGCGCGATCAGGCCGAACAGCACCAGGGTAAGCGTCATCATCGCGATGGTGACGCGCCGGCGGGTGGCGAACTCGACCAGGCTGAAGCCGCCGGGCGCGACCAGCGGATCGTGTGCGTCGCCGGGGCTCATCGGGTCGCCTGCGCCGTCGCCGCGGGCTTGGCGGCGGCAGCGCCGGCGCCGATCACCTGCACCGCACTGCCCTCGCGCAAGGCCGCCTTGCCGGCGACCACCACCGGATCGCCCTCGCGCAGGCCGTCCCGCACCTCGACCCATTCGCCGTCGATGTAGCCCAGCTTGAGTTCGGTGCGCACGGCCTTGCCGCCGCGCACGGTGAACACCGCGGGCGCGCTGCCGTCGTCGAGCAAGGCGGTGCGCGGGATCGCCAGCGCATCGGCGCGCTGGTCGTAGTTGATGCGGATGCGCCCGAACATGCCCGGCTGCAGCTCGCCACCGCCGTCGAAGGCGCAGACCACGCGGAACGTGCCGCTGCCGCTGTCCACCACCGGCGAGACGCGGTCGATGCGGCCTTCGAAGGTCTTGCCCGGCAGCGCGTCCACCGCCAACTGCACCGCCTGCCCCGCCTTCAGCACCTCGATCTCGCGCTCGGGCGCGTTCAGCGTGGCCTCCAGCCGCGAGTTGTCGACGATGGTGAAGATCGGCGTGTTGATCTGCACCAGGTTGCCCGGCTTGATGTTGCGCGCGGCCACCACCCCCGAGATCGGCGCGGTCACCGCGCCATAGGAGAGCTCCAGCCGGGCCAGGCGATACGCCGCGCGTGCGTTCTCGAGGTCGTAGCGCAACTGGTCGACGTCGTTGGCGCTGACCATCTGCTGGCCGGCGAGTTGGGTCGCGCGCCGGTAGTTCGCTTCCAGCTTGCGCACCTGGGCCTCGCTCTGGGCGACCTGCAGGGTGGCGCGGTCGCGGTCGATGCGGACCAGCACCTGGCCGGCGCGCACCTGCTGGCCGACGTCGGCCAGCACCGCCAGCGCGATGCCGGACGTCTTGGCGACCACCTGCGCCTCACCGCGCGCCTCCAGCGGCGCGGTGCCCATGTAGCTCGCCGCGATCGAACGGCGCGCCGCCTTGGCGACTTCGACCGGCACGGCTTCCGGGGCCTTCTCAGCCTGTTCCTTGCCGTCCTTGCCGCCCTCGTCCTTGCCGTCGCCGGTCTTCACCTTGCAGGCGGTCATGCCCACGGCAAGGGCGACGGCCAGCAGGGCCAGGGGCAGGATGCGGCCGGGACGGGGGGTGGCGGCCTGCGAAACGTCGTGCATGGGGAGGAGCCTGTTTGGTGTTGTAGTCAAGTATGTCACCTCGGCAATTCCTGAATCCATGCGCCGAAGGTCATGGGTCGCGGGTCATGGTTCGCAATCCGGGCGGAAAACGGATGCACGGAGGGGGCGGCTCGCATCGGATCGGGCTCGGTCTATATACTTGTCGACTTGCGTGTCGCCCCCGTGCGCCGCATGCCATTGGACACCAGACTCCGGACACGCCATCCCATGAAGCGACTGTTGCCGACCGCCGCCAGCCTCGCCCTGGTCCTCGCCGCCTTCGCGGTGACCGCCCAGGACGCCGCCGCCCCCGCGACCGAAGCCGCGCCTGCGGCAACCGATGCGACCACCGCCGCCCCGGTTGCGGAAGCCCAGGCCGCCGCGGCCCCGGCGGAAGCCGCTGCCGTCAACGGCGATGCCACCCGCGGCAAGGGCCTGACCTACACCTGCCGCGGCTGCCACGGGATCGAGGGCTACAAGAACGCGTACCCGAGCTACAAGGTGCCGAAGATCGGCGGCCAGTCCCAGGCCTACCTCAATGCGGCGTTGACCGAGTACCGCAACGGCAACCGCAAGCACCCGACCATGCAGGCGCAGGCGCAGAGTTTCTCCGAGCAGGACATCGCCGACATCGCCGCCTACCTGTCCAGCCTCAAGTGAGCCGCGCCATGACCAAGACTTCCGTGACCCTGCTCGCCCTGGCCGCCGCGCTGGCCCTCTCCGCCTGCGGCAAGCAGGACGCACCCCACGCCGCTGCCGAAGGCGAAGCCGACGCGCATGCCGCCTCGTCCTCCGCCGGCCTGCCGGCAGGCAACGCCGAGAACGGCCGCAAGCTCGCCAACGAAGGCATCAACGGCGGCGCCAGCTGCGTGTCCTGCCATGGCGCAGACGGCAACGCGCCGATCATCGAGACGTACCCGAAGATCGGCGGCCAGTACGCGGACTACATCGCGCATTCGCTGCAGGCCTATCGCGGCGGCACCCGTGCCGGCGGCAACGCCGACATCATGGCCTCGCAGGCCAAGCCCCTGACCGACCAGCAGATCGCCGACATCGCCGCCTACTTCGGTGGCGTGCAGGGCAAGCTGCGCGACCTGCACAACCTCGACTGAGGCCTGCCGCAGGCATCCGCCGACCGAGGGGGCCGCAAGGCCCCTTCGTCGTTTCCGGAGGCCGGAAAAAGAAGACCCGGTCTCGCGGGCACGTGGCCTGGAGGGGACCGGGTCTGGTCGCCGGAGCGATTGTCCTGCGCATCCTGCGATGCGGGAATTTTTCTCCGACGCGGGCAGCCTACGCCGGGCGTCGTTAGGAAAGAGCTAAGGCACGCGCATTCATCCGACCGCTCGTCGGACCGCCTTCAGGGACGCGGCCACGGCCACCATCCCTGCCCGCTCAGCGCGTAGCGATCGGCCGCGCGTTCGAAGCGGTTGCGCACGCCGATCCCGCCGAATGCGAGGTACATCGGCAGGAACAGCGGGCCCAGCACCATGTACTGGAACACGTGCGCGCGTTCGTGGTCGGCCAGCAGGATCGGGGCGTCGTCGCTGAAGCCGGCATGTCTCGCATAGGTCACGCAACGCGTGCACAGGTCGTGCCCCGTGTTGAGGATCACGTTGCCCAGGGTCAGCGCCCCGCCCGGCCCCCACGGCACGCCATCGAACACCAGCGCGAGCTCGCGCGCGCTGGCCCGCACCCGCGCGCCACCCGCGAGCGCGACGGCGCCTGCCAGCAGTCCGAGCGCGGTGTTGGGCAGCGTCCAGGCCAGCCCCAGCACCTGCAGCGGCCGCAGCAGCCAGGGCGAGAGCGTGCTCAACGCGTGCGCTTGGCCAGCCAGTCGTGGATGGTCTGCGGCACTTCCTGCTGCGCGCGGCCGGACACGTAGATGCCGATGTGGCCGCCCTTGAATGACAGCTCGGTGTAGTCGTCGCTGCCGACCAGCCCGCGCAGCGCGCGCGAGGCATCCGGCGGGACCAGGTGGTCCTGTTCGGCGTAGACGTTGAGCACCGGCATCTCGACCAGGCCCAGGTGCACCTCGCGGTCGCCGACCCGCGCCCCACCCTTGACGAAGCCGTTGCCCTGGAAGAACCGGGTATTGAATTCGCGGAAGGCCTCGCCGGCCTGGTCGGGCGAATCGAAGATCCACTTCTCCATGCGCAGGAAGTCCTGCATGGCCTTGCGGTCGTCGAGGATGTCGACCATGCCCACGTACTTCTGCGCGAACAGCCGCCACGGCTTCAGCATCAGGTAGGTCAGGTTCATCATGTCCGCGGGCACGTTGCCCAGCGTGTCCACCAGCAGGTCGACGTCGATCTCCCGGTTCCAGTTCGAGAGCATGTTGTCCGGCGTGTGGAAGTCGACCGGGGTGACCATGGTGATGAGGTTGCGGACCTTGCCCGGGTTGAGCGCCGCGTAGCACAGCGAGAACACCCCGCCCTGGCAGATGCCGAGCAGGTTCACCGCCGGCAGCCCGTGCGCCTTGCGCAGGTGGTCGATGGCGCCGCCGATGAAGCGCTCGATGTAGTCCTCCAGGGTGAGGAAGCGGTCGGAGCGGTCGGGATAGCCCCAATCGATCACGTACACGTCCTCGCCGCGCGCTAGCAGCCCCTTCACCAGCGAACGGTCGGCCTGCAGGTCCACCATGTAGGGGCGGTTGACCAGCGCATACGCGACCAGGATCGGCACCTTGGCCGTCGGCGGGCGCTCGCCGCGGAAGCGATACAGCACCACCTTGCCGTCGCGCCAGACTTCCTCGCGCGGGGTGGTGCCCACGTGGACGTCGCCGAGGTCGCGCAGCGTGCCGAGCCCGGCCTCCAGCTTCTGCCGCAGGCGCGCGGCTTCGTCGGCGAGGCCCTCGGGCGTGAGGTTGAGCGGACCGTGCATGTCAGCGCTTCCTGCGCGAGGTGGACGAGGCCGGCGCGCGCGCCGGGCGGGTGGGCTTGGCGGCCTGCTTCTTCACCGGCGCGGGCGCGGCCTTTGCCCTGGCCGCCGGCTTCGCGGGCGCGACGGCCTTTTTCGCGACCTTGTTGGCGGGCTTTTTCGCGGCTTTCCTCGCCGCCGGTTTGGCGATGGGTGTCCGCACGGCCTTGGGCGGCATCGGCGCGGGCGGCGTGTCATCCGCTGCGCGCTGGATCCGGCGCAACTGCCGTTCCAGTTCGGCGATCTTGCGATGCGCGCTGTCGAGTTCGGTGCGGCCGGGCAATCCCATCAGCGTCGCCGCCTGTTCGGCGATCGCCTGCGCATCCGCGCGCAGGCGCATCTGCGCGTTCGCCAGCTCGCCGTAGACGCGGCGGAATTCCGGCGACAGCGCGAGCTCCGCGTAGGCGTCCTCGGCGGCATCGACCCACAGGTCGAACAGGGCGCGCACGCTGCCGAGCTGGCGACCGGGCTCCTCGCGCTCGGCGAGCTTCGACTCGAAGCGATCGAACGCGTCCTGCGAGGCCTTGCCCATCAACGCCTGCCAGGCCGACAGCGCGTCCTGCCAACGCAATTGGGACTGCGCCAAGGCCTGCGCACGTTCCTGGTGCTCGCGCGCGAATCCGAACGCCGGCATCCCCAGCAGCGCGCCGGCCTCGCCACGCAGGCCATGCAGCCACGGCGCGGCGGATTCGCTCCACTGCTGGAAGTCCTGCAGTCCCGGGCCGCGCATGCCGCGCAGCAGGTCGCGGAAGGGATCGCCGTGCAGGCCGAGCGCATTGCGCCAGGCCTCGGCGACGTCGCGCGCGGAGTGGTCGCGGCCGGCGAACTGCAACGCGACCTGCTGCATCTGCGCGTACCAGTCCTTGCCCTGCCGCGCCACATGGTCCAGCAGCGACCCGAGGCCGGGCTGGCCGCCCGCCTGCGTGCGCCATGCATCGAGCGCGTCGCGGAAGCCCTGCGCGCCGGCATCCAGCCCGGCGGCCGCGCCGGCATCGCGCAAGGCATCGCCCCACATGCCCCAGTAGCGGCGCGCGAGCGCCGAGAAGTCGTCCGTAGCCTGTGCCATGCGTCCTCCGCGGTTGCCCGAATGCTAGCAACGGCGGCATGCGACCGCCATCGTGGACGCCGCCGACCCGGATCCGCTTGGCGACGGCGATCAGTGGGTGGCGACGCGCAGGCAGCGCGGCAAGAGCCCGGCAATGCTCAGGGCTTGGGGATGCGCAGGGTCTTGCTGATCATCAGCGAGCCCGAAAGCGCGTACGCCAGCACCAGCGGATGCAACTGCCACGGGCCGAACTGCAGCACGCCGAACGGCAGCGCAGCGCCGATGTGGTCGCTCCATGCGAGCCACGCCAGCAAGCCGACGATGGCGACGCTGGTGGGGATCGGCGTGCCTTCGAAGTACTTCACCTTGTCGCCGCCATCCGACAGCGTTTCGGCGGTGACGTTGTAGCGCGCCAGGCGGCTCACGCCACAGCCGACGAAATAGCTCAGCACCACCCAGTCCCAACCGCCCTGCAGGCCGCAGGCATAGCCCAGCGCGGCCGGCGCGACGCCGAAGCTGATCACGTCGGCCAGCGAGTCCAGCTCGCGGCCCAAGGTGCTGGCGACCTTGCGCCAGCGGGCGATGCGCCCGTCGAGGGCATCGAACACGAAGGCCAGCGGGATCAGCGCCATGCCGACCAGCAGGTCGCGCACGTTGCCGTCCTGCAGGAAGCGCATCGACGCGAAGATCGCGCCGGTGCCGCAGACCGCGTTCGCCAGGGTAAACCAGTCGGCGAGGTGGAAGTCCCGCAGCATGGAGAAATGGCGTTGCGTCATGGGCCGCTCCCGGGATGGCCCATGCAGGGTGCCAAAGCCGGCGTGAAGCCGGCAAGCAGGTCAGCGCGGCATCGCCAGGTGCAGGGGCGCCAACGGCTGGCCCGCGCGCGGCACGGTCGCGATCTCCGCATCGGCCGGCAGCGCGCCGCGGCCGTCGAGGTGCGCGTCGACACGATCCAGCGCCTCGTAGACGTAGGGCAGCAACGGCAGGTAGGTCGCGGCGTACTGCGGGAAGCCGAGGAAGGCGTCGAAATGCTGGGCATGGCGCACCTGCCAGTAGCGCACGTCGCGTCCCGCGGCGCGCGCCATCGCAACGTAGGGCGCGCTGGAGAAGGCCTGCGGCACCAGGCCGTCGTCGGTGCCGTGGATCACCACCACCGGCAGGCCGGCCCGCGGCGGCGCGGCGCGGGTCGCCTCGATGCCCGCCTTCACCCGCTTGCCGTCCGCGCCGTCGTCCGTCCACAGCGCGCGCAGGCAGCGCAGGCCGGCCAGCCCGAGGTCGCCGGGCGGATGCGGATCGACGATGCCGACGCCGGCACCCGGCGGGATGCCGCTGGCATCCGCCCACCATGCCGCGCGTTCGGCGTCGGTGGCGGCGCGCGGCGACAGGTCGGCCGCCTGCGCCGCGTAGCGATAGCCGCAGGGATGCCCGTCGTGCGGATAGCGCCCGTAGGCCGATGCATAGCCGACCCCGACCGCGCGCCACAGGTCGAAGGCGACGCTGATCGCGCCTGCGCGCAGGGCGGCATCGGTCCAACCGGCGGCACGCAACCGCGCCAGTGCATCCGCCTGTTGCGCCTTGAGGTCGGCACCCGCCAGCAGGCCTTGCGCGGCCAGCGCGCTGCACTTCGCGTCGGCGCCGGGTGCGGCCGGCAGGCCCAGCGCGGGCAAGGCGCAGGGCATCAGCAACGCGGCCTCGGTGGTGTAGTCGTACAGGCTGCGCGCGCCGTGGCCGGCTGCCAGGACGTTGGGTTCGCCGGCGACCACCGCGTCCAGCCAGGGCTCGCCATCCTCGGCCACGCGCAGGACCGCGCCGCCGCCGTTGGAAATGCCGACCGCGATCACCCGCGTGTTGGCGAAGGTGAAGGGCGCCTGTTGCGGCAGTTGCGCATCCAGCGTGGCCAGTGCGAATTGCGCGGCCTGCTTCACGTGGCGGCCCCAGTCGGCCTCGGGGTTGTCCTGCGAATGCGCGTGCTTGTAGGCCACGCCGGTCCCCGTCGCCGGCGCCGGCTGGAACGCCAGCGCCTGCTCGGCACCCGCGACCGTGCCATCGGCGGTGATGCCCAGCCCTGCATCGAGGTCGAAGTAATCGGTGCCGGCGCCCTTGTCGGTGTACGCCACCGCGCAGCCGCGCGGCAGGCCCCACGCGCCGGCCACCGCGATGGCACCGTAGATGCCGCGGGAGCCGGACGAGGCCGCGACCACCACGCAGCGCTTGGCGGCATCGAAGGCATCGGGCAGCTGCACCAGCACGCGATGCGGCTGGCGCGCGCCGGGGATCGACGCGAACGCGCTGAACTCGCGGCCCGGCACCTGCGCCGTGCTGCCGTAGAGCTCGCCATAGCCGCCGCCGGGGGCGAGGTCGGCGATCCCGCGCCAGTTCGCCCACAGCGCCCGCCGGCGCAGTTCCGCCGGCGTCGGCCGGGCGGCATCGGCGAACGGGGGCGGCGTCATCGCGCGCAAGCCGGCGAGGCCCAGCCCGGCGGTCAGCAGGTCGTCGCCGTCGCGGTGTTCGGTGGCACGCGGCTGGCTGAACATGGGCGAGGCTCCCTTCGAAGCGGGCATGCCGGCACAGCCGGCCAGGACGGCCACGGCGACAGCCGCGGCGAAGGCACGATGCGGGATCATCTTCATCCCCCGACCATAGCCACTGGCGCGTGGCGGCGCATCGTACCTTCGTACCACGCGCGCGGCGCCCCCACGATGCGCGCGGGCTGTTAGCGTATGCAGCTGACGCATTGCAGCATGGAGCCGCGCATGGCCGACACCTTCCTTTCCGGCCGCACCGCCCTGGTCACCGGCAGCACCTCGGGCATCGGGCTGGCGATCGCCCGCGGGCTCGCGCAGGCCGGGGCCAAGGTGGCGATCAACGGCCTCGGCACCCCGGGGCAGATTGCCGCCGCCATCGCCGAGGTGGATGCCGCGGGCAGCGGCGGAACCCGGCACTTCGGCGCCGACCTGCGCGACCCCGCCGCGATCGAGGCGATGATGGCCGAACTCGCGAACTGGTCGGGCGGCGGCATCGACATCCTGGTCAACAACGCCGGGATCCAGCACGCGGTGCCGCTGCACGAGATGCCGGTGCAGAAGTGGAACGACATCCTCGCGATCAACCTGTCCTCGGCCTTCCACACCATGCGCGCGGCGATGCCGGCGATGGCGGCGCGCGGCTATGGGCGGGTGGTCAACATCGCCTCGGTGCACGGCCTGGTGGCCTCGAAGGACAAGGCGCCCTACGTCGCCAGCAAGTTCGGCATCGTCGGCCTGAGCAAGGTCGCCGCGCTCGAATACGCAGCGCAGGGCTCGCGCGACTCCGGCGGGATCACCGTCAACTGCATCTGCCCGGGCTGGGTGGAAACGCCGCTGATCGAGCCGCAGATCGAGGCACGCATGGCCGGCGGCAGCCGCGACGACGGCGTGCGCGCCCTGCTCGCGGAGAAGCAGCCCAGCCTGCGCATGACCCTGCCGGACGAGATCGCCGCGCTCGCGGTGTTCCTGTGCCGCCGCGAGGCGCACAACATCACCGGCACCGCGATGCCGGTCGACGGCGGCTGGACCGCGCAGTAACGATGCCGATCGAACCCGCAGACCTCGACAGCCCGGCGTTCGCGGCCCTGCTCGCCGAACACCGGGCCGCGATGCGGGCCACCGCGCCGGCCGAGAGCCAGCATGCGCTCGACCTGCACGGGCTGCGCCAACCGTCGGTGCGCGCGTGGGTGCTGCGCGAGGGCGATGCGCTGCTCGGCTGCGGGGCGCTGCAACGCCTCGATCCCGCGCATGTCGAGATCAAGGCGATGCGCACGGCGCGCGACCACCAGCGACGCGGCGTCGCCAAGGCGATCCTCGCCCACCTGCTGGCGGAGGCCCGCGCGGCGGGCTATGCGCGGGCGAGCCTGGAGACCGGGTCGATGGCCTATTTCGCGCCGGCGCGGACCCTGTATGCCGCGGCCGGGTTCGTCCCCTGCGGGCCGTTCGCCGATTACGTCGACGATCCCAACAGTACCTACATGACCCGCGCCCTGTAGCCTGCCCGCATGCCGTCCCTGCTGATCGCCGACGACCACCCGCTGTTCCGCGCCGCGCTGCGGCAGGCCGCGCGC
>ERZ1645192.3581-NODE-3581-length-12563-cov-11.609290_pt1 | contig 12563 bp, 12 predicted proteins | sample MGYA00575354_ERZ1645192 | MGnify/ENA primary metagenome ERZ1645192 (study PRJEB40844, sample SAMN11349763) | freshwater sediment metagenome | isolation source: river sediment | host: Sediment | place: India: Faizupur Khadar , New Delhi | collected 2017-02-21 ... | reverse complement strand
CACGTCGATGCCGTATTCGAGGTTCAAACCGCGCATTGTCGTGCCGTGCTCCACGAAAAGTCTATCACGCTTTTCGGGGATCTCATTTTCGGGAATGCCGACAATCTCGCGCATATACTGGTAAACCCGCTGCGTCAGGATGGGCCAAACGCCAATCGAGGTTGGGTAGGTGGTATCGTCGAGGTCGATCAGCAGGGTCTTGACGGGTTTCATGAGCGTTCCATCCAGCGATTTTTTCCGTTGGATGGGGTGTAGCCATCCAGCATTTTGAGCAGTTCGGTTGGGTCTGCTGATACGAACATATACGTCCGATGCTCGGGATAAATGAAATTCTCCGCGATTGCCCTATCAATCATGGCAATGATCGGATCAAAATACCCCTCCACATTCAGCAGACCAACGGGTTTGTCGTGCAAGCCGATTTGAGCCCAGGTCAGGGCTTCGAAAAGCTCGGCGAAGGTACCAAACCCGCCAGGCAGGGCGATTATTCCGTCAGCCAGATAGTTCATGCGTGCCTGGCGCGCGTGAATATCCGGCAAGACCTCCAGCTTGGTCAGGTTGGCATGCGCCAGATGGGGGAGGTTGAGCCCGTCATTGATGACCCCAACCACCTCGCCTCCGGATCCAAGAACACTGTCCGCTACCGCCCCCATTAAGCCGGTTTTGCCAGCCCCATAGACCAGCACGCGTCCCTGCTGGGCGAGGGTCTGCCCAAGCGCCCGGGCGGTGTCCAGGTAGACCTGGTTGAGATCGTCGGCAGAGCCGGCGTAGACGGTGATGGTTCTTCGGGGTGATTCAGTCATGATCGTATGTTACCCTTTCATTATACCCGCAGCGATTTTGCCTTTTCCGCGCCATACAGCCGGCTCAGGCGTGCCTCATGTTGCGAATTTCGCGGAATTTTTCTTTTTCTGCCTCGGTCAGATGATTGGGCAGATGCACTTCAATCCGCGCGTAAAGGTCGCCAAATTCACCCGGCTTCTTGAGCCTGGGCATGCCAAGCCCCTTTAAACGCAGAGTTTTACCGCTGTCGGTTCCTTCCGGGATAGTCAGACGCACAGGCTTGCCCAGCGTGTCCACGCTGACATCCCCCCCTAAAATCGCGCTATATAGGTCCACAGGAACCGTTGTGGTCAGGTCGTCGCCTTTGCGGGTGAACGCCTTGTGCGGGAGCACCTTGATCTTCAGGAAGAGGTCCGCCCCGCCAGCCTGGCCGCTAAGGCGTACTTTTGAACCAGTAGCAACGCCCTGGGGGATTTTCGCTTCGATTTTTCTGCCGCCTTCAAACTGAAGCGTTCGGCTTGTGCCGCTGTACGCCTCTTCGAGGGTTATCTCCACCTCGTGTTCCATAGGCTGGAGGCTGCGTGAGGCTCGCTGGTTAGGCTGTCCGCCACGGCTAAAACTTTGCCCCGTGCTAAAACCTCCCTGCCCAAAAAGTGTATTGAAAAAGTCCGAGAAACCGCCGAGCCCCCCAAACATATCGCCAAATTCCTCCTGGGAGACGGTTCGATAGCTGGTTTGACCGCCTTGAGCAGACTGTTGCCACCTGCCCCAGTCGAAACCTCCCGGCTGACCGCCCGAGGATTGGTAGCTCTGCCATTCAGAGCCAAACTGATCGTACTTCTTACGTTTTTCCGGGTCCGAAAGCACCTGATAGGCTTCATTTACTTCTTTAAACTTATCTTCTGCCGCTGGTTCTTTGTTCACATCGGGATGATACCGCCGCGCCAACTTGCGATACGCGGTTTTGATCTCACCTTCTGTGGCTGTTTTGCTGATGCCGAGCGTTTTGTAATAATCCTTGTATTCCATCATAAATCCAATCTTGCCAATTTTGGCTTAACAACGTATTTATGATAACAGGAGTTTGTTGTCATTCTGTTAACCATAGAGAGATTTTTACGAAAGTTCCAGCGAATAGGACCCCCGGGCAGAGACAGGAAGCTGGTTGGCAATTTTTTCCATGATGATTTTTCCCGCGGCTTTGACTTCTTCACGCCCGGGGAGCTTGCCTGCTTCCCCTACCGCTAAGGGACCAAAAACCTCACCAATGCGCGTTACCACACGGGCTCTGCGGCGTTTCTTTGTGATCGTACCGACGATGTCCCAGTCGTCCTCGCTGTAAGTGGCTATTGGAAGGATCGGCACGCCAAGACGCAGCGCCATAAACGCCGCTCCCGGGAGCGGCGCAGCCAATGGCGGCTTGTGCACGTGTCCCTCCGGAAAGATTACGAGGATGCCATCCTGCTCCAGGATCGTTTCAGCCGCACGCATGGCTTCGAGGTTGGCTGTTCCTTGCAAGATGCGCAGGGTTTGCCAAAGGCGCGGGAAGACCTTCATGCTCATAGGCGCGTTGGGCATTTCGGCATCGCCGATAAACTCCAACGGATATTTTGTGGTGTGGATGGGACCAATTGTGTCCAGGAAGTGAAAATGATTCCCCACAATCAGTAGCGGTCCTTTTTCGGGCAGGTTTTCAACGCCATAGACTTTGTAATCAAGAATTAGCTTTACGGCAACTGCAATCCCACCCCGCAGAAATCCGCGCCGAAACTGGTTGCGTGGGTAGCGATATTTAGCCAGATACTCATTTTTTGTTTCCTGTCTGCCCATGATCCATCCTCAAATTATGTGTATTTTTGCGACAATTATACGGCAAACCCCCGGAGGGATTGCCAAAAGAACTGCCAGCTTCCCACGGGAACTGGCAGTTCCATCTCTGTTTTCGGGCAAGCCAGCGACTTCTAAAGCTGGTTGGCTCGCTCCTGTAATTCGATTTCTTCGGGCGTTTCCGCCTCGATGGTGATCCCGTGCGCGGCGGATTTTCCGTTATCATCCACATAGACAAAGGTCAGGAAGCCATCCACCGTGATCTCCTCTTTGGTGGTTGCCCGAACGTAGGCAACCAACCTGGAACGACCGGTCTGGACGATTTTTGACTCAAACCGAACCACCTCTCCCGGTCTAACGGGTCTCTGGAAGGTCATCCCATGGATTTTCACGCAGAGTACGTTTTGCGGTGGCAGCAGGTCTGCCGCGGCGATAAAGCCGGCTTCCACCAGCCATTCCGCCCCCCTGCCAGCAAACAGGGTGCGGTGGTGATTGAGGTCTTCCCCTTTCACCAGGTGATGGATTGTCAAAGTTTTCATGCGCATTGTTAACCTCATGGAATCATGATAATCAGGTTGTCGAAGGCAACCTTAAAACCGCCGGTTTCGTAGGTACCAGCAATCATACCAAAACTGCCCGGGATAAAGTCGGGGTCCTGAATTTCGCCAAGCAGAAAGCCATCCACTGCCAGCCGCAGTTTTTCGCGGCTGCACTGCGCGGCAATACGGTGTGGACCTGAACCTGCCAGGTGTTCGCTGTACGTCCAGCCGATCAATGTGGTGAAGTCTTCACCGGCTTGCTTCCAGATCGTGAAGTAGCCATCCTCGCTTATCTCGAGTGCGGTGAAGTTTTCGTCATCCTGCAAGCCGCAGATAAATCCGTAATCCGCGTCGCCAGCCGAACTCAACACGCGCGTGTCCACCTCAGCCATCAGCGAATCGTAGGCAAAGTATTGATCAGACCAAAACCAGTACATCGGTGTGGTAATGTTGATGGTGTATTCACCGTTTTCGTAAGCCCGGCTGCCGTCCGAATCCGACGTCCGAAGCCAGCCGCTGGCGGCATCGGAGAAGTCATCCTGAAAGATGATATCGCCAGAGTTCTGATATGCCAGCGTTTGAGCTTCGCCGGTGCTAACGGCAACTTCGCCGCGTTTGGCTGCTTCGATCATAGCCATCGCAAGGTTCACCGGGCGCAAGGCGTTGATGAATCCGCCGGTTGGCACGCAGTCATCGTTTGAGTCGATGTAGCCATCCCGGTTGGTATCGCGCACAGGGCGGCAATCCACGATATCCAGTGAGGCTTCACCGTAGCCCATCTGAGTTGGTATGCCCACGAGCTTGCCGTCCACGTCGACCGCTAGCCCGCCCGAATTTCCTCCCGCGATCGTTCCGCTGGTTTTGATGAAGGCGCGGTTGCCGTAGGGGTTTTCGGAGGTAAAGCCGCTAACTTCGCCGCGGGTAAGCGTGATCGTGCCGCCGCCGATAACCGGGTAGCCGAGGATCACGATTGATTCGCCCAAATCCAGCGTGTCCGAGTCGCCGAGCGGCACGAACGGCAGCTTGAGCTGGCTGTAATCCAGCGGGTTGCCCTGCAGGTCCCAGGCGGGTTTGATGACCGCCAGGTCCAGCGCGGCATCCGCCTGAACAACGTTGGCGTAGTAGCTTTCCACTGGTGGTTGGTCCTGGGCAACGGTCAGTGAGACCAGCAGCGCCACAACCTTTTCGTAGCGGGTTGAACTGACAACGTGATCGTTGGTGAGGATCAGACCATCAGAGCTGATGATCGTGCCTGAACCGGTCCAGAGCGGAACCGATTCGCCGTCAAGCTCCACAAACGCGGTAATCTGCACCACCGCCAGGTAGGGCACCGCCCCAAGGTCGGGGGCATCCTCCTCAGGGGAGACACCTGGATCCCAACCGGTGGGAGTGGTGCCAGTGATATTCATGGTTGTTTGGATGGCGGTGACACCTGAGCCTGAAACAACCCGCCAGTTCCCTTCTACGTCGCCGCTTTTGTTGGCTCTAAAACGAAAGACGAAGTCCTCAACCCCCGTTGGGGCGATGGTCAGATCCATCTTGATGACACCATCGCCGTTCGCCTGCTGCTCCATGGTCAGAGGCGGTATTGAGCCTTCATAACTCGCCCACTCAAAGAAGTCGGCATCAAAACGGATCTCCTGGACTGAGGCGTTGAGGGTGTCGGGGTTTGAGAGCGTCAGCTCCAGATTAAAAACCTGACCCTGCTGAATGCCTGTTTGCGGATGTTTGGCACTCACCGCAAGCTTCCCCCCGGTGTTTGCCACCAGCCTGACACACGAGCTGGCTATCAGCATCACTACCAATAATAATAACGAACTGTGCGATTTGACTTTCATAGTATTCTCCGCAGTTACGTGAATGCTTTTGTATTGTACCTGAAAGGCACCTTGTTCGTACCGATCAGACACGCCGCTGTATAATAACTCCACCAAAGCCTAAGGAGATGTTCATGGAACAACAATCAACCATACATAAGGCAGTGAAAACCACCAACCTTGGCATGGTTCTCCCAACCTTAGTCGCGATTCTCCTGCTTTTGCTTCTGGCGGTTGGCAGCGCGAAACCCCTCTTTAACCACTTCGCCGGACCTTTCGATATTACCTCTGAGGAGTTGGTTTCCATCAATGACCCAAAGGACACGTTTCGCACGTATGTAACCGTTCGCCCTGACTTCGCGCTGGATACCACCTTCTACTACTATGAAACCCAGGACGACAGCAGCGAGAAGATCATCCACTCCTACTACGCCTTGCAGCTCGGCGAACGTCTGCTTTTGGCAAGGTATCCAGGCGCCGCGAATGGCGACATCCGCACCCCCAAGCCTTTCACTGGCAGGATCGTCCGGCTATCGGACGAGGAAAAAACCAGTGTTTTACAAGCCTTGGTCACCGAGTATCCCACTCTTGAGGGTGTATTTTTGCCCTTCCTTCTGGACGCGACTGGGAGCGGCGAGTCAGTTTTGCCCATGATCGTCGGTTTGTTGGTTTTGGCTGGTTTCGTCGCCTGGAACCTGATTAAACTTTTCGGGAGTGTCGCGAACCTCTCCAAGCACCCCGTAGCCAAATCACTTTCTCGCTTTGGCGACTGGCGGCAGATGGCACAAGAGATTGACACCCAGATGGCGGAGCCGCACGAGACTCACGGTGAGTTTTTTCATCTCACGCGCGACTGGTTGGTCTACCAATCCAAAACTCAGTTCGAAGCGGTTCCGTATCGCGACCTGGTCTGGCAGTACATTCTCCCGATTACCTACCGTTCGTTTGGCATCGCTACAGGTAAGGCGTATAACCTGATGGTCTTTGACCGCTGCGGCAAGAGCAGATCCCTGACGCTTGGCAAAGACGGCGAAGCGGTGTTGGACCTCGAGAACAAGCTGCAATCACACGCCCCATGGTCATTTAGCGGCTATTCTGCTGAAACAGAAGCCGCCTGGAACCGGGAACGAGAAAAAATGATCGCCGTGGTGGAAGCCCGCAAACTGGCAATTGAGAATAGCCGTGCTGAGGCCCAAAAGGCACAACACGAAGCGAATGGTTTGGTCGAAAATGACAGCCTTGAACAACCAAATGCTGACCAGGTTGCCGTGGCGGGGGATTGAACGAAAAGGATGGCATGTGCCCCACGAGCCAAGCGTGCAGGGGCGAAGCCGCATGCGCATCTCTGTGACCGAATACAGCCAGGCGTAGGGGCGGGAGTATACCCTCGCCCTACAGCGGAACTTGATAACCACCAAATTTCCTTCGTCTGCAGGCTGTAAACCGCTTACTGAACCCTCTCCTGTTTTTTTCTGTGCCACCAAATAGCGTATACTTTACCCATGCCTGAATTCGACTTCCCTCCCGGTCAGCACCTGGTTTTCACTGTCGCCTCCCTCAGCAATTACCTGCGGGAGATGCTTGAGACTGACGAAATCCTGCGGGACGTCTGGGTTAGGGGAGAGATCTCCAACTTCTCGCAGCCCCGATCAGGTCATCTTTACTTCACCTTAAAGGATAACGAAGCCCAACTGCGCTGCGTGATGTGGAAAGGGCAAACCTTCCGCCTGCGCTTTAACCCCAAAGATGGTCAGAGCGTGGAAGTCCACGGCGCGATGAGTTTTTATCCTGCCGGTGGGAATGTGCAGCTTTATGTGGACGAGATGCAGCCAGTCGGGGAAGGGCAGCTCTACCAGGAATTTTTACGGCTAAAAGCCCGCCTCGAAGCCGAAGGACTGTTCGCCCCCGAGCTCAAGCGTCCTCTGCCGCGATTCCCGCGGCGCATCGGCGTTGTCACCTCCCCCAGTGGAGCCGCCCTGCAGGACATTCTCAACACACTGCGCCGGCGCCTGCCTCTGGCACGCGTCACGCTCGCCCCGACTGCGGTTCAGGGCGCCGATGCCCCTGCCGGCATTGTCCGCGGTATCCATGACCTCAACGCCCTGCCGGACCTGGATCTGATCATCGTTGCCCGCGGCGGCGGCTCGATCGAGGATCTTTGGTCGTTCAACGACGAGGCAGTTGCCTATGCCATCCGTGCGTCACGCGTGCCGGTGATCTCGGGCGTGGGGCACGAAACCGACTTTACCATCGCAGATTTCGCGGCAGACCTGCGCGCTCCAACCCCAACCGCCGCGGCGGAGCTTGCCACGCCCATCACCACAACCGATCTTTCAGCAGAGATTGTCTCTATCAGCCAGAGAATGAATTTGGCTCTGAATACCATGATTGTCACCCTGCGCCAGGACTTGCTGCTCGCGGAAAACCGCCTTCAGCGGCACTCTCCCGCCCAACGCGTGCGAACTTTTCTCCAATATCAGGATGAAACGCGTGAACGTCTTGAGCGTGCCATGAACCACTACCTCTCCCAACACCGGCTGAAACTGCAAAACCAGATCGCCCGGCTCGAAAGTGTCAGCCCGGCAGCGGTGTTGCGGCGCGGCTTTGCCATCATCACTGACGCTCAGACCCACCAGGTGATTTCGCGCCGTGGCCAAACAAGCCCAAACCAACCCATCCAGATCCAACTGAGCGATGGAAAAATCGCCGCGAGAATCTCAGGAGATAACCCATGACCAAGCAAGCCACCCCCAACTTTGAAGCCGCCTTTGCGTCCTTGCAGCAGATCATTACTCAGCTCGAAAACAGCGAGCTGCCGCTGGAGGAAGCCCTGAAGCTCTACGAAGAAGGCAAGCGCCTGAGCGACATTTGCAGCCAGCTTTTAGAGACCGCTCAACTGCGCATGGAGACGCTTTCAGCGAATCCCGCCACTCCAGATGGGGAGCAGGCGTGAACGTGTTTGACTTTTTCACAAACCCGGTTGGGGTTTCCACCATGCTTGGTTGGCTGCTTGGGCAAATCGTTAAAGTTCCAGTGGAATTCCTGCGCCACAAACAGTGGAACTGGACACTGCTCTTAAGCGCGGGGGGAATGCCCTCCTCGCATTCGGCATTGATGACTGCCGTTACGGTTTCAATTGGGTTGAATGCCGGCTGGGGCAGCCCAATCTTCGCCCTGGCTCTCGCGATTACCGGCATCGTGGTCTACGACGCAACCGGCGTGCGCCGCCAGGCGGGTTTTCACGCGGAACGCATCAATCAGATCGTGCGTGAGCTGCTGCACCTGAAAAAGCTGGAAGAAAGCGAAGTGTCCTATTTGCGCGAGATTATCGGGCACACTCCCGGCGAAGCAGTTGCGGGCGTGCTTTTTGGCATGATGATCGCGTTTGCTGTTCAGTGGGTAATGGTTTGGCGCTAAATTTGCGCCTGTCGTCCTAATCAAAGTCCAGATAAATGATTCCAAGGGCAAAGCCGAGTTTGGACAAATCCCGCAGAGCTGCCCGCTGCAAGCTGGTTTGCTGCGGGTAATCCGCCTTTCGACGGTATCGCCTGCCAAAGATACGTTCGACTGCCTGGTGATTATCCGGTGTTTCGCTGACTACCTCAAAATTTGCGGCAAATTGTAAAATTCTGCTGTCCGTGGGCAGCAGCTCCCTCAGCCCCGAATGGAGCATCCATGAGAAGCACACCATCGCCCCGAATTGCGTTACAGTGAGGAAATCGGAAAAGAACCGCCGCGCCGCTTGCAGCGAGTCAGTCACCTGCGCCTGCCCGAGGTTTGCCCCGTGTTGAATATGCACGTTCAGGACGGGCGTCCCCTCTGGCAACCGCGCTTTTTGCGCCTCGCTGATCTCAAAAAATGGTCTTCCGTCTGCTCGTTTTTCGAGGTAGTTCATTACCATTGGTTGGTATTGCAGTACGCCCAGTTTGAAGATATTCACTCGCGCGAGATGCCGCAGCCAGAAGCAGTCCGCGCGGGTCAACCCTACCCTGCCGGTTTTCTGAAAATACAGACGCTGGCGCAGGCTGATATCGCTAAAAGTTTCGTCGATGGTTTTCTTTGAGGCGCCTACTGCCTCGTATTTGCGGCGGATTTCCGCCAACTTCCAGATTATTACCGCCAGCCTACCCAATGGGTGCAGGCGGCATATTGGAAAGTCGCTCGTTTCGCTCTTATAAGCCTCTTCCGCAAGGCTCGGCATGGTTTGCAGGTGCCTTGCGGCATATCCGGTCACCTGGTTTTCGGCATCTTCGCCTAAACCAAGCATGGATAATTCCTTTTGAAAAGCAAGAAGCTGCTTCACAGTTTTTCTTTCCTGCTGACCAACTGGTCAGATCCGGCAGACTCTTCAGCCCTTGGCGGCGAGTTTGCCTTTGATCCGCCTGGCAATCGTTCGGAACTCAGGCACTTTTAACAGCCAAAGCGCGGCTGCATAGACCGCGACACCGATCCCCACACCGCCAATCAGAGTTATATACTTGTTCTGACCGCCAAGAAGCGACAGCCAGACGAAAAGCGCGAGCCCCATCGCGGCGCTTGCCGCCAGGGCTAACAACCCTGTTCGCAAAATTTGCCTGCCGCCCAGCCCTCGCAGCCGCCGCCGCATGATCATCAGTAGCGCCAGGCTTTCCACCGCGGTAGCCGCGGTGTTCGCTAACGCCAAACCGCCAAGCGGCAGCCAGCCGAGCTGGCTGAATAACCGGGAGAACGCGAAAGAAAGGGCAATGTTACCAGTCATCGCCGCGACGCCCACAATCACCGGGGTTTTCGTGTCGTGCATGGCGTAAAACGCGCGGCTGAGCACCTCAACCAGGCTGTGCCCGGTTAAGCCAATCGCGTACCAAAGCAGCGCCCAGGCGACCATGCGCGTGGAGGAAGCGTCGAAACTGCCGCGTTCATACAACACGCGCACCAGCGGCACGCGCAGCAGAGCCAACCCAACCGTCGCGGGAAGAGCCAGCAGCAGCATGACCCGCACAATGCCTGAAAGCGTCTGGCGAAACTCATCCGACTTTCCAAGCTCAACCTGGGCGGAAAGTGTCGGCAGCGAAGCCGTGCCGGCGGATTGGGCTATGGCAGCCTGGGGCATGAGCATTAGGGTAAATGCCCATGTCAGGGCGCTCGCCGAACCCGCGCCGAGCGAAAGGCTTATGATGGTGTTCGCGACAAAATTCAGTTGGACGATGCCCGCGCCAAATATCCGCGGCAACATCAACCGCAGCACGCTGCGGACCGGCGCGTCCTTGAAACCCGCGCCAGGCTCGTACTTTCGGGCTGGGAGGCGCAACAGCGCCGGCAGTTGCAGCAACAAATGCCCTGCCGCGCCAAAGACTGTGCCGATTGCCAGGCGGTCAATCCCCCAGGTTTCGGGCAGGACGAGAACACCCAGAATGATGCCCAGGGAATAAAAAGCTGGCGCAAGTGCTGGCCAAAGGAACACCTGGTGGGCGTTTAGCATGCCCATCACCAGACCGCTTATCCCAAAAATGATTACTGTCGGAAGCATGATGCGCAGAAGGTGGGATGTTTCTGCTACTTGCACTGCGTTCGAATCCGGCACCAACGCAAACAGTCCGTGCTCAACCAGGAATGGCGCGAAAATCCACATCAAGGTCGAGACGAGAATCAGGACGATCAACACCGAGTTGACCACGCCCGATGCCAGCCTCCATGCGCCTTTGAGGTCCTTGCGCGTCAGATAGCCGGTGAACATGGGGATGAATGCCGAGCCGAGAGCCCCTCCGGCTGTCAGGTTGAAGAGTAGCTCGGTGACACGGTTGGCAGCATTGAAGGAGTCAAGCGAAATGCTTGTGCCGAAGGCATGCGAAACAACCATGCCGCGGATGATCCCAATCAGGGTGCTGAACACATAAGCGATCATCACAATCCCCGCCGCGCGGGCAATTTGCCTCCCTGCCTGAGAGGTTTCCCCGTTGGTGGGTTCAAGTTGGTTCTGGAAAGCTTCCGGGCTATCCACGATCTGCGTCCTCTTCAGCCTGCCTCCGAAAAGCCACTTTTGCGGCTTCCCAAAGCTGGTCCATTTCCTCAAAACTTAATTGGTCAACGGTTTTGCCCTGCTCGGCGGCGCGTTTTTCGATGTATGCGAAACGCTTGCGAAAGCGTTGATTTGTCTCACGCAGCGCGATTTCGGGGTCAACCTCAAGCCACCGCACCAGGTTAACCACCGCGAAGAGCAAGTCTCCTGCTTCGGACTGTCTTTCTTGGTCGGTCTGGGCGTCGTTCAGCTCGCCGAGTTCCTCGTTGATCTTTGCGATCACAGGTTCGATGGTATTCCAGTCGAAGCCCACGCGTTTCGCGCGGCGCTGGATCTTATCCGCCTGCAAAAGCGCCGGCAAGCTGGCGGGGATGCCATCCAACATGCCCTTCTGGCTTTCGCCGTTGCTTTTTCGTTCATCCGCTTTGATTTTTTCCCAGTTGGTGAGGACGTTATCAACGGATTCAACATCCACGTCCGAAAAAACGTGCGGATGGCGCCGGATCAGCTTGGAGTTAATCCCCTGAAGCACGTCGGTCATGAGGAAGTCTTCATCTTCGGTCGCGATCTGCGCGTGCAGTCCGATTTGGAGCAAAAGGTCGCCCATTTCCTCGCACAGGTGGTGGCTATCTTCCTGGTCCAGGGCTTCCAGGACTTCGTAGGCTTCTTCAAGCAGGTAAGGGCGCAGGCTCAGGTGGGTTTGCTCCCGGTCCCATGGGCATCCGTCATCCCGGCGCAGGCGCGCGATGATCTGTTGAAAGTCTTCAAAGGAGGCTCCCTGGCTCAGCGGCGGGACATAAAGGCAGGTGAGCATGCCCAGGTGAACCGACTGGTCGATTTCGTAGAGCGCGAGTTTCTCAATGATTTCATCCGCGGTGCCGGCGTTGTGCACCAGCATCACGGGATGTTCCGCGGGATAGTTTGCCATCAGCGTAAGTTTGAGTTCGCTGGCTTCAAAGCTATTTTCCAATTGAGAGATTAACGCCTGAATGGTGGGCGGGAAGGAGGGCACCTCAAGCCGCGCGATTTGCAGCGCGTCCGCCAGCACCAGTTGTGGATGAGGGTCGATTCCAAGGGCTGAGCAGACCGGCTCTATAAAGCTGACGCCGTCGATCAGGCGCACGGGCAGATCGCTGCCCTCAATCGCTTTTAAGACTTCACTGACTGTTCCTTCCGCGACAAATGGGCTACCAGGAACACCGTAAGTCACGCCTTGCTCGCGACTTCCGAGCTCCAACACCTGCTGGATGATGACCTCGAAAACTTGGCTTACGCTGGCGCTTGCGTCATAAACATCATCAAAGCTATGCACCTTCAGGTTCTCCGGTAAGCCAGCCACAGCTGGGTGGAACCTGGTTCGCAGCCAGATTTCGCCGCACTGCTCAAGGTGAGCCCATGCTTCGCGTGTCAGATATTCCGCCCCGGCGGGACCCAATCCAACGATCGTAATTCCTCGTCCTGTCATCAGTTCAGTTTCCTTTATAAACATGCAAAGGCTGCCCAGCTTAACTTGGGCAGCCTTAATATTGTAACATTACCCGATTCCAACATGCCAGGAATGCTGGCAAGTGGGAACCAAAACTAACGCTTGGTGTAGGTCGG
>ERZ1645192.3578-NODE-3578-length-12572-cov-10.721818_pt1 | contig 12572 bp, 11 predicted proteins | sample MGYA00575354_ERZ1645192 | MGnify/ENA primary metagenome ERZ1645192 (study PRJEB40844, sample SAMN11349763) | freshwater sediment metagenome | isolation source: river sediment | host: Sediment | place: India: Faizupur Khadar , New Delhi | collected 2017-02-21 ... | reverse complement strand
TTCTTTTGACCTATCGATTCTATTTCAGTAACATTTTATGTGAACTAACGCGGTGCGCTTTATAAATCCTTAATTATGGGTTAAAATTCATCCTATGGAAATCGAGATTGCCGTTGCCAAAACCAACAAATATGCCACCTCCGAAAGCGGCGATACGCTGGAGGTGATTGAACGCCCCAATGGCGGTGTTTCTGTCGTTCTGGCAGACGGGCAAACCTCGGGAAAAGCCGCAAAAATTATTTCCTCGATGGTAGTGCGCAAAGTCCTCAGCCTGCTGGCAGACGGCGTGCGCGATGGCGCTGCCGCGCGGGCTGCCTCCGATTACCTGTTTACCGAGCGAAACGGGCGCATCACCGCGACCCTGAATATTCTCTCCGCCGACCTGCAGACCGGCACGCTGGTCATTACCCGCAATAATCCCATCCCCATTTTCATTGCCCGCGGCGAAAAAATTGAATGTCTGGCCGGTGAGAGCACGTCCATCGGCACCTCCCGCAATATCCGGCCGGCCATCACCGAGTTTCCGTTGGAAATCGGCCTGACGGTCGTGCTGTACACCGACGGGGTCTGGTTCGCCGGTGAACGGATCGGGAGCCGCCTGGATGTTTGCACATTGCTGGAAGCCACCCTGGAAGACCAGGAACCGCCGGCACAGGAGATCGCTGACACGCTGTTGGGACAGGCCATCCGCCTGGACCAAAATCGGCCAAATGATGACATGAGCGTGGTGGTCTTGCGCATCATACATAATGAAGAAGAACTAATCCGCAGGATGGGCGTGAGGTTGCCCGTTCCACCATCTTCTCCCTTCAATCAATAATGAAGCCTGCCAGGCCGCCCAGAATCCTGCGAATGATCCGTGCCGGCTGGCGCGACACAATCCTCCTTCTACGCGAATTTCGCTCGGCAATCCTCTGGTTCCTGGCCCTCATCATCGGGTTCGGATGGTTGTATTACCATCTCTCCGCCGGCACAGGCGACCAACCTGCCAGCCTGATGGAGTCATTTTTCCTGATCCTGACGATGACCTTCCTGCAGCCGTTCAAGCCTTTTCCGACCGGCTGGTATTTACAACTCTTTTTCTTTTTCATCCCGATCCTTGGGATTGGGATCATGGCGCAGGGCCTGGCAAATTTCGGCGTGATGTTCTTCAATCGCCGCGCGCGCGCCAAGGAGTGGGAAATGGCGGTCGCATCGACTTTCTCTCAGCATGTCATCCTGATTGGACTTGGACACCTTGGGTACAAAGTGGTGAAATATCTTCACGATTTGGGGCAGGATGTGGTGGTGATCGAGTTGCAGCCCAGGGATGATCTGGCCAGCCTGGTGAAGGAATTAGGGGTCCCGGTTTTGATTGCAGACGGCTCGAAGGAATCCGTGCAGGAAGCTGCCAACATTCGCGCGGCGCGCTCGGTGGTTTTATGCACCCAGAATGACAGTCTGAACCTGCAAATGGCGTTGAAAGCCCGCAGTCTCAATCCAAATTTGGATATTATCGTGCGCATTTTTGACAACGACTTTGCAGATGCTCTTCAAAAGCAATTTGGCTTCAGGGCCATATCAGCGACCGGGATGGCAGCCCCCGTTTTCGCCGCACTCGCCGCGGAAGTTGATATTACCCAACCCATTACCGTGGAAGGGCAACCGCATTCGGTGGCAAGGTTTCGTGTGGTGGAAAAATCCCGGATCGCAGGGAAAACAGTACTGGCAGCCGAAGAGCAATTCCGCATCAGCATCATCCTGCTCATCCGTGATCATCAACCGGTTTACCATCCGTCCGCTGAAACGATCATTCACGGCGGCGATGAGCTGGCGGTGTTCGGCGGGTCGGACCAAATTAATCTAATCATCCATGAAAACCGATGATGGCGAGCCTCTCATAGGATTGGTCGGTGTTTGCGCGGCCGGTAAAAGCACAATCACCGCGCACTTGCGCGCCCTGGGTGTGCGCGCCAAACCGATCGCCCAGGAACATTCCTATGTACCGGATATGTGGAAACGCCTGACCGATCCGGATGTGTTGGTTTACCTCGATGTCTCCTACCCGGCGACTATCGCCCGCCGAAATTTACACTGGACTGAAAGCGAATATGAGGAACAGCAGCACCGCCTGCGCCATGCCCGGCAATACGCAGACCTGTATCTTTTCACCGATCCGCTCAGCCCACAACAAGTTGTAGAACATATTCTCCAATTCATGGCCAATCGCCTCCCGAATCCAGATTAGCCCGAAAATTCGCTCCCTACTCATCTCCAGCCTTCAAGGGTATAATTGTTGGGTTCGCCAGCTTCAGGCTGGCAATTGCTTGAATCGGAGGCCTCTCTCGAATGAGTCGACGTTATGTAAATCTCATCCTTATTTTTGTGCTGCTCGCTGTTTCTGCATGGGCATCCTTCACCAACTCCGGCATTGGCAGCTTCCAACCGAAGACAGTCCTGGGGCTGGATTTGCGCGGCGGCCTGCAAGTCATTCTCGAAGCCGACGTCACGGATGGCGTTACGGTCACCAGGCAGGACCTTGAGGATGCCAAACAAATCCTTGAAAACCGCGCCAACGCCCTGGGCGTTAGCGAAGTGACTTTTCAAGTAGCCGGCGACAAGAGCATCGTGGGCGAATTCCCCGGGATCTCGGATCCTCAGGAAGTTGTCAACACCATCAGCAAAGTGGCCTTGCTTGAATTCGTTGACTTCGGCGACGAAGATCCGTATGCGCTGATGGGCCAAACGGTCATCACCGATGAAGGCCGGGCAGTGACGCCCGAGCCAACCCCGACGCCCGGCGCCGAAGCGACACCCGCTGCTGAAGCCACGCCTACCGCCGCACCTGGCATCACCGAAAAGACCTGGCATACCATCATGATTGGCAGCGACCTGAAAGAAGTCGGCGTGACGCCCATCCAGGGTTCCCCTTATTATGAAATTTCCTTTGTGCTCTCTGAAAATGGCACCGCCATCTTCCGCGATTTTACCTCTGCAAACCGTGGAAAAATCCTTGGTATCGTTCTGGATAAAGTTGTCATCTCTGCGCCCAGCATCAATGATGCCATCACCGATGGGCAGGGCGTGATTACCGGCCAGTTTACCCGTGAAGAGGCTAACAACCTGGCCGTGCAAATGCGCTACGGTTCGCTCCCCATCCCCTTGAAGCTGGTGCAAACCCGCCTGATCGGGCCGACCCTGGGCGCCGACTCGCTCAACAAGAGCTTGATCGCTTATGCCATTGGTTTCGCGGTTGTGCTGCTGTTCATGGCCATTTACTACCGCGTGCCCGGGCTGGTGGCGGACCTGGCGATTCTGACCTACGCAATCATCGCTTTTGCCATCTTCCGCTCCATCCCCATCACCCTTACCCTTTCCGGCATCGCCGGCTTTATCCTGAGTACGGGTTCAGCTCTGGACGCCAATATCCTCAGTTTTGAGCGCATGAAAGAAGAATTGCGCGCCGGCCGCACGGTTGCCCAGGCCATCGAATTGGGTTGGAAACGCGCCTGGCCGTCCATCCGCGACTCGAATATCGCAGCCCTGATCACCAGCGGCATCCTCTTCTGGTTTGGCTCCACGTTTGGCGCCAGCATCGTCAAGGGCTTTGCATTGACTCTGGCCCTGGGCGTCGTGGTTTCCGTTTTCACGGCCCTCTTTGTTACTCGAAATTTCCTCGGCGTTGTGATGTCCTGGGTGAAAGATCCGGAAAAACGCCCTGGCCTGTTTGGCCTCTAAAAAGGATCCGGCCATGATCGATATTCTTGGTAAGCGCTACTACTACTTTCTCTTCTCGCTGTTGATCATCATCCCAGGCCTGATTGTCCTGGCGGTCAACGGCCTCCCGCTGGCGGTCGATTTCAAAGGCGGTTCGCTGATGGAGGTGCAATTTACCACAGCTGAACTTCCCGCGACCGAAGAAATTGTCAACATTTACGAAGCCAATGGATTTAACGAAGTTTACGTTCAACGCACTTCGTTAAAACAGGGAACGCCTGAAGACTCGTTGATCATCCGCTCGCCTTTCATGGACGACGCGATGCGAACCACGATCATTAATAGCATGAAGACTGACTTCAACGAACCCAACCTGGTGCTAACACGATTTGAAAGCGTTGGCCCGTCCATCGCCACCGAAGTCGCTCAGCGCGCCATGCTTGCCGTGGCCGTCGCCGCGCTCGCAGTAATCCTGTACATTACCCTGGCGTTCCGCGGCGTTGCCCACGCTTTCCGCTACGGCGTTTGCGCCGTTGCCGCCATGGTTCATGACATCCTGATCGTCATCAGCGTGACCGCCATCGGCGGGCAGCTTTTCGGCTGGCAGGTTGATTCGCTTTACCTGACCGCACTGCTGACCGTGATCGGCTTCTCCACGCAGGACAAAATCGTCGTGTTTGACCGCATCCGCGAGAACAGCACCTATTTGCGCAAGATCCCCTTTGAAAAGCTGGTCAATCACTCCATCGTGCAAACATTGCAGCGCTCCATCAACACGCAGTTGATGACCGTCGAGTTCATGCTCCTGTCGCTGGCCCTGTTTGGCGGCGTGACGCTGCGCGAGTTCGCCGTCATTTTATTGATCGGCCTGTTCAGCGGTACCTATTCCTCGATCTTTATCGCCGCCCCGCTGCTGGTGATCTGGGAGAAAAAGGAATGGCGCACCTGGTTCGGTCGGAAATCCACCCAAACCGTATAAATTTGCGAAACACGCATCCTTCCAAAGCTCCGTCAAAAGGCGGAGCTTTTGTTTTTCAGGGGCCAGCGGAAATCAAGAAGGTGGTAAGGTATTTTTGATAACAAATCTCAGTTGTAAATCAGTGCAGATTCTGTAAAATAAAATGCGCTGCATACACAATCGGCAGTGAATCCCATCCCCCTTTTCTCAACAAGAGGAATTCATGCGCAAAGAAGTGGTTTTAATCACAGGCGCCAATGGCGAAATCGGCCACGGCCTGATCACTCACCTGGGTGAAAAAGGCAATGTCAGCATTGTTGCATTGGACGTCAGCCCGTTGGATAAATCGCTCATGAAGTACTGTGAGCGGTTTATTTTGGGTGACATCCTGGATACGATGATCCTCGGCCGCCTGGTTGTGGAATTTGAAATCCGAACCATCTACCACCTGGCTTCCATTCTCTCCACCAAGGCCGAATACAATCCGGAGACAGCACACAGGATCAATGTTGAAGGCACGTTGAATTTGCTCCGCCTGGCAGTGGAACAGGCTGCCTGGCAGGGACGGCCTGTGAAATTCATCTACCCCAGCTCGATCGCGGCATACGGCATCCCCGATCTGAAAACCAAGGAAGCCGCCGGGAAAGTCAAGGAAAGCGATTTCCTCCAACCGACGACCATGTATGGATGCAACAAGCTGTACTGCGAACACCTTGGACGGTATTATTCATCCTATTACCGCCAGCTTGCAGCAGATCGCAGCCAGAACACCATCGACTTTCGCTGCCTGCGCTTTCCGGGTTTAATCAGCGCGGTCACCATTCCCACGGGCGGAACCAGCGATTATGGTCCCGAGATGCTTCACCACGCTGCTCAGGGCCTGCATTACGACTGTTTCGTCCGGCCCGATACGCGCCTGCCCTTCATGGTGATGCCAGATGCAATCAAATCCATCCTGAACCTGGAAGCCGCGCCGGCCGAAGCGCTGGCGCAGCGCGTCTATAACGTCACCAGCTTCAGCCCCACCGCGCAGGAGTTCTACGAGATCATTGCCCGCGCATTCCCGGGCACGGATGTTACCTTTAAGCCGCATGCCAACCGGCAAGCCATCGTGGATACCTGGCCGGGCGATGTGGACGATTCGGCAGCAAGCAGGGATTGGAACTGGTCACCTGATTACGACCAGTCGCGCTCCTTTGATAACTACCTGCTGCCTGCCATCCGCCAACGATACGCCAAATAATCACTCACCAATATTAATTTCACGGAGGCAAAATGACGGACAACCTTTCTCCAGCGCCGACACCGCTGACCGGAGATGAAAAGATCGTACAACTGATGCTGTACACCGCCAATGCTATGATCTGGGGAGAGGTGATCGTCAAGCAGGCCATCCGCGCCAGCACCTGGCTCCGGACCAATGCGGCTCCGGACAAGATCGTAGTGAACAATGCGAAGGTCTTGATCACTACGACCACCAAAACCACGCAGCCTGCGGGGTTCCGGGAGTTAATTGTTCCAGCCGCCACAGTTGGAGCTTATCATCTCCTACCGCCTGCCAGCGATCCTTTGGATTTCGATCCCACCGAACCCAACCGGATAATGGTGTCGGCAGTCATCCTGCTTGGATCGACGAAAATCAATGGCAAAATGCGCATGACCCAACAGAGCAACCTGCAAAAATACCTAGACGTAACCCATGAGCTGTTTTCATCGGTGTATGATGCCATGATTACCAACACGCTGCTGCCCTCGCTGGGCACGCTGAGAATTCCATATTTGCAGGCCCGCCAGGAAATGTGCATCTTCGGCTCGGTATAATCGCTAATACCGGGGTAAAATAAACCAGCCGCCATCAATAAGCGGCTGGTTTCCCACAATGACCACTGGCAACAATCTGCTTCTAGCCCTGATCAACACCCCCCCAAAAAAAAGATGACTGACTCAACTGCAACTCCCTCCAACCCAATTGCTTTCAAGGCAGAAACCCACCAACTGCTGGAAATTCTGATCCACTCCCTTTACACCGAGCGCGAGGTATTCCTGCGCGAGTTGATCTCCAACGCGTCCGATGCTTTGACGCGCTTGAATTTTGAAATGTTGACTGAACGCGAGATTGCCAACCCGGACCTTGAACTGGGCATCTGGATCACCACTGATCCAGAAAAGAAGACGTTGACAATCCGGGATACCGGCATTGGCATGAATGCCCAAGAGCTGTCAGAAAACCTTGGCACTATTGCCCATTCTGGCGCGCGAGCTTTCCTGGAAGCCGCCCGCTCCGGCGCTGCCCGGGTGGATGATATCATCGGCCAATTCGGCGTGGGTTTTTATTCCGCCTTCATGGTGGCCGAATGGATCCGGGTGGCTTCCCGTTCCTACAGGCCAGACGCCGCGCCTGCCGTCTGGTTTTCGACTGGATCGGATACCTATACGCTATCCGCCGGCGATAAAGCGGAGCGCGGCACGGAAATCACCCTGAAACTGAAGGATGAGTACGCCGAGTTTTGCCAGGAATCCCGCTTACAACAGATCATCAAACGCCATTCCGATTTTGTACCCTTCCCGATTTACCTCGGCGAAGCGAAGGAACAGGTCAACCAGCAAACTGCCCTCTGGCGGCAGCAGCCACGCGAAGTCGAATCCCAGCAATACCAGGATTACTACCGCCAGCTTACGTTAGAGTTCGAGCCCCCGCTGACCTGGCTGCACTTATCTGTGGACGCGCCGGTGCAAATGTACGCCCTCCTCTACGTGCCCTCTTCACCTGAGCCGGGTATTCTCTCCACGCGGAAGAATACCGGCCTGCGCCTGTACGCCCGCAAGATCCTCATCCAGGAATATTGCAAAGATCTTTTGCCGGAATTTTTGCGCTTCATGGCCGGCGTGGTTGATTCAGAAGACCTTCCGCTGAATGTTTCACGCGAGTCGATTCAATCCACGCGAACCATGGCGCAACTGAAAAAACTGCTCACCTCCAAGGTGCTGGACCATCTCGCCGGGCTGGCCAAAGAAAATGGCGACAACTATACGAAATTTTGGACTGAATTTGGCCAATTTCTAAAAGAGGGAATTGCCATTCCAGACGAAAATCATGAACCCATCCTGCCTTTGCTGCGCTTCCACTCGTTAAAACATCCGCAGGAGTGGATCAGTCTTGACCAGTACCTGGAAGCTCTGGCAGACGAACAGGAACCCATCTATTATCTGCTGGCCGATCATGAAACCGCGGCGCTGCGCTCTCCGCACCTGGAAGCCTTCCGCGAACAGGATTTGGACGTTCTCCTCCTCGCCGACCCGATCGACCCATTCGCGGTACTAAATTTGCCGGAGTACAAATCTCACAAACTGGTGAACGCTGCCGCCGCTGATTTACCAGCGGTGGAAAAATCATCCCAACCAGAGCAGCCCGGTGAACAGGCAACATCTCCGGATGACAACGCGATTGTCGAGCGATTCAAATCGGTGCTGGGAGACCGGATCAGCGCGGCCCGCCTGAGCAGCCGGCTGGTCGAATCGCCCGTGCGGTTGGTTCGTCCCAAGGAAGGGCCCAGCGAGGAACTTCAACGGGTGTACCGCGTGCTGCAAAAGGATCTGCACACACCCAATCCAATTCTAGAGATCAACGCCGGCCACCCCATCATTCAGGCGCTGGCGGCCATGCCCGCGGACGATCCCAATTTACCGGTCCTGATCGAGCAAATCTTCACAAATGCACAGATACTGGATGGAATGCCGGTGGAACCTTCACAAATGGTGGACCGCATCCAGAAGATTATCTTGCAGGCGCTCAAGCAACCCGATAAAGGAAAGGAATGATGCCGCCGTCAAAAAGCCCACGCTCCGTTTTTGTGACCCGCCACATCCATGAACCCGCGCTGGCGTTGATCCGTGCAGCCGCGGAAGAGGTGGAAGTCTGGCCGTTGGATTCAGCGCCGCCGAAGAGCGTCCTGATCGACCGCGCCAGCCGGGTGGACGGCATCCTGTGCCTGCTCACCGATCCGATGGATGCCGAGGTCATTGCTGCGGCCGGTGAGAATCTCAGGGTCATCAGCCAGATGGCTGTCGGCTTTGACAATATCGACATTCAAAGAGCCACAATGCACAAGATTCCTGTCGGCCACACGCCCGGCGTGCTCACCGAAACCACTGCCGATATGGCCTGGGCATTGTTGATGGCCGCAGCCCGCCGGGTCGCCGAAGCCGACCGGCAGGTGCGCCAGGGAATCTGGCATCCGTGGGGCCCGCACGTGCTTACCGGTTTGGATGTCTTCGGGGCAACCCTCGGCATTATCGGCATGGGCCGCATCGGGCAGGCAGTCGCCCGCCGGAGCAAAGGCTTCGATATGACCGTGCTTTATACAGACATCCAACGCCGCCCGGACCTTGAAACCGAACTGGGCATCCAATTCGTTGAATTGGATGAGTTGCTGCGGACAGCGGATTTTATCAGCCTGCACAGTTACCTCTCCGCTGAAAATTTTCACATGATCGGCGCGCCTGAATTTGAGAAGATGAAACCTACGGCTATCCTGATCAATACAGCCCGCGGCGGCCTGGTGGATCCGGTTGCCCTGACCGAAGCATTGCAACAGGGCCGCATTGCCGCGGCCGGCTTGGATGTTTTTGAACCTGAGCCTATCCCTGCCGACCACCCGCTGTTAAGCCTGGAAAATGTTGTCATCGCGCCGCATATCGCCAGCGCCAGCAGGCAAACCCGCCTGCGCATGGCAATGATGGCCGCAGAGAATCTGATCGCAGGATTAAACGGAGAACGGCTGCCGAACTGCGCCAATCCTTCCGTTTATCCGGATTGACCGTCTGTCCTTGGCTGGCGATCAGATCACCCCTGCCATCCTGAATCCATGACAAAAATACCGGTGAATTGAGGACTTTTGTTTTCTCAAAACTGCATAAAATTGGAGAGTAAAAGAACGCTCGAGTTTGACGAATTGGCTCCGAGTAAACCAAACGATGCGAACGAAAACACACTTTGAATTTTCCGTCAACTCGAAATTTCTTTTCCAGGGGATAAAGCCCTCCCATAGAAGGATTTCTGCGGGAGGTTTTTTATGCGAGCAGCAGTCTCCGAAATTCTTATTGAATGAACAACGGTTAGCAAGGTATACTTAACTTTTGCAGCCATTCATCTTTTTTTGAACATCCAATCCAAGGAGGATCAAATGGATAAATCCGCACTTCAGGGGCTCCTTCGACCCAAATCCGTAGCGGTTGTAGGCGCATCAACAACCCCCGGAAAAATTGGTTTTACCGTTATGGACAACTTAAAAAAATGCGGCTACGCCGGAAAGATCTTCCCGATCAATCCCACCGCAACTGAAATCCTTGGTTTTAAAGCGTATGCGAGCGTTCTGGATGTTGAAGAACCGATTGATGCGGCCGTCATCACCGTCCCGGCCAAACTCGTTCCCGCGGTCACCGAAGAATGCGGTAAAAAGGGCATCAAAGGCTTAATCATCATCACCTCCGGCTTCAGCGAAGTGGGCAACCGCGCCCTCGAAGATCAGGTTGTTGCCACCGCCAAGCAATACGGCACGCGCATCCTGGGTCCGAACATCGTGGGAACCATGTCCAACTCCGATCAGCTCAACGCCTCCTTCGCGCCCTTCCTGCCCCTGCCGGGCAAATCGGCACTGATCTCCCAGTCCGGCGCGCTGCTCATCGCGTTGGACGCAGCCAGCTTCACCCGCCGCGTCGGCTTTGATAAGATGTTCTCCATCGGCAACATGTCGGACGTCAATTTTGCCGACATCATCGACTTCCTCGATGACGACCCCAACACCACCTGTATCTCGCTGTACATCGAAGGCTTCAAGGATGGCCGCGAGTTCATGGAAGCCAGCCGCCGCTCCTCCAAACCGATTGTGGCGCTGAAATCCGGCGTGTCCGCGCACGGCGCTGCCGCCGCCGCGTCGCACACCGGCTCGCTGGCCGGCGCTGCCAAGGTTTACGGTGCAGCCTTTCAACAGGCAGGCGTGATACAGGCCTCTGATTTGAATAACCTGTTCGACCGCACCCAGGCGCTCTCCCTGCAGCCGCCCATGAAGGGCGACAACCTGGTGATCATCACCAATGGCGGCGGTGTGGGCGTGCTGGCGACGGACGCGGCCGAACGCTACGGACTGCCGCTGAAGTTCGTCCCCGCCGAGGTGCAGGCCGAACTCAAAAAGCACATGCCCGAATTCGGCTCCGCCAAAAATCCGGTTGATCTGACCGGCATGGCCGGCAACGATTGGTACACCGACTCGATCCGCTTTGCGCTGGCTCATGAGTGGACAGACGGCATGGTCGTCTTGTATTGCGAAACTGCCATGACCAACCCGATGGAAATTGCCCAGGGCATTCGAAAAGCCATGGACGAATCGGGCGTGACCGATAAACCCGTCACCGTGTCCTTTGTCGGCGGCGAACGCTCGGAAGAAGCCATGCGCTGGCTGATCGAAAACGGCGTCCCCGCTTTCGGTGCGCCCGATGTGGCCGTGAACGCCATGGCGGCGCTGCGCGACTTTGCCCGCATGAAAGCCATGGTCAACGAACCGACCACTTCGGACATCAAGGTAGACCGCGAGCTTGCTCTGGAAGTGATCCGGCACGCCCGCCTCGACGGCCGCGATTCCCTCACCGAAATCGAAGCCAAGCAGGTCTTCAATGCCTACGGCCTGCCAACCACGACCACTTTCCTGGCGAAATCCGAAGACGAAGCCGTTCAACTGGCTCAGCGGATTGGGTTCCCGATTGTAATGAAAATCGTCTCTCCAGATATCCTGCATAAATCGGATGCCGGCGGCGTCAAAGTCAACATCAAGGACGAAAATGCTGTCCGTGAAGCCTACAAGACCATCCTGGCCAACTCCAAAACCTACAAAGCGGACGCGAATATTCACGGCATCGCCATCCAGGAAATGGCGCCCTGGGGCACCGAGGTCATCCTCGGATCAGTCAACGACGCAACCTTCGGCCCGACCATGATGTTCGGCCTGGGCGGCATTTTCGTCGAAGTGCTCAAGGACGTCACCTTCCGGGTTGCGCCGGTCTCGCACGGACAGGCTCTGCGCATGCTCGGTGAAATCCGCGGCGCGCCCATCCTGGCCGGCGTGCGCGGTGAAATGCCCCGCGACCGCGAAGCCCTGGCCGAAACAGTTTGCCGATACGCGACCATGATCGTAGATCTGGCCGACGAGGTCAGCGAATCGGATGCCAACCCGGTGCTGGTTTATGAAGAGGGCAAGGGCATCAAGGTCGTCGACGCCCGCATCATCCTCAAAAAGAAGTAAAATTTAATTCGCAGTCAATAAAATCAGGGTGCGGTTCTCCTGCGGACCGCACCCTGATTGGTTTAACCAGACTTCAATTGCTTCCACGCGCCCACCCAGGGAGTTCCCAGGCGGTGGCGCACGGGCACGGATACTTTCGCCAGCTTCTGGCCCACTTGAGCCGATAGACCCGCGACAGTTGCCCAATCTTCTGCCAGCACGGCCTGGCGCATTAAAGTTCCCAGCCGGCCTGACCATTCCCAATCCAACCGGAAGCGGTCCGCCTTGACCCAATAGCCGCGTTTTTCCCAGGCGGCCACCGAAGTTTCAACCGTATCGTTGATTTCAGATAATGCCAACGCAATATAGGCCGCCAGATCGTGCGCGGCTTCATTGGGGTCGTTCAAACGCATCAATTCGCGCAGGGCCAGCACAATCGATTTGCTCAATCGGGTGCGTTCTTTCCCGGCGCTATCGGGATTAATCACACGGCTCAAGAATTTCCTCCACAATCAAAGGTCAGTTCAAACGAACTGAGCAGGATTATAAACCATGTTGACGGCCTTTTTGGATGCGCGTATAATTCCACCGGCCCGGGGAATTGCTGGAATTGGCAGACAGGCATGACTTAGGATCATGTGCCG
>ERZ1645192.3575-NODE-3575-length-12576-cov-7.735165_pt1 | contig 12576 bp, 14 predicted proteins | sample MGYA00575354_ERZ1645192 | MGnify/ENA primary metagenome ERZ1645192 (study PRJEB40844, sample SAMN11349763) | freshwater sediment metagenome | isolation source: river sediment | host: Sediment | place: India: Faizupur Khadar , New Delhi | collected 2017-02-21 ... | reverse complement strand
TTCTAGGAGGTGCGAGGTGAGTGGAATGTTTTACATGGACGAGAGCAACGGTTTTTCAGCAAAATTGATCGTCGTGGGGGTAGGCGGAGGGGGGTGCAACGCACTCAACAACATGGTCGAAGCAGGGATCCAGGGCGTTGAGTTCATTGCCGTCAATACGGATATCAAGTCGCTGAGCACATGCAAGGCGCCGGTCAAGATCCAGATCGGGACGAAGCTGACTGAGGGGCTGGGCGCCGGCGCGAATCCTGAGGTGGGCAAAAAGGCAGCCCTTGAAGACGTCGACAAGATAAAAGACCACCTCAAGGGCGCCCATATGGTGTTCATCACCTGCGGGCTTGGCGGCGGCACGGGAACAGGGGCGTCGCCGGTCATCGCGGAGATAGCGAGAGAGGTCGGTGCCCTGACGGTCGCGATCACGACGAAGCCTTTCGCCTTTGAGGGCAAAGACAGGATGGCCCAGTCGGAAAACGGCGTCACCCAGCTCAAGTCACGGGTCGATTCGCTCATTACGATCCCCAACCAGAGGCTCCTTTCCATTGGCGGAAAACATATGACGATCATGGAGGCCTTTCTCAAGGCCGATGAGGTCCTCTTGAACGCGGTGCGTTCCATTTCCGACCTCATCGTCGGGTCCGGCCACGTCGTCGTCGATTTCGCCGATGTGAAGACGATCATGAGCGAACGTGGAATGGCCATCATGGGCATCGGAGAGGCCCAGGGCGACAGCAGGGCCCGCGATGCCGCGCAGAAGGCCATCTCGAGCCCGCTCCTCGAGGATATCTCCATCCATGGCGCCCGCGGCGTCCTCATCAATGTGACGGGCAACACCGACATGACGCTGATGGAGGTCAGCGAGGCGTCGACGCTCATCCAGGAACAGGCCCACGAAGATGCGAAGATCATCTGGGGCCTCGTCTACGATCCCTCGATGCAGGATACGATCAGGATCACCGTCATAGCGACCGGTTTCGAGGAACGGGCCGCCATAGACGACGACACGGCCGACTTCTACCCGAAGGGCAAGCTCTTTGATGACGACAGCATGCCCTCCTTTATGAAGAAAAAGGTCGCGATCGACTACAAGGTCGATTACAAGGAGATCCGGCAGAGGAGCGACACGATCGACATTGACGACGATCGCTATGATATACCGACATTCCTCAGGAAGCAGGCTGATTGATGGTACTTTTGCCACTCCAGATCGAAGACGGTGCCGCCCGGCACCGGCAGGGCCGGGTTGGAGACATGAGCACACAGCATCGCTTCGGCATGGACCTGTACTAACCTCCTGAAATCGGGGGGCGGCGAAAAGCTCTCGTCCCGCCGCCCCCCACCTCGTTCCGCATCAGATCAAAGAATCCCACCGCCGTCATCCCGGGCCGGGCACCCTCCGGGCGACGGGATCATGACACAGTCTCCAGGAATGAGTTAACCGGCATTCTTACCGGTAAAAGGACCGGATGCTATTGCGCATCCCTTTCCGATTTATGATATTGTAGTTATAGCATGGCTCAAAGGGACAAAAGAAGGGACCGGGAAGACCGATTGGCCCGTGAAAAAGGGGCGGTCCGGAAGAAGTGGGGCGGAAGGATCCCCGTCGCGGTGGCCTTTCCGAACTCCTACCACGTTGGCATGTCCAACCTTGCCGTGCACATCCTTTACAGGATGCTTAACGCACGCGACAACGTCGTGTGCGAGAGGTTCTTCTATGAAGAAGGGGCGCCGCTCGTATCCGTTGAAAGCTCCCGTCCCCTCTCATCATTCGCACTCATCTTCTTCACCCTATCGTTCGAACTCGATTACCCCAATATTGTTAAAATGTTAGAGCAGTCTTTCCTGCCCGTTCCCGCCGGTGACCGCGGCGACGGCTCCCCGCTCGTCGTCGCCGGCGGGGTGTGCGTCATGGCCAATCCCGAGCCGGTCGCGCCGTTCTTCGACTTGATGGTGGCGGGCGACATAGAAGCTACATTACCTGAATTCATGGACCGCTTTGTGGCCTCGTACAGATCCGGCAGGGAAAAGACGCTCGCTGGCCTCGACTCCTTTCCTTTCGTCTATCGCCCCGCCCGGCTTTCCGTACGGTACCGGGAAGACGGGCAGGTGGCGTCCTTTGAGCCCTCCGCTTTTTCGGTTGTGGTCCGCCACTATACCGGGGAGGCCCTCGGCGCATCGGCGATCATTGCGCCCGGCACGGAGTTCGGCGATATGGCGCTCATCGAGGGAACGCGGGGCTGCCCGTCACGGTGCCCGTTCTGTCTTATCGGCAATCTTTACAGGTTCCGTTTCGAGGATATACGCTCCGGGAGCGGCGACACGCAAGACATCGGCATCATTGGGGGAGGGATGTCGTTCCACCCCCGGATAGTCGGGATCATTGACAGTTTCCGGAAACAGGGCATCAGGGTCCATCTCCCCTCGCTTCGCCTCGACGAGGTCCCGATCGGACTGATCGAACTTCTCAAAGACGATATCAAGACGCTCACATTCGGGATCGAGGCCGGTACCGGACCGCTGCGGGCACAGCTCGGCAAGAATATCACCGATGATGAGGTACTCTCCCGCATCGGCGCGATAATGCGTCTCAAGTCTTTCAATCTCAAGCTCTATTTCATGATTGGGGCGCCGGGGGAAACCCTCGATGACATCGATGCGATACCGGACCTGGTCAAGAGGGTCCGCCATGTTATGATACAGCAGGGGGCCCCGCGCGGTTCCCTCGGCAACATCACGGTGCACGTAAGCCCCCTTGTCCCCAAAGCGGCAACCCCCTTTCAATGGATACCCATGGCCGACATGGGCGAGCTCAAGGAAAAGATCGCCCGCCTTCGCAGCGCCTTCCGGAAGATAGACAACACCGTGTTCACACACGATTCCGTAAAGTTCAGCTTCCTGCAGGCCGTGCTGTCCCGCGGCGACCGGCACGTATCCGACATCGTGATCCGCCTTGCGCACGGCGAGAGCCTGAACAGGATCACCCGGGAAAGCTCCCTCAACCTGAATTTCTACGCCCTGCGCGAACGGCCCCCCGACGAGGTCTTTCCGTGGGACTTTATTTCAGGGACCGTATCAAAGGAAAAGCTGCGCAATAAGCTCGAAATGAGTTGATATTAAAGCGATATAACGCATCATTGACTTTTACCTTTCCATACTATACGATTGAGCAATATTTTTTTCGTGAATAATCCAAGGGGGATAGAGATGTCAAATCTCAATAAAGTAATGCTCGTGGGCCGGCTCGGCAAAGACCCGGAGCTGCGCTACACGACCGATGGTACGCCCGTAGCCACTTTCACAATGGCCACATCGGAAACATTCAAGGACAGGTCCGGCGTAAAACAGGAGCGAACCGAATGGCACACGATCGTGGCATGGCGCAAGCTCGCCGAAATTGCCGGTGAATATCTGAAAAAAGGAAGGCTCGTTTACGTCGAGGGCAAGATACAGTCCCGGGAGTGGGAAGGAAAAGACGGCATCAAAAGAAGGACGTATGAGATTGTCGCTTCCGACATGAAGATGTTCCCTGCGGGCCAGGGGCAGAACCAGTCGTATCCTCCCGAGGAGCGCAAAAGCTCAGGCCCATCCCGGTCACAGTATGAAGATGATTTCGTGCCGGAAGATGATGTACCGATGTAGGAAGGGCCGGCTAAAGGCCAACGGCATTGAAAGTCCGATAGTTATTTAGGGTCTTCTTGATCAGACGCGGGTGTTTCTTTAGCGGGCGGTAATTTCTCTTTTTCATCCGTAACGGGCGTTGGGGTTTCGGTGATCTCCTCGGGCGGGGCTGCTATTACCTCTTCATATTCGGGGACCACGATGCCGCGTTTTGCCATGATAGCGTAAATGACCTTCGCGCGGCGTTCAACGTATTGTGATGTGCCGTCGACGCGGTAGCGGCGCGGATTGGGAAGTGCGGCCGCCAGCTTTGCGGCCTCTTCGGCGGTGAGAGCTGACGCCGGCTTGCCGAAGTGCCTGCGGGCGGCCATCTCGGCGCCGAATATGCCCTCGCCCCACTCAACAACATTAAGGTACAGCTCCAGTATCCGCCGCTTTGTCAGTGTCCTCTCGAGCCTCCATGTAATGATCGCCTCTTTGAGCTTGCGGACCGGGTTCTTGGCGGGGGTCAGATAGAGATTTTTCGTCAGCTGCTGGCTTATCGTGCTTCCGCCCAGCTTGAATTTGCCCGATTCGAGGTTCTTTTCAAAGGCCTTCTGGATCGCTTCCTTGTCGAAGCCGTGGTGCTTCCAGAACTTGTCGTCCTCCGCAATAAGCACGGCTTTCATCAGGTACGGCGATATGGACCCGAGCGGCACCCATTTTTGCTGTATCTTTATCTTCTTACCTTTTGCCCGGTATTCCGACTCACGGTATTCCATGAAAGAGGTTTTGCCCGGGTTTTGCCTCTTGAGCTTCGCCACGTTGGGATAGACCAGGTAGAAGGCGCCAAACCCGGCTGCGAACAGGATACAGAGAACGAATAGTGATATGATGGACCGGAAGAACCCTCCCGGTCTTTTTTTCTTCCTGCTCTTACTTGTCAAGGCTCTTCACATCGATAAAAGGCACGGAGCTGCCTGTGACCTTCGGGAGATGACCGTCCCATTTCTCTATGGCCTTCATCGACGCCTCTATTTGCCTTAGCTTCACAAGCTCCGGGGTTATATTCGCTTTCTGGAGGCGAAGCGCCTCCGCTTCCGCCTTTGCCTGGGTCACCTTCTGCTCGGCTTCGATCTTGATGCGCTCGAGGTCCCGCTGGGCCTTCAGGGCAAACTGTTCGGCGGTCTGTTTCGACTCGATCGCCTGGGTGAACTGCTGGGAAAACTTGAAATTGACGATCGAGAAATCGTCAACATTGATATTGTACCCGATAAGGCGGCTCTTCAGAAGCTCTTTTATCTCGGACCGCACGCGCTCGCGCTGTGTGATGAGCTCCACCGCCGTGTACTTCGCCGTTATTGCCTTGACGACCTCCTGGACCGCGGGGTCGATGATCCGTTCTTTGTACTGCAGCCCGATGTTCTGGTACACCCAGCTCGCCTGGTCCGGGATAATATGATAATTGACGGCTATGGTGGAATGCGTGTCCTGAAGGTCCTTTGACACCGATTCGGCGTCGGTCTGCGATTTATGGACCCTGACATCGACCTTGACAATCTTCTGCACTAAGGGGATCCTGAAATGAAGTCCCTCACTGAAGACCGTCTTCTGAACGGCGCCGAACGTCAGCACGATCCCCCGTTCGCCGGGCCCGACGATAACAAATGGATTAACAATGGAAAAAGCGATAATGAGAAGGATGAGAATCAAGATCCATTTCACGAGCTTCTTGAACGTGAATTGCGTGTTCTTGACAATATTGACCACTTTTGGGTCCATGTACCCTCCCCCGCACCACTGAGTGCTATGCTAATCTCTTATCACATCCGGCAGGCCATTGGAACATTTTCGTGGTTCCACGTTCCACGTTCTACGTTCTACGTTCTACGTTCTACGTTCAGAAACCGTAAGACGGAAAACGGAAAACGTCAATAGTGAAATGAAATCAAGCGGCTCTGCGCCCTGCATATTCGCGTTTTACGTTTTCCGTCTTACGATTCAGTAAGAGTATCATAACGTAGAACGCGGAACGTAGAACGTAGAACCGTACAATACTCCGCAGTTTATTGAAATGAGATGTCCACCTGGTGTATATTTTTCGTGTTTCTCCGGCAATTTAAGCGTATTCAACGAGGTGTACCGTGGATTATGGCGATTATGAAGGCGTGATGGGCCTCGAGGTCCATGCGCATCTTTTGACACAGAGCAAGATCTTTTGCGGCTGCTCGACGGAGTTCGGGGCCGAGCCTAACAGTCACACGTGCCCGACCTGCATGGGCCTGCCGGGGGCGCTGCCCGTCCTCAACAGAAAGGTGGTCGAGTTCGCGATCAAGCTCGGGCTTGCGCTCCACTGCTCGATAAGTCACAAGAGCGTCTTTGCGCGAAAGAATTATTTCTATCCCGACCTGCCGAAGGGATACCAGATATCGCAGTACGAAGAGCCGATCTGCAACAACGGCTGGCTCGACATAGAGGTCGACGGGCAAAAAAAACGCATCCGCATCCTGCGGATACACATGGAAGAGGATGCCGGCAAGCTCGTCCATGAGCGGACGATCGAAACGAGCAGCTACAGCATGGTCGATTATAACCGGTCGAGCACACCGCTCCTCGAGATAGTCAGCGAGCCCGACTTAAGGACGCCCGCCGAGGCCACCGCATACCTCAAGGCGCTGCGCGACATCCTCATGTACCTCGAGATATGCGACGGCAACATGGAGGAAGGCAGCTTCCGGTGCGACGCGAACGTCTCGGTGCGTAAAAAGGGTGACGAGGCCTTCGGCACGAGGGCCGAGCTCAAGAACCTCAACTCTTTCCGGTTCATCGAAAGGTCCCTCGATTATGAGATCGAACGCCAGATAGCCCTGATCAAGAAAGGCGGGAGTGTCGTCCAGGAAACGCGGCTCTTCAACGCTGAGCAGGGCGTCACGTACTCGATGCGCGGCAAGGAAGAGGCGCACGACTACCGGTATTTCCCGGAACCCGACCTTCTCCCGGTCACGGTCGACGACGCGTGGATCGATGCCGTGCAGGGCACCCTTCCCGAACTGCCGCTCGAAAAGATGGACCGCTTCATGACGGACTACGGCCTTCCCCGCTATGATGTGGAGATCCTGGCCTCCGACAGGGAGCTCGCCCGCTATTTCGAGGACACCCTCAAGGCATTCCCCGAGCCGAAGACAGTGAGTAATTTCATCATGACCGAGCTGCTCCGGGAATTGAAGGACGGGAACATATCCCCGAAGGATTCGCCCGTTAAACCGCAGCAGCTTGCGGAACTCTTGACCCTCATAAAGAGCGGCACGATAAGCAACAAGATCGCAAAAGAGATATTCCCCGAGATATACCGCACAGGGGCCTCACCCGCGCAGTATGTGAAAGAAAAAGGGCTTCTCCAGATCTCGGATGAGGGGGCCATAGAACAGATAATCGACGGGATACTCGGCCGTTCTCCGAAGGAAGTCGCCGATTTCAAGGCCGGAAAAGAAAAGCTCCTCGGGTTCTTCGTCGGCCAGGCGATGAAGGAAACAAAGGGCAAGGCGAACCCGGCACTTCTGAATGAGATCCTTTTGAAGAAATTAAAAGGATGACTGTGATCGTAAGGCGTGATACGAAGATAATCGGGAAGCGAGGATAGAGAGGGATGACGACATTGGAAGAATTGCGGCACAGTCCCGGGGCCGGAATAACGAAAAAGACTTAAGGCTGACGATTTAAGGGGGGTTATTATGACAGACCATATTTACTGGAAAAATGGTGTTCTTTATCTCCTCGACCAACGGGAGCTTCCCTTTAAGAAAAAGTACGTTAAATGCGCAAACCTCGCCGATGTCATCACGGCCATAAACAACATGACGGTGCGCGGCGCGCCGCTTCTCGGGATCGTCGCCGCGTACGGCATGGTGCTCGGGGTGAAGGAACGCAGGAAGGCCAACAGGTCCGTCGCGGCTGACGATATCGACCGCATCGCGAAGAAGCTCGGCGACACGCGTCCCACCGCGGTAAACCTGTTCTGGGCCCTGCAAAAAATGAAAGAGGCCTTTGCACGGTATGCCGGCGATACAGATCTCGTCGAGGACCTTCTCGGCGAGGCGCTTGCGATCCACGTCGAAGACATAGAGAACAACCGGATGCTTTCCCTCTACGGAGCGGAGCTCATCGAGGACGGCGATACCATATTGACCCATTGCAACGCCGGCGCTCTTGCGACCGGCGGTTACGGGACGGCACTCGGCGTCCTGCGCGCGGCGCACGAAGCGGGCAAGAAAATAAAGGTCTTCGCCACGGAGACCCGGCCCTATATGCAGGGGTCGCGCCTTACCGTCTGGGAACTCATGCAGGAAGGCATCCCCGTCGAGCTCGTGCCGGAGAACCATGCGGGGCTTTTATGCTCCAGCAAGATGGTCACAAAAGTCATTACGGGGGCAGACAGGATCGCCCGCAACGGCGACACGGCGAATAAGATCGGGACTTTCATGATATCGCTCACCGCGCGGGAGTTCAAGGTCCCGTTCTACGTTGCCGCGCCCGTTTCAACCTTCGATGCATCGATCGGTTCGGGCAGCCAGATCGTGATCGAGGAGCGCAGCGCACGCGAGGTCAAATATCTCGACGAGAGGCTCCTGACCGTGAAGGACGCCCGGGCCCGTTATTTTGCCTTCGACGTCACCCCGGCCAGGAACATAAGCGGCTTCATAACGGAAAAAGGCATCATTCAGAAACCCTTCAAGAAATACATCAGCATGCTCTTCTGACGGGCGGGCTCAGGGCGATGGGCATCATAACCCTCTGCACCGATTTCGGGAACAGGGACCCCTACGCGGGGATCATGAAAGGGGTCATCCTGTCCGTGGACCCCGGGGCCAGGATCGTAGACATCACACACGAGATCGAGCCGCAGGACGTCAGGGAAGCGGCGTTTACCGTTGAGGATTACTGGAGGTATTTCCCTGCCGGGACAGTCCATGTCGTCGTCGTTGATCCTACGGTCGGCAGTTCACGGCGCCCGATCGTCGTTTCCTGCGATGGGCATTTTTTTGTCGGCCCCGACAACGGCGTGTTTTCTTTCGCCGCCGGACGCGCTTCGGACATCCGCCTGATAGAGGACCGGGACCTCATGCGCGGGGAGATAAGCGCCACGTTCCACGGCCGGGACATATTCAGCCCCGTGGCCGCCCACCTGTCCGGCGGGGCCGCGCCATCGGGTCTCGGGGCCAAAATAACGGACCCGGTCGTTCTTGAGGATATTTACCCTGTCATAAGGGAAGATACAATGACCGGGGATATAGCCCGGTTCGACCATTTCGGCAATGCAATAACGAATATAAACCGCGAGCAGTTCGATTCCTTCGTCAGGGAGAGGCCCTACCGGGTAAGCGTTCGCGACTTCTCCTTCAACTCACTCAGCCGGACCTACTTCGAGGGGGAGGCAACCTGCCTCACCGGCAGTTCGGGATATATTGAATTCGGCGTTTTTCAGGGGAATTTCAGAACAAAAACCGGAGTGTGCAAGCGTGATCCGGTTGTTATAGCGATTCAATAGAGCTCAAGGCACCCCGTAGTTTCCGGGTCGCGATCTGTATCAGCTGGCCTGCCTCCTCGATGTCCCTTGATACGCTGTCGAGGCCGCCCGTCGCCGCGACGCGGGCCCATTTGCGGTAGTTCTCGACAAGATAGTCATTGTTCTGGATCAGCTGTTTCAACACGATACACAGACGGCTCCCTTCTTCCATGATATCCTCCCTTTGCCCGGCCCCTGCCCTGCCCTGCCCGGCCCCTGCTCATTTGCATACCGGCGCTCCATGCGGGTCGACATACAAGAGTTCCCAGCCGAATTTCGCCCTGTCGGTCAGCCGGACATACGGGCCTGAAAGCCGGGCGTAATTATCCGCATCTGAATGGATCATATAGAACGCTTCGTAGCGGTCCTTTCCGTCACGCCACTCAACCTTGAGGTTCGGTATCCGGTCGCTCGTTACGGGAACGATCGAAGCCTTTCCGGTAATCCGCGACGTACCGACACAGCGGACAACCTCGATCCCATCGCCGTGCGGTTTGATCGCCACCGACCCGGAATAGGTCTCGCTACTCCCCGGTTTTTTTCCGATAAGACCGTACGTGGCGTTCAAAAAACCGGACAGGTCTTCGTCTCTCGCACCGAACGCCGACGGGGACGCGCAGAAAAACAGAACACAAATAAGAACAAGAATGTACGATACTTTACGGTTCATCCTGCGCCAATTCTCCCGCCTCGATCGCGATCGCTTCGGACGTGCTCAGTTCGTCTATCTTCTTGAGCGGCCTCTCCAGCATATTGGACCGGGTCGTCACGAGAATATCGTATTCCTTCCTGGCCGCGTCGAGCCGGTCGCCCATCACCTTGAATTTCTCTTTGTATGTCTTCCACTGCTTCGAGAATTCCGCCAGAAGCTTCAGGATCTCGGAGGCGGTCCTTTCCAGGTTGAAGTTCTCGATCGTCTGGCGGATGACGGCGAGCACGGCGTACAGGGTGAACGGCGAGCACAGAATGACCTTCTGTTTGAGCGCCTCGTCCATGATCGTTACATCGGACTCCTGAATGAAACTGTAGACCTGTTCGTTGGGAATGAACATGATGACATAGTCCACGGTATTCTCGGCAGGGTTGATATACTCGCGGGATGTCAGCTGCCGGATCATCAGCTTCGTGCTTTTAAGAAGTTCGTCGCGGTACCTTTTCCTGTCGTTGTCGTTCTCGGCGTCGACGTAATGCGTGAAACTGTCGAGCGGGAACTTCACGTCCATATTGACCCGCAGGTTATTCGGCAGGAAGAATGTATAGTCCGGCCTGGTCGATCCGCTCTCGAGGGTCTTTTGCTTGATATAATTGACACCCTCCACCATCCCGACAAGGCGGATGATATCCTCGGCCATGCGCTCACCCCACTCACCGCGTTTCTTGGAGCTCGCCAGTGCCCGCCCGAGGTGTTCCGTCGTATCCTTCAGCTTCACGGTAGCATCCTCGTGCTTGCGGATAAGCGTGGTTACCTCCGTCATCTTCTCACCGCTCAGCTTCCCGACCTCTTCAACGCGCCTCTGGACTTCCTGAAGCGTCTTGCCGATGGCTTCAATGTTCTTGTCGATAAGCTCTTTCTTGCCTTCGAGCTCTTTTTTGCCTTCCGCGCTCTGGGACCTCATCTTTTCTTCGGCAAGCTTCATGAAATCGTCTGCGTACACCTTGAACTGCTCCGTGTTCCGGGCAAGGGCGTCGTGGGACAGCGCCTTGAACGTCTCGCTCAGCTCTTTCCGGATCGCCTCAAGATTCTCCATCTCTTCCTTCAGGCGCCTTTCCGCCGCTTCACACTGCGTTATTGCCTGGATCTTCGATTCCCGCTCGGCATTGAGCTCTTTCCGGCAGCGTGCCAGCTCGTCCTGGCACTGCTGGCACTGCAGCCTGAGCTCGTTCGAAATTGCCTCGGCGGAGCCGGCCCGTGTCTCGAGCACGATCTGCCGTGACCGCGAACGGATGGTGACGATCAATGAAAAAACGAAGCCGCCGAGGACGGCACCGGCACAAAAAATGAGGAATACGTCGAGCCAGTTCACCAGATAACCCCGGGACCTATTGCCCACTCAATCAGCCATCTGCCGCCGCCTGCGGGTTTCAGGCAAACCGCGCCTGCGGGTTTGAAGTCCATGACCCTCCGGTTCGCATCTTCGAGCACAAGAAGGCCAAGGAGCCTGTCGAGGAACGGGAGGTGGCCTACGATCGCGGTGTCCTCATCCATCGCGTTGATCCTCGCGACCCAGGCCGCCGGGTCGTCGTTCGGGGCAAGCCCCGCCTCCTCCCGTACCTCCTTTTTGGGCCTCAAGGATCCGGTAATGGCCTGCGCGGTCTCGCGTGCCCTCTTTTTCGTGCTGTGGATGACCGCATCGAGTTCGGTGCCCATGAACGAGAGGAACTCCCCGACCCTCCGGGCGTTTTTCATCCCGTTCTCGGTCAACCCCCGCTCGGGGTCTTCGCTCTCCGGCTTTGCCTCCCCGTGGCGCACAAGATAAAGGAGCATTGTATCCCTCACACTGTTTCGTTGAATTTGACGATTCCCGCCGGCATCATAGTATAATCTATTTCTTGCCCAACGGCATTATATAAAGGGCCCTCTCGCCCGCCGGAAGGCCTATCGCCCTGCTCACTGCGTCCGGATCGAAACCGCCCATCACGACCGTGCCGACACCGAGCGACACGCCCTGAAGGTAGACGTTCTGCGCCGCATGGCCCGCCTCGAGGTACATCCAGGCCTCATTTTTGGCCCGGTCCTTCGCACCCGCTATGACGAGCGCCGCGGGCGCCTTCTGTATCGGCGACTGTCCCGCGGCCCTGTACAATTTCTCCTTCATGTCTCCTGCGGCGACAGGTTCAAGCACATGCCCCGCAGGAACATAGCGGTACATCCCGGGATTGAGCCCCGTCACCTTGCCTGCGAAGAGATATACCGTCAGGAAATACTGCGCACGCGCTGACGGCGCGGTCCTCAAGCCGCGTTTCGGCTCCGTGATCCCCTGCGCCGACCAGAGTATCTGCGACACTTCGTCGATCGCAAGGGGGGCATCTTTATATGCCCTGACCGTGCGCCTCTCCTTCAGCGCCTTTTCAACGGAGACCGTTCCGTCATATTTCGGCCCGGGCAGTTTTATCTGCGCACCCGATGCGGCAGTCTCGCCGTAAAACCCTGTCGACATGGCACACAACGCGATCGCCGCCACGACAAAAGCGATTGACCTCATCTCTCACCTCCGGGCTTGAATGACTATCCACATGGTAATAACTTTTCCCTGTATTTGCAACAATCAGCAACGGGCCAGGCAAAACCAAAGGATTGACAATTCAATGCCGGGCTGTTATAACTCTAATCTCATGGGGCTGTAGCTCAGCTGGGAGAGTGCTTGACTGGCAGTCAAGAGGTCGAGGGTTCGATCCCCTTCAGCTCCACCATTGAAAGC
>ERZ1645192.3574-NODE-3574-length-12576-cov-41.454996_pt1 | contig 12576 bp, 11 predicted proteins | sample MGYA00575354_ERZ1645192 | MGnify/ENA primary metagenome ERZ1645192 (study PRJEB40844, sample SAMN11349763) | freshwater sediment metagenome | isolation source: river sediment | host: Sediment | place: India: Faizupur Khadar , New Delhi | collected 2017-02-21 ... | reverse complement strand
GTGTAGCCATGCTGTGTCTCCTTGGCGTGGTGAATTTCTGCCCGCAGGTTTGCCGAATCACCGTCAAGCCCTGCCAAAGTCACTCATGCAAGAGCGAGCAGGGATCCCTGCTGACCGTGTCGGGAAAGGACCTGCGAAGATTGACAGGCCCTCACTTCTCCGTGCGCGCACATGATGAATTTTCCCACCATTCATTTTCATTCTATCATTTAATAGAGTCTGCCCGCATAATATTCAATGTATCCTTTTAACTTTGTAAATGGTCGCATATCCCCCGAGCTGACAGCCGGCGCCTGCGGAGATGCCGGGCGGACGAAGGGGCCCCCGAAAAGAAGGCCCCTTGCGCGCTACTTTTCCCGTGCCTCTCCCGTCAGAAAGCCCGGGGCCCCGTAGACGGGGTTGGGATAGGAGTAAAAGCCCCTGCCCGTCTTGTAGCCCAGGTCGCCCCGGTCCACGTAGGGTTTCAGGAAGTCGGCGTTCATCCGGGACTGTCGGTCGCCAGTCTTCTTCGCCCAGTAGTCGGTGATGTGCCACACGGTGGAAAGGCCCACCTGGTCCATAATGCCGAAGGGTCCCATGGGCATGAGCGTCACGCCCATCCAGGCCCGGTCTATGTCCTCCACCGTGGCCACGTCCCGGGAGGCCAGCGTCAGCGCCGAGAAAAAGAGGGTCGACAGCATGGTGTTGAACACGTAGCCGTTGTTTTCGCGGTGCAGCATGATGACGATGAGGCCGTTGCTCACGGCAAAGTCGTGGACGAGCCGGGTCACCTCCGGGTCGGTGCCCGGGTGGGGCATGACGTCCACCACATTGTTTGCCCGCAGGTCGTGGAAGTGCAGCGCGCAGAACCTGTCCGGCCTGCCCGTTTCCTCGGCGATCATCGAAGGGACGAGCATGGAGGTGTTGGTGGTGAAGACCGTCCGCTCCGGGCAGAGCTGATTGAACCGGGCAAACACCTCCGCTTTGACCTCCGGCTCCTCGAGGACCGACTCGCTCACGAGGTCCGCCTCCCGGGCCGCTTCCGCGGGGTCTGTTGTGGAACTGACGCGTGCGAGGGTCTGCTGGAGCTGCTCGCTCGTGATGCGCCCGGTGGAGGCATACCACGAACCCAGCTTGGCCACCCTTTTCACCGCCTTTTCCAGGATCTCGTCCGTCAGGTCGTAAAACACCACCTCGTAGCCGTGGATGGCGAACTCGAGCCCGATCTGCTGGCCCATGGTGCCGGCGCCGAGGATGAGTACGCGCTTGATGTCGGAAAGCTTCATCAGGACCTCCTTTTTTTCTGTGGTGTGGCCGGGCGGGCACCCCCCCCGGTCGGTTGTCAATACCGAAATGCATCCGCCTGCGGGGAAAGAGGGTCGGCGACTCCTCCCCAGGCGTCGAAAACCCCGGGGTCCGAACCTACCGCTTCGGGCCTTTCGTGAGAAAATCGGGCTGCGTGTACTCGGGCGCAGGGTAGGTGTAGAAGCCCTTCCCGGTTTTGTATCCGAGCTCGCCCCGGTCCACGTGCTGCTTGAGGTAATCGGCATTCTTCAGCGCCTGGGCGTCCCTGGTCCGCCTGGCCCAGTAGTCCGTGATGGTCCAGACGGTCTTGAGGCCCACCTGGTCCATGATGCCGAACGGCCCCACGGGCATGAGCGTCACGCCCATCCAGGCGCGGTCGATGTCCTCCACCGTCGCGACGTCCCGGGTGGCAAGGGTGAGCGCCGTCATGAAGAGGTTCGAGATCATGGTGTTGAAGACATAGCCGTTGTTTTCCCGGTGAAGGAGGATCGCGATCTGGCCCATGTTCACGGCAAAGTCGTACACGAGCCGGGTCACCTCCGGGTCGGTGCCCGGGTGGGGCATGACGTCCACCACGGTGGTGGTCCGTACGTCGTGGAAGTGCAGCGCGCAGAGCTTTTCCGGCCTGCCGGTGAGGTGGGCGAACTTCGAGGGCATGAGCAGAGAGGTGTTGGTGGTGAAGATCGTCCTCTCGGGGCAGAGCTCGTGGAAGCGGGCGAAGACCTGCGCCTTGATGTCCGGGTCCTCGGGCACGGACTCGCTGACGATGTCCGCATCCTTCGCTCCTTCGACAGGGTCCGAGGTGGCGGAAATCCGGGACATGATTTCCTTGAGCTGTTCCGGCGTGATCTTCCCCGTGGGGACGAACCACGACGAACCGAGCTTTTCCATGCCCTTCACCGATTTTGCGAGGATCTCCTCCGAGAGGTCGTACATGACCACCCGGTAGCCGCTCATGGCGCACACGAACCCGATCTGCTGGCCCATGGTTCCCGAGCCGAGGATCAATACCTTTTTAATCTCTTCCAGCTTCATTCGGTCATCCTTTCCTGCAGGGGGCGCAGCAGTCGCTACAGAGCCCTTTCGGGGAAAGCCCGGCGCGCAGCCCCTGATCAAAGCCCTTACGCCAGGGCGCCCCCGTCGACCACGAAGCTCGCGCCCGTGGTGAAAGACGCCGCATCCGACACCAGGTAGAGAACCACGCCCGCGATCTCGCGGGGATCGGCATGGCGACCCATCGGGATCATCTTCACCGCGTAGTCGTGCACGTCCTTGTTGTCCATGATGGCCTTCGAAAAATGCGTGGCCACGAGGCCCGGGAGCAGGGCGTTCACCCGGATGCCCCTGGGGGCGAGCTCTTTCGCGAAGGCCTGGGTCATGGAGATGAGCCCGGCCTTGGTGATGGAGTAGATTCCCTGGAAGGGCGCCGGTTTGACGCCGTTTACGGAAGACACGTTCACGATGGCCCCCGATCCTTTCTCGCCCATGAGCCCTGCGGCGTGCTTGATAAGGAAAAAGGGTCCTTTGAGGTTCACGTCGAAGGTCTTGTTCCAGATGGCCTCGTCAGCCCCGATCATATCGCCGAAGTATGGGTTCGTGGCCGCGTTGTTGATGAGGATGTCGAGCCTGCCGAAGCGCTCCCTGATCCGGGCCATCAGCCCTTCGATCTGTTTGATGTCCCCCACGTGGCAGGCCATCACCTCGGCCGTGCCCCCCCGGGAAGCGATCTTTTCCGCGACCTCCGCAAGGGCGTCGGCCTTCCTGCTCACGAGGATGCAGGTGGCGCCGTAGTCCGCCAGCGTAATGGCGATGGCCTCCCCGATCCCCCTGCTTGCCCCGGTCACCAGTGCGATCTTGCCGTTCAAAGAAAAATCCACCTTTTCCATCGGTCCGCTCCTTTATTCGTTCGTGTCTGCTACCGCCTGCACCTGATCAAAAGCTCCACCGGATATTTTGCCGGCATTTCCAGGGTCTCACTTTTAATCTGTCTGTTCTTTTCTGCGTTGGACTAAATAAGATATAACTTAAAATAGAGTCGAGGTCAATTATTACTTGACTAAAAACGAGCTGGAGTGTATTTGCTACTTTTATGAAAAGGTCTTGCCCGGCACAGAGCCTTTCTCCGGATCTCGCCGCCTTGCGCCTCCTGTCGGGCGCCGGCTCCCCCGCGGGAGGCGCCGCATGGCAAAGGTGAGGCAGAAGACGGAGAGAAGGGAGCGGGTCCTCGAGTGCGCCCTGAAGATCTTCGCGGAAAAAGGCTTCCAGGACGCCACCATCTCCGAGATCAGCAAGGCCGCCCAAGTCTCCGACGCAACGGTGTACGAGTACTTCAAGACCAAGGAGGAGCTGCTTTTTTCCATACCCGAGCAGATCACGGAGAGCTCCATCCGGGAGTCCGAAAAGGTCCTGCCGTTTCTCCGGGGCGCGGAGCAGAAGCTCAGGGCCCTGGTCCAGAGCTATGTGACCACCTATGAAAGAAACCCCGAGTACACGGCGCTCATCATGCTCCACCTGAAGACCAGCAGGAACTTCCTGCAGACAAAAGCCTACGAGGTGGTCCAGGTCGCGGCGAGGATGATGCTCGCGTGCATCAGGGAGGGGATCGAAACGAGGACTTTCAGGAAGGACACCGACCCCTACCTCGTGCGGGCCATGATCCTGGGCACCATAGAGCATCTCTTCACGCGCAAGCACCTCATGGGAAACTCGCCGGAGCTCATGAGCCAGGTCGACCCCCTCGTGGACCTGATCCTCGACGGCATCCGGGCGAAAGGCCTGCCGGCGGGCACGCCTTCGCCGCCGTGCTGCTGGATGATGACCGCGCCTGCCGCGGAAGAAAAGAAAAAATCCTGAAGAAACCGGACCGAAGAAAGAACCACCACCCAAGGAGGGCTGTATGAGAACCAAAGACCAGTTCGTAAGCGGATTGCGGAAGCTGAAGAGAAACCTTTACTACAACGGGGCCCTCATTGACCGGGACGACGAGGTGCAGCAGCCCGCCATCGACACCATGGGCGCCACCTTCGACGCCGTCACCGACCCCGAGCTCATGGGCCTGTGCACCGCCACCTCGCACCTCACGGGCGAAACCATCAACCGGTTCTGCCATGTCCACCAGAGCAGCGAGGACCTCCACAAAAAGCAGAACATGACCCGGGCCCTGTGCCGCAAGGTGGGCTTCTGCATCCAGCGGTGCATGGGCATCGACGCCATCAACGCCGTGAACGCCGTTTCCTTCGAAGCGGACAAGCTCCGTCCCGGTGAAACCCAGTACCACAAGAACTTCCTGGCATGGCTCAAGAACTTCCAGCAGGGCGACCTCGTGGGCTCCTGCGCCCAGACCGACATGAAGGGCGAGCGCCTCAAGAGGCCTGCCCAGCAGACAGACCCGGACATGTACCTCCGGGTGGTGGAAAAGAAACAGGACGGCATCGTGGTGAGGGGGTGCAAGCTGCACATCTCGGAGGCGTCCATCGCCGACGAGATCATGGTGGTTCCCACGCGCGCCCTGGGACCGGACGAGAAGGAATATGCCGTGGCCTTCGCGGTCCCCGCGGACCACGACGGCGTCAAGCAGATCCTCCACGTCCACAACTTCCGCAGCCGCACGCATTTCAAGAAGGGCTTCACCTCGGGCTACACCGATTCCTACGTGATCTTCGACGACGCCTTCATCCCCTGGGACCGGGTGTTCCTCTGCGGCGAGAACGATCACGGGGGCATGTGCGCCCTGCTCTTCGCCCTGTTCCACCGCCACTCCTACTCGGGCTGCAAACCGGCCATCGGCGACGTGCTCCTGGGTATCGCCTCCCTGGCCGCCCGCCACAACGGGATCCAGAAGACCCCGCACGTCAAGGAGATCCTTGCGGAGTTCATCAAGATCACCGAGCTCGGATACGCGGCGGGGTTCACCGCCTCCGCCCTGGGCAAGCCCGAGGTGTACATTCCGGGCATCGGACCGGTCCCCTTCGGGCCCGGGAGCTATATCCCCCATTCCCTCTACGCCAACGTGGGGCGCTGCCTCACGGGCGAGGCGGTGTTCGAGGAGCAGGAGCTCCTCTGCAACGTCGCAGGCGGCTTCCCGGCCACCTTCCCCTACGAGGGCGACCTCACGAACCCCGACCTCAAGCCCCTCCTGGACAAGTACCTCAAGCGCAACCCCAACATCCCGGTGGAGGACCAGATCAGGTTCTGGATGTTCTTCGGCGACTACACCTGCTCGGGCATGTCCGGCGCCATGAACTACGGCAACTACCACGGCGGCGGCTCACCCATCATGGAACAGATCGCCATCACCTCGCAGTACGACATCAGGCTCAGGGAGCACCTCGTGAACTACCTCGCGGGGAACGAGCCCCTGAAGCCGGGCACGCTGACAAAGCTTTAGTTCTTTCACCACTGACGGCCCCGGCCAAAACACAACAAGATGAGGGGGATTCTTCCATGACGTTCTTTCCAGAAACATCCATGGCGGCTGTTTTCCAGAACCGGGTGCAGAAATACCAGGACAATGCCTGCGTGGCATACAAGGACAACGGAGCCTACACCAGGCTCTCCTGGAACGAGATGAACGACATGGTGCATGCCCTGGCGCGGTTCCTCCTGTCGAAGGGGGTCCGGAAGGGCGACACCATCTCCATCTTCTCGGCGAACAGGTACGAGTGGTGGGTCACCGACCTGGCCGTGCTTTCCCTCAACGCGGCGGACGTGCCCATCTATCCCACGAACTCGGCGAAGGAGGCCCGCTACATCCTCGACAACGCCGACGTGACGCTGTGCTTCGCGGGCACGAAGGAGCAGCTGGGCAGGATCGTTTCGGTCAGGGACAGCCTGCCCAAGCTCCGGGAGGTCATCGTGTTCGACGACCCCGGCGAGAAGATACCCGGCGTCATCACCTTCGCCGACGCCCTCGCCGCGGGCAAGGCCCTGCAGGACGACGCACGGTTCGAAGCCAGGATCAAGGGGATCAGCCCCTCGGACCTGGCCACGATCATCTACACCTCGGGAACCACGGGGGACCCCAAAGGGGTCATGCTCTCGCACGAGAACCTCCTGGTGAACATGCTCCAGTCGACGGACATCGGGGGCGAATTCTGGCACCTGGACTTCGAGTTCCTGTCCTTCCTGCCGCTGTCCCACGGGTATGAGCGCATCGCGGGCTACTACATGGCCATCAACATGGGCCGCACGGTGTATTTCGCCGAAAGCTTCGCAAAGATCGTGGACAATTTCCGCGAGGTGCGCCCCGGGATGATCATAAGCGTGCCCCGGCTCTACGAGAAGCTCCACGCGGGCATCCTCGCCAGGGTCGCCGAGTCCACGCCCAACAAGCAGAAGATCTTCGCCTGGGCCATGGGCATCGCCCGTCGGAACCTCCCCTTCATCTGCCGCAACAAGCCCCGCACCGGGCTCTTCGCGCTCCAGTACGCACTGGCCGACAGGCTCGTCTTCGCCCCGCTGAAGAAGGGCCTGGGGATAGACAACCTGAAAATCGCCATTTCCGGCGGCGGCGCCCTGTCGGTGTCCGACATCGAGTTTTTCCTCGGCATGGACATCCGGGTGCTCGAGGGGTTCGGCATCACCGAGTGCAGCCCCTGCACCAACTGCAACAAGCCCTATCTCATCAAGCCCGGGACCTGCGGCCCTGCCGACCTGTACACGGAGGAAAAGATCGCCGGAGACGGCGAGCTGCTCATCAGGGGCCCGCAGGTGATGCTCGGCTACTACAAGGACGAGAAGGCCACGAAGGAGGCCATGACCGAAGACGGCTTCCTGAGGACCGGGGACATCGGCGAGTTCGACGAGGACGGACACTTGAGGATAACGGGCCGGAAAAAAGAAATCATCATCACCGCGGGCGGCAAGAACATCGCCCCTCTCAACATCGAGTCGAGCCTGCTGGCTTCCCCCTTCATCGAGCAGGTCGCCATCATCGGCGAAAAGCGCAAGTACCTCGCGGCCCTCATCGTTCCGTCCTTCGCCGAGCTCATGACCTGGGCGAAGAACAACGGGTTCGGGGACCAGGACCGGGAAACCCTCGTGAAAAACGACGCGGTGATCAAACTCTTCACCTCCGAGATCGACAAGCTCACGAAAGACCTGGGGCAGGTGGAAAAGATCAAGCAGTTCAAGCTTTTGCCCTCAGAGTGGTCCCAGGAGACCGGGGAGCTCACGCCCACGCTCAAGATCAAGCGCAGGATCATCTCCGCCAAGTTTTCTTCGGAGATCGAGAGCATGTATCCGGCAGAGGCGAACGGGTGAGGGGTCCGGCTTCATGAGAGCGCAACCCTCCCGCCTTTCGACCTGCCGTATCCTCCGACCGTAAACCCTCCCCGGGGGGCAGGGGAAAAGGGTGCCGTGGGCCGGCGCCCTTTTTTATTCGAGCCCGGGGATCTGCTTCCTGAGCTCCTCGTCTATGATGTGCGAGGAGAAGATGAGCATGGCGAAGCGCTTGTCCCTGGTCTGCCCGTGATAGTAGCGGTAGTAGATCTGCTGGAGGATCACCGCCACCCGGAAGATGCCAAAGCAGTAGTAGAACTCGAAGTCCTCCAGGGTGAGCGCAAGACCGGACGTCAGGGCGTATCGCTCAACCATTTCCCGCCTGGTGAGCAGCCCGGGCATATGGGTGACCATCATGCTGGCTGCCTGCACGCCCGGGGAGTCGGAGGGGTGGACCCAGTAGGCGAGCGAGCACCCGAGGTCCATGAGGGGGTCGCCGATGGTCGCCATCTCCCAGTCGAGGACACCGATGATCTTCAGGGGATCCTGCAGGGACAGCACGACGTTGTCGAACTTGTAGTCGTTGTGAATGACCGAGTACCGGCTCGACTCTCCGGGTATCCTTTCCGCGAGCCACTTCATGAAGCTCTCGAAGGTCGGGGCGTCGGGGGTGCGGGCCTGCCGGTAGCGCTCGGACCAGCCCTCCACCTGCCGGCGCACGTAGCCCTCGGGCTTGCCGAAGTCATGCAGGCCCACCGCCTTGTAGTCGATGGCGTGCAGCTCGCACAGCACGTCCATGAGCCTGTGGCAGAGCGCCCTGCCCTGCCCGGGGGTAAGATCGAGCCCCCTGGGCAGCTCTTTCCTCAGGATGATGCCCGGGATGCGCTCCATGACGTAGAACGGGCACCCCATCACCCCGGCATCTTCCGTATAGAGCAGGGGCGTGGGCGTGTAGGGATAGACCCCGTCGAGGGCGCTCAGGATCCTGTATTCCCGCCCCATGTCGTGGGCGGACTTCGCCTTCCTGCCGAAGGGGGGCCGCCTGAGGACCATCTCCCTGCTCCCCACCCTGATGAGGTAGGTGAGGTTGGAAAAACCGCTGGGGAACTGCTCCACCACCAGGTCGCCCGAAAGCCCGGAGATCGAGTCCTTCAGGAATTCCCCAACCTTCTGCACGTCGAGCTCTTCCCCCTCCCGAATACCAACCGCCCGGTCCGAAAGGTCCATGATCACCCCCCCTTTTCTTCCTTCGCATCAAGATACGCGCTCATGAGCTCTATGACGAATTCCGCATACTGTTCAACGGAAAGCCTGCGCCGCTCGTGCTTCCACCGCTTGAGGTACCAGTCCTGGAGCATGGCCTTCAGCGCCGCCGAGGTCATCTGGGGGTCGACCTTCCGGAAGAGGCCCTTGCCGATGCCCTCCTCGATGATCCCCGCGAAGATCTTCTCCGTGAAGAGCTCCGCCTCTATGGCTTTGCGGTGCACTCCCCGGGGCAGGTTCTTGGTCTCCATGTAGGAAAAATAAAACCACGGCTGCACCACCTCGCTCAGGTACAGGTGGGTCTGGATGCCCGCCTTGAGTTTTTCCCGCGGGTCGGGGATCTCCTCGATGTGCTCGCCCAGGATCTTGAACACGAGGGACCTGCCCTGCTGCTGGACCATGTCGAGGAGCTCGTCCTTGCTCGAGATGTAGGAGTACAGGGCCCCCATGCTCAGGCCCGCCTCCCGGCTCAGGTCGCGCAGGCTCATGGAGGCGAACCCCTTCTCGTTGCTCACCCGCAGGGTCGCCTCGAAGATCTTCGCGAGGTTCTTCACCGCGACCCGGTCCTTCTTGACCTTGATGCGGTCGCGGTTCCGGGCGAGGAACTCTTCGCAGATGTCCTCCATGGAGAGCCTGACGGAGTCCTTGAAAGCCTCGAACTTCAAGCCTTTCTCCTAGCGGACCTCTCTGTCGGCATACCCGTTCAGGATCCGTTTCGCCAGCGACATCTTGTGCACCTCGTCCGCGCCGTCGTAGATCCTCGCGGCCCGCTCGTGGCGGTAGAAGAAGGGGATGATGATGTCGTCGGTCATGCCCAGCCCGCCGTGGACCTGGAGGGCCTTGTCGATGACGTTCTGCATGATGTTCGCCGTGAAGAACTTGATCATGGAGATGTCCTGCCGGGCCTCCTTCTGGCCGTACTTCTCGATCTTCCAGGCGGTGTTGAGGATCATGAGCCTGGCCGCCTGGATGTCGGCCGCGCACTCGGAGATCCAGGACTGGATGATCTGCCGGGTGGCGAGCGTCTTGCCGTCCGGCGAGATGATGCGCTTGGACGCCCTCGAGCACATGAGGTCGAAGCAGCGGTTGCAGATCCCGATCCAGCGCATGCAGTGGTGGATCCTGCCCGGCCCGAGGCGCTCCTGGGCAATGACGAAGCCCATGCCCTCGCCGCCGAGCAGATTCTTCCGGGGCACCCGGCAGTTCTGGTAGAGGATCTCGCCGTGGCCCGTGTAGTCCGTGCCCGCCTCTCCCATGACCGGGATGGTCCGCACCTGGTTGAAGCCGGGGGTGTCGGTGGGCACGATGATCATGCTCGCCTGGAGGTACGTGGGGTTTTCCGGGTTCGTCACCGCCATGACGATGGCGAACTTCGAGCCGTCGGAGGACGTGGAGTACCACTTCTGCCCGTTGATCACGTAGTCGTCGCCGTCTTTGACCGCGGTGGTGGCCATCATCACCGGGTTCGAGCCGGGCATCTCCACCTCGGTCATGGAAAAGCAGCTCCTGATCGTGCCTTCGACCAGGGGCTTGAGGTAGGTCTCCTTCTGCTCCGGGGTGCCGTGGAGGTGCAGGATCTCGATGTTGCCGGCGTCCGGGGCCTGGCAGTTGAACACGTAGTGCCCCAGGGGGGTCCTTCCCAGGCACTCGGACACGAAGGCATGCTCCACGAGGTTCAGGCCCATGCCCCCGTACTCCCTGGGGTGATTCGGCGCCCAGAGCTCCATCTTCCTGACCATGGCGCGCTTTTCCTCGAGCACCGGGAGCATCTCCCGGAAATCCCTGTTGTGGGCGAACTCCGGCTCCAGGGGAATGATCTCCCTGTCCACGAACTCATTTATCATCTCGATGATGACCTTCATCCTGTCCGGGATTTCGAAATCCATGTGCGACCTCCTTTTATATTTTTTATCGATAGGTGATGAGCCTCGAGCGGTCCTGTTCCATCTCGAGGTGGGTGGTGCAGTTGAACCCGGCCATGGTGACCCTTGAGGAATTGTACATGTACTTGGTGTACGAGGTGTTGACGATCTGCCAGTTGTGCCGGATGGCTTTCTCGGGCGTGAGAGACAGGACGAGCTGGAGGGACGCGGCGATGGGACCGCCCGAGGTGAAAGCGAAGACGGTTCTGCCCGTGCCCTGCTCTTCCATGATGCGGGCGAGCGCCCCGTTCACCCGGTCCGTGAACTCCTTCCAGGTCTCGGTCCCGGGCCTGTCGAGGGCCCCCGACACCCAGCGGAGCATGGCCCCCTCGAACACCTTCTTGAAGGATTCCTTGTCCTGGTACATCCGGGAGAGATGCTCCCCGAGGGTGGGGTCTTCCCTCTGCATGTCGTGTATCTGGGAGGTGATCACCGCGGTGGAATCGAACTCGTTGAGGCCGCTCAAAACAGAGGGTTCGGGGGTGGACACGCCCTGTTCCCCGTAGCGAGCCCGCACCTCCCGGGCGGTGTCCAGCTGCCGGGACATCTCCCCCGAGTAGACCGCGTCCGGGAAGACGCGCATGCCCAGGAGGTGGTTTCCGAGGATCCCCGCCTGCGCGATGCCCAGGGGGGAGAGCCTGTCGTAGTTGTCCTGCCCGAAAGATGCCTGCCCGTGGCGAATGAGGTACAGCATGCTCATGCCTTACCCCATAGCAGGGGCGAAGAAGCGTGTCAATAAAATATCGAGCGAGCGCTCGTTTTTAATGTTGAAAAGCCCGCCCCTCTCCGATATGATAGGGTATGTCGACGATCGGGACAGGGGGAGAAAGCATGAGGATCCTCGTACTCACAAAGCAGGTCTGTGACGGGGCGGACACGGTTTCCCCCGACGATTCAGCCCGGTGGGTGACGTGGGGCCCCCATGCCGTGTTCCGCATGAACCGCTACGACGAGTATGCCGTCGAAGAGGCCCTGCGCATCAGGGAGCGCGTTGCCGGGGCAGAGGTCCACGCCCTCTCCGTGGGCCCCGATGGGGTTGAGGCCGTCATCAGGCGAGCCCTGGGCATGGGGGCGGACCACGGGATCCACGTGGCCATCGAGGGGCACGGGTACACGAGCCCCCGGGAAAGGGCGCTCCTCATCGCCGGCGCGGCCGAGGCAAAGGGGTATGACCTCATCCTTGCCGGGGTCATGGCGGAAGACGACATGGAAGGCCAGGTCGGGGGGCTCGTCGCCCAGACCCTCGGATACCGGTGCGCCACGAGCGTCATCTTCGAGGAGACGGACCCGGGGGCGGGCGAGGTCTTCGTTCAGCGGGAGATCGAGGACGGGCGCAGGGAGGGGTTCACGCTCAAGCTCCCGGCGGTGCTGACCGTCCAGTCGGGGATCAATGTCCCGCGCTACCCGGTGCTGTCGCACATGCTCCGGGCAAAGACCGCGGTGCTCGAAAAGGTCGAGCCCCGGGCGCTTGCCCCGGCAGCGGGAACCCTCGTGAAGATCGTGCCGGAGGAAACGGGCGGGCCCGGCGAGTTCCTCGAGGGCTCCCCTGCACAGAAGGCCGGGAGGCTCCTGGAGATCCTCCACGAAAACTCCCTGCTCTGAGGACCCCGCATGAACGCGAGACAGACCGTGTACGCCATCGCCCTGCACGACGGGGGGCGCTTCCCCCAAGAGACCTGGGAGACCATATCCTTTGCCCGGGAAATAAGCGGGGGGGCCCCGGTTCTCATCGTGCCCGCCGGGAGTGACAGCTGCGAGCCGCTGGCCCGGGAGCTCGCCCGCAAAACGGGCTTCGAGGTGGTCGGGCTCGCGGGCGTCCCGCTGGAAAACTACTCCGCGGAAGGGTACGTGGAGCACCTGGCTTCCTTCCTTGAAGGCGCGGGGCCCG
>ERZ1645192.3572-NODE-3572-length-12578-cov-9.658468_pt1 | contig 12578 bp, 9 predicted proteins | sample MGYA00575354_ERZ1645192 | MGnify/ENA primary metagenome ERZ1645192 (study PRJEB40844, sample SAMN11349763) | freshwater sediment metagenome | isolation source: river sediment | host: Sediment | place: India: Faizupur Khadar , New Delhi | collected 2017-02-21 ... | reverse complement strand
CACGCAGAAGAAAACATCGATGTGGCGATTACTCATACGGTGATTAAGGCGGCGGCCAAGGTAGGCGCAGCTGATGCCTCCAACTACCATCTGCCCCAGTATCAATGAGTCGAAGGGCGGCACAGTTCGGGTGATAAAAACGCTGCCCAAACCGAATAGTTGGGAAATAAAGATGATGTAAAGCGAGTTGATCGCCGCCGTCTTGCTATCCATCGAAAAAAAGTAGTTGAGCAATGCAATGTTGAGTGGTCCGCCACCAATGCCTAAAAAGGCTGAAATGACGCCCAGCGCAAAGCCGGTGAGAGAGACCATCCCAAGGTGATGGATATGTCGCGTGCGAATGGACGCCTTGAAGCGCACAAACAGGAACACGGCCACGGTGATGATCAGCAGCAGCACCGATTGGGTGATCCCCACCGATCTGGCGTTGCTGCTGGTTTCAATGGCAAATTCAAAGAGTTCCTTTCCGGCAATGCCGCCGATGGCCGCGCCCACACCCAAAAAGGTGCTGGTGCGCAGGCTCATCCCCGGAGAGCTGCGGCGGATGAGCAACATGGACGTGGATGCCATGGCAAGAACGGTGCATCCGGAGAGGAAGTTGATGGTGGCAAGCGGATAGGGACTGATGGCATCTAAAAGAGGCTTGATGAGAATGCCGCCGCCAATTCCGCTAATGGCGCCAATGGTGGAGGTGATTAGGCCGATGAACAGGTATAAAAAAAGCACTGTCGTATTTCCTCGTTACTTTATCATTTCCGCCTTCCTCAGCGCCGGGAGGGGGACAATCGTTTTCCGTAGAATTGGCTAACTGACCTGCAAGGCGATCCTGATTTTTATCGTTGCCCACCCGAGCTTGTGCGATCTTTACCAGCTTGCTGCGCCGGTTGTGGGCCTGCACTTCGGTGACCTGTTCTGGCGAAACGGGATTGGGATAAGGTAGCGCCGTGTCTTTTTTTGACAACCGCAGGGGTTAAAAAGCCATTTCCAGTTCGCTGTAAAGCGAGTGAGTAGAGCAATTCATCTCATCCACCCCGGGAACCCGGTTTTGGACAGGGTCGCAGCCCGGATTATGTCAGGTTCGCCACCCGCGCGGATTGATTTCCCGGCGCTGATCTTCCCGGTCCATGCAGGCAGCCAATTGTTCTGCCAGGTCGGAATGATCTTCCAGCAGGTTGTAGGATTCGCGCGGGTCGGTATCCAGGTTGAACAAAAAGGGGCCCTGCGGGAAAAAGGGATACGCCCCGTTATCGCTGGAATGGCGGCGGTAATATTTCCAGGGGCCGCTACGCGCGCCGACCAGATTCCGGCCTTTGTAAAAAAATAGTGTTTCGTGCGGTGCTTCGCTGGATTCACCCTTGAGCAGCGGCAGCAGGTTGCGCCCGTCGATGAGGCGGTCGTTGGGGGCAGAAAGGCCGGCGACTGCCAGGCTGGTGGCGAACAGGTCAAAATTCATGGCCGGAGCTTCCACCACGCGGCCCGCGGGAATGGTATTGGGCCAGCGCGCAATGAAGGGAACATGAAAAGCACCCTCCAGGGGTAAATTCTTGCGACCGCGCAACCCGGCAGTATCGCCTTCCCACCAGGGACCGTTGTCGCTGGTGAATATCACCAGGGTGTTTTCATCCAGCCCCAGTTCTTGCAGGGTTTTAAATATTTCCCCCACGCTCCAATCCAGCTCTTCCACTGTGTCGCCATACCGCCCGCCTTCAGATTGCCCCTGGAAACCGGCAGATGCGTGTAAGGGAATGTGGGGGTAATGCTGGGCATAATACAGAAAAAATGGATTTTGGCGCTGGTCGTGGATGAACTGAATAGCTTCACGGGTAAAATTTGCCGTCAGAGAATCAAAGTCAACCGGCTCGTCGATTTCGATCTGATTGTTGCGGTAGATGCGGTAGGGATGTGTATCGTGGCTGAGCAAACCACCGTAAAAGAAGTCAAAGCCGTTTTCATTGGGCAGGTGGGGCGATTCCCAACCGAGATGCCACTTGCCAACCAGACCGGTATGATAGCCGCGCCGCTGTAAAATTTCTGGTAGAAGCACTTCGTCCTGGGGAATGCCATGCGGCACTGCTCCCAGGATATATTGAAAGGCCCAATCCAGCGGACCTGGCGGTTGGATCACATCAAAAACCAGGGTGCGAACGGGGTAGCGCCCCGTCAGCATTCCGGCGCGCGAGGGCGAACAGACCGGCGCAGACGCATAAAAGTTGGTGAAAACGGCTCCCTCGGCGGCCATTTGATCGAGATGGGGGGTATCAATCGCCTGTGAGCCGAAGCTGCTCAGATCGCCCAGCCCCATGTCATCGGTCAGGATGAGGATGATGTTTGGCAGGGTCCGCGGGTCGCTGGCGATGATGCTATCGAGCAATTTCTGGGTGCGCGCTGTGTCATAGTCCTTACCGCCAAAAACTTCGACGAAGTGACTCCCTAACCCGGCTGCCAGCAGCAGCCCGCCACCTGCTGCCAGGCCGGTTTGGATGAACTTACGGCGGGAGATGCGCTTTTTCGGTTGATCCATAGCCATCGAATCAGGCAGATACGCTGCGGATAAAATCGGCAATCGCGTGAAAGGCAATTTCGCGCTCGTCACTGAGCGTGACCACATGGCCCGTGTTTTCAAGCCACAGGGTCTCTTTGCGCTGTGAAGCAACCCGCTCGCCAAACCACTGCATTGCGTCTTTTTCTACCACCGCATCGTGACGCCCCTGGATCAGCAGCAGCGGGGCTGTAATTTGCGGCAGGCCGGCCTGCATTTGGCGGACCAATTCAAGCACTTCTGCCAGGGCGCGCGTCACATAGCGCGGGTATGGATCCAGGTCCACCCCGGGGGCGCGTTCATCGATTTCGGCTGGATTGTCGCTCAGCGGTGGTTTATTAATTTCTGGAGCAAACAGGCTGGCAAATTTGAGCAAACCGGGGCGGGCAAGCCGGGCCTGGTTGCCTTTTAGCAGGCCAAAAGGAGTGGAAATGCCAATCACGCCATCAAAAGGATAGCGGCTTGCAGCCGTCATGGTCAATACTCCACCCAGGGATTGCCCCATGATGAAGATTTTTTCACTGGAATCTTTCAGCAGTGAATAGCCATCTTCAACTGCTGCCAGCCAGTCGGTCCAACGCACGCGGCGCATATCGGCAGGAGTGGTGGCGTGACCGGGCAGGCGAATGCCCAGGGCGGTAAAGCCCTGATCGGCCAGATAGCGACCCATGTCGCGGTTTTCACGGGTAGAGCTGTTGAAGCCGTGCACGATCAGGCAGGCTTGTTTGCCGCCGGGGAAGAGATAGGGTTCGGCGCCGGGCGCGAGCAGTCGGGTGGATGTCATGGGATGCTCCTTTGGAAATTTAGCACCAGCCGCGCGGGTTGGCTTTCATTTCCCGTTGTTTGGCTTCGAGCGTTTCGCGCATTTGCTTTTCCTTTTGCGGAAAATGCGCGGCGGTGTTGTAAGACTCGTTGGGGTCGTGATTCAAATCGAACAAAAAGGGACCGTGTTTCAGCGCGGTGTAAAAACTGTTGTCGCTGCGGTCTTTTTTCATGTACTTGAAATTGTCTTTGGCGCGCGCGCCGAAGATTTCCGCGCCGCGTATGAAGTATAAGGCTTCATGCGGCGAAGCGGACTCCTGTCCCTGAAGCAAAGGCAGAATGTCCACGCCGTCCACTTCACGGTCGGAGGGAAGCGGGACGCCCGCCAGTTTCAAAATGGTCGGGAAAAGGTCAATGTTCATGGCGGCATGTTCCACTTCATTTCCTCTGGGAATGAGGCGCGGAAAACTGGCGATGAAGGGAGTCATCTGCCCGCCGTCGAAGTTGTTGCCCTTGCGTCCGCGATGCAGACCAGGCGAGCCTTCGTGCCAGGGACCGTTATCGCTGGTGAAAATGACCAGCGTGTTTTCGGTCAGACCGTGTTCCGCTAGTTTTTTGCGGATGGCGCCTACGCTCCAATCAATCTCCTGCACGCAGTCGCCGTAGGTCCCGCCGTTGGATGTTCCGCTGAATTGCTGGCTGGCGTGAACGGGGTGATGCGGGAACGGAGACGGATAATACACAAAAAAAGGCTGCTCTTTGTTGGCGTCAATGAAGGCGAGAATTTCATCGGTAAGGCGGCGCGTCAACTGGGTCTGGTCGGCGGGCGCTTCGAGCGCAATCTTGTCGTTGCGATAATAGGCATACGGCTGCATGTCGTTGGAATAATACGAGCCGAAGAAATAATCGAACCCCTTTTCGTTTGGCAGGTAGGGGCTGTGATCGCCCAGATGCCATTTGCCAAAGATGCCCGTCTTGTAGCCGCGCGCCCGCAGCGCTTCGGCGACGGTGATTTCATCGGGCAGAATGCCGCGCACGCCGTAAGGGAAGGCGAAGCGATTAATCAGCCTGCCCGCCAGGCTGCCCGACTTGGGGAAAAACACATGATGGACAAAGCCGCGCGTAGGGTAACGCCCAGTGAGACAGCCAAAGCGCGAAGGCGAACAGACGGGGCTGGAGGCGTAAAAATTATTCAGCCGCACGCCGTCTTCCGCCATGGCGTCAAGATTAGGCGTGTGAATGGCTTGCGAGCCAAAGCACGAGATGTCGCCGTAGCCCATGTCGTCCACGAAAATCAGCACGATGTTGGGCGGCTTTTGCTCCGCCACGCGGGGGATGGAAGATAAATACGCCTGATGCGCGGACTGCCTTAATTGGACTTTTCTTTTATTCATGCTTTTCCTGATTTCCAATCTACGCTTCGTTCCCCGCCGATAGTTGATTCTGGCGCGCGGCGAGCGTTTCTTTCACCTTTTCCACATCGCGCGGATACGGCTTGTACAGGGTGAAAATAAACAGGGCATTGACCAGCATCAACACCACCAGTACCGCCAGAAAGACGGGCTGCAAGCCAAAGCGTTCGCCCAAAAAGCCGCCCAGCAAATTGTAGATTGCCCAAGCCAGCGCCTCAAAAACCGAAACGAACAGGGCAAACGCCGTGGAGCGCATTTCGGGCAGCGTGACCGAGATGAGAATGGGGCGCGTGAAGCCAGGTCCCAGCCCCTGCAAAAATCCCAGCGCCACGAAAAACGGGGCGAAGCCCCACAGACTGCCCCAGTCAAATTGCAGACCGAAGAAGGCGAAGACGGCGAAGGAAACTTGAATCAATTGATAGACCAGAATGCGTCCCGCGTTGGGGCTGCGGCGATTCACGCGGTCGCTGAACCAGCCGCCGCTGAAGTTGCCGATCACCGTGCTTAGAACGTAGGGCGCGAATAGCAGGGTGGCTTGCGAGTTCTCGAAGCCGAAGACATCCACCATATAGACCACGCCGAAGGAAATCATCAGCAGGTGCCCGCTCAGGAGCCGCGAGACCAGCATCAAGGTAAAGGTCGGGACGCGGAAGAGTCCCCTTACTTCGCTCCACTTGAAGAGATTGACGCTTTCCCGTTTTTCGGCGTTGATGGCAGCCAGTTCGGGTTCCGCCGCGCCGCGTCCTGGGTCCTTGAACCCCAGCCAGGCGAGAATGCCGCTCAACACGCTCATGCCGCCCGCGATGTAAAATCCCAACCGCCAGCCTTCGGGCAGAGTCGCCAACTGTCCGAACAGGGGGATGAAGATAATCCCAAAGGCGCTGGATATGCCGTACAGCACCCCCGAAGCCCGCCCGCGTTCTTCATCGGAAAACAGGTCGCCCATGATTTCGGTGACGATGGGCGCGCTGGCGGTTGTGCCGATGGCGGCGATGACGCTGAACGCCAGCAGCGTGGCGAAGTTTTGCGTGAAGCCGATTGCCACCGTCCATAAACCCCACACGCCCGTGACAAAAATCAGCACTATCTTGCGGTTATACAGTCCCGCCACAAACGCCCACAGCGGACCGCTAATCGCGCCCACCGCGCGCGTGGCGGCGGAGAGAATCCCCAAACTGCCCAAACTCAATCCCAGGCTTTGACGCATCATCGGGAACAGGACGGGCAGGATGGAACCTTCGGCGCCGTCCACCACCATCGAAAAGGCAATGGACAGCAAGTTTCCCCAGCGTCCTTTGGATTTTTGCGTGCTTGTGTGTGCCATGGATTCTCCGATTTTGTTTTGCGTTACAACCCCAAACGGGTGAATTGTTCGCGCGGGGCGTTGATGGAGGTGAGGAACTCGCGCAGCCTGGCTTTCAGCCGCTCGACGACTTCGGGGCGGTCGGCGTACAGGTTGCGTTCCTGGCGGGGATCTTCTTTGACATTGTACAGCGCGCTGTACATTGGACCGCGCGTGACGCGGGCAGTGTAGCGCCTGCCATCGAAGTCGTTTTCGACGCGCACATCACCAAATTGCGGCGGCAGGCTGGAATACCAGAACAAGGGTTCATTCTGGTCGCTGGGCGGCCAAACATAGAGAGTCCACTCGCCATCGGTGATGTTCATCGATTCACCATAGCGCCCGTAGACGGCGGTCTCACGGATGGGCTTGCCGTCTTCAGCATCGAGGATGAAGGGGAGCAGACTGCGGCCATGCGTTGCTTGTGGCAGCGGGATGTTGAATCCGTCCAGGACGGTGGCAAATAAATCTACTGGTTGAACCAAGTAGGGCACGCGCCGGCCGGCCTGACCCTGGGGATGGTAAATAATCAGCGGAACGTTGGCAAGTTCCTGGTACATGTTCGAGTCGCCCAGATCGCTCCAGGGTTTGCCAATCATGCCGTGCTCGCCAAAAAGATGCCCGTGATCGGTGGTAACGATGATCATGGTGTCATCCATCAGGCCAAGACGGTCGACTTTATCGAGCAATTGCCCGAACCAGTGGTCCACCAGGCTGACTTCGCCGGCATACAGGGCGCGGATTTCTTTCAGTTCTTCAGGGCTGTACAGGTCGGACTTGCCGTAGGTTGGCCAGATGAATCGCTGCCCGGTGTAGCCGGGATTGTACATTTCACTGTAAGGGAAAGGGGGATCGAAGGGCTCGTGCGGATCAAAAACTTCCAGCAGGAGGAAGAAATCTTTCTGGCTGCGGTTGCGCTCCACCCACTCGGAGGCTTTCCGGAAGACCTGGGGAGCAAAATAATCTTCTTCCACGCGGAAATGAGCGGTATTTCGCTTGTAACGGGCAAAGGAACCGGCCCGCAGGGCATGGCGGGCCATCCGGTCGGCGTCACCGGGGTATTCAAATGGAATATCCGGATCGGTAACCCACAGATCGTTTTCCTGGCCGCGGATAAATTCTGCGCCGGAGAAGTTGAAGAAATAATTACCGGAGCCGCGCTCCCACATGTGATAGTGGTCGCTGATGACCATGCTGGTATGCCCGTTTTGCGTGACAATCTTGGCGATATCGGGGTCGCCGGGTTCCAGGGGACCCCAGCCGCGCCAGGGAAACTCAAAACTGCCCGTCCACATATCCCGGCGGGCAGGCATGCATGGATAGGACCCCAGGTAAGCCTGGTCGAAGACAACGCTCTTTTGCGCCAGCGCATCAAAATGGGGGGTTTGGATCCAGTTGTTGCCGTAACAACCCAGGTGGTCGCGGCGCAGCGTATCAATCAGGATGAAAATCGTATTCATAAGCAATCCTTTAAAGGTGTGATAATTTCATGACAGGCAAAGCGGGTTGGTTTTTGCTGTACTTCACCGTTTTGCTCGGTCAAGTGGGGCGGTTACACGTTTAATTTCATGATTTCTGCTGCCGGGCGGCGCGCGCGGAGCAAACCGGCCATCTGGCGCATGGATGGGTCAACATGGGTAAAAAAACTTTTGAACCCGGCGCATAGATGATTGAGACCGGCTTCGCCATCTGGTGTGAGGTCGGTTCGATCCTTGGGACAGCCGCCGTTGCAGGCGAACAGGACCGGGCATTCGCGGCAGTAGCGCGGCAGGGCGGTCTTTTTCTTCAGTCCAAAGTTGCGCTGCTGCTCTCCGGTCAGCAGGTCGGTCAGGGACGATTGGAGGAGGTTGCCCAGGCGGTGCCGCGGCTCTACAAAATGGTCGCAGGAGTATAAATCGCCGTTATGCTCCAGGGCCAGGGCCAGACCGCAGGTTTCTTGAAAAACACATAGACCGCCGGGTGCGCCCAGCCAACGCCCCAGCGCTGTGTCGAACAACTGCACAAAAACCTTGCCCACGTCGCGGCGCACCCACTCATCGAAAATGGCGGTGAGGAAATCGCCGTATTGCTTTCCGGTGATGGAACGCGGCGTCAGGATGTCTCCCTCCTGAAAGCCCGTTTCATTTTCGCGCTCAACGATGGGAATGAACTGGATAAACTCCGCACCGATCTCGTCGCGCAGGAAGTGGTAAACTTCCAGCGGCTGGGCGACATTAGCGGTGCTGACGCAAGTCAGGATATTAAATTCCACCCGATGCTTTTTGAGCAATTCGATCGACTGCAAAACGCGGTCAAAAGTCGGCGCGCGGCCTTTGTCGCGCCGGTACAGGTCGTGCGCTTCCCGCGGCCCATCCAGGCTGATCCCGACCAGGAAATGGTTTTTGGCAAAGAAACGGCACCACGCATCGTCCAGCAGCGTGCCGTTGGTTTGCAGGGCATTTTCAATTTGCATTCCGGGCCGGGTGTATTTTTTCTGAAAAGCAACCGCTTTGCGAAAAAAGTCCAGCCCCATCAGGGTGGGTTCGCCGCCTTGCCAGGCAAAGTTCACCTGGGGCACGCGCTGGCTCTGAATGTACTGGCGGGTGTAGCTCTCCAGCGTCTCATCCGACATGCGGAAGGACGCGCCAGGGTACAGGGATTCCTTGCTGAGATAAAAACAATAGTCGCAGTCGAGATTGCAAATCGCGCCGCGCGGTTTGGCCATTACATGAAAGGCGGGGGGCAGGGGAATGGCGGTCATGGATGCGCGTTAACCATCGTCCGCATCGCTGTATAACTGCGACGCACCCTCTCCATCGTCCGACAGGTAAAGTCGAAGGAGTTTTCGTAAAAAATCAAATAGCCTTTGGGAAAACGCTGGCTGAGATAGAGCGGCATCGTCAGATAGAGCGGGTCGTCGCCGCGCTGATAACTGCCGCCGGGGTCGCGGTTCCACAAGCGGAACGTCCCGCCGCGCAAGTCCAACGCGGCGGCGCGCTCGCCCATTCCGTAAATTTGAAAAACATTCATCGCAAACTCCGAAGAAACTCAAATACTTCTTTCGTGCTCCCAGTGTGGATTATCGCTTGTGCGAAGATACCAGTATAACAAACGTTCCCGTAAATCGTCCCGAATCTGGCTGAGGGCAGGGTCGTTGGCGCGGTTGACCAGCTCCTGCGGGTCGTTTGTCAAGTCGTACAGTTCTTCTCCACCCGCGCTGCGGATGACTAGTTTCCACTCGCGCGTGCGGACCATAGCAGCGCGCGCCACTGTCGTGGGGTCGTCCTGCTGGAGTTTGAGTTTCTCGTAGTAGTGCCCCATCAGCGGGTCGTCGGCGGAGGTGATGCCCGCTTCAAAGGCTTGCGGCTCGCGCGGGTCGTAGCCGCCCGCCGCATAGACGGCATCGCGCGGCGCCGCGCCTTCCATCAAAGCAGTCAGCGACTGCCCGAAGTGGGTGTACGGCGTTTGAATCCCCGCCTGCTCCAGCACGGTGGGAAACAAATCGAGCGATTGGGTGAAACCATCCATGCGGCTGCCCGCATACATATTTTTGGGATACTTGACGATGAGCGGCGCGCGCACCAAAACATCCTGAAAGCCTGTAGGCCATTTTTCGGGCAAGCCGTAATCGCCGACATAATCGCCGTGGTCGCTGAGAAACAGGATGAGCGCGTCGTCGTACAGTCCGTGCGCTTTGAGCGTTTCCATCACGCGCCCTACTTGTTCGTCCAGTTTGGAGACCATGCCGTAATACACGGCGCGGATTTCGCGCCAGTCTTCGGGGGTGACGCCCGCCATTTCGTAGCGGGAGAACAGTTCACGCATGAAGCGCGGCTTGTCGTCCAGTTGGGCGGGGATGGGGTCGGGGATGGCGGCGCGGTCGTATAACGAGAAGTACGGCTCTTCGACATGATACGGCGTGTGCGGCAGGCTGGCGGCGACGTAGAGACAAAACGGCTGGGACGGCGCGTCCTTCAGCCACTTCACGGCGGAATCAAAGATGAGCGCTTCAGTCTGTGCGGCGGGAGAATCAGATTCGGCTTTGCCAAAGTAAAAGGAATGATGCAGGCGGTGTCCACGCGGGTAGGGCGTATGCGCCATCGGCAGAATGTCGGCAAACTCTTTCAGGTGCTCATCGCCGAACAACGCGCTGAACGATTTGTGTTCCACCACAAACAGGCGGAAGACCAGCCGCAGTAATTTCACTTTGCGCGCGAAGGGCAGGCGGCGCAGACGCTGGCGCAGGATTCCCAGCAGGACGTTTTGCGGTCCCGTCAGGCGGTGGCTGAAACTGGCGCGCAGACTGGGCGCGGTCATCAAATCATTTTTGCCCGCCATGACGGTTTGGTAGCCGTTGTCTTTCAGCAGTTTGAAGAGGTTCTCTTCGTGCGGACGCAACAATTGGTACAGTGAGCGATGCCCGTTGACCTGCGGGTACAAGCCCGTAAAGTTTGCCATGCGCGACGGGGCGCAGACGGGATTGGCGGCGTAGTTTTGGGCAAAGGTCACACTGTCCGCTGCCAGCGTGGAAAGATGCGGCGTGCGAACGAGCGGATTCTCCAGCGCGTCCGCGCGTAAATCGTCGGCGATGATGATGACAATGTTGGGGGGGGTGGTCATGAATTCACTATTCTTTGGGGTAGAGACCAGCCCCAAGTCTGGTTTGAAGGGTTATGTTTATCTCGCTGCGACAATTAAATCTCTTTGAAATGAAACTCTTCGGGCAGAAGTTTGAAGGCTTCTTCCCGCGTGATTTCGCCGTTGTTGGCTTGCGCCATCACCTGAACGTTGTCGTCGCGCAATTTGAACATGCGTAACAGCGGCAGCGTAAGCACGGCGCCGATGACGGGAAAGATGGAATACATAATCCAGATGCCGTTGAGAGTTTCAGGCGTTTGAATCGAGCCCGCGCCTTCCACAAACCCAAAGTATGCCAGACCCGCCAGAGCAATGGCGGCGGAGAGACCGTTCATCAACTTGGTGGCGAAGGTTTGCAGGGAAAAGGTGATGCCTTCGGCGCGCTCGCCCGTTTTGAATGTGCCATATTCAACGCAATCGGGCGTAAACATAAACGTGAGGATGCCCGTCAGCGCCGCGCCGAGGTTGCGAAGAACCAGGACGAGTATGAAAAGCGGGTAATTTTCGTATCCGACAAAGTAGATGACCACACTGAAAACGATAAAGAAGACGATGGAGAACACATACAGGTTAAATTTGCCGAAGCGTTTGGTGAGCGCGGGCGTGAATGCGGCGAGTAACAACATGGGCAGGATGGTGATCCCCAGCAGGGTGGTCGCCGCCTGTGGGTTGCCGAGGTTGTTTACCGCAAAATAAGGAGTGAGCGTCAGCACGGTGTTGGTCAGCGAATAGACCACCATCGAGGCGTAAAAAACCAGCAGGTATTTATTGCCTTTGAGGTATTTCCAGATGTCGCCCAGCGAGGGGGCGTTTTCCTTCCTGCTTAGGACGCGCTCCTGCGCCAGATTGGTAACAGGGTACTTGGCAATGACGCCAATCACGGAAATCGCAAGGGCAGTGGCAAGCCAGCCGATTTTTGGATAAAGCAGGGGGATGCTTAGCGCGATGGTGATTGTGCCAATCATTCCACCCACGCGCCCAATGGAAATGATAACGGTTCGCTCCTGAATGTTTTCGGTCATGGCGGTGGTCAAGGCGAAGATGGGCGCGTCGGTGAGGGTATAGGTTAAATCCCACAACAGATAGGCGACTGTCGCCCAGACAATTTTCATCTCCAGCGAGATGGAAGCGGGCATGGCAAAAATCAGGACGGTGGTGATGGCAATAGGGATGATGGACCAGCGAATCCAGGGTAGGAATTTTCCGCGCTTGGGTTTGGAGCGGTCAATAATGACCCCAAAAATGGGGTCATTGACGGCGTCCCAAATCTTCGCAACCAGAAAGATGGTGGCTACGGCGGCGGCGCTGATGCCCTGGTCGGTGAGGAAGATTTGGTGGAAGTTCAAGAGTAACATATAGATGATGCTCTGCCCAAAGAAATAAACGCCGTAAGCAGTACGCTCTGGCTTTGACGTTTGAAAAGCGACGGCGGGACTGCCTGTTTGCGTCTTCAGGGGTGTTTCGTTATTCATCTCGATGTCTCTCCCTATGCCAATTCTGCTCTTCGTTTTTCCAGCAGGTCTTCCAGCGCTTTGCGATCGCGGTGGTAATAGGGATAGAACGCGAACCAGGAAAGCGCGCTCAGTAATAGTGAGACCGTTACCGTCCAGAAATACAGGTCTGTAAGCGTGATCTGGTTGCCGATGATGCCTACCAGCGCGGCAACCGCAGCCTGTATCAGGCCGTTGGCCAGGCGATTGACCGCGTAGGCCGTGCTGCGTTGTTCTGGCGCATTGACACCCGCGATCATGGGGGCGATGGCTCCAGAAAAAGCCATATCCAGGAACAGGCCGAAGACCAGCGCGAAAGCGAAGAAGGTTGCCATTCCGCCGGAAAGCCTTTGAAAGAAGAAATATCCCAGCAGCGCCATCATGGTGCGTGAACCCTGTACGATAAACAGCCGCCC
>ERZ1645192.3571-NODE-3571-length-12579-cov-3.926860_pt1 | contig 12579 bp, 9 predicted proteins | sample MGYA00575354_ERZ1645192 | MGnify/ENA primary metagenome ERZ1645192 (study PRJEB40844, sample SAMN11349763) | freshwater sediment metagenome | isolation source: river sediment | host: Sediment | place: India: Faizupur Khadar , New Delhi | collected 2017-02-21 ... | reverse complement strand
TTTAATTCCTTAACTATCTCAATCATTTCTTCATAATGAAGCTTCTGACCGGATCTCACACTTCCATGGCAAGAAATTGTTGCTAATATATCTTCTTTCTTTTTTTCAAAATTCTTTTTCAAGCTATTAATATCTTCTTCAAGTTGAAATATCTCCATAAAAATCTCTTTGAAATTTGCTTCTGAATATTCTGCCGGAATCGTTTCCAATGTAATTCCATCATTCTTTACAGAATAACTAAATCCAAGCTCCTTGAAAAAATCTTTATGCTCCTTTAATAGAAGAACTTGAGAAGGAGTGAAATTCAATTCTTCTGGCATAAGTGAATTTTGGAGATTCTCTTTGTTAGATTCTCTGTTTTTTAGCTTCTCAAAATTTATTCTCTCAGCTGCTGCATGTTGGTCTACAATCCACAAAATATCGTTAGTGTATTCAATAACAATATATTTATCAAAAATTTGGAAAATATTACGAATATCATTTGTTGATGTGAATTCGCTAGTATTCTCCTCTGTCATTGAAGGTATTTCTGAGAATAATTCTTTTGAAAAAATCAGACTATCTCTTACAGCAGAAGTTTTGTTAGTTAAATAACCACTCTTAACATGGTAAGAATTATTTTCATAGGAAGGTATACTAGCAGGAGAATTCTGTTGATTGTATTTCTCTCTTGCAGCTTTAAAATCAATTTGATCCATTTGTTCTGAGTTAGGAGAATCAGAATTACGATAAGACAAGTTCTTCTCTAAAGTATGTTTTACAGATTCCTCAATAGCAGAGTAAACACGGTATGGATTCTCAAATCTCACTTCTTCTTTTCTGGGATGTACATTTACATCTACTAGCTCAGGCTTTATCTTAATGTTAAGTATGAAATCAATTTTTTGATTAAATGGAATATATCTTGAGAACCCTTCCATTACAGCCCTAATTATTCCCCTATCAGATACTCCCCTATTATTAACAAAAATATATTGGCTCTTTGTTGCTTTTGTGTGCTTATTTGGATGAGAGATAAAGCCAGAAATAGAAATACCGTTCCCGTCATATTTAATTTCTAGCATTGAATCCTTAACATCATTCCCTAAAACTTCATATATTCTTTCTTCAACTATTTCTCCAGCTTTTGTGTTAGGTATAGCTTGGAGATTAACAACCTTTTTCCCATCTTTAACAACTTCAAATGAGATGTTTGGATATATCAAAAAAAATCTCGTTAAAAGTTCATATATTTTCCTGTATTCTGTATTTGCTGTTTTAAGGAACTTTCTTCTTGCAGGAACATTGTAGAAAATGTTCTTTACTCGAATAGTTGTCCCTACTTCTTTGGGAAATGAAGAAGTTTGAATAAATCCATCTTCGTCAAAATATACTTTACTACCAATCTCATCTTCCTCATATTTTGATTCCCCAGAAATAATAGATATTGATGATATAGTAGAAAGAGCTTCCCCTCTGAATCCCATACTCAGAAGATTATTCAAATCCTCAATACTCTTTAATTTTGAAGTAGTATGAGCTTCAAAGATCTCCTTTAAATTCTCCTTCGGTATTCCAATTCCATTATCAGAAACTTCAATTAAATCTATTCCTCCATTATCAATTCTTAAGGTAATTTTAGTAGCTTTTGCATCAATTGAATTTTCCACCAATTCCTTAACTACAGATGCAGGTCTTTCAACTACTTCACCAGCAGCAATTTGACGAACTACATCTTCTGACAATCTGTTTAGTTTAACTCTGTTCATTAAGACATTCTAACACATTATCATATCTGCTAGAATATGAAGATGGGAAATTTTAAACTCGTTTCAAAATATCAAAACTCTCCAGATCAAGAGGAGGCAGTAAAAAGTATTATTAGAAATATGCCTTCCAATGAAAAACAGACATTACTTGGGGTTACTGGCTCAGGAAAGACTTTTGTCATGGCAAATCTTATCGAAAGATTAAATAGACCTGCTTTGATAATCTCTCACAACAAGACACTAGCAGCCCAATTGTATGAGGAGTTTAAAGAATTTTTCCCAGAAAATTCTGTTAAGTACTTTGTTTCTTACTATGATTACTATCAACCAGAAGCATATATTCCTGCAAGAGATCTGTACATTGAAAAAGAATCAGAAGTAAACAAGGAAATTGAGAATCTTAGATTTGGTGCAATGAATTCAGCTCTAACAAGAAGAGATACAATTGTGGTTGCTTCAGTATCATGTATTTACAATATTGGACAGCCTCAAAACTATCAAAATAAAGCCATATCTTTTTATGTTGGTGAAAAAGTAAACCTCTCAGAAATCTCTCTTGAATTGGTTAGCATGAGGTATGAGCGAGATTCCTTTGATTTTACAAATGGGGTATTTAGAATAAACGGTGATATCCTTGAAATTTATCCTCCTTATGAAGAAGCATCTATTAGAATTGAGCTATTCGGAAATATTGTTGAGGGAATAAGCATGGTTGAGCCAATATCTAAAAGAAAGATTAAAAACCTCAATGAAATACTCATATTTCCTGCAACATCATTGGTGTATTCAAAAGAAACAATATTAAATGCTGCTCAAAATATTAAAAGAGATTTGGAACAAAGAGTATCCTTTCTAAAAAATATTGGGAAAGAACTTGAGGCAAGAAGGCTTGAACAAAAAACTAATTATGATTTGGAAATGCTCACTGAGGTTGGTTACTGTAAAAGTATGGAAAATTACAGTATCTATTTTGATGGAAGGAAACCTGGACAACCACCCTACACTCTTCTTGACTACTTTCCTAAAGACTATTTACTCTTTATAGATGAATCACATATCACAATTCCTCAGATTGGTGGGATGTATAATGGGGATAAAGCTAGAAAGGATAATTTAATAGAATACGGTTTTAGACTTCCAACAGCTCGTGATAACCGTCCACTTAACTTCCAAGAGTTTAGAAAAAAACAAGGAACTACACTATATATCTCAGCTACTCCATCTGAATGGGAAATTGAAGATAGTAACAAATGTGTAACTGAACTTCTAACTCGTCCAACAGGACTCCTAGACCCATCTGTTGAAGTAAGAACTACAAAAAATCAGATAGATGATGTAATTAACGAAGTTAGAAAAAATACACAGAAAGGACAAAGGGTACTGATTACTACTTTAACAAAGAGATTTGCTGAAGATTTGACTGACTATCTAAAAGATATTGATATTAAAGTACAATACCTTCATTCAGATATTGATACAATTGAAAGAGTTGATATTTTAAGGGATTTAAGATTAGGAGAATATGATGTAGTTGTAGGTATTAATCTTCTAAGAGAAGGTATCGATTTACCTGAAGTCTCATTGGTGATTATCCTTGATGCTGATAAAGAGGGTTTTCTAAGATCTAAAACGAGCTTAATTCAAACGATTGGGAGAGCTGCAAGGCATGTAGAAGGAAGAGTAATTATGTATGCCGATAATATTACAGAAAGTATGAAATATGCCATTGAAGAGACAAATAGAAGAAGAGAATACCAAAAGAAATACAATGAAAAATTCAATATAACACCAAGAAGTATTAGCAAAGAAATCCGAGGTAAATTAGTTGATACAGAAGAATCAAGGGAGGATGTCGAAATTGACATCGAAAAAATGGATATCAAACAGAAAAAAATATTAATAAAAGAATTACAAAAAGAAATGCTTATCCTTGCTGACAAACTTGACTTTGAAAAAGCTGCAAATTTAAGAGATCAAATAAAAGAAATTAAAATGAGTATTGATTAAATGAAAGTAAAATTTCTTTCAAATAAAGATGATAAGAGAGTTGAATCATTTAGGAATTTAATCATTAAAAAATTCCCTCAATTAATTGATGAGGATAAACCTGAACTATTCCTCGTAGCTGGTGGAGATGGTGCTATGCTACATGCAATACAGGAGACTATTGACCAAAAAATCCCTTATTTAGGAAAAGCAATGGGTACTTTCAATTTTCTAATGAATAAAATTGAGAATGACGAAGAATTTTTAAATAAATTAATAAATGATGAGATTCCTTTTGAGACATTCAAATCAAATGCAATTGTTGCATATTTAAACGGTAAAAAAATCGGTGAGTCTGTAAATGATGTAATTCTTGGAAATAGAATAATGGATTATCATTCATTCTCTATTTCTACAAAATCAGGTGAATTCTCAGACTTTAGATTCAAAGGTTCAGGTCTTTGTATAAGTTCACCAATAGGCTCTACAGCTTTTAATTATAATAATAATGGTAGAATATTACCTTTAAATTCAGATTTTCTTTCTGTTACTGGAATTGTTACCAATAGATATATTAACGACATTATACCCTTTGAGGAAATATCTATCAGGAGTGATGGTAGTAATATTTTGCTTACAAATGTTGAGGGTGGAATTTTAAATGAAGAAGATGAGTTAATACTAAAAAAAGGTTCTAAAATAGAGATTGGTTTTCTTGATAAAAAAGATTTTTTAAGAAAAAGGATTGAAATTGGGCACAGATTAAGGAAGTAATTTACTTTGCAGTTTGAGCATCTATCCAATCTTGAACAGAAGAATACCCTGTTCTTTCTAGGAAATCTTTTAAATCATTATTACATTTTTTCCTTCCTTCTTGTTCTCCTAAAGAAGCAGGTAAATTTTCATCATAATTCAATTTCTGACAATATGTTTGTGTAGAATCAATATTTCCACCTACTTCATTTGCACCATCCATCTCTGTTGCTGCAATTCTTAAAGCAGTATCTGAATCTCCATATTCATCTTCAAGTTCTCTAAGTGATTTTGGACTGAACAATGGTTTGTCCGACATTCCATTTATTTTCTATAATTTATAGTATATATTTATACTATGCTAAGAGGAATAATTCAATTAACAACAGAAGAAGTTTTAGAAATTGAAAAGGCAATTAATTCCAAATCTTTCGCTGATACTCCTCTTGGTTCGAAACTTTCGTACATAAATAAAGAGTACCAGGCAATAAATAACATTGAAGTAAGTGAGGAAGATCTAGAGCAGCTACTAGATGAAATAATGCCTGTAGATTCTTCAAACAAAACTTTGTTTTTTGCAATGGAAAAGGTTGGAAATCTTTTAAGACAGCTTAGAAGTTCAAACATCTAATCATATATTTTCATTTACAAAGATATATTTTGGGAGTTAGAACTTGGTTGCGGGACATGGATTCGAACCATGATTCTCGGCTTCAAAGGCCGGTATCCTACCATTAGATGATCCCGCAGACGACTGAATATTATACATTATCTATAATTATAATTGTATCATATGCTATTATTATTCTTATGCACAAAGATAATTATTTAATGAAACAAAGCTCTCCAAAAAACATATATTTACCAAAGAAAAAGTCCTTTAACACAAAAGATCTTAAAAAAAAACGTACTAAGAGTAAAATCGTGAACTATGTAAAAAATGGTAAAAGAGGCAAAAAACCTTCAAAATTCCTAAGTAAATTACTTTTACTAATATTGACTGTAGGCTCAATTATTGGTGTTATATATCTTTCTATTCTTTTTGTAACTAATCTAAGAAAAAATACTTCTTTACTTGATATAGAAACTGGCGAGGTTGTTGGAATGAAAGATGTCCCAATTTTCCCAAATTCCAGTTTTGTTTTTGAAGAGAATATTGATGATGAAACAGTTCGTGAATTTTTAAGTAAGGGTAATTCCGCATACAGATTACCACCAAATAGTAATCTTTCAGAGGTATTTGAATATTATAAAACTAAATTACCAGAATTTGGATGGAATCTTGTAAACTCTGTTCCTGAAGGATCCGAAACAATGAAAAGTGGGTATTATTGGATAAAAGATGAAAAAGGTCTAAGAATATATTCAAAATATAATGACATATGGTATGAAAGTATCACAACCAAAGAAGCACAAGAAGGTTTAGCAGAAAGAGTAAAGGAGGAAGTGGAGCGTGATTTACTCCTAGCAACTGAAGGAGTTCAAGATTTACTGCCTGATTTCCCTTGGGTATTACAAGTTCCAAAGGAATATATTATCTCTTATTCGGTTTCCGAATTTAACAACCTAAGAAAAATGGACTTAAAGGAAATAGGAGGAGAAGAAAGAATCTCCTTGACTCCAATTGCTAATTACTCTGACAAAGGACTAGATTATTTCCTAGATTTATACATTGAATTAATAAACAAACAGTCTAGTAGTAATATGTGCGGGATAGCCCGAACAGAACTTGCTTATACAGAATATGCTAAAGCTCTAAGAGGAACTATGTCATGTTCAGAAGGTACTCATCAAATTGCCGTAATAGTTGACCCATACAGAGGTGTAGTTTACATTCTTGATGGAGTCCCAGCTTCGGGGACCTATTTTGAAACAGTATTCACAGATATCCGACCATTAGACAATAAAAGAACCTAATTATTTATTGTTGAAATGTTTAAATACCACAAGACTGATTTTTTTATTATTTAAAACTCTATTAATTTCCTCAAAACTGGATTTACTTAAATTCTCTACTGATTTAAATTCTTTAAGCAACATTTTCTTTCTCTTGGGCCCTACCCCATCAATTTGTAAAATTTCAGATTGCATACCATTTCTTATTCGTGCCTTTCTATGATGCATTATTGCAAACCTATGAGCTTCATCTCTCAAATCTATCAATATCTCTTTATTGGTAATTTTAATTTTATTTACTTTTTTTGTCTCTCTATCTATCTTCCAAAATTCATCTAATAATCTTCCTCCCTTTCTTTTATATTTTCTTCCCTTTGTAATACCTAAAAGAGTAATCTCCTTTGGAACAAATTCTTCTAAAACAGAAAGTTGTGCAATACCTCCATCAATTAAAACAATCTCAGGGCTTTTATCATATTTTGCCTTATTCTTATTATCAAACCTTCTAGATATTACCTCTTTAAGCATATGCATATCATCAGGAGTGTTAATTGATTCTATTCTAAAAATTCGATATTTGTTCCTCAGAATCTCTCCGTTCTCTGCCACAACAAGAGACCCGTAAGCTTCTTTCCCCTGAATATTTGATATGTCATAGCACTCGATTCTATACAAATTGACAATACCAAGCTCTTCTCCAAGATGGGAAAATTTGTTTATTAAAAGCTGCTTTCTACGTTGTGTATAGCTTTCTTCTGTATCATTAATACCAAAATCTATACTTTCTCCGAGATAATTTAAATCATTAATTTTGTCTCTTAATTGTGCAGCTTTTTCAAACTCTTCATTCAAGGAATATTCTTTCATCTGTTTTTCAAGTTGAAGAATGTGACCTCTTTTCTTTCCTTTTAGAAAGTTAATAATTTCATTGATATTTTTTCTATAATCCTCTTTAGAGATTAATCCTTGATAAGGCCCTGGACATAAGCCTAAATGTAAGTATAGGCATTGTTTCCCTTTCTTTACTTTACTTTGAGAGCAGGTGCAAAAAGGATATAACTTGCGTAAGTATGTAAAAACTCTTTTAGCTGAAGAGATGTTAGGATAGGGACCAAAAAGCTTTCCTCTCTTTATATCTTCTGAATTAATATTCCTTACTATTTTAACGGTTGGGAAAGTGTCTTTTGTAGAAATGTATATCCAAGCATATGATTTATCGTCTTTTAATTCACTGTTAAACTTCGGTTTATATTTTTTTATTAATGTAGATTCAAGCACTAACGATTCTATTTCATTGTTTGTTTCAACAACTTTTACCTCTGAGATGAGAGGAATCATCTTTTTTACATATGGTCTATCATTTAAAGAAGAATTGAAATACGACAGGACTCTATTTTTAAGATTTAATGCTTTCCCAATATATATTATATTGCCATTCTTATCATAAAATTTGTAAACACCTGTCTTTTGAGGAAGATATTCTAATTTTGATATTTTCATTATTGATTATACCAATTTTTCAATTGGATAATTGACATTATTATGCAGGAAAAATGCTCATCCATCTTTTGGTGTCATTGTCATTACTTATCGTCTTTTTTAATTGAACAACTGAGTTTCTAGTCCCATCATTTACGATTATCCTAACAAAGGAATCCCCTTTTGATGAAGCAATGTATTTTTTAAGTTGTGTAACTTGGTTTACAGAATGTTCAGGAGTAATTTTAAAAGTAATTCCATCAAAAGTTGTTTTATGTTTTGTTGGATCAATGATTTTAATCTTTTCAACCACAATACTTTTTTCTCCATTCCTTACATTCATTTTTCCTACAACAAGTGCTGGGACATTCACTCTTAAGCTTGCTTTAACCTCTTCATATACTCTTGGAAAAACGATAGCTTCTGTTTTACCTGTTTGGTCCTCAATACTTAAGAAGGCCATATTCTCACCCTTTTTAGTTGTAATTTTCCTTATTTTGGATATCATTACTCCAAGTATTAGCAACTGGTTGTTCTTTTTATTTATAAAAGCATCTTCAATACTAATTACATTCTTAGAAATAAATAATTCTTGTAAAGAATCAAGAGGATGGCTTGAAAAATATAATCCCAATAATTCCTTCTCCCATTGAAGTATAATATTAGGATCAGTTTCGCTATCATGAATTAAGGGTGTAGCTTTGATTGACTTTTGTTTATCATCACCTCCATTAAATGAGAAAAAGTCAAATTGACCAATCTTTGAAGATTTTTGATTACCTTTTTCTCTATCATAAATTACAGGAAGTGTTTTGAGGAGATCTAATCTATTTCCAAATTCATCCATTGCTCCGGCCATTATTAAGTACTCAATCGCTTTCCTATTTACAGTCTCATATACTCGGTGAACAAAATCATCTAAATTCTGAAAGACTCCATTTTTTTCTCGCTCGGAAATTATTGATTTAACAAGATCATCACCGATATTTTTTATTCCACCCAAACCAAACCAAATACTGTTCTTGTCATCTACTGTAAAATAATAACCACTCTTGTTAATACTAGGAGGAAGCACATTAATTCCCATCCTTTTACATTCCTTTAAGTCAAGAATAACTCTATCAAACTTCTCTAAATCTCCCTCAAGAAGAGCAGCCATATATTGGAGCGGGTAATGTTGTTTTAGGTATGCCGTCCAATACGATATGGTAGCATAGGATGCACTGTGTGCTTTGTTAAATCCATAGTTTGCAAATTGTAATAATTTGTCCCAAAGTCTCTCAACTTTCTTCACATCAAATCCATTTTTTATTGCACCTTCAATAAAAGCAGGCTTTTCTTTTTCCATTACTTCAGGTTTCTTTTTACCCATAGCTCTTCTTAACACATCAGCTTTTCCTAAAGAGTAACCTGCAACAACTTCAGCAATTTTCATAACCTGCTCTTGGTATGTAATAACTCCTCTCGTAACAGAGAGAACTGGTTCCAATTCTTCAAAGATATAATCAGGTTTCTGTTTTCCATCTTTTACAGCTTGATATTCAGTAATATATTGCATAGGTCCAGGTCTATAAGCAGCCAGTATGTAACAAATGTCTTCCAAATTCTCTGGTTTAAGAGTTTTAATAGTTCTCTTCATTCCTTCGCTTTCTAATTGAAAAAGACCTACTGTGTTACCGGATTTAATAAGATCAAATACCTCCTTGTCATTATAATTAATCTTCCCAAGGTCAATCTTTTCACCCGTAGTCCTTTGAATCTTCTGAAGAGCTGCTCCTATTATGTGAAGATTTCTAAGACCCAAAAAATCATATTTCATTAACCCTAATGGTTCGATATCAAACATCTCGTATTGTGTCATCCCAATTCCTTCGTTATGAGCATCTCTTTGTATTGGACAATATTCAACAACAGGCTTAGGAGTGATAATAATCCCACATGCATGAGTTGACACTCCTCTACAAAGACCTGAAATTTTTCTTACAATTTCCGCTAAATGTTTTGTTTCTTCACTAGAATTAATAATCTCAGCAAATTCTGAATTTTTCTCTATCATATAGTCAATTCCTTTAGATTTCCCAAAAACAATCTCTACCATTTTTGAAAGTTTATCAGCTGTATTTAGGTCAATCCCTATTACCCTGGCTACATCCCTTATAGCTTGCCTAGTTTGAAGCTTACTAAAAGTTCCTATTTGCTTAACATTCTCTTCCCCATATTTATCAATGGTATATTGAATTACCTCATCTCTTCTCTTATCAGCTATATCTATATCAAAATCTGGAGGACTGGGTCTCTCTGGATTAAGAAATCTTTCAAAATACAATTCCCATGAAAGTGGTTCAATACTAGTAATATCGGTAGCATATGCCACTACAGAACCACAGCCAGAGCCCCTCATACCTACAACTATATCTTTCTCATGACAGAATTGAACAAAATCCCTAACTATCAAGAAATAGTCATCATACCCTTTGTCATGAATGATAGAGAGCTCATACTCCAACCTGTTTTTTAATTCTTCGGTAAGATTTCCATATTTTTTTTCGGCATCTTCAAAAGCAAGTTTGCGAAGATATGATTTTGCAGTTTCTCCTTTGGGTAAATCCAAATATTTCATTTCAACTCTCTTAAATGAAATGTCATATTCTTCAATTTCTTCAGTAATCTTTTGAGTATTCTCTAAAGCCTCTGGTATATCACTAAACAATTCTTCCATCTCCTTTGGAGTTTTAACATAAAACTCATTAGTTGGCATCCTCCTCCTATTTGGATCATCCATTGTTAGTCCATCTGAAATACACCAAAGAATTTCTTGAATCTCAGCATCTTCCCTATTCAAATAATGAGAATCACATGTTGCAACAAGTGGAAGATTTAACTCTTTTGATATTTTTATCAATCCTTCATTAACAATATTTTGCTCCTCCATTCCATTTCTTTGAATCTCTATATAGAAATTATCCTCAAAAATACCTGAATACTTTTTTGCCATTTCCAATGCTTTTGAGTAATCATTAGCAAGTAAAGGCTGTGATATTGGACCGGCAAGACAAGCAGAAGTTGCAATTAAGTTGTCAGAGTACTTTGCTAGAGTCTCAAAATCAATTCTTGGCTTATAATAGAAACCTTCCATATGAGCAATTGAAACAATTTTTATTAAGTTTTTATACCCTTTTAAGTTTTTCGCGAGGAGAACTAAATGATAATAATTGTTATCAATACCATGCTCTTTGTCTGCCATTGACCTAGGAGCAACATAAATTTCACATCCAATAATTGGCTTTAAACCTTCTGCCTTCATTGCATTTTGAAATTTGAATACTCCATACATATTTCCATGGTCAGTTATGGCACATGCATTCATTCCACTCTCCTTTAATTTCTTAATTAACTCAGAAATACGGATGGTGGCATCTAGCAAGGAATACTCTGTATGTAAGTGTAAATGAGTGAACATAACATAAATTGCCCCAATTTGATATACTAGATATTATGACAAATGAATCAGGAGAACAAGGGAAATTCACTTCTACATTGATAAACCCTAGCTCTAATATTTTTAGAGTTGGAATAGTTGTTGTTCTTTTTATCCTTTACTATCTTTTTCTTTCTCCTTTTGTAGAGTCTTTTCTCTTAAAACAGGTTACTCTAGTTTTACGATCAGGTCAAAGACAAACTTTAAATGTACTCTCCCCTGTATACGATATTTATGCAAATTCGAAAGAGTATAATTTCGCAATATATGACGAAAATTTGAAATCAAAGAATATCTCTAATACTAAATTCTTTACCGTCGATCCAAGAGTCCTTGCTATGAACAAATTCCTTCTTTCGTACCACTCTCCAATGGCAACAAGTGCTGAAACATTTATAGTCGAAGCAGACAAACATGGCTTAGACTGGAGACTTATAGCCTCAATCTCTGGTGTTGAATCAGCGTTTGGGAATATTACTCCAAAAGGATCAAATAATGCTTGGGGATGGAGAGGTATTAATGGAAATGAAGACGGGTGGAGTATGTTTCCAACATGGGATGATGCAATTATTCATATAACAGAAAGATTCTCCCGAGGTTATGGAACAACAATGACTCCTTTCGAAATTGAGCCTATTTATTGCCCTCCATGTGGGGCAAGTCCAGAACACGCATGGGCAAATGGAGTTTCAAAATATATGCTAGAATTACAGTATTACTTGGATAATTTAGATAAACTATAATTATGATAAAACTATTAATCAGAATAGCATATTTCTTATGTGTGATTATTGAAGGAATAATCGGAGTAAGAATAATACTTTTTTTTATCAATGCTAATCAGGAGAACCAACTAGTAAAGTGGATTAACAATATGAGCGACTTGTTAATTACTCCATTCCAAGGCATTGTTGATAGCTCAATAGTCATATGGAAGTTTGAAATCCCTTCGGTATTTATTGTTTCTCTCATTTTTTACATAATTGCAGGTATCATCTGCTCTGAATTGTTAAAATCATACAGAAATATAGATTAATCCTCCTCTATCTTCATTTATCAAGATTTCACAACTATATGGTATAATACCTCATGTCAAAAATTGATTTAAAATCTGAAGAGAACTACATAATTAAAGAGCTCTTCAAGTCAGAAATGCTTGATACAAGAATCACTATAACAAATTTAATGTCTGAATCGAGAAATAATAAAAACTCTGAAATTTTCAAATCAAGTGATTCC
>ERZ1645192.3568-NODE-3568-length-12588-cov-12.235618_pt1 | contig 12588 bp, 9 predicted proteins | sample MGYA00575354_ERZ1645192 | MGnify/ENA primary metagenome ERZ1645192 (study PRJEB40844, sample SAMN11349763) | freshwater sediment metagenome | isolation source: river sediment | host: Sediment | place: India: Faizupur Khadar , New Delhi | collected 2017-02-21 ... | reverse complement strand
TGGCGGTGGCCGTGGCCTCGCCCTGCACGGCGCCGTTCATGGGCGCCTCGCTGGGCCTGGCGGTGGGTCTGCCGGCGCTGCAGGCGCTGGCGGTGTTCGGCGCCATCGGCTTCGGCATGGCGCTGCCCTATCTGGCGGCCAGCTGGTGGCCGGCGGTGGCGCGCCTGCTGCCCAAGCCCGGCATGTGGATGGACACCTTCAAGAAGTTCATGGCCTTTCCCATGTTCGGCACCGCGGTCTGGCTGCTGTGGGTGCTGGGCCAGCAGACCGGCATCGACGGCGCCGGCGCGCTGCTGGCGCTGCTGGTGGCGCTCGCGCTGGTGCTGTGGGCGCTGGGCTTGCGCGGCCGCTCGCGCCTGCTGCTGGCTTCCGTCGCGCTGGTCGTGGGCGGCTTTCTGGCGGTGGCCATCGGCCCCAACGTGATCAAGGCGGCGATTCCGTCGGCGCTGGCCGCCGCCGAGCCGGGCGCGCGCTGGCAGCCCTGGTCGCCCGAGCGCGTGCAGACGGCGCTGGGCGATGGCCGGCCGGTGTTCGTCGATTTCACCGCCGCCTGGTGCGTGACCTGCCAGTACAACAAGAAGACCACGCTGGCCAACGATGAGGTGCTGCAGGCCATGGATGGGGCCAAGGTGCAGACCTTCCGCGCCGACTGGACCCGGCGCGACGCCGCCATCACGGCCGAACTGACCCGGCTTGGCCGCAGCGGCGTGCCGGTCTACCTGTTGCAGGCGCCCGGCAAGCCGCCCATCGTGCTGAGCGAGATCCTGAGCGTGGCCGATGTGAAGGACGCGCTCAGCCGCCTGTAAGAATCGGCGCGCTCGACCACGCCACAATGGCGCCATGAGCGTGCGCAAGCAGCGACAACATGCGCGCCGCCGCCATCTGGTGCGGCGCGGGCTGATCTATTCGCTGAGCCTGGTGGGCGCGATCCTGCTGCTGGGTGGCGTTGGCTTCTGGGGGCTCGACCCCGAAGTGCACAGTCTTCAGGACGGGCTGTGGCTGGCCTTCACCACGGCGGCGACCGTGGGCTATGGCGACGTGGTGCCGTCAACGCCCTTGTCGCGCGCTTTTTCCGTCATCGTCGTGCTGCTGGGTCTGGCCGTGCTGTCGCTGGTCACGGCGTCGCTGGCGGCCATCTTCGTCGAGGAAAAAGTCGAGGAAGAGGAGCGGCAGATCGAGCGCGACCTGCGGCACGAGATTCGCGGTCTGCGCCATCAGGTCGAGGCACTGCGCGCGGAGGTGCGGCACGCGCAGGGCGAGGCGAAACAGCCGTAGGGTCAAGCCAGCGCCGCGCCCCTGTCCGCGCCCTTACTTGGCGTAGCTGTACACACCCACGCCGGTCTTGCGGCCCAGGCGGCCGGCGGCCACGTATTCGCGCAGCAGCGGGCAGGGGCGGTACTTGCTGTCGCCAAACTGCTCCAGGTACACCTCCATCACCGCCAGGCACACGTCCAGGCCCACCATGTCGGCCAGGGCCAGCGGGCCGATCGGGTGGTTGCAGCCCAGGCGCATGCCGGCGTCGATGTCCTCGGGCGTGGCCAGGCCTTCGGCCAGCACGAAGAAGGCCTCGTTGATCATCGGCACCAGGATGCGGTTGACGACGAAGCCGGGCGCGTTCTTCACCGTGATCGGCGTCTTGCCGAGCCGCACGGCGAGGTCCTTCACGGCGTCGTGCGTGGCGTCCGAGGTCTGCAGACCGCGGATGATCTCCACCAGGGCCATCATCGGCACCGGGTTGAAGAAGTGCATGCCGACGAACCGGTCGGCGCGCTGGGTCGCGCCGGCCAGCTGCGTGATGGAGATCGACGAGGTGTTGGTGGCAATGATCACCTCGGGCGCCAGCAGTTCGTCAAGTTGCTTGAGGATCTGGTTCTTCAGCTCGTGGTTCTCGGTCGCGGCCTCGATCACCAGATGCGCGCCCTTCAGCTCGTCGTAGCTGGTCGAGCCCTTGATGCGGCTTAAGGCGGCGGCCTTGTCGGCTTCGCTGATCTTCTCTCTTTGCCGCAGGCGGTCCAGGCTCTTGCCGACGGTGGCCAGCCCCCTGTCCACGGCCGCCTGCGCGATGTCGACCATGACGACGTCGATGCCCGACACGGCGCAGGCCTGCGCAATGCCATTGCCCATGGTGCCGGCGCCGACGATGCCAACGGTGGTGATGCTCATGTGTGTGCTCCTGTTGAGTGGGATGAAAGTGAGGCGCGCCCGCGCTGCCGGCCGCGACACCACGATGGTAGCGGCAGCGCATGTCGGCCCGCCGCGCTTTTGGAAGAAACTGCCTAAAGTCCGGCGCCGCGCCGCTCCACAATCGGTACCGAAAGGAGACGTCGGACCATGGACTACGTGATCGTCGGCGCCGGCTCGGCCGGCTGCGTGCTGGCCGCGCGCCTGAGTGAAGATCCCAGCGTGCAGGTGACGCTGCTCGAGGCCGGGCCGCCCGACCGCAGCGCGCTGATCCACTGCCCGGCCGGCCTGGCGCTGATGGCCAAGTCCGGCCAGGTCAACTGGGGCTTTGAATCGGTGCCGCAGCCGGGCCTGAACGGGCGCCGTGGCTTTCTGCCGCGCGGCAAGGTGCTGGGGGGCAGCAGTTCGGTCAATGCCATGATCTACACGCGCGGCGTGCCGCAGGACTACGACGCCTGGGCCGCCGAGGGCAACGCGGGCTGGGGCTGGGACGAGGTGCTGCCCTTCTTCCGGCGGGCCGAGCACAACGAGCGTGGCGCCGACGCCTTCCACGGTGGCGAGGGTCCGCTCAACGTCAAGGATCTGGCCGAGCCGAACCCGTTTTCGCACGCTTTCGTCGAGGCCGGCGTGCAGGCCGGTTACCGGCACAACACCGACTTCAACGGCGCCGACCAGGAGGGCGTGGGCCTGTACCAGGTCACGCACAAGGCCGGCGAGCGTTTCTCGAGCGCCAAGGCCTACCTGACGCCGAATCGCGCGCGGCCCAATCTGCGCGTGATCACCGGTGCGCACGCCACGCGCGTGCTGCTGGAGCACGGCCGCGCGGTCGGCGTGGCGTACCTCCAGGACGGGCGCGAGCAGATCGTGCGCGCCGAGCGCGAGGTCATCGTCAGCGCCGGGGCCCTGCAATCGCCGCAGTTGCTGCTGCTGTCGGGCATCGGGCCCGCCGATCCGCTGCGCCAGCACGGCATCGCGGTGGCGCACGAGTTGCCCGGCGTCGGCGAACACCTGCACGACCACCCCGACGTGGTGCAGCTGTGGAGCGTGCCCGGCGCGCACGACCTGTTTGGCCTGTCGGCCGTCGGCCTGTGGCGCGCTGCGCGCGGCGCCTGGCAATGGCAGCGCGAGCGGCGCGGCATGCTGACCACCAACTTCGCCGAGGCCGGCGGCTTCATCAAGAGCGATGCGTCCGAGCCGCTGCCGGATCTGCAACTGCATTTCGTCGTCGGCAAGCTGGTCAACCATGGCCGCACCACCGTGTTCGGGCATGGATTTTCCTGCCATGTGTGCGTGCTGCGGCCACGCAGCCGCGGCAGTCTGCGCCTGGCGAGCAGCGACCCCCTGGCGGCGCCGCGGATCGATACCGCGCTACTGCAGGACGCCGACGACATGCGCCGCATGGTGCGCGGCTTCAAGCTGATGCGCGAGTTGCTGAGCCAGCCGGCGCTGGCGCGCCACGGCGGCCGCGAGAGCTCGGCCGACCGGCGCAGCGACGCCGAGATCGAGGGTTTTATCCGCCAGTACGCCGACGGTATCTACCACCCGGTCGGCAGCTGCCGCATGGGGCATGGGCCGATGGACGTGGTGGACGAGCGGCTACGCGTGCGCGGCATCGACGGCCTGCGCGTGGTGGATGCCTCGATCATGCCCAGCGTGGTGGCGGGCAACACCAACGCGCCGGTGATCATGATCGCCGAGAAGGCGGCGACACTGATCCGCGAGTCGGCGAACCCGGCCGGAAACCCGGATCGATCAGGCGTCAAGCCGGGCTGAAACGGCCGGACCGGCGGCGTTGCCCACTATTTGTAGCCGTGGCGCTCCATCATGCGGTAGGCGGTGCGCTCAGACACGCCCAGGGCCTCGGCCACCTTGCGGCGGTTGCCGCCATACTTCTGGAGCAACTGGCCGAGGTATTCGTGCTCGATGCTGTCAAGCGTGGGTTCGCCGCGCAGCACCAATGTTTCCTCGCCTGACGACGTGACGGCAACGGCGGGACCTGGGGTCGCGGCGGTTGCGCCGCCGGGCGCCGGCTCGACCAGGCCCAGATGGGCTGGTGTGATCTCGGGCGCGTTGCCGACCAGGATCAGCGCGCGCTCAATCACGTTGCGCAATTCGCGCACGTTGCCGGGCCAGTCGTACCGAGTCAGATGCTCCAGCGCCGCCGGGCTCAGGCGAATCGGCGGCAGCCCCCGACCCTGGCGGCGGCGGGCGATGAAATGCGCCGCCAGCGCGCCGATGTCCTCGCGCCGCGCGCGCAATGGCGGCACCCGCAGCACGAAGGCCGACAGGCGGTAGTACAGGTCGTCGCGGAACTGGCCTTCGCGCGCTCGCTCGCGCAGGTCGCGGTTGGTGGCAGCGACGATGCGCGCGTCGGTGCGCAAATCGGTGGTGGCCCCCACGTGGCGAAAGCGCCCGGTCTCCAGCACGCGCAGCAGCTTGGCCTGGATGGCGGGGCCGGCCTCGCCGATCTCGTCAAGGAACAGGGTGCCGTGCGCGGCGGCCTCGATCAGGCCGGCCTTGCGCCGGTCGGCGCCGGTGAAGGCGCCGCGCTCGTGGCCGAACAGCTCGGATTCGAACAGCGACTCTTGCAGCGTGCAGCAGTCCACCGGCACGAAGGGTTCGCTGCGGCGTGCGCTGGCGGCATGCAGCGCCTGCGCCACCAGTTCCTTGCCAGCACCGCTTTCGCCCTCGATCAGCACCGTGACGTCACTCAGCGCCACTTCGGCAATCGTCTTGCGCAGCTGCCGCATGGCGGGGCTGTCGCCGATCATGGCGCTGCTGGCCGCGTCGCCCGCGCCCAGGGCTTTTTGCGCGCGCAGCTGCGAGCGCTCCAGCGCGCCGCGAATCACCAGTTCCAATTCGTCCAGGTTGACCGGCTTGACCAGGTAATCCGCCGCGCCCAGGCGCATGGCTTCTACGGCCTGGTTGACGTTGCCATAGGCCGTCAGCATGACCACCGGGCGCGAGGCGGCGATTTCGCTCAACGGGCCGAAGCCGCTGGCGTCGGGCAGGTTCACGTCCAGCAGCACCAGATTGGGCGCGAAGGCGGCAATGCGCTGCTGCGCGTCGCGCCACGAACTGGCGCTGTCGATGTCGTAGCCGGCCTTGCGCAACTCCTTGACCAGCAGGCCGTTGAGCACCGGGTCGTCTTCGACCACCAGGATGGAGGATTTCATGTCGACCTCCTCATCAACCCACGCCTGTGACCGCATCCGCCGTCACGCGCTGCAGCGTCAGCGTGAACGTGCTGCCCTGGCCCGGCGTGCTCTGCACCTCGATGGCGCCGCCAAAACGCTCCATGGTGGCCTTGCAGATGGCCAGCCCCAGGCCGGTGCCGCGCTGGCCGTCCACTCGGCGGCTGAAAAAGGGCATGAAGATCAGCGGCTGGTCGGCCAGCGCAATGCCGCAGCCGCTGTCGCGCACGGCCAGGCGCAGGCGGGCGCCGTCGTCGCTGGCTGCGCCTTCGATGTCGATGCGGCCACCCTGCGGCATGGCGTGCAGCGCGTTGTGCACCAGGTTGACCAGCACCTGGCGCAGTTCGGCCTCGTCGCCCCGCACGCGCTCGCTCTCGGGCACGCCGCTCACCCGCACCTGCACGCCGCGCGCGCGGCACTCCTCGCGCAGCAGCGCCAGCACGTCGTCGATGGCGGTGACCAGGCGCACCGGTTGCAGCGCCTGCGTGGGCGCCTGACTCATCTGCATCAGGCGCTGGGTGGTGAGCACGCAGCGGTCGATCTCGCGATCGACCAGTTCCAGGTAATCGACCATCTCCGGGCGGTCCATGCCGCCGTTGCGCAACCCGCGCAGGATGGCTTGCAGCGCCAGGCGGATCGAGGCCAGCGGGTTGTGGATCTCGTGCGCCACGCCGTTGGCCAGCAGGCCGATGGTGGACAGGCGCTGCTCTTGCGAAAAGCGCAGCGCGCGCTCCAGCGGGCGCAGCACCTCGACCACCAGCGTCTCGCCATCGGCGGCGTGCACGGGTGCGGCCTCGATGTCCACCTCGACCGGCGCGCCGTCGCTGCGTTGCAGGCGCAGCATGCTGCGCACCGGCTGCGCGTGCTGGCGGATTTCGGCCAGCGGGCAGGTCACCAGCGTGCTGGGGCAGGGTTCGGCCAGGCCGCGGCTGGCGCGGTAGCAGGGCTGGCCGACCACGGCCTGCGCGTCGTGGCCCAGCAGCGTGGCATAGGCCTGGTTGGCCAGGCGGATGCGGTGGTCGGCGCCGATCACCAGCACCGGGTCGGGCATGGCGTCGATCAGCGTTTGCAGAAACCGCGCCTGCGCATCCAGCCGGCCGACCATGGCGTCGATGCGCGCGGCCATGCGGTCGAAGCCATGGCTGACGCGGCCCAGTTCGTCGTCGCCGCTGGCGTTGACGCGCGCCGACAAATCGCCCGCGGCCAGCCGGTCGGTGGCCTGCGCCAGCGCGGCCAGCGGCTGCGTCACCTGGCGGCGCAGCGTGAAACCCATGATGGCGGCGAACACCCCCAACGCCGCCAGCCCCGCGCCGGCCAGCAGCAACGCCGGGCCACTGCCCGGCGTGGCGGGCGGCAGCGGCTTGAAATCGACCAGCAGCACGCCGTTGACCGGGCGCTCGGCCGCGGGGCCGTGGCACTGCGCACAGCGCGCCTGGTTGAGGATGGGGTAGGCAATCTGCAGCCGATCGCCCTCGGGCGCTGCGTGCCAGGCCAGGCGCGGCGCCGACGGTGTGCAGCCGGCATGCAGGCACAGGCCGGCGATCTGCGCCTGGGCGCTGCTGCCCACCGCCTCGGGCCGCGAAGCAAAGCGCACCGTGCCCTGCGGCGCCAAAAGGCGCGCCCCGGCCACGCCGGGCGAGTGCCCGAGCGCGGCCAGGATGCCGGCCATGCCTTCGATATCGTGCTTGAGCATGGCGTTTTGCAAGCTGGCCTCGAACAGGTGCGCCACGCGCGTGGCCGATTGCTCGTGCTCGCGGCGCAAGGCATCGCGGCTGATGGCCAGGGCCAGCGCCACCAGCAGGCCGGCCGACAGCAGCAGCGCGACGATCAGGCCCAGCGTCAGCCGCCGCGCCAACGAGGCGCCCAGCCACGCGCCCAGCCCCGAGCGCGGCGCAGCGGTGGGCGCGGCGCCGGGCATGTGGGCGGCGGGTGCGCTGTTCATGAAGGGGTGGCGTCCTGCACCACAAGCTTGGGCTGCCAGGGGCGGCCTTGCCGGCAGGTCGGACACCGTTCTTCAGAGTGTGGCCCCTCGGCAGGCGCGGCAAATTGATGAAAGTCAATCCGACAGGACGGGCAGCGGCGGCGGTGCAGCGGCAGGCGCACCGGCTGGGCCAGCGCGGTGTCGTCGGGCGCCGGCGTGCGCGGCGCCGACAGCGCACCGTCGCCGCACACCGCCTGGCACAGGCCGCAGCCGGTGCAGCGGGCCATGTCGAGCCGAAACTGCTCCACGGCGCTGCCCAGCTCGACCGCCAGCGCGCCGGTGGGGCACAAGCGGGTGCAGGCCATGCAGAAGGTGCAGCGCGCGGTATCCAGCGTGACGGCCCACAGCGGCGCAGGCGGGGCATCGGTGCCGACCACGGCCAGGCGCGCCACGGTGTCGGCGCGCGCGCTGGACAGCGCCGGTTCACTGGCAGTCGCGGTGGCTCGGGTCGCCACAGGTGCCAGGCGGCGAAAGAAGGCGCGCCGGCCCGCGTCCGGCACGGCGGGCGCGCTGGCGCGTGCCGTCCACTCGGGGGCGGTGGTGGGCTTCAGCTGCGGCGCAGCGGGCAGCCGCGCCGCCACGGCCAGCCAGTGCGCGCGCCATGCCGGCCCGGCGGCGCCGCGCTCGCAGTGCGTGCAATCGCCCGGTGCCACCGCGATGGCGTGGGCACGGTGCGTGTCGCATTGGCGCAGCAGCCAACCCGGCGCGAGCGCGTACAAGCAAGCCACGACGCCCGCCGCGCCGTGCACATCCGCGCGCTCGCAAGCCAGCAGCAGGCTGCGCTTGCCACGGGCGTCGGTGTGCAGCAGGGCTTGTGGTGCAGGCAGCTCCAACGCACCGGTGGGGCAGGCGGCCACGCACAGGCCGCAGCCGTCGCAGGCGTCGGCGTCAAAGCCCAGACCGTCGTCGTGCAGGCGCCAGGCGCCGGGCGGACAGGCACGCACACAGGCGTCGCAGTCCGACGCCACCACCTGTTGATGCACGCAGCGTTCGGCGTGGATGTCCAGGTGGTTCATGGTGCGATACTACATAAACAATAGCTGCTTGCGCTGGATGGGCAAGGGAAATCGGCTCATTATGCTTAAAAACAGCCGCATCTGCGTTGCCCTGTCAACCGCAACCAGGTGCGCCTGCAGGACCGTCAGCCACCACAGGCGGCAGCGCGGCCACGCTGGGCAAACGGCGCTGGCAGGCCTCGCAGGCGGCCAGCGTCAGGCCGGCCAGCGCGGCGTAGAACGGGGTGGCGGCGCGCTGCGCCACGCGGCGCGCAAAGTCGGGCAGCCAGGCGAGCAGATGGGTCTTCAAGAAGCGCGCGGCCTCGCGTTCGTCGCCGCGCTCCAGCAGCAGGGCCACGAACTCCAGCTCGTGCACCAGGTGGTCGTCGGCGCGCGCGCGCCAATCGCTCACTTGAATGCCGTGGCGGCGGTAGAAGGCGCGCACGGCAAAGGTGGGGCCTTGCAGCATCAGGTGGTCGTCGTCGCGCCACACCGATTCGTGCGGCGAGGCGCGCAGCGCATGCGTCAGGTAGATGGCCGCGTAGTCGGCTGCCAACTCGTCGGCGCTGGAGGCGGGCAGCGCGCCCGGCGCGTCTTCTTCGCAACGGCTGCTGGCCAGGGCGCGCAGCGCAGCGTCCATGGCTTGGGCTTCGGCGGCGTCCGCGCCGACCAGGGTTAGCGTGGCGGGAAAGCCGCTCGCGTACAAGGCGGCCAGCACTTCGGGCGGGCGCTCTTGGGTGTGCAGCCAGGCCAGGGCGCGCAGGTCTTCAGCCGCCAGTGCCTGCCACGGCGGGTGCGGCGCGTTCATGACGAGGCCTTGGGCGCCGGCGCGGCCGGTGTCTGCGGCGGCGGCTCGACTTTGCCCTTCGGATGCGCGATGAACACGATCGACGGGTTGGTCAATTCCGGGTTGGCCATGTGCTGCACCTGGCGCACGGGCTTGTCGCCCGGGCCCATGGCCTTGGTGTCCCAGGTGCCGGCGCGCAGCTGGTCGATGGGGCCGATGTCGAGCACGCGCATCATGCAGGCCGACACGCAATACGGCTTGCGGCCCGCTTCCAGCTCGTCAATGCACAGGTTGCACTTCTTGACGGTGTTGTCGGTCGGGTCGTACTGCGGCGCGCCGTAGGGGCAGGTGGCTTCGCAGCGGCGGCATCCGATGCACAGCGTGCTGTCGATGTCGACCACGCCGTTGTCGGCGCGCTTCCAGATGGCGCCGGTCGGGCACGACGGCAGGCAGGCCGGCTCGGCGCAGTGGTTGCACGACATGTTGACCTTGTAGGCAAACACGTCGGGAAAGCTGCCGCCTTCGATGTACATGACGCGACGAAAGCGCGGGCCGGGCGGCAGGCCGTTCTTGTCCTTGCAGGCAATCTCGCAGGCGCGGCAGCCGATGCAATCCATGTTGTTGTGGATGAAGCCCCACTGCTGCTGTGGGACGACCGGCTCGTAGGTGGTGGCGTCGCGCTTTTCCTGCGCGTACTTCACGCGCGCCTTGGCATCGACGCCGAGCTTGTTGATGACTTGTTTTTCAGCCATGTTCTTCTCCCGTCACATGTCGCGGCGGAACACCGACGAGCGCGCCACGGCCAGATCGTCCCAGCCGGGGCGGTGCACCAGATCGGTCTTCTTGATCTGCACCATGGCGTTGTTGTAGGCAAAGGCGCCGGCGGGGCTGGGGTTGTCCAGCGTCAGGAAGTCGGGGTTGCCGGCGCGGTCGATGCCATCCTTGTCCGGGTCCATCCACGCGCCTTCAAACAGCACCAGCACGCCGGGCAGCAGGCGCTCGGTCACGTAGGCGGGCACCACGCATTTGCCACGGTCGTTCCACACCTCCACCGTGTCGCCGGTCTGGATGCCGAGCTTCTTGGCATCGCTGGCGTTGATGGTGACCTCTTGCTCGAAGGTCTCGCGCAGCCAGGGGATGTTGTTGAAGATCGAGTGCGTGCGCCAGCGCGGGTGCGGGCTGATCAAATGGAACGGGTACTGCTTGGCGATGGGGTGGTTGAGCGACTCGAACGGCTCGACCCACTTGGGGATGTACGGAATCTCGTAGCCGTACTGCGTCTTCGTCCAGTCGGTGATGTCGGCCAGTTGCGTCGACAGAATTTCGATCTTGCCGCTGGGCGTCTCGAACGGCACGCCCTTGGTCACCTGCTCGCGGAAGGCGACGTGCGGCTCTTTCAGCTTGAATTTGTAGGTGCCGTGCTTCTTGAATTCGTCCCACGACATGGTCACACCCTGGTGGTGCTGCACGTTGTTGGTCCACCAGGCCAGCAGATAGGCCTCGTCCACCGCGTCGGGGTTCTGGAAGTAGCTGCGGTCGGCGCGCGGGTTGTAGCGCTTGCCCAGGTTCTTCAGGTTCGGATCGAGTTCTTCGAGCCGGTAGCTGAGTTCGGTGAAGACCTGGAAGTCGGTCTTGCTTTCGCCCAGCGGCTCGATCACCTTGGGCCGGTGGATGTAGTAGTGGCCCTTGTACCAGGGCAAGGCGACGTCGTGCCGCTCGAAGTGGGTGGCAATCGGCAGCAGGTAATCGGCCCAGATGCCCGATGGGGTGATGGTCGAATCCATGCACACCACCAGTTCCAGCTTTTCGATCGCCTTGATTTCCTTGTTGATGTTGGTGAGCTGGTTGAACCAGTCGCTGCCCTGCCAGAAGATGGCCTTGATGTTGGGCACCTTGCCGTCGAGGTCGTCCTCGCGCGGCCAAAGGCCCAGTTCCTCCCGTTTGATGTCGGGGTAGTTCAGCACGCAGTGCGCCCAGCGGTCGGACTTGATCGAGGCCCACCACAGGTTGGCGTTTTCGTCGTAGGGGTAGGCCACGCTCTCGCTGTGCCAGGCCTTGCCCACGCCCTCGGCGCAACCGCCCAGCACGCCGATGTTGCCGGTCATGGCCTGCAGCGCGGCGGCCATGCGGTTGTATTGCTCGCCATAGCTGGCGCGACCGGGCGCCCAACTGGCTTTCAATGCCGCCGGTTTGGTCTTGGCGTACATCTCGGCCAGCTTGATGATGTCCTCGGCCTTCACGCCGCAGATGGCGGCGGCCCATTCGGGCGTCTTGGGCGTGTTGTCGTACTTGCCCAGGATGTAGTCCTTGAAGTTCTCCTTGCCCTTGTAGTCGCCGGTGGTGGTGCCCGCATCCATCCCCAGGCAGAACTTGTTGATGAACTTCTGGTCTTGCAGGTTGTTGGTGAAGATGTGGTGGGCCATGCCGGCCATCATGGCGGCGTCGGTGTTGGGCTTGATCGGAATCCACCACGCGTCGTACACGGCGGCCGAATCGGTGTACTGCGGATCGATGAGCACGAACTTGCAGCCCTTCTGCTTGGCCATGCGCATGTAATAGAAGGTGTTGCCGCCGTGGAAGGTGTAGGCCGGGTTCCAGCCCCACATGATGATCAGCTTGCTGTGGGCGAAGGTGTCGTCCTCGTTGCCATCCTGGATGGTGCCGAAGGTCATGCGGCTGGAGAACGTGGTGCCCTGGTAGCTCGGCACGCTCCACGAGTTGGTGCGGCAGCCGAACATGCCCAGAAAGCGGCCCAGCAGCCCTTCGATCTGGTCGGACTTGTGCAGCACGCCGTAGCTGGCGCCAGCGTAGCTCTGGTCCAGGATGGCGGTGGGGCCAAAGTCTTTCTTCAGCTGCACCATCTTTTGCGCGATTTCGTTCAGCGCCTCGTCCCAGCTGATGCGCTTGAACTTGTGCTCGCCGCGCGCGCCGACGCGCTTCATGGGGTAGAGCAGGCGCTCGGGCGAATACAGGCGCGCGCGGTAGCTGCGCCCGCGCAGGCAGGCGCGCAGCTGCGGCTCTTCAAACGTGTCTTTGCCGTAGGCACCTTGAGCCTGGTATTCACCGTTGTCGGTCGACAGGCGCACGATCACGTCGCCCTTCTTGTGCGCCACCAGCACGTGGCGCGAGCCGCAGTTGTGCGCGCACGAGGTGACCACGGTGGTCAGTTGGTCGTCGGTGAAATAGGGCTCGTAGGCAAAGGCCTGGGCCTTTTCGGGTGCGATGCCCACGCCGACGCTGACCAGTCCCGCCGCGCCGGCCGTGGCGCCGACGATCTTTAGGAAGTCGCGCCGCTTGTAGCCGGTGGAATGCTGGTCGATGGAATCGTTGACGCTGGGAAAGCGCGCGGCCGCTGGCGCATCCAGGACTTCAGGCAGGTCGTGCTTCATTTCTTATCTCCGGTCTGCGCGACGGCGGCGCTGATGAAGCGCACTTCACTCTCGGTGGGGC
>ERZ1645192.3565-NODE-3565-length-12592-cov-5.016033_pt1 | contig 12592 bp, 11 predicted proteins | sample MGYA00575354_ERZ1645192 | MGnify/ENA primary metagenome ERZ1645192 (study PRJEB40844, sample SAMN11349763) | freshwater sediment metagenome | isolation source: river sediment | host: Sediment | place: India: Faizupur Khadar , New Delhi | collected 2017-02-21 ... | reverse complement strand
TGGAAGCAGTGAAGGAGACAGCCGAAGAAGTTCAGGAGGTTGTCACCGGGGAACCCGTAGTAACAGAAGAGCCGAAGCCCGAAGAGCCGGTAGTTGAAGAAGTGAAGGAAGAGGTCGCTTCCGAGGAACCCGTAGCAGCAGAGGAACCGAAGGCTGAAGAGCCCGCAGTCGAAGAAGTGAAGTCTGAACCTGTTTCCGGGGCGCCTGTTGCTGTGGAGGAACCGAAGCCTGAAGAACCCGCTGCCGAAGCGGAGCAGGAAACAGTAGTGGAAGAGGCGGCAAAAGAAGCGGCAGAGGTTCCGGCGCCTGAGAGCCCTGCCCCGGAGACCGTACAGCAGGACAAGCAAACGGAAAAGCCGGCAGGGGCAACAGCAGCTCCCTGCGACTGAGCTCCGGGACACTCACCAAAAGAACCTGTTTTGATTGCAACAAGAAGAGATTCATTGAAAAGCCTCCGTGTTTCCTGCGGAGGCTTTTTCGTACAAAAAAAATATAATAGTTGCAAAGTTAGGGCTTTGCCTGTAGACTGATATTGTTTGTTGAACTGTTCATCTAATAGAGTTCCAACATACTGTACCGATTTTCAGGAGGTGGAGCAATGTACGGGTATTGGGGTAAACTGCTTCGGGTCGACCTGACACATCGGACGCACAGAATCGAGGATATTCCCGAGGAGGTCTTCGATCTGCTGCTGGGCGGCTCTGCGCTAGGAGCCAAAATTCTGCTGGAGGAAACTCCGGCGAACGTGGATCCCTTTTCACCGGAGAACAAGCTTATTTTCTCCGTCGGTCCGTTCCAGGGGGTGAATTTCCCGGGGAACGGCAAGTGGAGCGTGATCACCAAAGGTCCTCTTACCGGAACGTACCTGGAGTCGGCCGGTACCGGACACTGGGCGCCCTACTTCAAGAAGTGCGGCTACGATGCAGTAGTCTTCGAAGGAAAGGCGAGCAGCCCTGTCTATGTAGTGCTCCGCGACGATTCCGTCGAGTTCCGCGACGCGTCCTTTATCTGGGGGAAGGACACCGTCGAGACCGGCGAACTGATCAAGGAGGATCTGGGCGACAAACGTATCAACGCGCTCAATATCGGACCTGCCGGGGAGATCGGCAATCCCATAGCCTGCATTACCTGTGACGGGCACAGTTTCGCAGGCAGGGGAGGCGCAGGCGCGGTCATGGGTTCCAAGAACTTGAAGGCCGTTGCCGCATGGGGGACGAAGGAAGTCCCCGTTTTCGACAAGGAGAAGGCTTCCGAGTACTCCAAGGAAATCTTCAAGCTCCTTCACGAACAGGGGGAGGGGTTCCGTCAGCACGGAACGCCGGTTGTCATGGTCCCGCTTGAAGAAATCGGCGACGTGCCTATCAAGTACTGGCGCGGAGACGAGAATAAATACGGGGCCTACTTACTGGGAGCTCCCCGCTACACCGAGTATCTCAACGTAAAACCTCTGCCGTGTATTAACTGTCCAGTCGGCTGTCATCGTCACATCCATTTCGAGTTTCCGGACGGAACGGTACTCGACGGCAACGGTCCCGAGTACGAAACCATCGGCATGATGGGAACGAACCTGCTCATGGAAGACCTGAGCGCCGTCGCCGTCGCCAACGATATTGCAAACCGCATGGGGATCGACACCGTCTCCTGCGGCGCATGGATAGGTTTCCTCATGGAGTGCTGGGAGTACGGCTGGATCACGCCGAAAGAGACCGACGGCATTACGATCAAGTGGGGAGATCCAGAAGTTCTCGTCGAATTGACGCAGCAGATCGCCTCCATGAGCGGCGTAGGAGAGTGGTTCCGCGAGGGCGTCCGCGGCGCGGCGAAGAAGATCGGCAAGGATGCGGAGAAGATCACGGTTGAGGTGAAGAATCTCGACTATCCGGCGCATGACCCCCGCGCAGTCTACGGATTGGGCGTGAACTATGCCGTCGGAACCAGGGGAGCATGTCACGAACGAGGCAATCCCCAGGCGAGCGCACTTGGACTCTTCTTCCCCGAATTGGGGCAGGACGCTCCGTACGACCGCCAGGATCCGAAGTTCGCAGCAAAGACCGCGATACTTCATCAAGACGTGAGCGCGCTGCACAACTGCATGACGCTCTGTAAGTTCATGATGGGCGGCGCAGGGCTTACTCTTACCGAGATGAATACGGCCTTCAAACATCTTACCGGAAAGGATGTTCCGGTTCCCGAGTTCGTGAAGTACGGCGAGCGCGCCTGGCAGCTTCAACGCCTCATAAACGTCCGCGACGGCATGAACCGGAAGGACGACACGCTCCCGTTGAAGATGACCATCCCGGCGATGGTAGGGCCAAGAGCAGGAAAGGCGCCGACTCCTCACGACGAAATACTGGACGATTACTATGCGCAGCGCGGATGGGACAAGAACGGCGTCCCGACGAAGGAACGCTTGGAAGCGCTCGGGCTTGGAGCATACGTGAAGTATTTGGGCCGGTAGGCGGAGCGGGGAGGTCGCGAAGATTATGATGCAGGCAAAAGTTGGGTGGAGTACAGCCGGTTCGCCCTTGGCTGCGGGAAAAGAGGCGGCGCAGGCGGCGAAGGTCGACGGCGCCCAGATCGCGTTGCTCTTCGGAAGCGTCGATTACAACGCCGAGGAGCTCCTGAAAGGAGTGCGTGAAACGCTGGGCAACGTTCCCGTCATAGGGTGTACATCCTATACCGGCGTTCTTACCCCGGGAGGTTTTATCACATCTCCTGACGGCTACTGCGCTCTGATGGCTCTCTCGGATGAGGATATGGCGGTTTCCGTCGGTGCGGCGGAAAAGAAAGAATGCGCGGTTGCCGCGGGAGAAGAGGCGGCTTTGGCCGCGCTGGAAGCCGCCGGTATGGATATGGCGCCCGAGTTCTTCTACATGGTCGCCCCTCCGGGAGAGGAAGAGTTCTACCTTCAGGGAATTCAGTCCGTCATCGGCAGAGTTCCTTTCTTCGGCGGGAGCGCGGCCGACAACGACCTGTCCGGAAAGTGGCTCGTCTACGGCAACGGCGTGGTCAAGAACGGGGTCGCGGTGGCTTTCTTCTGGAACAAGGCGTACGGCAACAAGTACACGGGCGCCTACAGAGGCACAGGAAAGCGCGGCATCATCACGAAGGTGGAGAACAACCGCGTTCTCAAGGAGATCGACGGCAAACCTGCGCTCGACGTGCTCGCCGGATGGCTTGGAAACACCGCCGCTGATCTGCAGGGGTTCAACCTCTTGGGAGCCACCATACATCACCCCATCGGCATCACCGATTTCGCCGGGGGACACGTCTGGATCCGCCATCCGATGGTCGGCAACGCGGACGGCAGCGCGAATATCGGAAACAACCTCGCCGAAGGCGTGGCGATAGAGCTTATGGAGGCGACTACCGACGAGCTTGTGGCGTCTGTTGAGAGCACCGCGAAAGCCGCCGTGGAAATGCTCGGAGACGAGGGGCTCGGAGCGCTTGTGGCCGTTCACTGCGGCGGACGTCGCGGAGGTATCGGCGACCGGATGGACGAAACCGTAACGGCGATGAAAAACGCCATAGGCGAGACTCCATTCATCGGCGTCTTCACATTCGGCGAATACGGCTTTGAAGGAGATTTGGCCAACGGCTGCGGCGGCCTCATGCTCTCCTTTATGGCGCTGGGGAAGTAGCCATGCCGGCCCGGCTGCACCTCCTCGGCATCTTTAAAAAGTACCAGCCCTCCGATCCCTGGGAGGTCCAGCCGGGCGATCAATCGGTGGAGCTGCTGCTCAAAGAGGCGGGAATGGACTCGCACGCGGGGTATGTTCTTCTTGTGAACGGTTCACGGAAGAAGAAGGACTACGTTCCTCAGGAGGGCGATGAAATAAAAGTTATGCCGCTCGTCGCCGGGGGATGATAGACAAGTCTGTCGGCGTCATGATAGAATTGCGACATGGTGCATGATGCGGAGTATCCGAAGGACTCCATCCTTGTGGTGGGAAATTCGCAAACGACCGGTTTCAACCCTATCAACCAGCAGTTCGGTCAATTTTTTATTACCTTCATTCTGCTGAAGGAAACCGAGGAGATTCTCGACTGCGCAGTTTCCGTAACGCTGGAGACTACAGGGCGGTTCATTCGGGGGTTGTTTGTCGGGCGACGTCTTGTCCTTGACGAAAGCAGTATCATCTCCGACGTGCAGAACAGGTATTTCGGCTCGTCCCAGAAGGCGATCATCGCCGCCTACAGGGATGCTATCAAAAAGTACAAGGAAGTTACGGCTCTGAAGAAAACAATGAAATAACGAGCTGCTTTGTCCTTGACTCCGAGCGAGTTCGCCTCGCGGACAACAGGGGATGAAATCCAGCGGTCACCGACGAGAAATACGTCGGCGGCTGCTGGATTTTTTCTATGGGGCGCAGCCCCAAGGCATCATACTTTTATTTTCTTAGGAGGGGTTTTACTGTGATAACGAGTGGTTTTGCCTATGTTGCGTTTCTTTTCTGTTTTGCGGGGGTAGTGGCTACCCTGGAGATGAAGTACAAGGATACGACGTTCTTCAAGTATGTGCCTACGCCCGTTGTTCTCTACGTCATGTGCATGATCTTCGCCACATTCGACCTGTGGGAGAAGACCGACAGCGTCAACGCCGCGTACCGCGTAGTGCGGGGCAACCTGATTCCGGCGATGATCTTCGTCATGCTGCTTCGCTGCGACATCCGGAAGATCCTGAAGCTTGGGCCCCGCATGCTCATCGGCTTCTTCTCGGCGACGATTACCATCATGATAGGCTTCGTGGTCATGTTCGCCCTGATGAAGAACGGCTTCCCTCCCGAGTCCTGGAAGACATGGGGCGCGCTCGCCGGAAGCTGGATCGGCGGCACCGCGAACATGGTGGCCATTCAGGGAGCTCTCGGCATCAGCGACTCGGCCATGGGGTACACGCTGCTTGTGGATAACGTGAACTACTCGATCTGGGTCATCCTTCTTCTGGCCACCGTTCCCTATGCCAAGTTCTTCAACAAGTGGACGAAGACCGACACCTCCACAATCGATTCCGTCGGCCTCATGCTCTCCGAGGTGAAGGAAAACACGAGGACGAAGATGGAGACGGCCGACCTTGCCCTCCTTATCGGCGCCGGTCTTGCAGTTTCCGCTCTTTCGGCCTGGCTAGCCTCCTTCATCTCCCCCATGCTTATGGACGTCTTCGGCAAGAGCGACTTCCTCTCGGTGAGCACCGTCACCATTATCATCGCGACCATCTTCGGTATTCTCTGCGCCATGACGCCGATGAACAGCATTCCCGGGTCGTCCCCTGTGTCCATGACCATGCTCTACATCATCATCTGTCTCATCGCCTCCAGGGCGTCCTTCAAGGAGCTGACCGACGCGCCGTACTACCTTGCCGCGGGGTTCGTCATTCTCGGAATCCATGCGCTGCTTATGGCGATCATCGCGAAGATTTTCAAGATAGACCTCTTTACCTGCGCCGTTGCCAGTCTTGCGAATATCGGCGCGGTCGCTGCGGCGCCCATCATTGCGGCGGCATATAAAGAGACGCTCGTGCCGATCGGCGTGCTGATGGCGCTCATGGGATACGTGTGCGGCACTGCGGGCGGTCTCTTTGTCGCCAAGCTCCTCTCCATGATGGCGGGGGCGTAGAATGAAGATACGGAACATCCGTCTCGGCTCTCTCTCCGTACCGCTGAAGAAGCCGTTCAAAACGGCGCTTCGGACGGTCTCGGAAGTGACCACCAATGTTGTTGTGGTGGAGACCGAGGAGGGAGTCTGCGGATATGGAGAAGCGCCCCCCACGGCGGTGATCACCGGCGATACGAACGGCGCCATCCGCGGCGCGGTTGAGGAGCGGCTTCGTCCGTTGCTCTCCGGGCGGGAGACGGACGATCTGAACAGTCTGCTTGACATTGTCGATACAGCTCTTGTCCACAACGCCTCCGCGAAAGCGGCCGTGGATATCGCGCTCCACGATCTCTGGGGGAAGACTCTGGGCCGCCCGTTGTACGAACTCCTCGGCGGCACGGCCAGGGAAGTGGAAACGGACTATACCATCAGTGTGAACGCGCCGGAAACGATGGTGAAAGACAGCCTGGAAGCGGTTGCGGACGGCTACTCGGCGCTCAAGATCAAGGTGGGGACGGATTTTCATCTCGATATGCAGCGTCTTGAGGAGATCAGGGCGGCTGTGGGAAAACATGTGCTGCTCCGGGTGGACGCCAACCAGGGGTGGACTCCCAAGGAGGCGATACGCACCATCCGCTTCCTTGAGGATAAGGGGCTCGACATCGAGCTTGTGGAACAGCCAGTGAAAGCGCACGATTTCGAAGGGCTCAAAATGGTAACGGACAGCGTCGATACGCTCATCCTCGCCGACGCGTCCGTCTTCTCCGTGCGGGACGCGGACCTGATCAACATCAAGCTGATGAAGACCGGGGGTATCCGCAATGCCGTCGCAATCTGCGGCATGGCCCGCGCCTGCGGCGTGGAGTGCATGATCGGCGCGATGATGGAGACGAAGATCAGCGTATCGGCGGCGTGCCACCTTGCTTCGGCGCTGCCGGTGATCACAAGGGCGGATCTCGATCCTCCGATTCTTTGCGCGTCCGACCCTGTTGTGGGCGGCGCGACGTACAGAGGTTCGTCGGTGGTCCCCTCCGGCGGAGCGGGGCTCGGCATCGAGAAGCTCAACGGTCTGGTGTTGGAGTAATCCGAAACGAACAGAAGCGGGGCGCGCCGGAATTGTCCGGTTCGCCCCGCTTTTGTTATTCCTGCTGCAAGAGCTTGGCGACAAGCTCTCTCGCGGTCGGGGTCACCGCGAGGCCGCCTCCTGCGGTTTCGCGCAGCGATTCCGGGAGGGCGCGTCCGACCTGCCCCATCGCGTCGATGACTTCGTCCGGGGGGATGAGAGAGCGTAGGCCGGCAAGCGCCATGTCCGCGGCCAGAGCAGATAGCGAGACGAGCATTCCGTTTCGCTTGATGCAGGGGGATTCGACGAGTCCGCCCACCGGGTCGCAGACAAGCCCGAGAATCGACTTATAGGCGAGGGCGACGGCATGTCCGACGGCTTCGGGAGAGCCGCCGCGCATCTGCACCAAGGCGGCTGCTCCCATCGCGGCCGCCGCGCCGCACTCGGCCTGACAGCCTCCGGAGGCTCCCGCGAGCGTTGCGCGCGCAGCAGTCACTGAACCGACCGCAGCTGCGGCGAAAAGCCCGGAGAGGAGCGTTTCGTCGTCGCAGCGGAAATGATCCCGGTACGAGAAGAGTATCCCCGGCAGAATACCGCAGCTTCCGGCGGTCGGAGCGGCGACGATGCGTCCCATCGCCGCGTTGTACGTGGAGACGGCGATGGCGATACGGGCGGCGGTGAGGACGAACGGGCTTGAAAAAGATGCCGCGTCCGCGCCGTATTCGTGCAGAAGATATGCCTCCTCGGGAACGAGAAGCCCTCTCCAGGAGCCGGAGAGCGCCTCGTTGACAGAGAACTCCATATCCTTCAGCCGGGAGAGCATTCCCTTCCGCAGCATCTCAACGGAACAGCCGGATTCCGAAGTTTCGATTTCGATGGCGGCGTGTGTAAAGGAGCTCCCTGACGATGCGCATACTGCGAAGATCTCGGCCAGGGATCTCATGAATTGTTTCCTCCGCCAAACAGCGATGCGACGCGGAGAATCGCCGGGTGCGCTTGTAGTACGGCGTTACACAGCTGCTCGTCAGGAGGTGCATTCATATCGAGCTCTGTGACGAGGGTTGCCACTCCGCCCCGCGTCTTTCGATGGAGCGTCATGGAGGCGATGTTGATCTCCCGTCCCGCCATGAGCGCGGCAACTGCCGCCACAACGCCGCGCGTATCCTTATGAAATGTGATGAGCGTAGGCAGCTCGCCGTTGATGGCGACCGAGAAACCATCGATCTCCTGAATTTCGACAGCGCCTCCGCCGATCGAAGCGCCGACGACGTCGAGTCTTCGTCCGTTTTTCCCCAAGAAGGAGAAACGGGCGGAGTTGGGGTGCGCCCCGTCCACGTCCTCGGTCGTCAGGCGATAAGGAAAGTGTGCTTCTTTCGCCAGCATGAGCGCGTTCCGGATGCGTTCGTCATCGGGCAGCATTCCCATCAGACCGGCAACGACGGCCTTGTCCGTGCCGTGTCCTTTGCTGGTGAAGGCGAAACTGCCGCGGAGAAAGACGGTTACTTCGTTAAGAGTGTCGGTCCCCCAGCATGCCTTTGCAAGTCTGCCCAGGCGGGCCGCTCCCGCCGTATGACTCGACGAGGGGCCTATCATCACCGGGCCGACGATATCGAGAAAGCTCATGGCTCGCCTCCCTTTCCGTGCGTTATAGCAAGCAGGGGGAGGAAGCTGCGCTCCTCCCCCTGGAACAGGCTACCTTGGAAAAACTTCTAGAATCGGGCGTATTTTTCCTTCGCTACGCCGCACACCGGGCACTTGTCCGGCGCTTCGTCGGTGACGGTATGCCCGCACACGGGACAGACGTACACGGCCTCGAACTCCATGTCCTTCTTGGCAAGGGCGCACTCGCGGGCGGCGCGGAAAAGCTCGGCGTGCTGCTTCTCGGCCTGGAGCGCGAAGTTGAATGTCCGCATCGCGTCCTTTTCGCCCTGGAACTTTGCGGCCTCGTAGTACACAGGGTACATCTGCTCGACTTCGTGCTCCTCGCCCATGATGCCGCCGACGAGATTCTCCGCGGTCTCCTTCATTCCGAAGACGGCTCCGGCAGTGAGCGCGGTATCGGCGACATCGCCGTTCAGTACGACGAAGTGATTCGTCGCGTGCACCTGCTCGGCGTAGGCGACTGCCCTGAAAAGTCGTCCGATCTTTGGAAAGCCCTCTTTATCCGCCTTGTCAGCCCAGCCGAGGTAGCGCATGTGGGCCATACTCTCTCCGCCGTAGGCGGAACGGAGAAACTCTGCGGTCATGGCGTTTTTTACGGACATGAAAACACATCCCCCTTTGAAATAATATGTATCTTGAAAGAAAGGATATCACATTTTTTAAGCATGTGGAAAGGGGTGAGAAGATACCCTGTAAAAAGACGGAATATGGTATCATCAATGCAGCACAATACTCTGTTCCGGAAGGAGGCTTCCGGTGAGGATATATAAGACTCTCGCCGCAGCGGCGGGCATGGGGTTGCTTTTTGCCTGGATGGAATCCGTCTTTCTTCAGTACGGATTATTGCAGCGCCTTGCAGCAATAGAGTACGAAGGAATGAACGCGGTCGTCATTTTTCTTGCCGTGCATGCCCTGACCTATCTTTTTGCCGCTTTTTTCGCGCCCGGCGAGAAGGGGGAGCGTCCCCGGTGTGCGATTGCTGCATGCCTTATGCTCTCGCTTCCTCTCCTGATCGGCCTTGCTCAATATCTTCCTGCTTCGTTTTCCGCCGTTGCAGCGCTTTCCGGAATGATTTTCTCATCCGTCGGAGCAGCCCTTCTTATCGGATTGTGGGCTCTTTTCCTCAGCTCACTCATTCCTGACGATGTTGCACTCGTCTTCGGTTTGGCGCCGCTTGTCGCTGCATTCGTAATGCGTTTTGCAGCGCTTTCTCATATCTTGCTGCTGATTCTAGGAGCGCCGCTCTTCTCGGCATTGCTCCTGCTACTTCCGAGCAGCGATGCCCACGATGAATCTCCTGACGCCATACAGGCCTCTTCTTTCCCTTTCTGGCGGCTTGCGCTCTTCCTTTTCTGTCTTTATGCCGCCAACGGTTTCCTTCTCAGTTTGATGCCGGAACTCTTTCCCTCGCCTTTTCCCCGGACAGACCAGTCTTTAGACTGGATACGGACGATATCTGCCTTGGGGGTTGCCGTGGTTTTTCGCTTTTACCCGAGAGCCGAACTGCGTACGTTCTACAAAGGCGCGTTCCCGTTCATCGCAGCGTCGCTCTTCCTTTTGCTCTTCTCTCCCTTGAAGACGCTGTCCCGCTTCTTTATGGAGACGGGACTCGCGTTTCTCGACCTGTACGCTTGGCTGCTTCTTATCTATTTTGCCTCCAGGGCAGGGGAGAAACGGAACGCGGTTATCCACGGAGGCATTTTCCTTATAGTACTGGCCGGCGCTACGGCGCATCTTCATTTGCTGCTCCGTAACGGCGCCGGTGGTGCAATCCATGGAGCGTCGGAGCTCCTGATCGTTGTCATCCCCGGTGTTTGCCTTCTTCTCATCATGCTTGCGCTCTGGGATGGAAGGGAAATCCCTCTTCAGTGGGAGCGTCAGGATACACGCTCCTTTCCGGAACGGGATAGTGGAGAGGAAACAAATTTCGATCATGAAAAAATGCCTCATCCTCATGAAGAAAGCGCATCGGAGAAGGAGGAGGAGATGCTTCTTCGCATGAAGCTGATGGAATTCAATCTTACACGGCAGGAAACCGAAATCGCCCTTCTTCTTCTTCAGGGGCTCAAAGACAGGAATATCTGTTCATTACTTTACATCTCGCAGAATACCCTCAAGTACCACCTCCGCAATATCTATCGCAAGACAGGGTCCGCTAATCGTCTCGAACTGAAAAATAACGTTGACTAACGAAAAAGGGAATCATCAAGGGTGATGCCAGTCACCCCTTGCGACAAGGAAAAAGATGGGGAATATCACCCCTAAAAGGGGTGGGAAATCCCACCCCTTTTAGGTCACGGTAGGGGGGGTGACATCGCGTCATTGATGCTATAATTTTCCCGATATTACGGAAAAAGAAACGAGAGGAGATGATGCACAATGTATTGTCGATTCAAGTGTGTGCCGGCGATTCTTTTCCTTTTCCTCCTCCTACTTGTATTGCCGCCCTCCGGAGCGGAGTCCGCGACGCCCGCTCCAAAAAACGAGGTGACTCGCGCCGAGTTCTTCCTTAAAAAATTCGAAGACAGGGTGAACCGTTTCAGAGGACAGTCGTTCCGCCTCGGATTCGAGGACAACGAAGCGCTGAAACGTATTCGGGATCTTAAGGAGAAGTACCCGGAGGATCCTGCTGTCGAAGATCTCTATCAGAGAGCGCGCATGGCGCTTATGAAGAGCAAGGGCGATTTTATGGAGATCACCCCGGAGATGCTCTCCTTCAGGGAGAACGAACAGAGGCTCAAAAAGATCTTCGGAGAGATCGCGGACAAGGAGTGGAAGGAGTTCACCGGGGAGATTCTCGCGAGTCCCGCCGTGCTTCCAAAGGCCTTTCCGGCGCCCGACAGGTCTCAGGTCTCCATAGAGGATATCAAGGGGCACTACGTTATTCTCGATGAGTTCGAGTACCCGGCAAACCAGTTCATCGACCTCGGAAGGGAGTTTGTCTCCGTTGGAACTGGAGCCAGGGGATACTATTTCGTGGAAATATCAAACAGGAACTGGCTCGGTCCCTATGAAGCGGTCAAACGCTATCGCAGGCTGATCAACAGAGACTTTCCCGAGGAGGGGAAGTGGACTGTGCTTGGGAAGATCGTCGGCATTGAAATGGTTATCCCGCAGGCGGAGAAGGTGAAGACCGTCGCCCCGCAGTGGGGGTGGGTTGTGAGTCCTGTGGCTCTCTACATACCGGGCGTTACATTCGCCTTCTTTGACGCTTCCATCGAAGAGGGAGGGTATTTTGCCGGAGAGGAGCGTATGGAGGAGATCAAGGACCCGCTGTACACCGTCCGATATGTTCCTCCCGATGCGACGCCCGAGCGCTTGGTCGAGATATTCGCGGCCTCGGTCAAGGAGAAAAACTTCGATCTCTTCCTTGACTGCATTGATCCAAACCGCAAAAAGACGCGCACTGCGCTCTCTCTTATTCGCTACCACTGGGACCTTCATCTTGATCGGTTTGCCAGATTCTATGTCCATGTCACCACCGACGAGGCGAAGATCGAGGTGTTGAAAGGATTTCAAAGCAGCGCCGGAAGCGTGGAGGACTTCTTCCTCGACGAGGAGCAGCAGGAGAAGATCAAGGAGATCTCCGGCGAGCTGGTGGAACAGGCTACAGTCGTCAGCAAGGCGTGGGACGAGCGGGGGCGGCAGTACGGCTCTCCGAAGCCGCACTACCTTATCCGCAGGGACAAGGGGCGATGGTATATCGATAACTACGAGCAGCCCTTCTAATATTCGGGAGAGAAGGTGAGACTCGGTATGAAGAAACGATGCATATTCAGCGTATTTTCCATAGTTTTAGCGGCGCTTTTCTGCGTCTCTTCTCCTGTGATTTCCAACGCCGCAGCTTCCCAGAAAGCGCGGGGTTTTGAGGAGATAGCCCTTGCCATCGAAGCCCTCATCCCCGAAGCGGAGAAGAGTATCCTCGCCGGAGTCGCTTCTGTGGAGCTCCTGCTCAAGTCTTCAAAAACAGAGGCGAGCGAGATGACGGGAGCATGGAACACTGTTCAGGAGCAGTTCTTCAATTCATCCCCTGTCGGAGAGCTGCGAGTCCAGCTTACAGCGTTCCGTATGACAATGCTCGATGAGAAATTAAACGAATCCGATTCGAAGACCTCCTCCAGCGGGGGGAGCGGCGCTCCTGAACGCTCTGCAAAGGGAGCGCGGATAACCCGCGAGATTGCGAACGATATCTACAACGAGGGAAGGGAACTTGCGGATTTTGCCCAGGAGATCCTCTCCGTGCGCATCGACCCCACGGTGGCCGCGTCCGGCGAC
>ERZ1645192.3564-NODE-3564-length-12592-cov-7.029034_pt1 | contig 12592 bp, 7 predicted proteins | sample MGYA00575354_ERZ1645192 | MGnify/ENA primary metagenome ERZ1645192 (study PRJEB40844, sample SAMN11349763) | freshwater sediment metagenome | isolation source: river sediment | host: Sediment | place: India: Faizupur Khadar , New Delhi | collected 2017-02-21 ... | reverse complement strand
GTCTCGGATCGCGATACAAGGGCGGCGAGAGGCCCTATCCGCCAGCATGAAAACGGCATGGCCGAGGTGGAACCCGTGTACGAAACCATGCCCGGATGGACGGAGGACATCTCTGGCTGTCGCGCCTATGGCCAGTTGCCGCAGGCCACGCGCGACTATATCGCCAGGATCGAAGAAGTGCTGGGCATCCCGGTATCCATCGTCTCTGTTGGTCCGGACCGGGATCAGACCATCCTGCGCTGAAGGTCGGGTCGTTTCCCTTTTCCCATGACAGCGCCCTGGACTGCATCTGTCTCGCGACAGCCCCGGATCCGTGTTTTTCTGGACAGGCTGGCCCAGGCCCCGCCCAAGTCCCTCCTGTTGGAGGGCGGGACCGAGGCGGAGCGGTTGGGCTTGGGCCTGTATTGGGCCGCGCGCCTCAGTTGCCATGAGGCAGAACCGCCCTGCGGGGTTTGCCGGATCTGCAGGCAAGTGGCGGATGATGCCTTTCGCGATCTCGTGCTGGTCAACGGTTCCGAAGGTGCCATTGCCATCGACACCGTGCGGGAAATCCGGGCCATGCTGGGCGACCCCCCTGCCGGTCGGGGGCCTCGGGTCATCATTTTGGCCGAGGCCCAGGCCCTGGGTGATGCCGCTGCCAACGCCCTGCTCAAATCCCTGGAGGAGCCCCGGCTCGGGAACGTTTTTGTCCTCCTGGCCCCCAGCCGGGAAGTCCTGCTGCCGACCCTGGTCTCCCGCAGCTTCGTGCTGACCCTGGGTTGGCCCAGGGCGGGGGAGGAGGATCCCGAAATCCAGGATTGGATCGCGGCCCTGGTCGAATTCATCCAATCCGGCAGAGGGCTGTGGCTGGAGTGGACCGGACGGAAGGGAAATGTGGATGTACGCCTTGCCGGACGGGTTTTGCGTGATGTGCAGCGTGCATTGGTGCAGGCCGGATACGGGGCCCCGCTGACCGATCTGGCCCGCCTTTTGGCGGGGCGATTGGATGTGGTGGCTGTGCGGCAGGCCGGGGTCATTGTCGAAAACGCAATCGAAAGCCTGGATGTGGGCGCCAATCCGGCCGTGGTGCTGGAGTGGGCGGCCATCCGCATCTGGGGTCTTCTGCACAAATGATGTTTTTTGCGGGTCTCATCCGCATGCGAAGGGGGGCCATCCCCGTGGATCAGGGCGTGCATACCGGGATGCGTGGTTTTGTGTCAGGCATTCGGTCCTTCCGTTCAGAATATCGATGTAATCAGAGCTATGCGCGAAATCATCCTCATTCAAATGTCCGGCGCTGATCGGGACGGCCTGTTGGCCGGGATCATGGGCCAGCTGGCCGCCTTCGGGGTGACTGTCCTGGACATCAGCCAGTCCGTCATCCACGACGACCTGTCTTTCGGAGTGCTCATTGAAGTCCCGCGCGAGCATGAATCCTCGCCAATCCTGAAGGACCTTCTGTTCTGGTCACACAACCAGGGGCTCAATCTCAAATTTTCACCCGTGACCGAGGACGACTACGAACGCTGGGTCGGCATGCAAGGCCGCAGGCGGCACATCGTGACGGTGTTGGGCCGGACCCTCACTGCCGCAAATCTGGCGGCCATGTCCGAGGTCATCACAGCCAACGGTCTGAGCGTGGATTGCATCACCCGCCTGTCCGGGCGCCGTTCACTGGCCAAGCCGCCGGCCATGCCCCGGGCCTGTGTGGAATTTTCGGTGCGGGGCACGCCCAGGGATATCTCGGCCATGCGGGCAGCCTTCCTGGATCTTTCCAGGGAGCAGGGCATCGACATCGGGTTTCAGGAGGACAACGCCTTCCGCCGCATTCGTCGCCTGGTCTGTTTTGACATGGATTCGACCCTGATCCAGGCCGAGGTCATCGACGAGTTGGCCAAGCGCGCCGGAGTGGGGGCCGAGGTCGCGGCCATCACGGAAGCGGCCATGCGCGGGGAGCTGGATTTTTGCCAGAGCCTGCGCAAGCGGGTCGGCTTGCTCCAGGGGTTGTCCGAATCCGTACTGCAGGACGTGGCCGCCACCCTGACCATGACCGAAGGGGCAGAGCGCCTCGTCCGCACCCTCAAAAACCTTGGCTACACCATCGCCATCCTGTCCGGCGGGTTCAATTATTTCGGCCGCCGTCTGCAGGACAAGCTGGGCTTCGACTATGTGTATGCCAACGAACTGGAGATCCGCGATGGCGCGCTGACCGGCGGGCTGGTGGGCGATATCGTGGACGGTCCGGGCAAGGCGAGGCTTTTGAAGGAGATCGCGGCCAAGGAGAATATTTCCCTGTCCCAGGTCATCGCCGTGGGCGACGGGGCCAATGATCTGCCCATGCTCGACGTGGCCGGCCTGGGCATTGCCTTCCATGCCAAACCCCTGGTCCGGCAGGGCGCGGGACAGGCCATCTCCAACGTCGGTCTGGACGGTGTGCTCTACTTCCTGGGCCTGCGCGACCGCGAGACCATGGACCAGCTGGCGGGCCGGGAGGGATGATGTTCGGCAAGCTTTTTCTGCTCTTTGCCGTCGTACCCGTGGCCGAGATCTACGTTCTGGTCAGTGTCGGCAGCGTCATCGGCGTCTTGCCGACCATTGCCCTGGTACTCCTGACTGCCCTGGCCGGGGCGTACCTGGCCCGCATGCAGGGGCTCTCGGTCATGCTGCGCATTCGCGAGAACCTGGCCCAGGGCTACATGCCGGCAGAGGAACTTCTGGACGGCCTGCTCATCTTCCTGGCCGGCATGGTCCTGCTGGCCCCGGGTTTCCTGACGGACGTCGCCGGGCTTCTGATCCTGCTGCCCGGCACTCGCGACATCTTCAAGCGCTGGCTCCGGAAGAAGTTCGACGAGTGGCGGCAGAGCCCCAACGTGCAGATCCGCTTCTATCACTGAAAATCAATCCTCCACAAAAAAGTCCGTATCCACGCGCTTGATGACATAGGTTTCGACAGGACTCACGCCCAGGTCGTGGTCGATCATGAGCTGGACCAGTTCCGCCCCGTCGATGAGGACGATCTTGGGGTCGATCTGCCGGGAGTAGTCCCTCGCTTCAGCAGAAAAATGACTGGTGGTGATGAAGATGCCTTTTTTGGCGCGTTGACCGTGCAGGGCGCCGACGAATTTTTGGATTTCCGGCCTGCCGACAACCCCTTCCCACCGTTTTGCCTGCAGGTAGATGGTATCAAGGCCTAGCCTATCCTGCTTGATGATGCCGTCGATCCCCTGGTCCGCTGTTTTCCGCGTCGCCTGACCCGCGTCTTTGACCGAACCTCCGTAACCCATGGCCACGAGAAGCTTAACCACCAGATCTTCGAAAAATTCCCAGGAATTAGTCTTGATGTGCTGGGTCAGTGATGCGGCCAGCTCATTTCGGAGCTGCAGGCAGGCGGATTCGAGCAGCTCCACGGGGGTTTCGGATCCGTTGGCGGGAGTCAGGTATTCTGGATCATTTTGCGGAGTATTGTCCGCTCCCTTTCGGAATTGGAGGAACGATGGGAATTGTTCGAGAAACTTGATAGTCATGCGTTCAGGCGGATCGCGGAGAACAGTTTCGCCCAGGGGCGTGATCCTCAGCATTCCGCGCTTGGGTGATCCGAGCAGGCCGGCCATGGTCAAATAGACCTTGGCCCAGGCCACGCGGTTACTGAAGGTTGTCTGCCGTCCGCTGGGGAGTTTAGCTGCCAGCTCTTCTGGAGTCAGGGCGAAATGCCGGGCCAGGACTTCGCGTGCTTGGGCCAGGGAATGCTCGGCGTGATCCCCGGCCAAGGAGAGCAGGGGCAGCATGATGGTTTGAAAATCCGGAATAGCCATAGATGTCTCCATGATGCGTTTCGGCGATGCATAGCCCGGAGGGAGGACAGGGTCCAGTCTGAAGATCAGAAAAGATGACAAACAGGCCCCTCTTGCCTAGAACCGTGTCTCCAACCCACGGAGACGACATGATCCATCGAAATCTCAAATCCTGCCTCGATGATCTGGAGCGGACCAGGCAACTTGTCCGCATCGACACGCTGGTGGACCCCTGTCTGGAGGCCGGCGCCATCCAACGCCGGGTCTTCCGGGCCGGGGGGCCGGCCCTGCTCTTCACCAACGTCAAGGGCTCGCGCTTCCCCATGGCCGCCAATATTTTCGGCACGCTGGAACGGACCAAGTTTATCTTCCGCTCGACCCTGCGCCGGGTGGAGGCCATGCTCGCGGCCAAAGCCGATCCGCCGGCGGTTCTCAAAAGGCCCCGTCTGTGGCCAGCCGTGGCCCTGGGCGGGTGGCATACCCTGCCCAAGACGGTCAGGGACGGCCCGGTTCTGGCCCGGAAGACCGCGGTTTCGCAGCTGCCCCAGCTGGTGTCCTGGCCCGGAGACGGCGGGGCCTATGTGACCCTGCCTCTGGTGTACACCGAGAGCCCGTCCAGGCCAGGCCTCATGGGTTCCAATCTGGGCATGTACCGCATCCAGCTCTCGGGCAACGCGTTCGAACAAGACCGCGAAGTGGGCCTGCACTACCAGATCCATCGCGGCATCGGGTATCACCACGCCGAGGCCATTGCCCGCGGCCAGGCCCTGCCGGTCAACATTTTCGTGGGCGGTCCGCCGGCCATGACACTGGCCGCCATCATGCCCCTGCCCGAAGGCATGGCCGAAATCCTTTTCGCCGGGGCCCTGGCCGGACACCGCATCCCCATGGTCAAAATGCCCGGTCAACTTCCCATCCTGGCGGAGGCCGATTTTTGCATCCGGGGGCGTATCGACCCGCGCGCTCAGAAGCCCGAAGGACCGTTTGGCGACCATCTGGGTTATTACAGCCTGGTGCATGATTTTCCCGTCATGCGGGTGGAGGAGGTGCTGCATCGGGAGGATGCCGTCTGGCCGTTCACCACGGTGGGCCGCCCACCGCAGGAAGACACCATGTTCGGCGCCTTCATCCACGAACTGACGGCTGATCTTGTGCCGCAGGTCTTCGGCGGGGTGCACGAGGTCCACGCCGTGGATGCGGCCGGGGTGCATCCGCTTCTTCTGGCCGTGGGCAGCGAGCGCTACGTGCCGTACGCCGGCGAACGCCAGCCGCAGGAGCTGATCACCAACGGCATGTCGCTGCTGGGCAACACCCAGACATCGCTCTCCAAATACGTCGTCCTGGCCGCGCGCCAAGACAATCCGGCCCTGTCCTGCCACAATGTGCCCGCCTTTTTTCACCATGTGCTGGAGCGGCTGGACCTCTCCCGCGACCTGCACTTCATCACCCGCACAACCATGGATACCCTGGACTATTCCGGCATCAGCCTGAACCAGGGCTCCAAGGCGCTGTGGGCCGCTGCCGGAAACCCCAAGCGGGCCATGGCCACGCGTCTTCCGGACGGCCTGCCCTTGCCGGACGGGTTCCATTCGCCCCGCCTTTTCGCGCCGGGCATCCTGATTCTTTCCGGGCCGCCTCACGGCCAGCCGCGCGACACTCAGGACCCGGCCATGGACGGCTTGTGCCGCGTTCTGGAGCAGGCCACGGGGTTGGACGGCTTTCCGCTCATCGTTGTGGCCGACGACGCGGACTTCGCAGCCAGTTCCTGGGACAATTTTCTGTGGGTGACGTTCACTCGGTCCGATCCAGCCACGGACATTTACGGCCTGGGGGCATTCACCCGTTGCAAGCATTGGGGCTGCCGAGCCGTGGTCGTCGACGCCCGGCTCAAGACCTATCACGCCCCGCCATTGCGGGACGTGCCGGAAATCGAAAAAAAGGTGGATGAGCTTGCCCTGCCAGGACGGCCCCTGTATGGAATTTTCTAGTCAGCAACAACCAATACGAGGATAAGCACATGCGTACAAAGATAGTGGCCACCCTGGGCCCGGCATCCATGGACCAGCAGGTCATGCAGCAGATGGTCATGCTCGGAGTGAGGGTTTTCCGCCTCAATTTTTCTCATTCCGACGCAGCCTATTTCAAGCCGGTCATCCAGAAAATCCGTCAGGTGGAGGCCGAGACCGGAATCTGCCTGACGGTTATGGGTGATCTGTGCGGACCCAAGATCCGCATCGGCGAGGTCAAGGGTTCCCCCTTGCAGATCAGCAAGGGAGTTCAGGTCATGCTGGGCGCATCGGACATGGCCGGCCAGGCTGGAGACAATATTTTCATCAGTCTGGATGTGCCGGAGCTGTTGGAAGGTCTGGAGGTGGGCATGCCCGTGTCCCTGTCCGACGGGATGCTGCAGTTCCGGGTCAGCCGGGTCATCGAGCCCGACCGCTTGGTCCTCATGGAGGCCATCAACGGCGGCATCCTGACCTCCAACAAGGGCATTGCCTTTCCGGGCAAGACCCTGCGGGTTGCGGCCATGACCGAAAAGGATCGACGCGACCTGCATGAGGGGTTGGACATCGGCATTGACGCCGTGGCGTTATCTTTCGTGCAGAGCAAGGAAGACATCGAGGACATCAAGACGGAAATTTCCAAGCACGGGACCTGGATCCCTGTGGTGGCCAAGGTCGAACGCAAAAACGCCGTGGACAAGCTCGATTCCATTCTGGACGTGGCGGACGCCATCATGGTCGCGCGCGGGGATCTGGGCCTGGAGTGCAGCCCGGCAGAACTTCCCATTATCCAGAAAAAGATCCTGCGCTCATGCCGCCACGCCCAGAAACCGGCCATCGTGGCCACGCAGATGCTGCTGTCCATGGTCAAGAACCCCATCCCCACCCGTGCAGAATCCACGGATGTGGCCAACGCCATGCTGGACGGCACCGACTGCGTCATGCTGTCCGAGGAAACGGCCGTCGGCAGCTACCCGGTGGAAGCCGTCCGCTTTATCAATGAAATCGCACAGTACGCCGAACCCTATTTCCTGGATCGAATCGGCGGGCCCTTCAAGCCCAAGGCCGAAAAAAATCCACCCAAGTTTCTGGCGTATTCGGCCTGCCTCATGGCCGAAAACGCGGACAGCGCCGCGCTGGTCTGCCATTCGACCACAGGGGCTACAGCCCGGTACATCAGCTCCCGCCGTCCGGCCCAACCCATCTACGCCATGACCACTGACGCGCGGATCATGCGCTGGATGAACTTCTTCTGGGGGCTCACCCCTGTGGAAAGCACCACGGAACTCAAGAGCCATCAAAAGCGGGCCGAGAAATTCGTGCAGGAACACTCCGGGTTCAAGCCAGGAGAGAACGTGATCATCGCCAGTGGGCAGGCCACGCCGGGCATGGGCACGGTCATGACCAACGAGATCAAGGTGTACTACAAGTAGTGCTGCCGGCCGTTGAAAAACGGCAATCTGCGGCGTTGCTGCAAAAAATCCAGGCCCGCACGTATGTCAGAATACGCATCGGGCCTGGATTTTTTGTGCGCCCTGCCCGCCGGAGGCATCCTTCTAAAAATCCAGGGTCTTTTTCCAGGCCAGGGCCAGACCTTCGACCTCCGCGCTGACCAGGGTTTTGTCTCCGGCGCGCAGGGTCAGGGTGCCGTCGGCTGTGGTCCGGCCGATGGATGCCATGAAATCGCCGCAAAAGAGGGCTTCGAAGGCTGCCCGCCTGTCGGAGGGCACGGTGACCACGAAGCGGCTGGCCGACTCGCTGTACAGGCGCTGTTCGGGCAGGGGACAATCCAGGGCCGGGACTTTGTCCACGTCGATGTCCGCGCCGATCCTCCCGGCCAGGGCCATTTCGGCCAAGCACACGGCCAGGCCGCCGTCGGACACGTCGTGGGCCGCCGTCAGGAGACCTGAGGTGATGGCCAGGTGCATGCGTTCGTAGCGGGTGCGGGCTGGAACCGCGTCCACCTGCGGCACGCTGCCGCACAGGCCGAGCTGGTCGGCGTACTCAGATCCGCCAAGTTCGTTCCGGGTCAGGCCCAGGACATAGACCGCCTCATCGGGGCGCTTGAAGTCCGAGGTCATGGTCTTGGTGCAGTCGGGAACCACTCCCATGACCGAGAAGAGGACCGTGGGCGGGATGGAGATCTTGGTGCCGCCGCCCGTGTAGTCGTTCTTCATGGAGTCCTTGCCGGACACGCAGGGCACGCCGTAGGCGAGGCAGTAGTGGGCCAGGGCCTGGTTGGCCCGGACCAGCTGGGCCATCTTGTAGTGGCCATCGGGCGTTTTTTCGGACTGGACCGGGTCGCACCAGCAGAAGTTGTCCACCCCGGCCATGTGCCGGATGTCCGCGCCTGCGGCCACGGCGTTGCGCACGCCTTCATCGATGGCACAGGCCATCATCCAGTAGGTGTCCAGATCGCTCAATTTCGGGCAGATGCCATTGGCGATGACCAGCGCCCGGTTGCTGCCCAGCTGCGGCCTGACCACGGCCGCGTCGGCGGGGCCGTCCTCCTGCGCGCCGACCAGGGGCTTGATCACGCTGCCGCCCTGGACCTCGTGGTCGTACTGGCGGATGACATATTCGCGGGAACAGATGTTCAGACGGCCGAGCATAACATGCAGGAAATCCTGATGGTCCAGGACCCTGGCCTCTTCGGAAGTCCCGCAGCAGCAGGTGCGGGGGGGCTCCCATACGGCTGCGAGGCGCATCTGGGGCGCGCCGTCGTGCAGGAAGGCCATGTCCAGATCAGCCACGATCCTGTCCCCGTAGCGGACGTGCAGATAGCCCGAGTCCGTGAATTCACCGAGGTCCGTGACTTCCACGTCCATTTCTTCGGCCAGGTCCGTAAAGGCCGCGAGGCGAGTTGGCGGCACGGCCAGGGTCATGCGCTCCTGGGCCTCGGACACGAGGATCTCCCAGGGCCGCAACCCATCGTACTTGAGAGGGGCCTTGGCCAGGTCCATGTCGCAGCCGCCGCAGTCCTGGGCCATCTCCCCCACAGATGAGCTCAAGCCGCCTGCGCCATTGTCGGTGATGGCGTTGTACAGCCCGAGATTGCGGGCACGCATCAGGAAATCATACATTTTGCGCTGGGTTATGGGGTCGCCGATCTGCACGGCCGTGGCTGGCGAGCCCTCGTGCAGCTCTTCGGAGGAGAAGGTGGCCCCGTGAATGCCGTCCTTGCCGATACGGCCGCCGGCCATGACGATGCGGTCACCGGCCTGGGCTTTCTTTTCGTGACTGGTCCGGCCGGCCACTGTGGCCGGCATGGTCCCGATGGTGCCGCAGAAGACCAGGGGCTTGCCCAGGAAACGCTCGTGAAAGACGATGGCGCCATTTACCGTGGGGATGCCGGATTTGTTGCCGCCGTGCTCCACTCCTTCACGCACCCCTTCGAAGACCCGGCGCGGATGCAGCAGACGCGGCGGCAGCTCGCCGTCATAAAAAGGCGAGGCGAAGCAGAACACGTTGGTGTTGCACAGGAGATTGGCGCCCAGGCCCGTGCCCATGGGGTCGCGGTTGACCCCGACGATGCCGGTCAGGGCCCCGCCGTAGGGGTCCAGGGCCGAGGGACTGTTGTGCGTCTCGACCTTGATGCACACGTTCATGTCATCGCTGAAGCGGATCACGCCGGCGTTGTCCTTGAACACGGAGAGGCAGAAATCGTCTGTTCCCATGCGCTGGCGAAGGAGCCGGGTGCTGCCCTGGATATACGTCTTGTAGAGATTGTTGATTTCAGCCCTGGTGCCGTTCGCGCGGTTCTCGTAGTCGATGCGGGAACTGAATATCTTGTGCTTGCAGTGCTCCGACCAGGTCTGGGCCAGGCATTCGAGCTCGGCGTCGGTGGGTGCGTGGGGGAGACCCGTGGCCCGGCGACGGGCCACGACCTCGGGCCGGGTGAAGTAATCGCGGATGCAGCGCATTTCCTCCAGATTCAGGGCCAGCACGCCGTCACGGGACAGCTTCATCAGTCCGTCGTCGTCCAGGCGCTGGAGATCAACGATCTCCACGGTGCTGGACGCCGCGCCCGTGACTTTGGCCGTGCGGGCCGGAAAACCCGGATTTGCGTCCCAGGATGCCTTGTCCGCGATCTGGAAGCGCTGGATAAGCTCGTTGGCCAGGAGGTCCCGGGCGATATGCTCCACCTGATGCCGGTCCAGACGTGCCCGGATCAGGTATTGCGTGGAGGTGTAGACGGAGATGTCCGCCTTGCGGTCCCCGAGGACGGTGCGCAGTGTTTCTTTGGCCGTGCGTCCCTCGTTGTCGGTGACTCCGGGCCGGAAACCCACCTCGATGATCCAGTCGAACCCGGTTGCGGCCGGACCGGTTTGGGCCGTATGCAGGACCGGGTCATGCAAGGCTCCCGCGGCAATGGCCGCATCGACCTGCGCTGCATTCAGTCCTTCGATGGTATAAATCCGGATGATGCGGACCTGATCAACACTCAGCCCAAGTTCGCTCTTGATCTTATGGGCGGTCTTGTTGCCCTGGGTATCGGTCACTGTCTCGCGCAGAGCCACTTCGACGCGGATCGGCATGATGTTCTCCATGGAATGAGTTGACGCTTCACGAAAGCGTTTCGGTTTGCAGGTGCACGATGGCGTTTCCGCCTCGGGCCTTGGCTTGATAGTTGGCTTTGTCGCAGCGCTCAAGCAGGGAGGAATCCGTATCTTCGGGTTCAAGCAGGCTCATGCCGATGCTGAGGGTGATGCGGGAGTCATGGATGCGTCTGAATTCTGCCTGGACCCGTTCGGCAATGGTCAGCAAAGCGGCTCGGCTTGAATTGCCGGAAACAATGACGAACTCGTCACCGCCGAACCGGCACGGGAAGTCAAATCCCTTGCGCAGCACGTTGCGCAAAAGCCTCCCCAGCTCCAGGAGGGCCTTGTCCCCGCCAGGATGACCGTACGTGTCGTTGAACTTCTTGAACCCGTCGATATCGAAAAAAATGAGCCCCAAGGGGACGTTCGTTCTCCTGGATCTCGATATTTCACGCTCCAGAATGGGGGTCAGTTGGTGCCGGTTGAAGACCTGGGTCAGGGAGTCGAACACGGCCTGCTCGCGGATTTTCCGCTCCAATCTGCGGATGGTCGAGATGTTCCGGCCAACCACCAGTCCGTAGTCGCTGCCGGAGGTGAAACGGGCGAAGATCATTTCCAGCTGCTGGTGTTCCCCGTCGAGCAGAATCTGGGCCTCTACGGCTTTGCCTCCCTGCTCCAGGGCGTCCATGTCCCATGGGCCAAGGTGGGTGGTCAGGGGCATGGTGATCTGGAAAAGGTTCCTGCCGGTCAGAAGGGGGGCATGCCGGCCCGTGGCAAACGTGATGGTGCCCTGCTGGTCGAGGGTCATGACCAGGTCCTGCATGGCGCCCAGCAGGCGAACCAGGAAGTCCCGCTGGTGCAGGGCCTCGAATTCCAGGACCTGAATTTCGGTCAGGTCCTGGATCAGACCCAGGATGCTGGTGGAGCTGCCGGATGCAATCCTGTACCCGGACAGGGCGAAGCAGGGCGACTCCGCATCCGTCTTGGGTCCGAGAGGACAGTAAACCGCGCAGCAGGTGGGTTGTTTTGGATCGTGCAGAAAATCAAGCCAATGCTGTTTGTTTTTCTGGAACTGATCCTGGGGAAAGACGTCATGCAGCAGCTGGCCTTCGAGGCGCTGTCCCCCCCCGACAAAGGAGGAGAAGGTCGGATTGACCCGTACGATCCTGCCTTCGCCGTCCAACAGGGCGACTCCCGTGGGCAGGATATCCAGCAGATCTGCCTTGATTTCGAGGGGGGTGACGGTGTTCAGATGGCGCCAGTAACTGCGGGCCAGAAGCCGGGCATACAGGGACATGTCGGCCTTGGGCGGGTTGGCCTCCCGGGGCTCCCCGAGACGCAGTTCCCCCAGGATCGTACCCTCTATCTGCAGGGGAAAAGACAAGCCTGCATGGGGGTTGAAGCCTTCCAACGACATGGCCTGTTCTGTCGGTCCGAGTTCGTCCCCGTCGAGAAGAAAACGCTCCCAGCACCGGTTCGAGGGCGAATAGAGGATGATTTCGGCCTGCCTGTAATTCCAGTTCCAGCGGAGGTGGCGGCCGATGCAGAGGGCGATGGCGGCGCTCCCTCCGGTCAGTCCTTCCACTTCCTTGGTCTGGAAGTAGAAATCCTGGATGGATTGCAGCGAGTGGGAGAAAAGAAGTTCCCCGGAAGGGACCTCCTTGATATTCATGGCGCTGCATAACTCCGCGAACAGGGACATGCCCTGCCGGCGCAGCTCTTCCAATCCGTTTTTGGGCAGGGCTCCTGCCTTGGCCATGAGACAAGAGAGATGACCCAGGCTGTCCGGGGACGGGTCCGCCTGGAATTCGACTTCGGCCCACCTGGTGCCCAGGATGACCGCCTGGGTCAGGGGAGGATGGTCGAGCGCATGTTCCAGATCGTGGTGGGCCAGGACAGCGGTGATCATGTGCTGAGGAAATTTCCACTCGGTCAGCAGGTCAGCCGACAATGTCGAATGATCCTCGGGCAGGAGTCCCTCCCAGTTCAGGGAAAAGGGGCCAGTGTTGACGAAATCCCGCTGCCTGAGGCGGGACAGGGCCTGCTCGGGGAACGAGGCTGCGTACAGCAGCAGGGACATGTCCTTGACCAGTGTGCATATATAGGCGTTGCTTGCCTCCCTGGGGGCAATGGCCTTGGCCACCAGTTCCGCGCCCAGGGCGGCCCAGATGATGACCCTCCAGTTGGCAAAGGAGTTGAACCCGTTTTTTTCGAGGAGGGCGCCCAGACTTTTTTGCAGGGACAGGGACAGGGCGATGCGCAGGATTTCGTTGTT
>ERZ1645192.3563-NODE-3563-length-12593-cov-6.116925_pt1 | contig 12593 bp, 16 predicted proteins | sample MGYA00575354_ERZ1645192 | MGnify/ENA primary metagenome ERZ1645192 (study PRJEB40844, sample SAMN11349763) | freshwater sediment metagenome | isolation source: river sediment | host: Sediment | place: India: Faizupur Khadar , New Delhi | collected 2017-02-21 ... | reverse complement strand
CTCCGTCGCGGTAAGGAGAGTAGGCAACCGCGACGCAATTAGCGGGACAAATCTGCTCGCTCCGTCGCGGTAAGGAGAGTAGGCAACCGCGACGCAATTAGCGGGACAAATCTGAGGGCTAATTAGTGTGTCAAATCGCGATATATCCAGGGACATTTGATCCGGTAACCAACGGCCACATCGATTTAATTAACCGGGCGCATGAGATTTTTACCGATGTCATCGTAGCCGTTGCGCATAATCCGCATAAAATGCCGCTGTTTAGCTTCGAAGAAAGAATGGCGATGCTTAAAAAAGCGGTCGAGGGGATGGACGGTGTGACGGTTACCCATTTTGACGGCTTGGTGGTTGATTTCGCGCATAAAATGAAGGCCAAGGTATTGATCCGGGGCTTGCGCATGCTTTCGGATTTTGAATATGAGTTTCAGATGGCTTTGACCAACCGCAAGCTGGCCGGGGATATCGAAACCATCTTTTTAATGCCGCATGAGTCTTACAGCTATCTTTCCGCCAAACTGATCAAAGAGGCGGCCCAGCTAGGCGCCGATATATCCAGTTTTGTGCCGGATTTCGTCGAGCAGGCGCTACAGAAAAAAATCCGCGCTAAAAGTTAAGCTTTTGTTCATTTCCGGCTGAGGCAGTTAGTAATCGCCGGATCGATGTCCAATAACCGGTTAACGCCAGATTTAAAAACGTTTTTTAGCAGGGCCAGAAGGTTTTAAAGTGAAGATAGCGATCAATCAGGTCCCGGCAGAGGGCTTAAAGTTAGCGCAGGAGGTCAAATCTGCGGAGCTGGATTTAGATACTGGCCTGATCAAGTCCGGGCCGGCCTGGCAGGTTCAGGCTATGATTACCCGGATCACCAACGCCTTGACTGTGGACTTAAATATCAAGGGGTGGTTGGAGGCGGATTGTTCGCGCTGTTTAAGCCATTACCGCTGGGAGATGGATAAAAACATCCGGCTTAATTATTCCCTGGAGCAGAGTGATAATTTTATCGATCTTAACCCCCAGATCCGGGAGGAAATAATCCTGGACTATCCGATTAAACTTTTATGCCGCGAAGATTGCCAGGGCCTTTGCCTAAATTGCGGCAAGAACAAAAACGAAGGAGGATGTAACTGTGCCACTACCTAAACGTAAACATTCAGCGCAGCGCGGCCGTAAGCGCCGGACGCACTGGAAGATCAAATCTACGAACCTGATTGCCTGTCCGCAATGCAAGCAGCTTAAGGTTCCTCACCGGGTTTGCCTGGTCTGCGGTTATTATGACGGCCGGCAGATTGTCGAGATCAAGGTTAAAGAAAAAAAGAAAAAGCGTTAAACGGTTAACCAATAAAAGAGGTTACTGATGAAAATAGTTGTTGATGCCATGGGCGGGGACCATGCCCCTCAGGTCGTAATTGACGGCAGCTTGGCCGCGCTCAGGGAATATGCGGTTGAGATCATCCTGGTCGGGGATGAGCCGCAGATCAAAAATCTTTTAAAGAAAGCCAAATATACCGGCGACCGGATCAGTGTCGTGCATGCCCCGGAGGCGATCGAAATGTGCGAGCCGGCGGCCAACAGTGTCCGGCGCAAACGTAACTCTTCGATCGTGCTGGGCCTGGAGCTGGTTAAGGAAGGCAAGGCGGATGCATTTTTTTCCGCCGGCAATACCGGAGCGGTAGTTTGCGCCTCGACCCTGGAGCTTAGACTTTTGCCCGGGATCGAGCGGCCGGGGATCGGCCTGGTCACCCCGACCTTAAAAGGCAACTCCCTGATCATCGATGTCGGCGCCAACATTGACCCTAAACCCACCCAATTATTGCAATACGGGATTATGGCCGATGCGTATTGCAAAAATATATTGAATAAGCCTAATCCCAGCGTCGGCCTGCTGAATATCGGCGAGGAAGAAAAGAAAGGCACGGATTTTATCCGTGAATCTTACGAGCTGCTGGAAAAAAGCAAATTAAATTTCGCCGGGAATATCGAAGGCAAGGATCTGTTTACCGGTAAATGCGATATTATTGTTTGTGACGGTTTTGTCGGTAATGTGGCGCTTAAGGTTTCTGAAAGCGCTGCCGAGGCCTTGCAGACATTCCTGAAACGCCATCTTTTAAGCACTTTTTGGGGAAAGCTTGGTTTAATTTTTATGATTCCCAGCCTTAAGCGTTTTAAGAAAGATATCGATTACGCGGAATACGGCGGAGCGCTTTTATTGGGGGTTAACGGAGTAGTGATCATCGGGCATGGCCGTTCCAACGCGCGGGCGATCAAAAACGCTATCCGGGTAGCCAAGGAAGAGATTGAGCGGCAGGTTAACTCAAAGATCCTGGAAGCTATCAAATAATCAAAAATAAAGGATTCCCATTGAAGAAAGTAGGTTTTATCGGGGTAGGCGAATACCTGCCGGCTAATATCTTGACTAACCAGCAGCTAGAGACGATGGTTGATACTTCCGATGAGTGGATCACTACGCGCACCGGGATCAAGGAAAGGCATTTGGCCGCTAAAAATGAGGCGGCCTCGGATTTAGCTTTTAAAGCCGCGCAAAAAGCCTTAGCCGACGCTAAATTTAAGCCTGAGGACCTGGAGTTAATTATCGTGGCGACGATCACCGGGGATATGCCGACACCTTCTACCGCCGCGATCGTGCAAAATATGCTGGGGGCCAAAAAGGCTGCCTGTTTTGACCTTTCTGCGGCTTGCGCGGGTTTCGTTTACGGGATCTCGGTCGCTCAACAGTTTATTGCTAACGGGACCTATAAGAATGCCTTGGTAATCGGAGCGGAGGTTTTATCTTCGATCACCGATTGGCAGGACCGTAATACCTGCGTATTATTCGGTGACGGCGCGGGGGCGGCAGTATTAGCGGAAGTAAAAAACGGCGGGATTATTTCAACTTATTTAGGCTGCGACGGATCCAAGGTCGATATTCTTAATCTCCCCGGAGGCGGTTCCCGCAACCCGGCTACCTCAGAAACGGTCAGAAACCGCATGCATTTTTTAAAAATGCAGGGTAATGAATTATTTAAGATCGCGGTCAATACCATGACCGAGGCTGCCCAGACCGTTTTAAGGCAGGCGGGGATGACTTTTGCCGATGTAGATTTGATCATTCCGCATCAGGCTAACGCCAGGATCATTATGGCGGTGGCCAAGAAGCTGGGGATCCCGGAAAAGAAGGTTTACCTTAATATTGAAAGATGCGGCAATATGTCCAGCGCTTCGATGGTTACGGCGCTGGCAGAAGCCGTGGCAGAAGGCAAGGTCAAGCGCGGCGATATTATATTATTGGACGTATTCGGAGCAGGGTTGGTCTGGGGGTCCTGTATTATTAAATGGTAGGATATCTTTTTGCCGGGCAAGGCAGCCAGTATGTTGGGATGGGCAAGGACCTTTATGATAATTTTCCGCAGGCCAAGGCGGTCTTTGACCAGGCGGATGAGGCCCTGGGGTTTTCCATCAGCAACCTTTGTTTTAACGGGCCGCTGGAGGAGCTGACTAAGACTAACAATTGCCAGCCGGCGATCGTGACGATGTCGATTGCCTGTTGGCAGGCGTATTTAAGCCGGAATTCTCAAATTGAGGGCTATTTTGCGGGTTTAAGTTTGGGAGAATATTCGGCCCTGGTAGCTGCCGGGGCTTTAAGCTTTGCAGATGCGGTTTACCTGGTCCGCCGCCGGGGCGAGTTTATGGAGGAGGAGGCGCAGAAGCGGCCGGGTAAGATGCTTTCTGTAATCGGTTTAGATCTAGCTGCGGTTAAGGAGGTCTGCGTTCAGGCCGGTGCCGAGGTGGCTAATATTAACTGCCCGGGGCAAACGGTAGTTTCAGGCAGCCCGGCGGTAATTGAACAGGCGCAGGGGCTGGCTAAAGAAAAAGGGGCTAAGCTTGCCGTGGTCTTGGAGGTCAGCGGGGCGTTCCATTCTTCATTTATGCAGGGAGCAAGCGCAAAGCTGTCGCAGGAGCTGGATAAGATTAAGATCAACGCGCCGCGTTGGCCAATGATCTGTAATGTAACGGGTAAGCCGGCTGCAGATGCCGCTGAAATTAAACAAAACCTGGTCCGGCAGGTAGCTTCGAGCGTCATGTGGGAAGATTCGATGAGATTGATTCTTTCTCAAGGGGCAGTTAATTTTATCGAATTCGGTCCGGGCAAGGTCTTAAAAGGCTTGATGCGCCGGATTGACAGCGGCGCTCAGGTTTTAAATATTGAGAAAGCGCAAGATTTACTTAAGCCATAATCGATGGAGGTGGATATGCGGTTAAATAATAAGGTAGCTTTAGTTACGGGCGGCGCCAGGGGGATAGGGCAAGCTATTGCTTTTGCCTTTGCCAAAGAGGGTGCGGATATCGTGGTGGCGGACGTGAACCTGGAAGTAGCCCAGAAAACTGCCGCCCAGATCGAGGAATTAGGACGCAAGGCCATGGCTTTAACCATGGATGTGACCAATTTTGAGGTGGTCGAAGAAGGGGTAAACAAAATTCTTGACAAAATGGGAAAGGTTGATATATTAGTTAACAACGCGGGGATTACAAAAGACAATCTTTTGTTAAGAATGTCCCAAAGCGATTGGGATGCGGTAATTAGCGTCAATTTAAAAGGCACTTTTAACTGTATTAAAGCCGTATCCCGGCCGATGATCAAACAAAGAAGCGGCAGGATCATCAGCATTGCTTCGATCATCGGCTTGATGGGTAACCCGGGCCAGGCCAATTATGCGGCTTCTAAGGCCGGGATCATTGCTCTGACAAAAACCGTGGCTAAGGAATTAGCCAGTCGTAATATCAATGCCAACGCGGTAGCCCCGGGTTTCATTCAAACCGAGATGACGGCTAAACTGCCTGAAGAGCTTAAGAAGAAGATGCTGGAGGCAATACCGCTGGGCACCTTGGGTACCCCCGAAGACGTGGCGAATCTATGCTTGTTTTTAGCTTCGGAGGAATCAAGGTATATCACCGGGCAGGTTATTACCGTTGACGGTGGTATGGTGATGGCGTAGAAGGAAGACAATAGTCCCTCGCTTAACCGCGGCTTTTTTCTCTAGAAAAATGCCGTAAGCTCGGGATAAATTCCCCGCCACAAATCATTGGCGGGTCATTTAAGGAGGAGAAAGAATGGCGTCACATGAGAAAGTGAAATCAATCATTGCAGAACAATTAGGCGTTAAACCCGAGGAGGTAACTCCTGAGGCATCATTTGTCGATGATCTGGGCGCGGATTCTCTGGATACCGTAGAGCTGGTCATGGCTTTAGAGGAGGAGTTCGGTATCGAGATTCCTGATGAGGATGCGGAAAAGATTGCTACCGTCGGCGATGCCATCAAGTATATTGATGAAAAAAGCGCCAAATAAGTTATAATTAGCCATAAAAAACCAATTTACCCCGCAATTTTGCACTCGCGGGGTAAATTTATATTGGTCAAACTATGAAAAAGAGAGTTGTAATTACAGGTTTAGGCGTGATCAGTCCGGTAGGAAATGATGTTGCCAGTTTTTGGCGGTCTTTAGTCGAAGGCAAGGGCGGGGTGGGGCCGGTTACGGCCTTTGATTCTACGGGTTTTGATTCTAAGATTGCCGCGGAAGTAAAAAATTTTGAGCCGACCCAGTTCGGTATTTCGCTTAAAGAGACTAAGCGCACGGCCAGGTTTGTTCAGTATGCGGTTGCCGCTGCCAAGCAGGCTATTGATCTTAGCGGCCTGGATTTAAAACAGGAGGACGCCAGCCGGATCGGGGTGATTATTGGTTCGGGGATCGGCTGTTTGCATACGATCGAGGAAGAGCACAAGGTTTTACTTAACCGCGGCGCTTCCCGGATGTCGCCGTTTCTAATCCCGATGTTGATCGTCAATGAAGCCGCAGGGTTAGTGGCGATTATTCACGGGTTGAAAGGCCCTAATACTTGTATTGCTACTGCCTGTGCATCCGGATCTCACTCCATCGGCGATGCTTACCGCACTATCCTTTGTGGGGATGCGGATGTGATGCTTACTGGTGGGACCGAGGCCTGCATCGTCCCTACTGCGGTAGGCGGTTTTTGCGCTCTGCGGGCGCTTTCGACACGCAATGATGACCCGCAAAAAGCGTCGCGCCCGTTTGACCGGGAACGCGATGGTTTTATTATGGGGGAAGGCTGCGGCCTGGTAGTGATGGAAACTTTAGAGCATGCTAAGGCTAGAAATGCCAATATTATTGCCGAAATCGTCGGTTACGGGGCAACTTGTGACGCGTATCATATTACCGCTCCGGATCCTGATGGTTCGGGAGCCGCGGCGGCAATGACAAAAGCGCTTAATGACGCGGGGATGAATCCGCAGGAAATTACCTATATCAACGCCCATGGAACTTCGACTAAACTCAACGATAAGATCGAGACATTGTCTATGAAAAAGGCTTTTGGTGAGAGCAGTAAAAAGGTCATGGTCTCATCGACTAAATCCGTAACTGGCCATCTTTTGGGAGCGGCCGGCGGGGTAGAATTTGTGGCGTGTTGTTTAGCGATTAAAGAAGGGGTTGTTCCTCCTACCATTAATTATGAGTATCCGGACCCGGATTGTGATTTAGATTATGTTCCGAATACCGCGCGTAAGGTCCAAGTCAATGCCTGCATGTCCAACTCGCTGGGGTTTGGCGGACACAACGCCTCTCTGATCGTAAAAAAGTTTAAATAATCGAATAAAAATGGGTTATACTATCGCGGAGAAAATTTTAAAGCAGCATGCCGGCCTTAAAACCATTCAGCCGGGTGAGTTTATCGAGGCTAATGTCGATGTGGCCTTAGCCAACGACATTACTGCGCCGCTGGCGATCGCGGAATTTAAGAAATCCGGTTTTACGCAGGTTTTTAGCAAGAGTAAGATCGTTCTGGTCCCTGACCATTTTGCCCCGGCCAAAGATTTAAAGAGCGCCAATCAATGTAAGATCCTTGCTGATTTTGCCAAAGAGCAGCAGATCAAAAACTATTTTGAGGTCGGCCAGATGGGGATCGAGCATGCGCTTTTGCCTGAGGCGGGAATCGTGATGCCTGGGGATTTAATTGTTGGCGCGGATTCGCATACCTGCACCTACGGGGCGCTGGGGGCGTATGCTACCGGGATGGGCTCGACGGATTTAGCCCGCGCCTATATTGACGGTAAATGTTGGTTAAAAGTCCCGCCGAGCGTTAAATTTATTTTTAAAGGTAAACTTGATAAATGGGTGGGCGGCAAGGACCTGATCCTTTATACCATCGGCTCAATCGGGGTGGACGGCGCATTATATAAGGTAATGGAGTTTAGCGGCCCGGTAATCAGGTCTTTGGGCATGGATGACCGGTTCTCTATCTGCAATATGGCTATCGAGGCGGGGGCCAGGGCAGGGTTGATCGAGCCGGATGAAAAAACCAAAAAGTATGTTGCCGGTTTTAAACGCAAGCCTAAATTTTATTATTCCGACCCGGATGCCAAATATGAAAAAGTATATCAATGGGATATTAGCGGACTAGAGCCACAAGTGGCTTGCCCGCATTTACCCAGCAATGTCAAGCCGGTCAGCGCTTTAAAAGATATTAAGGTTGATCAGGTGGTGATTGGCTCATGCACTAACGGAAGGATTTCTGATCTGCGCCTGGCGGCTAAAGTGCTAAAAGGGAAAAAAGCGGCTCAAGGAGTTAAATTGATCGTTTTCCCCGCGACGCAAAAGATTTATTTGCAGGCGGTAAAAGAAGGGCTGGCCGAGATTTTCGTGCAGGCTGGCGGGGTATTTTCAACCCCTACCTGCGGGCCATGCCTGGGCGGCCATATGGGGATTTTAGCAGACGGGGAGGTGGCGATTGCCACCACTAACCGCAATTTTCTGGGCCGGATGGGCAGTCCTAAGTCTTTTGTTTATTTAGCCAATCCTGCCGTAGCCGCGGCTAGCGCAATAACCGGCAAGATTACGCATCCAGCGAGGGTGAAATGATCATTAAGGGCAAGGTGCATAAATTCGCCGATGATATAAACACTGATGATATTATCGCGGCTAAATACCTGGTATCTACCGACGCAGAGGAGCTGGGTAAACACTGCATGGAAACGATCGCTCCTGAGTTTACGCAGAAGGTCAGCCCGGGGGATATTATTGTCGCCGGCAGGAATTTTGGCTGCGGCTCAAGCAGAGAGCACGCGCCTTTGGCGATCAAGGGCTGCGGTGTGCAGGCGGTGATTGCCAAAAGCTTTGCCGCGATTTTTTTCCGCAATGCCATTAATATCGGACTGCCGTTTTTAGAGTCGGTCGAAGTGGATAAGATTAACGACGGAGATCTGGTAGAGATTGATTTGAACAGCGGGATGATCAAAAATTTAACTCAAAATAAGAATTATCAAACTCAGGCTTTTCCGGGATTCTTACAGCAGATTGTGGAAAGCGGCGGTTTGATCAACTACATCAGGAAGCAAAAAGGTAAGGCATAGAAAGAGGTGTTCATATCCTGCTACGCCTTGGGCTGCGCAGGTACCCTGCGCTTAGAGGAATTGCGCGGGTATCGCCTGGTGGCGTAATTTCGCTGGATAAAAACTAAGAGGTGCTTAGTACCTGCTCGGCTGGCGCCTCGCAGGTACTTCACATCTAGATAAAACTAAGAGGTGTTCGATGTATAAAATAGCGGTAATACCCGGCGATGGCACGGGCCCGGAAGTGGTCAATGAGGGGTTGAAAGTTTTGGCGGCAGCGGCCAAAAAGTTTGGTTTTCAATATGAGACCCAGACCTTTGATTTCAGCGGTAAAAGATACTTAGCTACCGGCAAGCTGGTCGATGATAATGATATTGCGCAGTTAAAAAAATATAATGCGATTTATCTGGGCGCAGTGGGCGATCCGGATGTTAAGCCCGGGATTATTGAAACGGGGGTGCTCTTAAAACTTAGGTTTGCCCTGGACCAATATATCAATCTGCGTCCGGTCAAGCTTTATAATTCTAAGTTTTGCCCGCTTAAGGATAAAAAACCGGAGGATATCGACTTTGTCGTGGTGCGCGAGAATTCCGAGGGTTTATATAAAGGGATGGGCGAGTTTAAGGATAAAGGCACGCCGGATGAAGTGGCGATCCAAATATCCTATAACACGCGCCAAGGGGTGGAGCGTTGTATTCGTTATGCCTTTGAATATACGCGTAAGCGCAATAAAAGAAAAAAACTGACTCTTTGCGGCAAAACCAATGTTTTGACTTTTGCCTGGAACCTCTGGGAAAGGACTTTCCAGGAGGTAGCCAAAGAGTATCTGGATATCACTATCGACTATGCGCATGTGGATGCGACGACGATGTGGTTTGTTAAGAACCCTGAGTGGTTTGATGTGATCGTTACGGATAATATGTTCGGCGATATTATCACGGATTTGGGGGCGATGATCCAGGGCGGGATGGGGATTGCGGCCGGCGGCAACATTAATCCAGAGGGAATCTCGATGTTTGAGCCGATCGGCGGAAGCGCCCCTAAATATACCGGTAAAAACGTAATTAACCCATTGGCGGCAATCTGCGCCGTGGGTATGATGCTGGATAACCTGGGTGAGGGAAAGGCCGCAGCCGCGGTTGAAAATGCGGTGATCAATATCGCTAATAAAAAGCTGGAAACTTTGGCGGCCGGGAAAATGGGTTATTCTACTACTGAAGTTGGGGACCTGGTAGTTAAAAATTTATAATTTAGAGGAGTAGGGCTGATGAAAAAATATAATGTGGCTGTAGTCGGCGCGGGAGTAGTCGGGGTAGAAATGCTGCGGGTCTTAAGGCAGCGCAATTTTCCCGTTGGAAACTTAAAGGTTTTTGCGCGTTCCGCCAGGAATATCGAGGTGGACGGTTTTACCTACCAGGTTGAGCCGATTACCGCAGAAGGCTTTAGCGGTGTCGATATTGCTCTGTTCGCCGGCACAGAGGGGGAGAAGGGTGCCGCACTGACTTATGCTCCGGAAGCGGTCAAAAGAGGAGCGGTAGTGATTGATAACGGTGCGGATTTTAGGATGGACCCTAAAGTTCCTTTGGTGGTGCCGGAGGTCAATGCGGCGGACGTTAAAAAGCATAAAGGCATTATCGCTAACCCTAATTGCTCGACTATCCAAATGGTGGTGGCGCTTAATCCGCTGCATAAAAAATTCGGGATCAGGAAGGTTATCGTTACTACTCTGCAGGCTTCCAGCGGCGCCGGCAAAGGGGCGGTTGAACAGCTCAAAGAGGAGATCGGTCTGATCGCTGCCGGAGGGTTTGATAATGTGCATGTTCAGGCAGCCAATAAGTCTATGCCCCAGCAGCTGGCTTATAACTGTTTTCCGCATATCGGCAGTTTTGTGGAAGGGGATTATACTAATGAGGAATGGAAGCTGGTTAAAGAAACGCATAAAATAATGCATGCCCCTAAAATTAAAATTTCCGCAACTACCGTCAGGGTCCCGGTCAGGACCGGCCATTCCGAGTCAGTCTATATCCAGACCCAAAAACCGGTCTCTCCTGCAGCGGCCAGAAAAATATTGGCTAAGGCTCCGGGGATAGTGCTGATGGATGACCTTAAAAACAATCTTTACCCCATGCCTAAGGATGCCGAGGGCAGGGATGAAACCTTTGTGGGCCGGATTCGGCAGGATGCTTTTGACAAAAAGGGCTTATGGCTCTGGGTGGTGGCGGATAACCTGCGCAAAGGCGCTGCCACGAATGCCGTGCAAATTGCGGAAGAAGTAATAAAATGATCCTGCCGCATCTCCGCCGCAAAAAAGTTGGCGGATTTCGCCGCCAGTCAAAAAATAGAGCGTCTCAATGTAATCTCAAGCTGCAAATAGAGTATGATGGCACCCGCTATTATGGCTGGCAGGTGCAAAATAACAAAAGTTCAAGCCCCCGTTATTCCCATCATCGAACTATCCAGTATATTCTTGAGCAAGTCCTTAAAAAAATCCTTCAGGAAGATGTCCGGTTAATCGTCGCCGGCCGCACCGATGCCGGTGTGCATGCTTTAGCCCAGGCGGCAAATTTTAAAAGCCGCTCAAAAATGCCGCTTGGCCGGCTGCGCTGGGCGATTAACTGCCTCTTGCCCGAAGACATTAAAGTTACCCGTATTGGCAGAGTGCCGCTTGATTTTAACAGCCGCTTCGACGCAAACTCTAAGCTTTACCGCTACACTATCCTAAACCGTAAATATTCTTCCCCGCTTTTGGCCAACCGGGTCTATTTTGTGCACTATCCGCTGGACCTAAAGCTTATGCGCAGGGAGGCCAGAGCGCTGTTGGGGCGGCATAATTTTACTTCTTTTCAGGCGACGGAGGAACGCCAGCGCAACCCCGTGCGCACGATCAAAAGAATCAGTATCCGCAAGGATAAGCAGCTTATTTATATCGACATCCAGGCGGATTCATTTCTTTACAATATGGTGCGAAATATCGCCGGCACGCTTTTGGAGATTGGGCGGGGGAGATTCCCTGCCGGCAGTATGGCAAGGATCCTTGAAAAACGCGATCGCCGGCTGGCGGGGCCGACTTTGCCGGCCAGAGGATTGTGTCTGGTAAAAATATTTTATTGACCTGGCGGGCATCAAGATTGATAACCAGGTTGGTTCTGGGCTGTCCCGGCGGCTTGGGGGGGCTTGATTTTATCCGTTTCCCGGTTAAAATTTATTAAAAAATTATTTGACTTTGTTCGTTAATCTGTTATACTTAGTACCTTCGTAATCTCTACGGATAAATTCTGCGCTAAAAGCAGAAAGTGGGATTTTTAAGGCAATGGATAAAACTTATTCAGCTAAATCAGGTGATATTAAAAGGAAATGGTATATCGTCGACGCGAAAGATCAGATCCTTGGCCGGCTGGCCGCTAAGGTGGCTACGGTTTTAAGGGGTAAACACAAACCGATTTTTACCCCGCATTTAGATACCGGTGACGGAGTGATTGTAATTAATGCCAGCCAGGTCAAAGTGACGGGCCGTAAGCTTAGCCAGAAGGTTTACCGCAGGTATTCGGGTTATCCGGGTGGTTTGCGGGAGGTTAGCTTAGAGGTGATGCTCGCTAAGAAGCCGGCTGCGGTAATCAGGCTGGCAGTGGAAAGAATGCTGCCAACTGGCCCCTTAGGCAGGGACTTGGTCAAGAAGTTAAGGGTTTACGCTGATGATAAACACGGTTTAACCGGATTAAAGCCGCTTGTTTTGGAGGTTAAGAGGTAAATGAATGAATTAGCTAGTAAATATGTTGGTTTAGGCAGGCGTAAAGAATCTAGCGCCAGGGTAGCGCTGGTGCCTGGCAACGGTAAGATCCAGATCAACGGTCGGCCGTTAGAGAAATATTTTTTGCGTGAAACTGACCGGATCCTGGTTTTGCAGCCACTGACTGCCACCGAAACTTTGGGTAAGTTTAATGTTACCGCTAAGCTTGATGGCGGCGGGTTGACCGGCCAGGCAGGGGCAATGCGCCTGGGTATTTCCCGCGCCCTGTTGAGCGCCGATGAAAGCTATAAAGAGATCTTCCGTAAAAACGGATATTTAAGCCGCGATTCCAGGATGAAGGAACGCAAAAAATACGGCTTGAAAGGAGCGCGTAAACGCTTCCAGTGGACAAAGAGGTAAAGAGAAGATAAAATCATAATCTAAAGATTTAAGACGCAAAAATCCCGCTG
>ERZ1645192.3562-NODE-3562-length-12594-cov-4.021772_pt1 | contig 12594 bp, 8 predicted proteins | sample MGYA00575354_ERZ1645192 | MGnify/ENA primary metagenome ERZ1645192 (study PRJEB40844, sample SAMN11349763) | freshwater sediment metagenome | isolation source: river sediment | host: Sediment | place: India: Faizupur Khadar , New Delhi | collected 2017-02-21 ... | reverse complement strand
GTTCGTAACCGGTATATGGGTTTAACCGGGTGATGGTGAAACGTATATAGCCACTGCTTACAAGTGGCAGGGATGAAAGGATTTCTTCCGCCTCTGCTTTGTTCCTGCATTCAAGCTTCATTATCGCGCAATGGTCTTCGTTGAAATAGATTTCCCTGACAATCCCCTCAAGGTACAATTGGTGCACTTTCAATGCTTCTTCCCTGAGCAATCTGTCGTCGGAAACAGCAGGGCCATTTTTATTTTCCTGTTCAACCGCCAGAAAAATCATAAACTAAGGAATAAATATTTCACCTGTGAGATAGAGCTGAGCCTTGCCTCCGATCCGGCAACGGGCACCATGATCCGAACAGAAAATGGTTCCTCCCCTCCTGGAAAGCTGCTGCGCAATCATCCCGGCTTTACCCAGTTTCTCCGACCACAAAGGTATCAGTGAAGTATGCGCCGAACCGGTTACCGGATCTTCACTGATGCCACACTGCGGGGCAAAAAACCTGGAGACAAAGTCAACCTCATCCCCTGCAGCAGTCACAATCAGGCCCCTTGCCTGCAGTTTCGCAATCTCAATGAAATCCGGAACAAGGTTTCGTACTTCATCCTCACTCCGGAGCACCGCAATCACATCTGTCTTACCTCTGTAAACTTCTGATGGCTGCATCCCTATACAGGATGATAAATCCGTCATGGGATCCACGCGCTGCAGCTGATCTGCCGGAAAGTCGAGAAAAAGCATCCTTTCTGCTTTCGTAACTGTCAACGCTCCGCTCCGGGGTGAGAAAAAGCGGACTACCTCCTCCTTCAGCCCTTCACATTCAAACAATACAAAAGCGGAAGCAAGGGTTGCATGACCGCACAAATCCACTTCCACAGCAGGTGTAAACCACCGGATTTCAATATGGTCACCGGCTTTCACCAGAAATGCAGTTTCGGCCAGGTTGTTTTCGGCAGCGATGTTCTGCATGGTTTCATCGGTCAGCCATTGGTCCAGCAGGCAAACTGCTGCCGGATTCCCTGAGAACAGCCTGTCGGCAAAAGCATCGACCTGGTAAATCCTGATTTTTTTCATAACATCTTTCTTTTATATTTCTGATCTGTTGATAAAATTCACATTACAAAAACACCCAAACCTGTGCACAACCTGACCATGTGTAGCCATATGCCTGTTTCCAGTGCATAGCAAAGGTAATTTATCGTAACCTGTAAAACCGGTATCCAAGGTGGAATTCGAGGAATTCTGCCAGCATGAAGTTGATGGAACGCACATTGACCCCTGCCGAAAGATGATCTGTAAAATGGTATTTAACCCCTACACGCTGGTAAAACTGCTCATAATTGCCGTAGTTGAGATGGCGAAGGTAGTTTCCGACACCGCCGTGCAGCGAAAGCCGGTTGAGTTCGAATTCAATCTGGTAGAAAGCGCCGATGGTAAGATTGTCCCAACCCACAGGGCCCGGAGAACCATTTTCGCGGGCAGTCAGGCTCCACCAGAAGTTGAAATCCAGCCCCGGGCCTGATTTGAAAGCGTTGGTGTGCTGCATCAGGTAAAATGCACTCAAACCACCCACAGCATAATAGTTGGTATCCAGTTCATGCTCCACCATCTGATGATCTCCATATCCCAGCATCAGGTAGAACTCATTCTGCTTTGGCAGTTTTCCTGCCCGGGGAGCTTTGCGGGTATCCGGCCGGCCGCCCGGGTGGTATTTGAGTTCGACAGAAGGCGATAACAGATTCAACCCGCGGTTCGGCCGTTCAAAACCACCATTCGAAAAATGGGTAAACGCAACCCCGGCGCCCAGATCAAGGTGCTTTGAGATAGGATAAAAAGCATTGAAACCGATATTCAGGTGCACAGTCATGCCACCTCCGATGGCAATGTTTTTGGGGTTTGTAACAGAATCATACTTGTTCCAGTTCCAGGCTACCCCAAACTGAAATTCAGAATACAATTCAAGCTTTTTCATGCGGACAACAGGGATTCCCAATACTCCGTAAACTGAATTCGGGCTGCCCAGCTCCTTGCTGTTGAAATTGGCTTTATTGTAACCAACACCATAATACGGAATATGGTAAACCCGCTGCCATTCGGTATAGCCGGGGTTCTGCCAGAGCAATTTTGCCGATACAGCCTGGTGGTAAAGCAGTGGTTTTCCGCTCAGGTTCTCCCCCTTAACAAATGGATTGGTCGGGAGGATGTTTCCATTGGTGTAAGCCAGCGCAATGGAGAGGTAGTCCCTGGTTTTTGATTTCGAAGAATCTGTCTGGGAAAAAGTGGGAAAAGTCTGGTATAAAATCAGGACCGAAATGGCAAGGATTCTTAACAGAGAGGGTTTCATAACCTGTTTATTTCTTGAATTTTGCAGGATTGGTTTTTAAAACGGTTTAGCCGTAGTTTATTGTTTATCAGCATTGAATGCAAAGAAATTTCATTTTGCTGAAGGGTATGCTGCCATTCATGTCACGTGAATTCCCGATGTACATCTACAACTTCCTGATCATCTCAAACTGCTTTCCCTTTAAAGGCAGACCATTGGAATTAAAAAAGGCTTCCATCGCAACACATGAGGTTTCGGTATTGATTGCTTTGATTCCGGTATGCCGGTTCAGCCTGACCATTTCGCGCAGTATGGCAGTTCCCAGTCCCTTGCGACGGTGTTCAGGGTGAACAGCCAGCTGGGTAATATCTCCGGAAGCTGGTTCCAAGATTCCATAGGCCACCGGATAATCGTTAACAAACACCCCGATTACCCTGAAATCCTCCGGTTTCCGCTGAATGGATTCAAAACTGTTTTGCCATGAAGGCACAAAGTCCCACATCGGTGAAGGATCGGTCAAATCATCCGGCGTTAAAGACTTAAGTATGTATTCATCCTGTAAGGATTTCTCCTTCAGTTGCAAAGCATCGGTTGCCGCAACAAAATAGTTGAATTCCCGGCTGACTTCAAATCCCATTTTCCGGTAAACCGAGATGGCTGCTTCGTTGTGCTGCAGCACTTCCAGCAGGTATTGCCGGATGCCGGCTGCAGTAAGGTAAGGAATGGAGGCCTCAAATACCTTTGAAGCCATGCCCTTACCCCGGTACTCTTTTAAGGTGCCGGTCCCGGTATCATAGGCAGTGCGCTGCCCGTTGAAAATCCCTGTACCGTTGCAGGTAAAGCTAACCAGCCGTCCATCTTCAAATGCACCAAACGATAAGGCGGCATCAAATCCCCTGCGGCTCAGCATCTTCTGATGTTGCTGCTGATCCAGGGTAATTTCATAGTCGGCAAAGGCTTCCGAAAAGGCAGCAAATAGTGCGTCAGGACTGAGCCCGGCAAGGTTTCTTATTTCCATCATCGGATGAGTTTGAAATTCCGGATTATTGGGAGACAAAACTAACCTGAATGTTAATTCCGGTAAATAAATTCAGGTTGAATTGTTGGTTTAGGATGGTAAAGCAGGTATTTTAAGGGTTGAGCGATTTTTTCTGACAGGATGTACAGAAGGCCGTTATCCGTTGCTCATGTTTCGGCAGGAATGCTCGATCGGAGGTTCCGCAAACTACATAAAATACTGATTGTAAATAAAAAAGGCACCTGCTGAACAAACTGCAGGTACCTTATTCTTCTGGTGTGGGACGTACTGGATTCGAACCAGTGACCTCTCGCGTGTGAGGCGAGCGCTCTGAACCAACTGAGCTAACGTCCCTTCAGCGGCAAAGGTAAACAGAAAAAGCCGGAATACAATGTATAGGATGAAAACATCGGTTATGAGGTAGTACGATTTTCAATTAAAAGATTCATTTTTGCTTCACTGTTGTTTTGCAAAAATTTTCGTTTACCTGACAATAGTATATTGAAGTAAAGAAGGCCAGATCGTTGACTTTCTCTGGAGCGGAAAACCGGAAATTTTGCTCTGCCAATGAGATCACTTTGCTTAGTCCCGAATCCACGACCCTCAACCCAGAGTTCCCACTGCCATTGGCAGGGATACCACCAGATGAGCTATATATAAAAAAAAACGAAGCTACTTTGGCTTCGTTCTTTTGAGCGGAAAACGGGATTCGAACCCGCGACCCTCAGCTTGGGAAGCTGATGCTCTACCGACTGAGCTACTTCCGCGTTATTAAAGAATGTCCCTCAGCCTGGGACCTCGTCACTGGTGACGAGACTACCAACTGAACTACTTCCACATTGATCAGCAAAAATAATAAAAGATCGCGCTGAATCAATCATCCGGATGATTTTTTGTAATTTTTACTACAATGCTTATTAATTGCAGATGAAGGAGTTTTTGATTATTTTTAACGCCATCTATTAAACCATGACTTATGATAAAAAAGCCCCGTTTAAGCTTTTGGCAGATCTGGAACATGAGTTTCGGATTTATGGGAATTCAGTTTGGGTTTGCCCTCCAGAATGGAAATGCTTCCAGAATTCTGTTAACCTTTGGTGCTGACGTTCACCACCTTAGCTGGTTCTGGCTGGTGGCACCCATCACCGGAATGATTATTCAGCCCATCATCGGTTATATGAGCGACCGTACCTGGAACAGATTCGGGCGGAGAAGACCTTATTTCCTGGTCGGGGCATTGCTCACCAGCATTGCGCTGATCCTGATGCCCAACGCGCCGCACCTGGCCACATTTCTGGCGCCTATGTTTATCGGCGGGGGCTTGCTCATGATCATGGATGCATCGATCAACATCTCGATGGAACCCTTCAGGGCCCTGGTGGCTGATAAACTGCCCGAAGAACAGCATACCCTGGGCTTTTCAGTGCAGACCCTGCTTATTGGAATCGGCGCGGTGGTCGGGTCGTGGCTGCCCTATATTCTGGGCAACTGGTTCGGAATTTCAAAGGATGCTGGCTCCGATGGGATTGTGCCCGACAATGTGGTATTCTCCTTCTATTTTGGTGCTGCAGTCCTCATTTTCACCATTCTCTGGACTGTTTTTACCACCTCGGAATACCCTCCCGATCAGCTGGAAGTTGAAGAAGCCGAAACTGAAAAACCAAAGAAGTTCTTCATACCCCCCATCATGCTCAAGCTTCTGCTGGTTCAGTTTTTTTCGTGGTTTGCCCTCTTCTCCATGTGGGTATATACCACTCCTGCAGTAGCCCTCAGGTTCTATGGCACTGCCGATGCCAATTCAGCAGCCTTTCAGGAAGCAGGCAACTGGGTTGGGATCCTTTTCGGGATTTACAACGGGATTTCCGCGGTGATCGCACTCCTGCTACCTGTCGTTGCAAGGAAACTTTCAAAGAAAATCACCCATTCACTGGCCCTGCTGATCGGCGGAATTTCACTGCTTTCCTTCCTTATCTTTAAAGACGACAAAGCACTCATTCTGCCCATGATCGGAATCGGGATTGCCTGGGGAAGTATTCTGGCGATGCCTTATGCCATGCTTGCCAGCTCAATTCCACCCAAGAAAATGGGTATTTACATGGGACTTTTCAATATGTCGATCACCATCCCGCAGATCATCAGCGGCATCTTCAGCGGCCTGATTCTGAAATACTTTTTCGCCGACAATCCCATACTCTGTATCGTTATGGCCGGTGTTTCCATGATCCTGGGCGCCATCAGTGCCCTCTTTATCAAAGAAAAAAGCGCCTGAAGAAGGCAGTTTATCTTAAATCTAAATCAGCATCAACAATTCAGGTATTGAAAACAATCAGACAGAGCGGAATTCTGCTTCACCCCACCTCCCTGCCGGGTGACTACGGCATAGGCAACTTTGGTCCTGAAGCATTCAGGTTTGTTGAATTTCTGGAGGAAGCCGGACAAACCCTCTGGCAGATCCTTCCTTTGGGACCCACAGGCCCCGGGGATTCACCCTACCAGAGCTTTTCGGCCTTCGCACTCAATCCCCTGCTGATTGATCTTCATCATTTTGTCAACAAAGGGCTGATCAGCAGCGCTGAATTGGATGAAACACGGCAACCAAATACCGGTAAAGTTGATTATGCGTTTGTAACCGCCAGCAGGACCATGGTATTCAGAAAAGCATACCAGGCTTTTCTCGATTCGGCTCCGGATCATGATAAGGCTGCATTTGAATCGTTCTGCATACGTCAGCAGCCCTGGCTTGAAGATTATGCGCTTTTCATGGCCATCAAGGATTATTACGATGGCATCGCATGGTATGAATGGCCAATGCCGGTGCGAAAACGCGAAAAGAATGCCCTCCGGAATTTTCGTCGTTTGCTGAAGTGGGAAACCGGTTATCACAGGTTCCTGCAGTTCGTGGTCAATTGCCAGTGGTTTTTTGTCAAATCATACGCCAACAACAAGAACATCAAGATAATAGGCGATATCCCCCTGTACATTTCCTTCGACAGTTCAGATGCATGGGCCAGGCCTGAAATGTTTATGCTTGACTCAAAACTGAAACCAGTGCTGGTTGCCGGTGTACCCCCCGATTTCTTCAGCGAAACTGGTCAGCTTTGGGGAAATCCGGTCTACAACTGGGAATACCACAAAAAAACCAATTTCAGCTGGTGGAAGGAAAGGGTTGAATACAACCTCGAACTTGCCGACATCCTGCGGATCGACCACTTCCGCGGACTGGCAGCTTACTGGGCTGTGAAGTACGGGTCAGAGACTGCCATTGACGGAGAGTGGCTGCCGGCCCCCGGTGATGCCCTCTTCCGGGCGCTGACCATGAAAAAAGAAAGCCTGCCCATCATCGCCGAAGACCTGGGCCTGATCACACCGGATGTCGTTGAACTGCGCGAGAAATACAAGCTTCCGGGGATGAAAATTCTGATGTTCGGGTTCGACAAGGCCGACGAAAATCCATTTCTGCCGCATCTTTATGAGAAAGCCTCGGTAGTCTACACCGGAACCCACGACAATGATACTGTAATGGGATGGTATAGTTCCATTGATACTGAAGACAAAGAGAAATTCCACGCTTATTCGGGCTGCGACAAGGACGATATCCACTGGCAGATGATCCGCATGGCGATGGCTTCAGTGGCTGACATCGCTGTAACACCGCTGCAGGATGTGCTTGGTCTCGGAAACGAAGCGCGGATGAATATCCCGGGAACCGCTCATGGAAACTGGCAATGGCGGTTTAAAGACGGAGACCTCCTTTCGGAATATGCTGATAAGCTAAAGCTGTATTGCAGGCTTTACAACCGTTGAGCCGGGTTTTTGGGCTGAAGTTGGAAGTCAGAGGTCGGAAGTGAATGAAGTAAGAGGTATGAGGTACAAAGGTCCTGCTGAGATTTTGCATTCCAATAACGATATCCGAACACAGACCAAATCTGAATTCCATAAAAAAGTAGCGTCGTGTCTTTGCGCCTGTCCCGCGAATGCGGGGTCTTTGCCTGCCTGACTGCCTGTTCATACGGACAGGCCTGAATGCTCAGGCAGTCAGGCGTGATATGATATCCGAAATTCCTGCCATACTGTCGTCAGGACGAACAGGCGAAATCCAAAAGGGTCGAGGGACGCTGAAAAGGGACGAGGGACGAATCTTCCTATCAGGGTTTTAATCCGAAATCAGCAATCCCTGCCTGACTGTCGTCAGGACAGGCAGGCGAAATCAGCAATCAGCAATCCCTGCCTGGGCACCGGAATTACGCCGGGACTACCTGATACTCCTTGCTGATGAAGATATTGGCTTTGCTTCTCAGTGATTGAACCACCTGATGTTCACGCTCCAGCACCTGCATACGGTATTCATTCTGCGGCTCCTTACCACGAACTACCTGGGCTTTCTTGGTTTCGTGATAGGTAAGTTCAATGAATATGCGAAGATCAATCCCTTCGGTATTGATCGCGTAAAGTCCGTCAACAATAATCATCTCAACTCCTTTAAAATCAGTCGTCAGATGATCAACCTGCTCTGTAACAAGATCAATGCAAGGCATGGTTGAGGTGCGGTCATTCTTAAAATCATCGATGTTGCGGTAGATGGTATCCCAGTCATACTCACCCAATCCGACAGCGGTTTCAATGCCGTGACTCTTCCTCCATTCAGTGCGCTCCAGCGGATGGATGCGGTAATAGTTGTCAATGTGAATGGGTTTGCAAACAATGCCCTCTTTGCGAAGCATTTTCGCCAGCACATGAGACAACTCTGTTTTCCCTGAACCCGATTCACCGGAAACAGCAATCATGAACTTGTTCTTCCTGTTCTCCAGAATGTACGGAAGAATTTCCTTTGCAGCATTTTCATGCTTTTCACCAATCAATAAAACATCACCAAGCATACTATCTGTTTTTAGGTTACACTATAAAAAGATTCAAAAATTCAAAGATTCTGAAGTAAGAAGTAAGAAATAAGAAGTAAGATCAGCATCTCATTCTTCATTCTTCATTCATCATTCGTAATTCGTAATTCGTAATTCGTAATTCGTAATTCTTCATTCGTAATTCTTCATTCGCAATTCGTATTTTAAAAAATTCAAAAATTCAAAAATTCAAAGATTTAAGGATTCCTTTTATAACACTTCCCATCCTTCCATCATCCCATCCTTCCATCCTTCTACCCCCCCATTCACAGAAGGCTAATAATGAAAAATCTCGCTCGCAGTATCAAAATCCAGGTAGAAGTCGGCCAGCGGCTTCAGTGACTGCACGACCTGATGTTCGCGTTCAAGCACCAGCATCCTGAAATCATCGAGTTCCTCCTTGCCCGAGATTTTCTGTTCTTCCATGGTCTCGTGGTAGGTGTTCTCAATAAAAACTTTTAGGTTCGCTCCTTCAATCTTTACCGAATAGAGTCCTTCAACAACCAGCACATCAATACCCTTGAAATTGGTTTGTATGACATCCATTTCACCGGTAAACAAGTCAAAACAGGGATAGGTAGACTTATCACCAAGCCTGAAATCGTTGAGGTTTTTATTGATCATATCCCAGTCATACTCATCGTAGCCAACCGACTCAATCCCATGCTTTTTCCGCCATTCGGTTCTTTCTGCGGGCGGGATCTTGTAGTAGTTGTCCATGTTGAGCAATTTGGTCTTCAGTCCCTGCTTTTTAAGCAGCCGACCGAGCATGTGGGCAACCTCACATTTCCCGGTTTCCACTTCACCCGAAATGGTGATGATGTATTTTCCCTTTCGCTCCTCCAGTACTTTTTCGAGTATGGTCTGCGCCGCATTTTCATGCTTCTTATTGAGTAACAATATGTCGTTCAACATATATAAAGTCTTGTTTTAGTTGATGAAAAGAGAAATTTTTATCTTCAGATCAGCTGAACCTCAGCCAATAGAATACTTCATTCCATTGATTTCCACTTCAGTTTTTCCACTCATTGCATCCAGGGGAGTGAGCAAAACCTCATCGTGTTTAACACTCAGCTGGAAACGATTTCCCCTGAATCCGAACCTGAAAATCAGTTCTTTCCATGCTTTCGGCAACTTCGGATTGATCCGGATTTTGTCGCCCCTCAGGTTCAGACCCGCGTAAGCGTAGAAAGCAATCAGCACGGTACCGGCCATCACACCCATGTGGATGCCCTCGGCAGTTGTTCCGCCCTGAATATCATTGTAATCGCTGCTGAGCGCATCCTGATAAAGCTCCCAGCTAAGCTTGCTGTCACCGATCATGTTGGCCAGCAGTGCATGCACCACCCTGCTGAGGGTTGAACCGTGCGAGGTGCGGGCAAGGTAATAAGCGAGATTCTCCCTCAGATAATCGCTGTTCATTTTGTAACCAAGCTCTTCAAGGATTCCTCGGACTTCAGAATCATCAAGGTTGTAAAAGGTCATCAGGGTATCGGCCTGCTTGGCCACTTTATACTCATCGGCCGATTTGCCTTCCGCCTTCAGAATACGATCAAGACGATAGATATTGCCGTATTTGTTGCGGTAATAATCCCAATCCAGCTCCTTCAGATCGAAATAACCATCGTATTGGGAAATAATCCCTTCGGGTGAAATCACGATGTTCAGCTTTCCGGCTATCTGCTTCCAGCGATTGAGTTCTTCTGCTTTGAGACCAAGTTTTTCCTTTACAACGGAAGCATTTTCTCCGATCATTTCCAGAATATGGAAAGCTTTTTTCAGTGCCCAGGCAACCATGATGTTGGTATAGGCGTTGTCGCGAAGGCCACCCTCTGTTGATCCGTGGTACTGCTCGTGAAACTCATCCGGTCCCATCACTTTTGCAATGCTATAACGTCCGGTTTCCGGATTCAGCTCCGATTTACCAGCCCAGAAACGGCAGATATCGAGGAACATTTCTGCACCATACTTACTGAGAAAATCAACATCTCCGGGGGTATGCACATATTCCCAAACATTGTAGGCGATGGCCAGAGACACATGCCGCTGAAGCGAACTGTAATCGTCGCCCCACTCACCGTTCAGCGGGTTGAGGTGTACCACCTGGGTTTCTTCCCTGCCGTCACTTCCACTCTGCCAGGGGAACATGGCTCCGGTGTATCCGTATTCTTTTGCATACTCGCGGGCTTTTGAAAGACGGTTGTAACGGTACATCAGGGTGGCTTTGGCTGCCTCAGGCAACTGCAGGTTATACAGCGGCAGAATAAACAGCTCATCCCAGAATATATGTCCGCGGTAAGCCTCACCATGCAATCCCCGTGCAGTGAAACTGGCATCGATGCCTGCATTGTGGTGTGAAGCCGAAACCATGAGGTGATACAGGTGAAGCCTGATCAGCTTCTGATCCATGCGGTTGCCCTCAATCTGAACATCTATTTTATCCCAGAGTTCAGCCCAGGCTTTGCTGCTTTCCGAAAGCAGATCATCATACCTTGTATTCACACCGGCAGCTTTCAACGCCATTTCCAGAGGATCGGCAACATCGTCGGGCTTTGATGTATAAATGGATACCATCTTCTCGATCCTGACCGGCTTGCCGGCTTCGGCATCAAAATTGAAATGCAGGTAGGCTTTCGCCGGATCTGTTACAGCCTGAGCATTGATTGCGGTTTCCTGATCACCGATAAAAACCCGGTGGTTGGCCGCTTCGGCAATGCTGATGCCCGATTGGGTGGTTTCAACCATTACCCAGACCATCGAATTGCTGGCACCCTGCTGCCGGTGGCGGAGGTGTTGCTGGTTCAGTTGCTTGTAGCGTTCAACCCCGTCGTTGATGATGTCACCGTTGATTCCGCTTCTGATGGTAATTTTTTCGCTGTAGTTAAGCGGAGTAATCTGGTATTGAAGGGAGGCAATATGCGGATCGTGCATTCCAGCCATCCGTCTCGATTCGATTTCTGTCTCCCGGCCTTCCTTATCCCTTACAATCAGGTAACGGTAGAATTCCCCGTTTCTGAAATTCAGGTGCTTCCTGAAGGCTACAAACGTCGTTGCATTGAAGTCAAACCACTCACCATCACCGATTTTAAAATTTACCGGCAACCAGTTGGGGGCATTCACGAAGTCTTCGTTCTCAACCATGCGGTCACCCACTTTCGAGGCCAGTCTGTTGTACAAACCGGCTATGTAGGTGCCCGGATTGTTCACCGGGTTTGAATCGGTCTCTTCCATGGCTCCGCGGGTACCAAAATAGCCGTTTCCGACAGCCAGCAAGGCTTCGCGGGTGCGCTCCTTTTTCGGCTCATAGGCGTGGTAGGTTACCGACCATTTATCCTCATTGAGTCCGTTACTGAACCATTGGTTGATGCCTTCTATATCGATTTCTTCAAGGTCTTCCACCACAATATCGGCACCATTCAGCAGCAGTTCGTGCGTATTTTCTTCACGGGCGATGCCCAGTACCAGTCCGAAAGCCCCTTTTTGTCCGGCCTGAACGCCGGAGACTGCATCTTCAACGATCACCGTGCGATCGTAGCTGACACCCAGGTTATCCGCTGCTGTGGTAAAAATATCCGGCTCCGGCTTGCCCTTCAGTTTCAATTCAGCCGAAACCACCCCGTCAACCCTGGTTTCAAACAGATGCAGCAGGCCGGCAGCCTCGAGAACCGGAGCACAGTTTTTGCTCGACGATGCAACGCCTACCCTGATGTTGAGGGATTTCAGTTCATGGATCAGTTTTACGGTGCTTTCGTAAACCCCGACACCGTCTCTTCTGAGTATTTCATTGAATGCATAATCCTTGCGGTTGCCCAATCCGCAAACCGTTTCCTGGTCATGCGCATCAGAAGGGTCGCCGAAAGGCAATGAGATGCCCCTTGATTTCAGAAAATCTTCCACACCCTTATACCTTGGCTTGCCATCAACAAAAGGCAAATAGTCATCTTTATGCGTAAACTCTTTAAATTCAACATGATGTCTTCCGGCATAATCCATCAGAAAATCGTCGAACATCTTTTTCCAGGCCGCACTATGGACCAGGGCTGTTTTCGTGATCACTCCATCCAGATCGAAAATGACGGCGTCAAATGCTTGCAAATCCATCCTTATATTCCTTATTTATCTTATTATTATATTAAATTAAAAGCAAGGCATATTCATATCCATCCAGTTTATAACCATGCTCTTCCGCATCCTGCATATTTCCCAGGATCACTTTTTTATATTCAAAGGATTTTTTAAGGAAAATTCTTTCAGGCGACAGGTTTTGTATGACCAGGATTTTCTGCTGGTCCAGGGCCCTGTAATATGCCATGATTTCGGGAGCGGAATCATCGCCGGCTTTGACCGGAACCAGCCATTCCAT
>ERZ1645192.3559-NODE-3559-length-12604-cov-5.168778_pt1 | contig 12604 bp, 9 predicted proteins | sample MGYA00575354_ERZ1645192 | MGnify/ENA primary metagenome ERZ1645192 (study PRJEB40844, sample SAMN11349763) | freshwater sediment metagenome | isolation source: river sediment | host: Sediment | place: India: Faizupur Khadar , New Delhi | collected 2017-02-21 ... | reverse complement strand
AGGTCTTCATGCGTCCGGTCAAAATCGACGACGAGCCGATCCTCAAGGAATTCGTCTATTCGCTGTCCGACCAGAGCCTCTACCGCAGGTTTATTTCAAGCCGCAAGGACATGCCGCACGAAAGATTGCAGAATTTCGTTGTGATCGATTACACGAAAGAAGTTGTTTTGGTGGTCATAAGAGGAGATCGTGAAAATCCCATGATTGTGGGTGTCGGTCAATATGGAATTGATGAAAGCACCCATACGGCGGAGGTGGCTTTTGCCGTTCGGGATGATCAGCAAAATTCAGGAATAGGATTTGAATTATTAAAATATCTTACGTATCTCGCCAAAAGACAGGGATTGCTGGGCTTTACAGCCGATGTCCTTGTCGAAAACAAACCCATGCTTCATGTGTTCGAAAAAGGTGGATTCGACATCAAGAGAAAAATTGACAGCGGTGTTTATGAACTGACACTGAAATTTAAAACATAATTTAAAAAAGGAGTTTAACCATTGATTAATCCCCATGTTTTCCGAGAATATGACGTCAGAGGCGTCGTTGATAAAGATTTGAATGAAGATTTTGTTTTCAACCTCGGCCGTGCCATTGGAACCTATGCCTCTCTGAACAGAGTAAAGAACATGACTATCGGACGTGATTGTCGTTTAAGTTCAGATGGTTATCATAATTATCTCATCAAAGGCCTTAATGCTTCAGGAATCAATACCATTGACATTGGGCTATGCGCCACGCCTATGCTTTATTTCTCCATCCGTCATCTGCGCGTCGGGGGAGGCGTTATGATTACGGGTAGCCACAATCCTCCGGAATTTAACGGATTTAAAATCTGCATCGGTCACAGTACGATCTACGGAGAACAGATTCAGGATCTGAGGAAGATTATGGAAAAAGGCAAATATGCCAAGGGTCCATCCAAAACGCAACAGAAGGATATCGCCACCGACTATGAAAACTATCTTTTTAAGAGAATTAAAATCAAAAAGAAAATCAAAGTCGTGGTCGATGGAGGAAACGGTGTCGGTGGTCATTTTGCCCTTCCCCTTTTAAAGCGTTTCGGATGTGAAATCATCCCCATGAACTGCGAACCGGACGGTCATTTCCCAAATCATTTTCCCGATCCCACTGTGGAAGATAATTTAACCGGATTGATTAAATCCGTCCGCAAAAACAAAGCGGATCTGGGCATAGCGTTCGATGGCGATGCCGACCGGCTCGGCGTCATCAGCGACCGGGGCGAAATATTGTGGGGAGATAAATTATTGCTTCTTTTTGCGCGTCACATTCTGAAGAGAAATCCCCGCTCCACCATTATCGGCGAAGTAAAATGTTCGCAGGTTTTGTATGATGATATTAAGAGACATTCCGGAAACGCCATCATGTGGAAAGCGGGCCACTCTCTCATCAAGGCAAAAATGAAAGAAACAAAAGCCATGCTGGGCGGAGAAATGAGCGGTCACTTCTTTTTTGCCGACCGCTATTTCGGTTATGACGACGCCATTTACGCGGCGCTCAGATTGCTGGAAATTCTTTCCCAGACAGGAAAGAAAATAAGTGACCTTTTCGCGGATGTCCCGAAAACATGCTCAACGCCGGAGATTAGAGTGGATTGTCCCGACAGTAAAAAAGCTGAAATTGTCAAACGCATCAAAAAACATTTTCAGGATACGCCAGGTATCGTGGACATTGATGGAATACGTATTCCTTTTAAGGACGGATGGGCTCTGGTGCGCTCTTCCAATACGCAACCGGTCATTGTGCTGCGTTTTGAAGCAACATCCGAAAGAAAATTACGATTGATTCGTGATGAAGTGGAACCGCTTTTGAAAGTGTGATTGGTGGATAGTAGATGGTGACTAGTTGATGGTTGATGGTACTAGCCACTAGCCACTAGCCACTAGCCACTAGACACTAATCACTAGCTACCAAGTAGCTTTCTCTTAAGCTTTATCTTGACCAATTTCTCGATGTTCTTTTTCTGTTCCATGCCGAACTTACGTTCGATGAGGCTTAGGTATTCTTTTCGGGTGTGATATTTTTTCCAGGCTTCATCTCTGAATCTCAATACGTCAGCGGCGCCCAGGTGGTTGGTCGGTAACGGTAAACATTCATAGGAGAGGAATGAATAGCCCTCGTAGGAATCCGGCAGTCTCCATCCTTTTTTTAATGCCTTAAAATACAACGGAGAACCCGGCAGAGCTATACATGGATAAAAATTGGCAAACGGGGTGTTTAAAGAGCAGGCCAGGTCAAACGTCTGATTCATTGTTTCATAGTTATCGTCCGGCAAACCGAAGATATAATTTGCCGCGATATTCATTCCCGCATTTTCAATATCAGAGGTTATCTTGTGTATATCACGATCAGTGAATTTTCCTTTGGTCATCCCTTGCCTCACAGCATGATTACCCGATTCAAAACCCACAGCCAGCCATTTTATGCCGGCCTGCCTGAATAATTTCAAATATTTTGGTGCAATCGTATCAACACGGGCATAAGACCACATCCTCAAATCGTAGTCTCTTTTGATCAATCCCTTTAATACCGGTTCAAAGTGCTGGTGGTTCAAAAAAAACATTTCGTCCGACAGTCTTATGGTTTGTACTCCCATTGTAGCGAGTTTATCAAATTCCTTTAATATTAAATCCGCGCTCCAGTATCTGATATGAGAAGAATTTGCCGATGTTATTTCATCACGGTTATTCACGCGATTGATGATATTGATCATGCAGAAATCGCATTTAAACGGACAACCCAACGATGTATAAAGAGCGGCAAAAGGCGTGCGTTGATGATGATCGTAATCGGCATGCCAAAAATGCGAACGGTAAAGATCCAACGGTTTTTTATGATAAGGGAGTAAGTCCCAGGCATAGCCCGGTAGATCAACATCCATTTTATTTTCAGGAACAACGTGTTGGGGGGGATTCAGGATAAGATGCCGATCTTTTTTGTAACCGATGCCTTTGATCTTGTCTAAATCATCCTTCACGTCGGATCCGAGCAGATCCCGCAAGGCATAGACGCCTTCATTGAGCAGAACAATATCGATAAACGGATAGGATAAAACTTCCCGGGGCAAGGCGCTGATGTGAGGCCCCACAAAACAGGTCAAATATTCAGGATAGGCGTGTTTGAGTTTTCCGCACAGACGCGTGCCGCCGATCATGCTGGTGGTGCCTGAATTGGGATTTTGACCATACAAAACAAAACAAACGATTCGCGGATTAGCCTCGTGAATTCTGTTGATGGCTTGCGCGTCGGTCAGGCGTTCGGCCTTGCAATCCAGAATGGCAACGCCGTATCCTTGACTGCGGCAGGACTGCGCGAGCAGAAGGCTCCATGTCGGCGTCTCAATGGCGGAATAGGTTTGAGACAGCTCCTGATAGGCCTCGGTTGAAGAATCAGGCTCGACAAAAAGCACATCCAAACGGCGATTCAGAGTTGCGGCCTTCATGAATTTATCCGTTAACCTTCCTATATTCAGTGATCGGCATCGATTGATTTTACTCTAACTTATTTTTATATTTCTTTTACTCTGCGCACCAGCAGGCGACAACAGTTCATAATATTCTGAGGCGAATAAATGGCTAACGGGTCTGTATAGTAAAATCGGAAAAGATCATGAGCGATCTCTTCATCATTTCTTGTATCATGGATGATAAAGTGTCTCACATCATATGCTGCCTGACGGGCTAGACGAAACATTTTTGTAATTTCGACTTTATCTAAAATAAAGCCATTATGGGCAAGGCCCATCATCATGGGATCGAGGTTCTCCAGACGATCAATGGTCTGCATGTAATCGTTAAACCCTGTAAAGAAAGTCGGGAAAAATCCGCGCCCGGGATAATAATTACCCAGGCTATCAGACACCAGAACAGTTTTTAGTAAAGGAATATGCACAAGAATATTTCCGGGAGCATGACCTTTGGCTTCTATAAATTTGATATTTAATTCTCCAAGGTCTATTTCATCTCCATCGTTGACAACGTTGCATCCGGAGAGGGTTGGTGACGTTGTGATGGCTTCTACGCTACCGCAAACCCCTCGGGCTGTCATGGCTTTAATCATGTGACGATCCTCCGCAATCAGAGTGCTTTCGGCTTTCGGATGATCCAGAAAAGCCTCCGCGCCATCACCCGCGATCACCGTCGCATGAGGATAAGAACGTTTGAGATAATCCAGTCCGGTAATATGATCACTATGGGGATGCGTGACGATGACATAATCCGGTTCGACACCCCGTGAAGAAAGTTGTTCCAACACGATGGCCGCTGTTGCTGATATACCCGTCTCCACCAAAGCGCAGGCCTTTTTACCCTTGATGAGATAAATATGAAAATATTCATTGCCTAGAACAAAGAGGTTATGATTGATCTCTAAAGGATACATATTTTAAAGATTAAAATGCGGGTAAGAGTTCCGGTTATGACGATCGTCGTCGAAATTTTTTTCAATCTCCTATTCAGTTTTAAATTAACTCATAAATATTAATGAAAGGTACAAATTTTGACGGTTTAGAAATCATGATGCCATATTTCCCGATTCTGAAAGAACAAGACCAGAATCCTTTCCGGACGCCTGTGACTTCATGCTGATAATTAAAGCCGTTTTTCCAATGTTTTTTCACGACTTTATCCATGTTGAACCTCATCAGGATTAACGGGGTTGGAATGCGGAAATATTCTGTCAAAACCTGCGCCAGTTTTGTATCTTCGTTGATTCTTATTTAATATAAAAAGAATGACAGCATATGTCAATTAAATAGTGGAATCCCCTCCGGCAGGTGCATGGAGATTGCGGGCCGCGGGATTCATTTTCGCTATATGAGAAAGGAAACCATGAGCGTTCTTATGATGTGTTGTATTGGTCGGGGCGGAGTGATTTGAACACTCGACATCCTGGTCCCAAACCAGGCGCGCTACCAGGCTGCGCTACGCCCCGACTATATTCTTTAATCTTGTCCCGAGGGCCTTTGTGAGCATCGCGAAAGCCTGCCCTCGATGGCTTATTTTATTTTTTATTTCCGGCGGCAACTCGGCCGCTGTCTTCCGCAGTTCCGGCACCAGGAAAACCGGATCGTAACCAAATCCGTTATTGCCGCGGCGCTCATCGATGATTACACCTTTCCATCGTGATTCAAAGCAATCATATGTGCCGTCTTTCTTGTATAAGACGAGAGCGCAGCAAAAAGAAGCTGTTCTTTGCTCCTGGGGAATTTTTTCCAGCCTGCTCAGGAGAAGGTTAATATTGTCATCATCCGTTGCGTTTTCTCCTGCGTATCGCGCCGAATATATACCGGGTTCCCCGCCCAAGATATCGACCTGCAATCCTGAATCATCCGCCAAAACCGTTTCTCCGGTAAACCCGGAAATGATTCTTGCTTTTTTTAGAGCATTTTCCTGAAACGTTTTTCCATCTTCTTTGATTTCCGGCGCTCCCGGGTACGCTTTCAACGAAATCAATTCAATAGGCATTCCCTCGAGCATCTCATTAATTTCTCTGACCTTACCCTCATTTCCGGAAGCGAAAACAATCCTCATGCCTTAAGATCGCCTATGATTTCTTTCTGCTTTTGAATAACTTTTTTAATACCGCTTTCCGCCATGTCTGTCATCATCGTCATTTGTTCTCTACTGAAAGGAATTTTCTCCGCGGTCCCCTGGACTTCAATAAAACGTCCGGATCCCGTCATGACAAAATTCATATCCACCTCCGCTCGTGAATCTTCCTCATATTCCAAATCAAGCATAATCTGATCATCAACGATTCCCACACTGACCGCCGACAAGAAATCATGAACAGGCATGGCGTCCAATATTCCTGCTTGCCGCATTTTTCGAAATAAACCCACCAGCGCGATAAATGATCCGGTGACAGATGCCGTTCTGGTTCCTCCATCGGCCTGGATGACATCGCAATCCAGATAAATTGTTTTTTCTCCAAAAGCCTTTAAATCCGTGACTGCCCGTAGAGAACGTCCGATCATTCTTTGAATCTCGTGCGTCCGTCCTCCCAATTTTCCACGTACGGACTCGCGCGCTGTTCTGGTTTGTGTGGACATGGGCAGCATGGAATATTCCGCCGTCAGCCATCCTTTTCCCGTATTTTTCAGAAAAGGCGCCGGTTTATCGTCAATCGATGCGGCGCAGATGATCCTGGTATTTCCAAATTCCACCAGGACAGACCCGGAGGCGTTTTGTAGATAATTATTGGTAATTTTTATGGATCTTAGTTCGTCTAGCTTGCGTCCTGATTTTCTAATCACAAATCACCTGAAAAATGTTTTGATGCTTTTTGCCAGAGACTTCGCAATATCGGCTTGCGTCGTTGCAGAAAGTAATTTCTTTTTATCCTCATCCTGCGTCGCGAAACCCATTTCCACGGATAGCGTGGGGACAAGGATACCATCTGAAACCGGCAGGCCAGCCTTTCGTAATCCCCTGCCCTTTCGCGGGAAAAGACTGTTGAAATTATCCTGAACAATTTTTGCCATTTTTAATGAATCGCTCTGACACTTATTTTGCAGTTTCGCTTTATCATCTTTCAATGGTTTTTTGTCCAGGCTTTTCTCCTCGAGATAGTCCGGATAATACATTTCAAATCCGGCCGCGTTTTTACCGAATCCGCTATTAACGTGAAGACTTAATACAAAATCCGGTTTCATTTTTTCAATGATTGCTCTTCTTTCTTCCATATCCATTCTTTTATCGGAGTCACGGATCAATACGATCTCGATGTTTCTTTCTTGCGCTAACTCCTTTTTCAACGATAAAGCCACCGCCAGCGTAACATCTTTTTCCGCGATATCATCATTCAGCTTCACACCCTGGTCACTTCCTCCATGTGCGGGATCCACAATGAATATGTGCTTCTTCTCGACAGCTTCAATATTAAAAACCCCACCCAGCAGAAATATCAGTACAATAATATTAATAATCAATAAATATTTCTTCGTTTTGAACATCATCCTCTCACCCGTATTCAGTTTGCGCTTGCTTATAGCAGAGTCGCCCGGTTTGTCAACCATCAATTTGCTGATCATTAAAGCTTAGAAATGATGTAACCATTCAATAGATTTGACGAATTTCAACTGTTTGATCGCGGATATGATCTGATTTAATTGCTGCAACGTGCTGATATCGATGACAAAGGTACAGGTGGCAATCAGATTTTCTGTTGCGACCTGCGCGTAGCTGATATTAACATCAAAGGAGGATATGATGGAACTGACTTCTGTAAGAATGCCCTTGATATCATCACATATCACTTTGATATTAACCGGATACGTATGTTCTTCTTTGGAGCTCCATTGAACATGAACGATTCGTTCCGACGCCATTCTTTTGATATAGGGACAGTTGCTGGTGTGAATGATGACACCCCGGCCTTTTGAAATATAACCGGATATCTCATCTCCGGGAATCGGATTACAGCACTTGGCAAAATTCACCATGATGTCATCAGGATCTTCGACACCGATCAGTGAAACGCCCATCGAGGGGGATGCATGTTTTTTCTTTTTAATTTTTTCCTGAACGGGCTCGATCGTTTCAACGTTCTCTTCACTGATGAAATAATTAACAACCCGTTTGGGTGATATTCTTCCCAATCCCACCTGCGCAAGCAAATCATCAAGCTGATTCACGGAGCATCCCGCAAATACATTCTTAATTTCATCTGATTTAACATAATTATTGAACTTTAAATTATGCCTCTTAAATTCTTTTTCCAGGAGTTCACGTCCCAAGGCGATGCTGTTTTTTCTTTCTTCCAGATTAATCCAGTTCCTTATTTTGGAAATGGCCCTGGTGGTCACGACATTTTTCAGCCAGTCCTTGCCGGGATGATGGCCGGCCTGTGTGATGATTTCAACGCGATCTCCGTTTTGCAGTTTATACCTCAGCGGAACAATGCTTCTATTAACTTTGGCGCCAATGCATTGATTGCCGACATCGGTGTGGATACTGTAGGCAAAATCAATGGGGGTTGCCCCCTTGGGAAAGGATTTAACATCGCCATGCGGGGTAAAAACATAAACCTCCTCCGGAAACAGAGCCAGTTTCAAGTCAGACATGAATTCTTTGGGATTCTTGATATCCTGCTGTATTTCCAGCACCTCTCTGAGTTTTCTGATTTGGTCGCCCTCGGTATCCTTGTAGGATTTTCCCTCCTTATATCGCCAGTGAGCGGCAATGCCTTTCTCCGCCCATTCGTGCATATTCTTCGTCCTGATTTGAATTTCCACCCGTTCTCCGTAAGGTCCGATCACCGTCGTATGCAGGGATTGATAATTGTTGGCCTTCGGCATGGCGATATAATCTTTAAACCTTCCGGGCACGGGCTTCCAAAGCGCATGAACCATGCTTAACACTTCATAGCATGTCTTTTCCTGATCCGAGTCCAGGATGATACGGAAGGCGATCAGATCATACACTTCATCGAAATTGATGTGCTGTTCATGCATTTTTTTGTAAATGCTGTAAAGATGTTTCGCTCTCCCTTCCACCTTGCATTGAATGGCATGTTTCTCCAACTCATGAAAAATAATACTCTTCACTTCCTCCGTGTATCGATGACGGGCTTCATTGGATTTGGCTATTTTTGCCGTGAGCTCTGTGTACGCGTCGGGAGCAATGTATTGAAAGGCCAAATCCTCTAATTCCATTCTCATCGAATTGATGCCCAGCCGATTCGCCAGCGGGGCGTAGATATCCATCGTTTTTCTGGCAATATAGGTTCTCTTCTCTTTCGGATGATACTGTAACGTCCTCATATTATGAATTCTGTCAGCCAGTCGAACCAGCAGGATTCGAATATCAGCGGACATTGCCAGAATCATTTTACGAAAATTCTCCGATTGACGTTCCTCCTGAGAACCGAAAGAAATCCGGCTGAGCTTCGTTAAGCCGCTGACGAGAAACGCCACATCCTTCCCGAATTCCTTCTCCAACTGTTCGGCGGTGGTCAACGTGTCTTCGATGGTATCGTGCAGCAATCCGCTGATAATCGTCGCAGCGTCCATTTTCATGTCCGTGAGGATCCCTGACACTTCCATGGGGTGGGTCAGATAGGGTTCACCGGATAACCGGACTTGTCCCTGATGTACCGAGGCCGAGTAAATATAGGCCTTCTCAATCATTTCCAAATCTTCCGGTGGAAGATAACGTTGAGCTTTATCAATGATGTCGCTGATACGTAGCATTGAGCTTCCGGTTTAGAATGATGATCGTTAAAGATTTAATTCGCTTTTAATAATATTTTTGACCTGATTCATTATATCGTCAACGGAACATAAACGGGTTTCACCGGTTTTCCGGATTTTAAGCTCTACGTTGCCATGGACAAGGTTCTTATGCCCCACTGTGATTCTCAGGGGGATACCGATCAAATCCGCGTCCTTGAATTTCACGCCGGCTCTTTCGTCGCGATCATCGAGAATAACGTCAATCCCCTCTGAGAGCATCGTCTGATAAATTGTCTCAGCGGTGTCACGAACATCGGCTTCATTGATATTAATCGGCGTTATCATGACATGATATGGCGCGAGAGGCATGGGCCAAATGATTCCGTTTTCATCGTTATTCTGCTCAATGGCGGCAGCGACGGTCCTCCCTATTCCTATCCCATAGCATCCCATGATCATGATTTTTTCTTCACCATCCTTGTCCAAAAAGACGGCTCTCATGGCTTTGCTGTATTTTGTTCCCAATTTAAAAACGTGACCCACCTCTATCCCTCTGGCGATGCGAATACTTTCTCCGCAACGCGGGCATCTATCCCCGGGATGGATGAAGCGAAAATCCCTGAATGCTTCAACTTTAAAATCTCTGCCGATGTTTACATTTTTTAAATGATAGTTTTCCTTATTGGCCCCGGTGACGAAATTGACCATATCAATCACGGAATAATCTATCAGCACCGGTATCGTGATGTTGACGGGACCTGTAAACCCGCGTGGGGCGCCCGTGACTTTTTTTATGGTTTCATCGGACGCAAGTTCCAGTTCGCTGGCCCCCAAATAATTCTTAACTTTTATTTCATTCACTTCCATGTCCCCGCGGATCAGCACAGCATAGGCTTTTCCGTCGGCTTCATAAATCAACGTCTTGACGATATCCTGCGGACTGACGTTTAAGAACGCGCTGACCTCTTCGATCGTCCGGACATCGGGAGTGTTCACCTCTTCCAACCCGATCCAATCATCTTCAAATATGACTTTTTTCTCCGGGCATTCCACTTCCGCTTTTTCGAGATTGGCCGCATAGGCGCATTTTTCACAGTAAGCAATCGCGTCTTCTCCCGATTCGGCCATGACCATGAATTCATGTGAATATTTTCCGCCAATACTCCCGGAATCAGCTTCCACCGGCCGAAATTTCAAGCCGCAACGACGAAAGATGCTGTTATAGGCGTTAAACATCTTCTCATAGCTCTTCTCGGCGCCTTCCTCGTCAACATCAAAGCTATAAGCATCCTTCATTCCAAATTCGCGACATCGCATCACGCCGAAACGGGGACGCACCTCATCACGAAACTTTGTCTGGATCTGATATAAGTTGCGCGGCAACTGACGATAGGTCTTGATGTCATTGCGCACCAGGGCGGTGATGACTTCTTCATGCGTGGGACCGAGACAGTATTCATGATCATGCCGGTCACGAAACCGCAAGAGTTCCTTCCCGTAATGCACCCAGCGTCCCGATTCCTGCCATAATTCCGCCGGCTGGACCATGGACATGTGCACTTCCTGCGCGCCGGCTTTATTCATTTCATCCCGGATAATCTGCTCAAGCTTACGAATTACCCGGTACCCCAACGGCAGATACGTATATATACCGCTGGTTAATTTTCGAATCATACCCGATCGAATCATCAATTGGTGACTGATAATTTCAGCGTCTGAAGGAACTTCCCTGACTGTCGGTAAAAACATTTCTGAATATCGCATTACACTGCTTTCCTTTCTTCCATCATCATAGTGATCTCTTTGAGCAAGACTCTAAAAAAATCCTTTTCCCTGACTTTCTTATATTTTTTCCCCTTCTTGAAAAGAATGCCCTGCCCTTTGCCTCCGGCCAGGCCGATATCCGCGTCCGCTGCCTCACCCGGCCCGTTTACCACACATCCCATCAGGGCAACCTTGATATATTCCTTTCTGCCGGAAAGAGCTTTTTCAATTTTACGGGTCAGATTCAAAAGATTGATTTCGCAGCGCCCGCACGTGGGACAGGAAATGATCTCGGGTCCGACGTGTCTGATTTTCAACGTTCGTAAAATGCCATACGCAAGGGGAATTTCTGAAACGGGATCGCCCGTGACGGATACTCTTATCGTATCACCAATGCCTTCATACAAAAGCGTTCCCATGCCGACGGCAGATTTGATGGCGGCATTAACGAGAGAGCCCGCTTCCGTCACACCCAAATGCAACGGATAATCCGTCTGCGCAGAAATGGCGCGATACGCCTCAATCATGGTTGGAACGTCCGATGATTTCAGAGACAGCTTGATGAAATCGACGTCATGATCTTCAAAATACTTAATATTCTGTAAAGCACTTTCCACCAGGGCACGCGCTGTCGCTCCTCCATATTGCGTCAGTAAATCCTTCTGTAACGAACCGGCGTTGACGCCAATGCGAATGACCGTCTTGTTCTTTCTGGCCGACCTGATAATGTCTCCCAGTTTATCCCTGGCAATGTTCCCGGGATTAATTCTGAGACCGTCAACCCCCTGTTTGATGGCTTCCAGAGCCAAGCGATGGTCAAAATGAATGTCGGCGATTAATGGCAATGATATTTTCTTTTTGATGGACGCCAGGGTCTTGGCCGCCTCTTGATTCAGTACCGCAACGCGGACTATCTCGCATCCGGCTTTTTCCAGCGCTTTAATCTGGGCAATCGTCGCCTTCGCATCGCGTGTGTCCGTGTTGGTCATGGACTGGACGACAACAGGAGCATTCCCGCCGATGAGGATGCCGCCCAGATTAATTTGTCTTGTTTTTCTTCGTTTGATTATGGATAAATTTTCCACGGAAGCCGACTTTTTAAAAGAGAATACGTGATACCTGCTCCATGCCGCTTCATCAAAATCTTATTTACCCTGCCAACAATGCAGGCATAATTGTTCAGCCGGAAGACCGATCGCGGCGATCATATCTTCAATAGCTAAATACCTTAGTGATGTCACGTTTAAATCATGACGTATCCATTCAATCATTTGTGCGTATTTCTCCGAATTCGTATTCAGGTATTCTTCCGGATTCTCTATATCCTTTCCCTCTAGTTCCCGAATTGCCTTACGACCGGCCAGTTCACTCGTTGTCCTCGTGGAAGACGCATAAATACAGGGGAACATCAACGGCGGGCAGGCTGGACGTACGTGGATTTCTTTCGCCCCGTTGTTCCACAATTTTTTAATGGTTAAATTTTTCAGTTGCGTACCCCGTACAATGGAATCGTCAATAACTACAAGATTATCCGTATTTTCTCTGACTGTTCCATAGGTGATGTCATAAACATGGCCTACCAGGTCGTCGCGTTGGGCATCCTGGGTAATAAAAGTACGGAGTTTGATGTCTTTCAGGGCTACTTTT
>ERZ1645192.3558-NODE-3558-length-12607-cov-9.620300_pt1 | contig 12607 bp, 11 predicted proteins | sample MGYA00575354_ERZ1645192 | MGnify/ENA primary metagenome ERZ1645192 (study PRJEB40844, sample SAMN11349763) | freshwater sediment metagenome | isolation source: river sediment | host: Sediment | place: India: Faizupur Khadar , New Delhi | collected 2017-02-21 ... | reverse complement strand
TTCAGGTGGCGCAGGATGCCTTCCCAGATGATGAACAGGCCCTTGCCGCCCGAATCCACCACGCCGGCCTGTTTCAGAATGGGGAGCAGGTCTGGTGTGCGTTTTACTGAAGCATCCGCTTCCTGGACGATGGTCTCGATGACTGCCATTACATCTGGATCTTCCGCCAGCTTTTGCTCCGCGGCGACCGCGATATCCTTGGTGACCGTCAGGATTGTACCCTCTACCGGGCGGACAACGCCTTTATAGGCGGTGGTACGCGCTTCCGCTAATGCCCGCACTAGTAACGCGGCATCCATGAAGTCCTGATTATCCAGCCCGCGGGCAAAACCGCGCCAGATTTGTGACAGGATGACGCCGGAATTTCCGCGGGCGCCCATCAACGCGCCCTGCGCGATCGCATGCGCCATCTTCCCCACGTTCGACTCGCCGGACTTGCTGACTTCGTTATAAGCTGCTTGCATGGTCAGAAGCATGTTGGTGCCAGTATCGCCATCCGGGACCGGGAAGACATTCAGTGAATTGACCAGTTGCTGATTGGTGCGCAGCCAGGTCAGGCCGGCTTCAATCATCTCCTTCAAGCCCTGGCCGTCGATTCGATTGCTGGTCGCCAAAATCCGTCCGTCACCAGTGGGGAAATTAATTTCGCTATTCATAAGTCTCCTACTCGCCAATTAATCCGGGTTGCTGATGCGCAATCCCCGAATATGCACATCAACACTCTTGACTGGCAACCCGACAGTCTTTTCCACCATATAGCGGACATTATCGGCAACGCTGGATGCTACAGATTTAATCCGGGTCCCGTATTCTACGATGATGTAAAGATCGATTTCGATGCTCTTGCCATCGAATTCAACATCCACGCCCAGGGATGGGTCTTTTACCAACACGCGCACCAACCCTTCGGCAAGGTCTTTTGGCGCCAGGCCGACCACGCCGTAGGATTCAAGCGCAGAATGCGAGGCAATCGTCGCAATTGCTTTATGTGAGATAAAGATATTCCCCATGGTATTCATTGAATCATCAATCATATTCGCTGCCCTCTATTTTAACCGTCAATCTTGAAAAACGATGCGAATTGTGGTAAAATCTTCGCTTGCCGTCAGGCGAAGGCTTCGCCTTGACAGCCTCAAGCAACCAAGGATTTGAAAGGATCTTCGACAATGGCAAAATGTGAACGGTGTGGAAAGACGACGCAATTCGGGCATAACCGCAGCTTTTCTTTGCGGGCGACCCGTCGAACTTTTCAGCCCAACCTCCAGAAGGTATCCATCCTGGAAAATGGCCGTAAGGTTCAAAAAGTGTTGTGCGCGAAGTGCATCCGAACGATTGTGAAGACTGCATAAATTTACCAGAATTTTCCCTAAGAATCACGGCAAACGCCGTGGTTTTTATTTAACCAATCGAAACTTTCAAGGCGCGCACCGCGGCTGTGATGCCGTCGTCATGGTTGAAGATCGCGTTGCCGGCGACAAATACACGCGCGCCGGCGGAATAAGTGAGCGGAAGGGTGCGGGGTGTGATGCCGCCGTCCACCTGGATCCATGGGGATGCCTGGCTTTTTTGGCTCATCCGCTGGATCTCGCTAATTTTTCCGAGCGTATCAGGCAGGAAAGCCTGCCCCCCATAGCCGGGATTTACCGTCATCACCAGGACCAGATCAACCATCCCAATGACTTCCTGCAAAGTGCATGCCGGCGTGCCCGGGTTGAGGACGATTCCGGGCAGGCAATTGAGGCTGCGAATCTTTTGCAGCGTGCGGTGGATGTTGGGGTTGCCTTCAATATGCACGCTGATTCGATTGGCGCCGGCTGCCGCGAAGGCATCCAGGAAGTCGTCAGGATTGTCGATCATCAAATGCACGTCTAACGGCAGGGTGGTGATCGCGCGGCAGGTTTCGACGATCATGGGCCCCATGCTGATATTGGGAACGAAATGCCCATCCATCACATCCACATGGATCCAATCCACGCCGGCTTGCTCAGCCTGGCGCAGGTCGGCCTCAAGGTGGGCAAAATTGGCCGATAAAATGGAAGCGGAAATCAAGGGGGTTGGCATGGCTAACGCACCGGAGGATTCAGCGAGAAGTAAACGTACAGCCAGAATGGGATCAGACCTCCGACGGCTGCAAGGGCCAGCATGCCCAGCCCGATGGAGCCCCAGTCAATTTCCGGGCTGGATTCCTGGCTGACGGTTGCGGAAAGTTCAGGCGGGAGGGTAGACCCTAACGGGTCACTGCCGGTAGAGGCCGCGGGAATTGAATTTGGCAGTGGGGTTGAATTGCCGGTTACAAAACCGTTGGCCGATTGGCTGAAGGTGAGCAGCACCCGGCCCAATTGATCCGCCGTCCGGTAGCGAGATGAGGGTTCTTTGGAGAGCACCTTCATCAGGATCTGGTTTAACTGCAGCGGGATCTCCGGGTTCAGCAAGCGCGGCTCGACCGGAGTACTTTCGCGGTGCAGGCGGGCAAGTTCAACCGGATCGGTGGCGGAAAATGGAAGCTGACCGGTGAGCATCTCGTAAAGGATGATGCCCAGTGAATAGACATCGGATGCCGGAGAAGGCGCCTGACCGGCGGCCTGTTCGGGCGAGAAGTATAAGGGCGAGCCCCATACGACATCATGCTGCTCGTCGGGCGCAATGGAGGACAATGCGCGCGCGATGCCGAAGTCGGTCACTTTTAGCCGTTGGTCAGGCGTGACCAGCAGGTTGTGCGGCTTGACGTCGCAGTGCACCAGTCCGGCGCGATGCGCATAGCCAATTCCGGCGCATGCCTGGACAATCAACGCGATGGCTTCATCCACGTCCATGCGGCCGCGTTCTTTCAGAATGCTCTTCAGGTCTGTGCCGGGAACAAATTCCATGACGATGTACAATCGGCTGGCATCCAGACCAAAGTCATGGACGGTGACGATGTTTGGATGGGAGAGGTTGGCGGCAGCTTTGGCTTCCTGCCGGAAGCGTTCCCGAAAAGCTTCACTTTGCGAATAATCCTGCCGCAGCACTTTGATCGCTACCGGGCGTTCGAGCCGCAAGTCATAGGCGCGATAAACCACAGCCATGCCCCCGGTTCCCAAGGTTTCCAGGAGTTGATAGCGATTGCCGAGGACAGGCGCAGATGAAGTCGGGGTACCCATAGATTGGATTTGTTCGATTATAACACACCGCGGCCGAGAGTTCGGCTGCGCTCCGCGTAGATTACCCGAGGATGTATAAATCGGATATAATTAGTCAACCTATGCGAAGAAAGCGGAATGATCCATGAAATCGATACTTGCCCATCTACGTCAAAACCCATTGTCATTTCTCATTGTTGCACTTCCGCTTGCAATTCTGGCCGAATTGCTGCAATGGGGGCCTTTGTGGATTTTCTTGTTTTCTGCGGTTGGATTGATCCCCATGGCCGGTTACATTGGCAAAGCAACGGAGGCGATGGCTTTTTATACCGGCCCGCGCATCGGTGGGTTGTTAAATGCCACGCTTGGAAACGCCGCTGAATTGATTATCACGCTGGTCGCCATCAATGCCGGCTTGTTGGACCTGGTCAAAGCCTCGATTACCGGTTCGATTATCGGCAACCTTTTATTGGTCATGGGGCTGTCGATGGTTGTAGGTGGAATCAAGAATGGCATGCAATCTTTCGACCGCCGGCATGCATCAAATAATGCCATTTTGCTCATCCTGGCTATCCTGGCACTCGTCATTCCATCGTTCTTCAGTGGATCCATCGGCGATGAGCACAGTATTGGCGTGGAGGCATTAAGCCTGGGCGTGGCGGTGGTAATGATGGTGCTGTATATTCTGGGGATCATTTATTCACTAAAAGCTCCCCGCAGTCCGATTACGCATGAATCGACCGTGGAACCGCATCATAAACCCTCTATGACAGTGGCTCAATCGACTGCGCTGCTGGCCGCGGCGACCATTGGTGTGGTGGTGCTCAGCGAGTTGCTGGTGGGTGAAATTGAACACGTTACCGAGAATCTGGGCTTGTCTGAATTCTTCCTGGGCATTATATTGGTTCCAATCATTGGCAATGTCGCCGAGCACCTGGTTGCAGTCCAGGTTGCCATCCGCAACAAAATGGAATTGAGCGTCGAGATTGCCGTTTCATCCAGCCTGCAAATTGCCCTCTTCGTTGCTCCTCTGCTCGTGTTCCTGAGCCTGGCTATGGGGAACCCTTTAACCTTAATTTTCAATCCATTCGAGTTGATCGCGCTTGGGGCCGGCGTGATCATCAGCGCATTTGTCTCGTTGGATGGTGAGTCTAACTGGTTGGAAGGTGCAGCGCTTCTGGCAATTTACCTGATGCTGGGACTGTCGTTCTTCCTGCTTCCGTTCTAATGATCAGACGCAATTTCTCTCCGCTTGTATTGGCTGTTTCCATTGGATTGGCAATTGCGCTGCTGGGCGCGATTTTTGCCATCATTTGGAGCTCGCTACCGCAGGGCGAAACGCAACTGATGCCCACTCCGATACTGACGGTGATTCCCGCACCCACCGCAACGCTTACCCCCAGCGTATCTCCCATTTCTCTCACGCCCTCGGCAACCTCAACCCTGATGGTAGGCGGCACGGGCAATGAAATACAGGTGGGCGTGTACGTTCAAATAACCGGCACCGGAGGCGACGGCTTACGTTTACGGGCAGGCCCGGGTACGGAGAACGAGCCGATCTTTCTCGGCCGGGAAGCCGAGGTGTTTCTTGTCAAAGACGGCCCCAAGGAAGGCTCCGGGTACACCTGGTTTTTCCTGGAGGCCCCCTATGACACCACACGCAGCGGTTGGGCTGTGGCGAATTATTTGCAGGTCATTGCAAGCAATGAACCCTGACGTTATCACAGAGGACTTATGGTTGCACCCATCTTTCCAAAATCGATCACTGCGGATAAAAATGCGCGCGTGCTGACTGTGATCTGGAACGACGAACACAACAGCCAGTATCCTTTCGGGTTGCTGCGGGCAGCCTGCCCCTGCGCGGAATGCCGCGGCGGACACGAGAATATGCGCTCTGAGCCCGATCCGGATGTCTTTTCTGTGCGGATGGCTGAATCTCCCGCTACGAAAATCCGAAATGTCGAAGCGGTGGGCTCTTATGCGCTCACAATTGAGTGGGAAGATGGCCACCATTTTGGCATTTACAACTGGCGATATCTGAGATTGTTATGCCCGTGCCCAATTTGCCGGGAAAAATAGAAAAAAAAGGAGCGGGACAATTCACCCGCTCCTTTTTAAGACGATATTTTATAGATCGAAGTACATTTCAATTTCGTACGGATGCGGCCGGGTGCGGATCTGGTAATCCTCGTTGGTTTTTGCCTTGATCCAATCGAACACCAATTCCTTGGTGAAGACGTTACCTTCCAGCAAGAATTGATAGTCGGCTGCCAGGGCCTTCAGAGCTTCTTCGAGCGATGTCGGCAGGCTCTTGATGGTGGCGCGTTTCTCCGGCGGCCAGGAGAAAATGTTGTCATCGATCGGGCCAAAGCCCTCGCGGGTCGGATCGATTTTTCGGCGGATGCCGTCGAGCCCTGCCATCAGCATGGCAGCCGTCGCCAGGTACGGATTGCAGGTGGCATCCGGCGGGCGGAATTCAAAGCGCACCTCGCCAGGATCGGTGGCGTATTTGGGAATGCGGATGGCGGCGCTGCGGTTGCCCAGTGAGAAAAAGGCATTGACGGGTGCTTCAAAACCCGGAACCAATCGCCGGTAGGAATTGGTGCTGGGATTGGTGAAAGCAAGAACGGCAGGGGCGTGCATCAAAAGCCCGCCAATGTAATTCAGCGCGGTTTCGCTGAGCAACATGGAATTATCGGGGTCATAGAATAAATTCTTGCCATTCCCAAACAATTGCTGGTGAAAGTGCATGCCATTGCCGGCCTCACCGTACAATGGTTTGGGCAGGAATGTGACCGTTTGACCCGCCTCGTGCGCGACCATCTTGGTGACATACTTGATCATCATGGCAGCGTCGCACGCCGGCAGCAATTTCATCATTGGGGTTTCAATTTCACATTGCCCGGGACCGCCGACCTCATGGTGGTGGTATTTCACCGGGATGCCCAATTCTTCCAGCGTGACTGACATTTTGGAGCGGATGTTGTAAAGCTGATCTTTCGGCGGGATGGCATGGTAACCGCCATGGATTGGGATGAAGTGACCATGCCCTCCCTGGGCATTATGCCAGTTCGCTTCGACAGAATCCACCGAATAACTGGCCACGTTGATCCCATTTTCAAATGAAACATCGTTGAAAATATAAAATTCAAATTCCGGACCCCAGCGGCTTTCATCCGCGATCCCGCTGGTTACCAGGAACGCTTCAGCCCGACGGTTAATCTCGCGCGGGTCGCTTGGAAAAAGCTGCTTCGAATCGGCTTCGATAGTGTTGCAGAAAAAACTTAGCGTTGGCACTTCACAAAAGGGATCCATGGAACCCGTGGATAAATCCGGGATGAGCGCCATATCTCCCGATTTGACGCTTTTTAAGCCCACGCTGGACCCGTCGAAGCCAACCCCCGCTTTCATCAAGGCAGGTTTGAATTCTTGCGCGGAAATCGTCACGTGATGCCAACGGCCCCACAAGTCGCTGAATTTCAAGTCGACCATGCGGATTCCATTGGCCGAAACAAATGCAGAGGCTTCGGCGAAATCTTTGAACATACATTCTCCTCGAATTGTGATTCCTCCCAGTGTGGGAGTTGTTTACCGGCCTACTTTTTGGTTTTCTTGCCCAGCGCCCAGAGTCCGGCACCAATCAGGGCGGCAGCACCGGTAAGCGCTGCACCAGCCTGAATAACCGTCCTGGGTTCCATGCCTGGCATGACCACTTTGCCATCCCCGTAGGATTCAAACAAGCGTCCCCAGGGCGTTTGAAGGGCTTCTTGAACGCGCTTGCGCCCAACAAAAGGATACCAGTAAACATTATGATAAAAATTGCTGGCGAAATAGCTCCAGGGAACGATTGGGCTCTGAAGCAGGGGTTTCTCCAGCGGTTTTAACGGACCGTGGTAGATTAATTTCTGTCCGCGTGAGGCAAAGGTATCTTCCTGCAAGAAATGCCAGGGGCGTTCCTGGTTGATGTCGTAGCCGACGATTTCTATTTCGCGTGGGTCTCCGACGCCCAGGCCCATTTCATGCGCGATGCGAATGAAGGGGATGGAGAGCGGATCAAAGCCCTGTAGCTTGGCGGATATGGCATCGATCGCTACCTGGTCGGCAGATGCCAGCAAAATATTCTTTTCGTGCCAGCGCATGGCACGCGGCCCAGGGCCGTCGCCCGCAAAGGTGCCGTCCATCAGTGCGAAAATGCCGGGGTGAATTTCCTGCTGAATGGTCAGTAAATCCACCAGGGTTTCATGGATTACAGAATGTGTCCAATGGCGGTTGCGGTGCAGCAGGCCGCCGAAAGCATTCTTCATCGCGCCGGTGATGGTGGTGAACACATGGGTCTTCACGGTCGGCAGGTGGACGATGTTCTTGCCTACCAGGACCTTGGGGATGAACACGCCTTCCGGGAAAACCTTATCCAGCACCAGGAATGGGCGGCTTTTTGGCTCGTAGCGCACCCATTCGAATTGTTGCTCATAAAGATATTCGCATGGAACGCTATATTGATCGGTGACAAAACGGTGCTTGTTGTTAATTTCACCGATACGCGTATCTACAACCACCGTATCATTGTGAATGCCAACCAGATCGTTATACCCGGCTTTGCGCAATGTGTTGATGGCGCCCTCTAGTTGCCAGGGGGTACTCGAGCAGGCGGGATACCACGTCTGCCAGGAGATATTGATTTTCAAGCCGGTTGTAACGTCTTTGGGCAAGGCCTGTTCGAAGCCGCCAAGTTTCATTACATTTTCGATGTCATCCAGGACGGTTGTCGGGGTTGTCTTGACTACGGCAACTTTCCCTTTTCCCGGAAAATTTGTCATTGGATTTCTCCTTGTGTAAGTGAAGAAGCATCAATCGGAAGATCGATACACAAACCACGGAAATGCTGAGGTCGAAGACGAACTTATTGTTCGATGGATTTGCATTGATCCAGCCTTTTGGCTCTTGCCTCAATTAAGGTCACAGTTTAACAACTTCCTCTGATCACTATTTTACTTTACCCTAAAATTGGCGTCCAGTAACCAGCTCATTGATCTGACCTATCATCCGGGTTTTATGCTTATCAAATACGTATATTCGGTTGCGCATCCCTGGTTGTGTGCGTATAATTTAAGGATATAAATAGAGGTGATATGCTCCGGATTGTGAGCCTGGGGCGATTGGGGGAAAAATATTAACTTGATTATGGAGGCCAATCTGGAAAATCAAAATGCGACCCAGGGCTTGAATTCCGAGCTGGAGCCTGTTCGTCAACTTCCACAGGGATTTACCCTGGTAAACCGGTACCTCATTCAGGAAGTGATCGGAATTGGTGGTATGGGATCTGTTTACCGCGCAAGGGATTTGCATTTCCCAAACGTGGTGAAACTGGTTGCCGTGAAAGAGATGATTAATTCAGCTCCCGATCCGGCTGTCCGCCAGACCATCACCCAAAATTTTGAACGTGAGGCCAATATCCTGGTCACGCTCAATCATGCTTCGATCCCAAAAATCTTTGATTACTTTACTTTTAACGATCGTTCCTACCTGGTTGAGGAATTTGTTCACGGCAAGGACCTGGAACAAACATTAAATGAATCGGAGGGATTCCTGACCGAAGATCAGGTGATCCTCTGGGCAATTGAATTATGCGATGTTTTACAATATTTGCACACGCACCGTCCAGAACCGATTATTTTCCGAGACATGAAGCCTTCGAATGTCATGGTAAATCAACAGGGCCATGTTGTTTTGGTGGATTTTGGGATTGCTAAAATATTCAAAACTGGCCAAAAAGGTACCATGATTGGAACCGAGGGGTATTCGCCACCCGAGCAATACCGAGGTGAAGCAACGCCGATGGCGGATATTTATGCCCTGGGCGCGACCTTGCACCACCTGATCACGCGAAAAGATCCGCGCCTGGAACCGCCATTTTCATTTGGCGAGCGTTCCATCCGTCAAATTAATCCATCCGTCTCCGCTGAGTTCGATGCAATTGTGCAGACAGCGTTGAAATACTCGCCGCAGGAACGCTTTCCAACTGCGCTTGCCATGAAGGAAGCGCTGCTTTCGACCGCCAAAAAAACTGGCGCGCTCGCCCGCATGCACTATCGACCCAATGAATCCACTGAAAAGAGCATAAAACCTTTGTGGGTATTTGAATGTGAAGATGAAATTCGCAGTTCGCCGTTATATGAGAATGGCTCCATATACATCGGCTCTTATGATAATAATCTTTACAGTATCAATGCGGCCACGGGTGAGTTTCAATGGAAATTCGCCACCGAAGGTGGAATCGTCAGTATGCCGGTTTATCATGATGGCGCTGTCTATATTGGCTCAGAAGATAATCATGTCTATGCAATTTCCAGCCGCACCGGAAAAATGGTTTGGAATTATGCGACCGAGGGGCCGATCCGGTCATCGCCAAAAATTGCTGAGGGACATCTATTTATTGGATCGGATGACGGTTATATTTACGCCATCAATCTTCTTGCGCAGCGCAGAACCTGGCGCTTTGACGCGGGTGGCCCCGTCCGGTCGACGCCATTTATCACACAGGATTATCTCTACGTTGGTAGCGAAATCGGCGAATTATTATGTTTAGATTTCCGCGGCCAATCCAAGTGGCGGTTCAAGGCCAAGCGTGCGATCACATCTTCGCCTTTGGTGGCGCAGGGAATGGTCTTTGTGGGGGCGTTGGATTCTACATTTTACGCGATCGATGCCCGGTCGGGGTGGGCATTGTGGCGTTACCGTATGGGTAAAGGCACGGTATCATCACCCTGTCGGCTGGATAATTATGTGTATATCGGCTCCGCGGATGGATGTATTTACTGCATCGATGCCGGAACTTCGAAAGAAATTTGGAATTATAAAACGGCCCACCAGGTGAGCGGATCTCCGGTTGCATACAAGGGTCATTTGTATTGCGGCAGCGCCGACGGTAATTTATATTGCCTGGATGCGAAATCAGGCCATCTTAAATGGAAATTTTCGACCGGCGGCCCCATCACCGGGACTCCCATCGTGTATAATGACGTTTTATACATTGGTTCTTCCGACCGCATGGTTTACGCATTATTGACTTAATTTTTCCCTGTGCCTTTTTGAGGAGGCCATTGTGTTGGACTTTTTAAAGCGATTTTTTGGTCAAAAAAGCGTTCCAGAACCAGACAATATAAAGACAGCTCCATTAACTGAAGACCTGGGCATGGATGTAGCCAAAAAACCGGTGGTTATCCGGCCGGCCCAATTAGCTGTTGGGTGCGCTCAATCGATCGGCAGGCAACGCGATCATAATGAAGATACCATTTTTTCATTGAGCTCAATTCTGGCGGACGGAGCTACAGATCTCCCCCTCGGCATTTTCGTGGTCGCGGATGGGATGGGAGGACACCAACATGGCGAATTGGCCAGCGGGGCTGCAGCGCGCGCATTCGCCGATTACATCATCCGCCGGATTATCACACCCTTTATAACCGGCGATACCGGCGGTCAGACCGAAAGCCTGTTGGAAGTCATGGAAAACGGTGTAAAGGAAGCGCAGGCTGCGGTAGTGCGCAAAGCGCCCGGCGGCGGCACCACGCTTACTGCGGCTCTTGTTTTGGGCGAGCAAGTTACCATGGCGCACATCGGCGACAGCCGCGCGTATTTTATTTATCCTGACGGGCGCATCCAACCGGTAACCCAGGACCATTCGCTGGTACGGCGGCTGGTTGAGTTGGGTCAAATCACGGATGACGAAGCCAAGGTACACCCGAACCGTAACGTGCTGTACCGAGCTCTGGGGCAATCCGAGCCCTTCAAGCCGGACATCCACACGCACCCGTTACCCCAACCTGGTTATATGCTCCTGTGCAGCGATGGGTTGTGGGGCGTTGTGCCTGATCTTGAGATTTTCCGAATCGTCCAAAATGCTAAAAGCCTGCCCCTGGCTTGCCACGAGCTGGTAGAAGCTGCGAATGCCGCCGGAGGGCCGGACAATATCAGCGTCATTTTGGTTGGCTATTTGTAAGCGGAATTATGGCAGGAGATTTCTATAATTTTCTAGGGTTGCCATTCGATGCCAGCGCGGATGAAATCCGGCAGGCGTATTTTGATGCTGCCAGACGTTTACATCCCGATGCGAATCCACAGCAGGAAGCCCGGGAAGAGTTTTTAAGAATTCAACAGGCTTACGAAACCCTGTCCAGCCCGGAAAAACGCAAGATATATGATCGTTCTATCCCGGAAAGTGCTAAGGTCCCGCTTACCGCGGCCATGAGCATCCGGGTCAGCCGTTCTGTGATTCCCTTGATGCAGGAGCCTCAACTTCTTTACACCTTGATCGATATCAATTGCACCGGCGAGATGGATCCCTCCAGGATGCCGCCCTCCGCGATTTGCCTGGTCATCGATCGTTCGACTTCAATGAGGGGTGAGCGGCTGGAAATGGTCAAGGCAAATGTTGCCCAGTTGATCAAGACACTAAAGCCAAACGATTTGATCTCGGTTGTTGTTTTCAGTGATCGCGCTGACGTGATGGTACCGCCGACGCTGGTCAGAGATCTGGACAAAATTCACGCGATAATTAATAGCCTGGATACAGGCGGCGCCACAGAAATGTACCAGGGGCTGGAAGTTGGCGTATCCCTATTGTTACGCAGCCCCGAAAATTCTCTGGTTCGCCAACTTATTCTGATGACAGATGGCCACACTTACGGTGATGAAGAGGATTGTTTCCGGTTGGCGAAGACTGCCGCTGAGGCGAATATTTCGATGGCTGCCTTTGGTTTTGGATCTGAATGGAACGATGGATTCCTGGATCAATTGGTCAGCATTAGCGGCGGATCGACCGTTTTTGTGACCTCTTCCAAAGATCTTCAAAACTTCTTGAGCCAGCGACTGCAAGCGATTGGCGTTGTTTATGCGAGCGCCGTCAATCTTGCGATTGCGATCAATCCTGCGTTGGAAATTCGGTATGCATTCCGGTTGCGGCCGGATTTAAGCCCGATTCCGGTCGAGTCGCCCATTCCATTGGGAAGCCTTCAATACGGCAAGGGTATCAGCGTTTTACTCGAAATCTATGTCAAATCGATCCCCGTCAACACGCGTGAATTGCAGTTGGTAACAGGTCGGGTCAACTTTAAACTGCCCTCACAAACGATCTCCCACGGAAGGTTAACTTTCAATATTTGCCGGCCGGTTGCGCCTGAAGTAGAAAGGGAAATCCCGCCCGCTGCTATTGTTGAAGCGCTCTCAAAATTGACGCTCTACCGGCTGCAAGAACGTGCACGGGTTGAAGTCGAGAACGGTGAAATTGCAAACGCCACCAAGCATCTCCATCACCTCGCTACGCATTTGCTTGCGCGGGGTGACCGCGAGTTAGCCCATACGGTGCTTGTTGAGGCAGAGCATATTCAACAAAGCCGGCGATTTAGCAAGGATGGCGATAAAAGGATAAAGTATGGTACGAAAGCTCTGCTTCTTCTTCCTGGTCCTGGAGTAGAATAAGTTATGATCATTTG
>ERZ1645192.3557-NODE-3557-length-12608-cov-5.844260_pt1 | contig 12608 bp, 12 predicted proteins | sample MGYA00575354_ERZ1645192 | MGnify/ENA primary metagenome ERZ1645192 (study PRJEB40844, sample SAMN11349763) | freshwater sediment metagenome | isolation source: river sediment | host: Sediment | place: India: Faizupur Khadar , New Delhi | collected 2017-02-21 ... | reverse complement strand
CACCGATACGTACCAGTAAATCGGAAGATCGTAATGTTTCGTTGACGCGATCAACAAACATTCTTAAGACAGCGTCACCAATTTGATGGCCATAATTATCATTGATGGTTTTGAAGTTATCAATATCTAACATCACAAGATAACTCTTAATTTTGTTGCGACTACAAAGAATTAAACGATCGGTCAATAACGTATTAATCACAGTGCGATTATAGGAATTAGTTAAGGTGTCACGCTTAATTTTACTCGCAAGAATTTCTGCCTCTTGTTCTTTTAAATCAAGGTTTTTTTCAATTTGACATTTATCAATAAACACACCCAATTGTTTCAAATAAATATTTAAATAAGTCGTATTGATAAATTTATTTTCTTCTTCGAAGATTAATGTAAAATTACCAAGAATTTTTTGATCTTTTCGAATTTCTGCTAGCACAACTTTCCCAATTTTAAACATCGATTGAATTTGGTTAATGAGTACTTTGGGGATAGCATTACCTACTAAATGACTTAATTCATCTAATTCAACGATATTTGTCGAGTGGACCAAACTATCATAATTTGGGTTATGATGCCATCTTTTGCCGACTAATTTCAGATTAAGCATTTTTAAGATTTTTTCTAATTTATCCGGTAAACCCAAAACCGCTTTTGTCACAAAGCAGTCTTTTTCGTCATAAAGGTTAAATACCGCATAGTCAGCACCCGAAAACTCAAGCCCCATCTTCGTTAAAAGTTGATAGTCAACCTTCTTCCCGACATGCTCAAGAAAGTAAGTTGTGATGTTTTCCATCTTATGTTCATTGGAAGTTCGTTTAAAAATGGTGACAAAATGTTTGGACCCAATTGGATAAGCCTCGATATAATAATGGCTCATAAATTCTTTCGAATATTCATTCATACTTTTTTCATTTTTTTGAGTAAATAATTGTTCGTAGATTCCAACCCATCGTGCGGCTTCGATTTTATCACTGGCGACATCCTGTAAGAATCGTTTCCCAAGGATATTTTCGCGGTTCAATCCCGTCGATGCTTCAAACGCCGGATTGACATCGACAAACCTATAATCAATCATTTTTCCTTTATCGTCAAAAAGAGCCTCGTGATAAGCGAAAGCCATTGAACTTTTAAATAATGCATCTTTATAAATGTCATTTACATTCATATGTATTAAACCTATGGGTATTTTACCACTATTTCGAAAATGAATAAACCCCCTTTGACGCTTTTTAGGTAACGAATGGTATTTATTATACCATTTGAAAATATGGTTCCATTTGTCCTATTTCATGCATAATATAATTATGTAGTAATCCTGTCATAAAAACTAAGGGGACCTTTATGAAATATTTTGCTGGAAATTATGACGAGTTCATTAACGACACTCCGCACTTATTTATCTACGAAAGTCATCGCATTCTAATCGCTAAAAAAGCCGACAAAATCTATGCCATTTCTGACAAATGTCCTCATCTAGGAACGTCCTTGTGCAAAGGAGCCATCCATGACGGGGTCGTAACCTGTAAATCGCATGGTACTAAGATTAATATTGAAAATGGTCAGGTGCTTGAAAATGCGCATATTGGCTTTTTAAAATTTCCGACAAAGGATGCAAAAACCTATCCAATTCTAATCGAAAACAATCAAGTGTTTGTTGTAATCGATTAACTAGAATCATCGAAAATAAAAAAAACATCCTTTTAGGATGATTTTTTATTGTTGGTGACCCGTACGGGATTCGAACCCATGAGTGCATGCGTGAAAGGCATGTGAGTTAAGCCACTTCTCCAACGGGCCATATGGCGCCTAGTGTAGGACTCGAACCTACAACCGTTCGGTTAACAGCCGAATGCTCTACCATTGAGCTAACTAGGCAATTCAGCGATTAGGCAAAAATAAAGATAACATATTATGTTTGACTAATCAAGACTAAAAACTACTTTTTCGCAACTTTTTCTTGGATGTTTTTAACGACTTCACCGACGGTTTCAAAACCTAACATTTCATCGTTAGTAAACTCGATATTAAAGGTTGTTTCAAGCTCCATCATGATTTCAACTAAATCAAGACTATCAAGCCCTTGTTCTCTTAGTTTTACACTTGAATCGACCTTTTCGATCTTTAATGATTTTTTCAAGATTTCTTCAACTTTTGCCACGACTGTATCCATAATGAAAACCTCTTTTCCTTTGGTATTATAACAATAATATAGGGCTTTGACAAAAGAAAAGTAAAAAGGGACCTTTTGGTCCCTAAAAGTTTCTTTTTTAACTTTTAATTAGAAGAAGATTTTAATCGCGCTTGTCACTTGTTCCATTGTCATGCCAAATGCATCATTAGCCAAAAGTGATAAATCTTGGATCACCTGGTTGAAGATGCCTGAGAACGCACCAACCAAAAGCCCAAACACGAGTAAGACTAAGAGTAGACTTAGTACTTGTCCCTTTAATTCGCCCATAATTCTCCTTTCTAGTAGTAACCGATGATGTAACTACGTTTTGTTACGACCTTGAAATTGTCTTTACTTATAAATAGTGGCGTATAGGTCTTCATCATCACAAAATTTTGTGTTTGTCCGACTTGGGGGCTTTGACAGCCATTCACACACTCAATGAGGTAGCCTTCGTTTTCAACTTCTACGATCATGGCCTCTGTCAAGCCTAAATGACTCGCACGAATCATGATCGTGGTCGCATACACTTCGAGTTCACTTGAAATACTTTGAATCAACACGAGGTCAAAGCCAAATAGAATCGTGGGGATAAAGAAAATAATGCTAAAAACATGACCCAATAAATTAGACATAGATCATGGTCCCTAATAGTCCGATTACACCCGCCATGATTAAAATGACAAGTATGCCTGAACCTAACATTGGCATTTGATTAATGTTTTCATAATGTTGCTTGAGATGGTGATAATTAAGAGCGGTATTTGTTTCATAAATACGGTCAAAGAGATGATTGAATTCGAAGAGTAAACTGCTCTCACCCCCATTAATCATCAACTGGTAGATATTCACCATAATATGTTTGACTAAGGGATCGTTAAATCGTGAGGAAAAATGAATGAAGGGTGTAACATTTTGCTGAATCTTAATTTCATTAATCAAGTGGAATAGTTCCTGGCCAATGTCACCTTGGCTTTGGGTCGCCGTCATTTCTAAAGACTTATAAACATTCGTTCCACTACTCAAGTTATTGCGAAAGTAACTAAAGGACTCAACAAAGTCATTAATCGATAAATGCTTCATTTTCTTTCGTCGTCTGATTTTCTTCTCCATATAAATTTGACTCGTCACATATTTATGCATATAGACACTTGCAAGAATGAGAAGAATAAACATTTCCAGTCCATAAGTGAAAATGGGATTCATCAGTAATTGAAGATAAATGTCAGACACCGCAAATTTAAGCATCAGGATAATGAGAAAAACAAAAAACCATCCAGTCAGTAATTCAATAAATGTTTGATTCGTTAATTGACGGTATTTCATCATGAGCGTTCGCTCCTCGGCGACTTCTTTTAATAGAAAAGAGCTCATGAGTAGTATATCGCCACCGATTTCGCTATATGTCCGAATATTCTTGATGAACGATTGGTAGATGTTCGCTTTAAAAATAGAGGCGAGATACTCGATCTTTTCCAGTGGATCCACTTCAGAAAAAGTACGCAATTCGTTTTTTATTCTTTCGTCGCTTACTTCGAGTGTGTTATCAAATGCAGCTAACAGCGTTTTATGAACACTTAGACTAGCGATAAATTGATCAATAAAGGTCAACATCATTAACTTCGTGTTCTCTATTGCTTTTGCCTTTAAGCTTCTTTGAATGTAAAAAAAAGCAAAGAAACTAAAAACAAATAGATTTAATAGCATCAAGCCTTGGTCGTCAAATGTCACGTAACTTATACTAAGTCCGAGCAGAAGGATGGTTAAAAATTGAATGACGGGCTCTAGAGACAGTTTATGTGTTTTCTTGTTCATTACTATATAAATAGGTGGGATTATCGTATCCGTTAACAAAACTGACTATTTTTGTAATTTTTCTAACGATTGCATTATTTTTCACAGTTTTATCCATTTGAATCACATACGGAAAAGCCTTCACCAAATCATGAATGGTGATGCCACTTTGATAATTGCCCATCGCTAACATTCGCTGGTAGATCGTTGTCACGCCTTCGCTATGCATTGTAAAGAAACTAGCGTGCCCACTTAGTGAGGCATTATAGATGTCAATGATTTCTTTTCCTCGTGCCTCAGCGATCACTAAGTAATCGGGATTAAATCTAAGCGAAGTCTTAATTAACGAAGCAAGAGAACTTTGAATTAACCGATCATCATAACGCCACATTGTAATATCTAAATGTGGATAGAGGGATTGGGTAATCGCTAGTTCGATTCCCTGATCGATGATGATAATGCGAGCATTCGTCTGCAGTCTGCCTATAATGTATTTCTGTACTTCTGTCTTCCCCACTCCGGTTAACCCCGAAAGAATAATGGATTTCTTTGTTACTAGAAGGGTATCAATAATCCGTTTTATCTCTTCATCAATCATACCAGTACGCACAATCAATTCTTTATCTTGATTAGCCACCCGGATGGCAAACGACACTACGCCTTGTTCGCGCTCGCGAGTAATTAAAGGATGAACGGCGCTAAAGCGGTAACAGGAAAAAACAACGTCCAAAATTGGATTTTGGTACGTGAAAAGTTGATTGGTAAGGTTAGCAATCTGTCTGACCAGATTAAGCGCTTCTTGGGCGTTAAAATCACCATATTTAATGCGTCCATTATGTGATGATAAATAATAAAGTTGGCCACCATTATAGGTAATATCTGTGACGGTACGATCTTCAAGCAAAGGTCCAACCGGACTACTAAGCAAAAGTTTGGTTAAGTCATCCATTGTTGGGGATGAGTGATACAATCACACTTTCCTTATATTCATACGTTAATAATAATATTGCTTGAATCGTCACAATTACTTGATTGGCGCTATCATCACTAACTTCTATGTTTAAGTCTAAATCGAAAAACTTCTTGGTTAATGTGTAGTCTATTAGCGGATTGATGTTTGTCAGGAAATAATGGTCAATGGTGTTATTAGTTTCTTGATAAATAAAACGCGGTGTCATACTCGTCTCTTCGATTGTGATTGTTTCACTAAATGTAGACTTAGTTAAACCAAGAGTAATAGCACGGAGATGATTAAGGCGAAATGAGAAAGAAAAAACGCTAATGGATGTGACTAAAATTAATCCAGAAAACACCATTAATTTCATGAGGTTATTTCCACTCCAAATCAATCGTATATGTACCATTTGAACCAATAAACTCCCGTTCAAAGTCAAGTGAAAAAGTATATTCAATATCAATCAAAAGTGATGAAAAATCGTAGACACAAAGTTGATAGCTACCGGTGCTAAGTTCTTCGACTTTGTTCTTAGGAAAATAGAGGTGATTCGTTAAACGAAAACCATTATCTTTAATCAAGGAAACAATGTGGGTATCATTATCAACATAAAGGGGCTTTAGGGGTGCAAAGGAAAGGACGCCAGAACGATAATAAAGTTGTAAATTTAGATACGGATTCCCGTCGATATTGAGCGGTAATCGAGGGAAAAGATGTCGTTTATCAACGAACACTATATAGGCATAAGAATAGTTGAACTGATACTCATCAAAAAAGGTCGTTGAGAGCGCATTGAAACGGAAAAATAAATCATCAGCAAACTGTAATCGACTTAAAAAGGGCGTGGGTGAAAATATAAAGTGGGTCTGGGTGATGACGTTATTGACATACTCTACACCAACATACTGATCTAAGATTAAACTTGACGTCGGAAATTTAACGACGTTTCGATAATTAGCGCCTAGGGCAAAATCGATGGTTTCTGATGTATTACTATAACTATAGGTTAGGCGGAAATGATTAAGTCCAATTGTCGCCGTATAAGGTGGAATCGTCACCACTAACTTGCCATCCCTTCCTTCTTTAACCGATAAAGTTGTCGAGACCATTTCTTTACGATCAAACGTTTTGTTACTCAACCACACCTTTGCACTCATCATAACCTCAAAGCGAGCCATCACAAAGAAGTGAAAGGTTAACGTATTACTTTGGTTAATGATGAGAGGTGTAAAAACGAAATCACGAACGTTAATATCATCCAGTCCAATCGAATAATGAGTAAATCCTAGACTTAAGGGAACGATTAGTAATAACATCCAGAATTTCTGATATTTCATATATCTATAGATAGGAAAGTAAAACAGAATATTTGTCCTTTTTTATAGTGAAAGAAGTGAGCATCTAAGATATAATACAATCTAGAGAAAAAAATATGATTATTCTTGTTGGTGCAAGTGCAAGCGGAAAAACAGAAGTCGCCAAGATGCTTGGTAAACTTTTTCAAATGCGCAAAGTCATTACCCACACCACAAGACCGATGCGTGAAAATGAAAAAGACGGCGTTGATTATTACTTTGTGACAAAAGAAGAATTTGTTAGTTTGAAAAAAATGAACTTCTTTGTTGAAACAACCGATTATAATGGTAATTTTTATGGGACAAGCCATAAAGAACTAGAAGATAATAAAGTCTTAATTGTTGACCCGAATGGGTTAAAGAGCTTTGTAAAATTAAAAGATCCACGTATTGTCTCCTTCTTCATGAATGCAACGAAGGAAACGCGACGGGTACGGATGATTAAGCGTGGTGACTCCATTGAAGATGCGATTAAACGAATTGCCACCGATGACACAAAATTTAATGAGCAAACCATGCACAAATGTGATTACATCATCGATAGCGAAAAACAATCGATTAAAAAAGTCGCGCTTGAAGTCTACGAGAAATACGCAGAACGCCTGAGCTTAATGTAAAAACTAGCAATCTGACTTGCTAGTTTTTTTATTCTTCTTCTATTTTTTTAACTTCCACTTTTTCAACGGTGAATTCGTCGACTTCGGTAATAAGAATTTGATAATTTTGATAATTGAACTGATCACCTACGACCGCAAAGCGATCGAGTTTATCTAAACACCAACCACCGACCGTATCATAGTCCGTTTCTTCGTCCTCATCCACTTCTAATAGGTTAAAAAAGTCTTCAAGATTGAAACCACCATCAATAATATAGTGACCTTCACTTAGCTCGATAAATGGTTCTTTCACCTCATCCGTTTCATCCCAAATTTCACCAATGATTTCTTCGATGATATCTTCCATGGTGATGATCCCTTCGGTGCCGCCATATTCATCGATAACAATCGCGATGTGATTCTTTGTTTCTTTAAATTCTTTTAATAAGGTGGAAATTTGTTTGGTGTGATGGACAAATAAGGCGGGTTGAATCAGTTCCTTTACTTTAATTTTTTTCTTGCTAAGAATCAGTTTTAAAAGTAATTTAGTTGGGAGAATTCCAATAATATTGTCAATTGTATCTTCATAGACCGGAACACGCGAATACTTAAAGATATCGCTATCTTTCATTAATTCCTCAATGTCATCGTCAATATCATACGCAAAGACATCGACACGCGGCGTCATAATTTCATAGGCTTCTGTTTCCGTAAACTCAATAGCCGATTTAAGGAGTTCACTCGTCTTTTCATCAATGACGCCACTTTCTTCAATCTCATTGACCATTTCGGTTAATTCATCATCACTATAGCTTTGACGACCTTCGATAATCGCTTTCTTGGGCCGTGAAAAGAGGCCAAAGAATTTCATCATCAACTTTAGAAAATGATCAACGATATAGTTTATTGGTAAGAATAAGTATTTAAAAAACAACATTGGATAAATAAAGAGGTAACTTAAACGGTAATTAAACTTCAGACAAATGGTCTTGGGAATGATTTCACAAAAGACAAGGACAAACACGAAAATGACCGATACGCTGAGGCTCGTCACTTGAGCATCACTCCAGCCACTTCCCTTGGCAATATCGAGGGCTAATAACGTCCCTAAAGCGGTGATCGCTGGATTTGTTAAGGCATTACCAAGTAATAAGGTCGACAGGGTATTATTAAAGTTTGTCGCCATTTTGTAGACGTGCTTACTCATGGGTTTTCCTTCTTTAATATCTTTTTCAAGGCGGAGTTTATTGACCGTGACATAGACGTTTTCAACTCCACTAAAAAAGAAAGAAAGCATGATCAAAATGATTAAGATAACAATGATTATCGGTCGGTTCATCTTATTGATCCGCCTTCTTTAATCGACTGAGTGGTTCAGCAATTTGGCCGACTAACTCTTCCAGCACATCTTCCATCGTCACCATCCCGATTAACACATTCTTTTCATCACGCACAAAGGCAATATGGGTATTATTTTTTCTAAACCCGTCGATGATTTCACCGAGATTGGAGCGAGGCGTGACGAAATAGGGTTTATTTAAAATACGCTTAATCGATAGTTTTTGGTTTTTGACATAGGCTTTAATATATTCTCTAACCACAATGACACCGACAATATTATCAATCGTGTCCTTATAAACTGGAATACGTGAATATTTGGATTTAAGTAAAAAGTCATTGAGTGATTTCGTGGTTAGTTTATCTAAATCTAAGGCCACAATATTATGCCGGGGTGTTAAAACATCGCGAACAATTGTATCGCTAAATTCAAGAGAGGAAAGAATGATTTCACTGGCGTCTGTGTCGAGATCACCTTTTTCTTCAATTGATTCAATCACGTTCGAGAAGTCTTCTTCTGTAATTTGCGTATCCTCTTTAAACTTGAAAATCTTTTTCAAAAGAAGGTTTAATCCATAGAAAATGACGGTAAATGGATAGAGCAAAACAATTAGAACACTAGCAAAATAACTATTAATCATCGCAATTCGTTCAGGAATTGCATGCGCAATCGTTTTGGGAATCGAATCACAAAGGATAAAAATGACAGCCGCGACCACTAAAGTTGACACAAGTGAACCCATGTCGGATGAGTTCAACAAATCAACAAAAAATAAGGTCGCTAATGTAGACATCAGGGTTTGTAAAAGAGCGTTTAAAACTAAAATAGTGACAATGGTATTGTCAAGATTCTTTGTGACCCAGAGTGCTAGTTTTGCACTCCGATTATTATTTTCTGCTTTGACTTTAAGTCGAATGCGATCGGCGGTCGTAAATGCCGTTTCACTCGAGCCAAAAAAGGCACCAAGTAATATTAAGATAATAATTAAGATGATACGCGATATAGGCTCGTCAGGCATAGATGCCAACCACACTCCCTTTTTGTCTGTATGACTTGATAATGATAACAATATTCATCTCATTTGTAAATAGATAAGTATCGGACACAAAAAAAGGCCCACAATAAGTGAGCCTCATAGAATCGTATATTTTAACTTATTCTTTTCGTTCAAACCCATTGGCGAACATGACGTCATCGACGAGTTCTTTCGCCCGTTTAAGTGATAAATCACTCTTGAGATACATGAAGGTTGGCACTTCTTCGTACATCTTAATGCCTTTAGCATCTTTTAATGGGTAGGTCGTATTGGCGTAACTTAGGAGGTCAAGTTTATAGTAAACTTTGAAACCAGAATTGCCAGAATTTGTAATCTTAAAGTACATCACGCGTTTCGCTCTAAATGAATCACCTGAACTCGAAATCCGCGATTTAACGCCATAACTTAAGATGTAATCTTTTAGTTCATGGTACTTATCGAGCACGTCTTTTTCAAAATATTGAATTCGTTCTTCAAAGGTTAGACGTTCAAATTCATCACCTTCTTCTTCAGGTGTGGCTAGTGCAACCGGCTCAACTTTTTTAACTTCTGCTGGCTTAACTTCCGCTGGTTTTGGTTCAATTTTTTCGACTTTTTCAACCTTGGTCGCTTCTACTTTTTGTTCGACCATCGGTTCAACTTTTGGTTCGACTTTGACTTCTTCATCCGCTTTTTCTTTAACAATCACTTGCTTTTCGATGATGACAGGTTGTTGTTTAGCTAATTCTTCAGCGACAATTTCTCTAACTTTAGCTTCGTCAAAGGGTGCCACCACTTCTTTTGGTGTGACGTCTTCAACTTCTTCTTTTGTCTTGCTTAAGCGTGCAAGGGCAAATACCATAAGGTGATAACCATAGGCCATAATGAACAAGGCGGAGATAAACATATAAAGGACTGGTAGACGGGTCGCTTGTGCACTATATAAAGTTTGAAGTTCTGTGCGATAACCAATCACAATTAAGGTTAATAGCGTTGAAAAAAGAAAGATACCTGGTTGGAGGTAATCAAAAAGTGTTCCTTTTGCTTTCACCAATTTGATGGCCCAAACAACAATGATTGCAATCGTAAGTAGTAATAGAATGACAACCACTAAGTAAGCGACATCAACGGTTGGCGAAAATAGATAGCTAGCAGATTTCGCTAAGCCTTGACCGATGACCGAGAAGAATAGGCCTTCTCCGGCCAAAATGTGAGCAAGGATAAAGAATAAAACGACGAACATGGCGAATATCGATGTTAAAACCGATGTAATCTTTTTAGTATTCATACTAATCTCCCTTCATATATTTTATTATAGGCACCCGAACAAATAAAATCTATAAAATAAGTGCTTTTTGCAGTATTTTTAACAAAGTTGCACTGCGCTAACAAAAAAAGGAATATCACTATTCCTATCTTTTGCTTTTATTGGTAGTCCGTATGGGGCTCGAACCCATGAATGTATCCTTGAGAGGGATATGAGTTAACCACTTCTCCAACGGACCAACTAACTATATTAAATCGCTATTTAACGACTTTTTCAATAACAAAATCGATCCGTTTGTTAACTTCTTCTTTACCCATGATTTCAATCACGTCATGGAGATTTGGACTCTTCTTTGAGCCAGTCAAAGTGATGCGAAGAATTTCTGCTACATCCGCGACAGTCCCAACAAATAGATCCGGGTTTTGCTTAATTTCTTTCTTTGAAGTGGCAAATCGATTTTTGATTGCAATGGCTTTGATGCTATCAAACCATTCTTCATTTGTCGTGTGATAAGCCATTAGACTTTTAAGGTCACGTAAGACATCGGTAATAACTTGCGGAGCTAAAGTTTCATTAAAGGCATCATGAGTTTTCGTGTTAAAAATAGCGAGATATTCTTGTTCAAAGAAAAAGGCAATTGAAGGCCATACTTGCCCTAGGTACATATAGTCCTTACGTGGATTTTCTTTTTCGCGTTCAATGTTCATAATCGCAACAAACTTTGCAAAATCAGCGTTGATTTCTTTTAATTTGCTATCATTTTCTTTTGATTTGGCTAGAAATTCAACCGTTCGCTTTGCGATTGCATCCGCGCTAAGGGTTGCATAGAATTCACGGGCAAAGAAATTGACTTTTTCAAGATCAAATAGGGCACCATCTAATGACATTTTGCTAAAACTAAAATCAAAGGCATCAAGGGGGCTTGTTTTATTTAAGACCCACCACTCTTCGAAGTTTGAATTCGCGATACTAAGTAAATAGGTTAATAAGGCTTCCGGTGGATAACCTAAATCAAGAAAGTAACTAACGGCAGCTTCAGGATCTTTCCGTTTGCTGAGTTTACGTTTATTCCCATTTTCTAACTTATTAATCACAGGTAAATGAGCATACTTAGGTGCTTGCCAATTGAGGGCTTTAAACATTTGGACGTGAAGCGGAAGACTACTAATCCATTCTTCACCACGACTAACCGTCGTCGTCCGCATAAAGTGGTCATCAACAATATGGGCAAAGTGATAGGTGGGTAGTCCATCGCTTTTTAATATAACAATGTGTTGGTCATTTTCACTTAATTCGAGTTCACCTCTCACTAAGTCGTTCACCTTAATCATATGATTATGATTACCAGGGCTTCTAAAGCGCATGACATAGGGTTCGCCCTTCATCACCTTTTCAATCATTTGATCAACGCTTAGATGACTACAGGTCGCGTAATGACCATAATATCCCGTTAATTCTTTATTTGCTTCCTGAAGAGCACGCATTTCTCCGAGCTTTTCATTACTACAAAAACAAGGGTACGCTAGATTATCCTTAATCATTTGTTTAATCACGGCTTTATAAATATCAGCCCGATTACTTTGGGCATAGGGTCCATAGGCACCCAATTCGTGGTCGCCTAAATAGCCTTCATTTGGCACAACCCCAAAAGCCGCTAATTGTTCCAATAATTCGCGACCCGTTCCACTAATTTCTCGTTTTTGATCAGTATCTTCAAGACGGACAAAAAATACGCCACCAGTTTGGCGCGCCACCTTTTGCCCTAAGAAGGCCGTAAAAAGCGACCCAGTATGGAGGAAGCCTGTGGGTGAAGGAGCAAAGCGTAAAACCTCAGCACCCTCTTTTAATTGACGATGGGGAAACCGTGCTTCAAGTTCATCAATAGATGTGTTAATTTCGGGATAAATAATGTTGGCTAATTTCTCTAAACTCATAATCATACCTCGCATAATAATATATCATAAATTTCCCTCATTTTTGAAAATCTTCAAGAAAAAATATTGCATTATTTTATAAGTTTTGTTATAGTTATTTTTGCTAATGCAGGTGTAGTTCAATGGTAGAACACTACCTTGCCAAGGTAGATACGCGGGTTCGATTCCCGTCACCTGCTCCATTTG
>ERZ1645192.3555-NODE-3555-length-12610-cov-9.691916_pt1 | contig 12610 bp, 10 predicted proteins | sample MGYA00575354_ERZ1645192 | MGnify/ENA primary metagenome ERZ1645192 (study PRJEB40844, sample SAMN11349763) | freshwater sediment metagenome | isolation source: river sediment | host: Sediment | place: India: Faizupur Khadar , New Delhi | collected 2017-02-21 ... | reverse complement strand
GGCGCGAACAATTACGCGATCAAGCCCTTCGAGCCGGCGGCGATGGTGAAGAAGGCCGTTCCGCCTCTCAAGAAGGCGGCACCGCCCAAGAACAGTCAGCCGGCGAAACCGGCGGCGACCGCGAAAAAGGCCGCTCCGGTTGGCAAGAAGACGGCGCCGTCCAAGAAGGGCCAGCCGGCGAAACCGGCGGCGATCGGGAAGAAGGTCGCCCCGGCCGCCCAGAAAGCGGCGCCGCCCAAGAAGAGCCCGCCGGTAAAACCGGCGGCAGCCGCCAAGACCCCGCCACCCCGGCCGGATCCGTCGCCGAAAACGGCGGGGACCATGAAGCCGGTCGCGGCCACAGCCGGCAAGCCGAAAAAACTCAAGAAGAGCCAGTCTATGGAACAATTGGAAAAACCGAAGAAAACCCCCGCAGTCAAGGCCCCCAAACCGCCCCGGCTCACCGATGCCGAGAAGAAGAGCCAAGCCATCATGACGGAGTGGCGAAACGCCACCGCCGAAGTCGCCGAAGACGATTACAAGCCGTACATCATCAACGGCGTCTTCAACGAGGACGACCTGATCAGCCACCCCGTGTTCGGCAAGGGGAAAGTGGTCCAGATCACCGGCATCGGCAAGATGGAAGTGCTGTTTGCCGACGGCGTCCGCCGGTTGATCTTCAACCGTCGAACCTGATCCAGTGGTACAACCGGCCGGCGTCATCCCCCTGCCGGCGGTATGAGAAGAACAATGCGCCCCAGCAGCAGGTGCACAGGACGGCGGTGTCCGTGTGTTGGGGCGGCACGCCGGCTTGCCGGAGGGCCGCCGCCACACAGGCGCGCAGGTTCAGGTGCGCCCGGTCGTTCACCCGCCGGATGACCGAGCCGGTGAACTGCGCGGCGAACCGGTCGGCCAGGTCGTCCCCCACGGCGTAGCAGCACGCCTGGATGCCCGGTCCGATGGCCGCGCGGATGTCCGCCGGGTCACACCCCCAGTCGCCGACCATCCGCCGCACGACCGCTCCGCAGATATCGGCGGCGGTTCCCCGCCAGCCGGAATGGATCGCCGCCGTCACCCGGCGGACGGGATCGACCAGGAGCACCGGCAGGCAGTCGGCGGTCTGGACGACCAGGGTGAGCCCGGCGGCGTCGGTGACGAGGGCGTCGCCCGCCGGGAGCGCGTCGTCGCGGAGCGGCGTCCCGCGCTCGTCCAGCACCGTCCCCGCCGCCGGCCGCGACACCCGGACCACCCGGGCGGAGTGAACCTGCTGCAGGGCCGCCCAATCGGCGCCCGCCGCCGCCCAGCCCGCCACGCCGCCCCGCCGAGTGCCGAAGCCGTGCCGCACAGGCAGATCCCGAAAGAGTGTTGCTTTCAAAAAGAGGCTGCTGTTAGTATAGTCGAAGTAATATGGCATTGTTCGTGGTGATTGACCCAGTGGACCTTGATGTCACATGAGTCATTATAGCCGCCAGCCTGCTTCCGCCTCAACAGGGACGGCGGCGCGCCGGTTCGCCGCGCGGCGATGAGTCCCGGCGCCAACACTCGCCAAGGAGTTCCGCATGTCCATCGAAGATCAGTTGCGGGTCAGTCCCGACGCCCTCCGTTTCCGGTTCAACGGCCACCAGTTCCCGTGGAACTCCACCCAGGAACAGCCCCCCTGCACCACCATCATCGGCCAGGAACGGGCGCTCCGGGCCATCCGGCTGGGCCTGGAGATGAAGAGCATCGGCTACAACGTGTTTGTCACCGGCCTGTCGGGCACCGGCAAGATGACCACCATCCAGTCGCTGCTGGCCGAGATCGACCGCTCCGGCCGGATCCCGGACGACCTGTGCTACGTCCACAACTTCCGCCACCCCGATTCTCCGCGCTGCCTCCACCTGCCGGCCGGCCACGGCAAGCTGCTGGAGAAGGAGATGAGCCGGCTGGTGGAGTATTGCCTCGAGCACGTGCCGGAGATCCTCGAGAGCGACCAGTTCAAGAAGGAGCTGGACGGGCTGATGGAGCGCGCCCACGCCCGCGAGAAAGAGCTGATCCGCGGCTTCGAGAAAAAGGTGAACGAGCGCAGCTTCGCGCTGGTCCAGGTCCAGTACGGCACCATCCAGCGCCCCGAGCTGATGCCGGTCATCGACGACAAGCCCGTGGCCATGGCCCAGCTGGAGCAGCAGGCCGACCAGGAGGAATACCCCCCCGCCGAATTTGAGCGGATCAAGGCCGTGCACAAGGAGCTGGCCCAGGAGATGGGCGAACTGAGCAAGCAGCTCAAGGCGCTGCAGAAGGAAATCATCGAGACCCAGAGCAGCCTGGTCCGCGGCACGGTTCAGCCGTTCGTCGACGAGATCATCGGCGAGATCCGCACCCGCTTCCCCTGGGACGAGGTGAAGGAATTCCTGGCCGATGTGCAGGCCGACATCCTCGACCGGATCGAGATCTTCAAGGAGAAGCAGGAGGACAAGTCGAACATCCTGAGCTTCCTCTCCGCGCCGAAGGAATCCGGCAACCCGTACCTGCCGTACATGATCAACGTGATCATCGACAACTCCGACCTCACCGGCGCCCCCATCATCATCGAGACCGTGCCCAGCTACCGCAACATCTTCGGCACCATCGAGAAGAGCGTCGAGCGCTCCGGCGCCATCCGGACGGATTTCATGCAGATCCGGGCCGGCTCCCTCCTGCGGGCCAACGGCGGCTATCTCGTGCTCAACGCGCGCGACGCCCTGATGGAGCCCGAGGTGTACAAGAACATGAAGCGGGCCCTCAAGTACAACAAGGTGTCCATCCAGAGCTTCGATCCGTACCCGCTCCTCGCGTCCTTCTACCTCACGCCCGAGCCCATCGACATCGACGTCAAGATCGTCATGATCGGGGACCGCGAGCTCTACCACATGCTGTACCAGCTGGACGAGGACTTCCGGAAAATTTTCAAAATCCTGGCGGATTTCGACTCGGTGATGACCAACACCACCGCCAACATCAACTGTTTCATTTCGCTGATGAGCAAGATCATCGACGAAGAGGACCTGCTCCACTTCGACCGCGAGGGCATCCTGGCCGTCCTGGAGCAGGCGGTCCGCATGGCCGGCCGCCGCACCAAGCTGACCACCCGTTTTTCCGACGTGGCCGACCTCATGCGCGAGGCCAGCCACTGGGCCGGCCGGGACCATCAGCCGCAGGTCAGCCGGAAGCACGTGGAGAAGGCCTTCCAGGAGCGCATCTTCCGCAGCAATCTCCCCGAGGAGAAGCTGCAGGAGCTGATCGAGGACGGGATCATCCTCATCGACTCCGACGGCCGCCGGGTGGGCCAGGTGAACGGGCTGTCCGTCTATCAGCTGGGCTACTACTCGTTCGGCAAACCCAGCCGGATCACCGCCGAGGTGTCGGTGGGCGGCGACGGGGTGATCAACATCGAGCGGGAGGTGGGCCTGTCCGGCATGACCCACGACAAGGGCGTGTTCATCATCAGCCACCTGCTCCGCTCGCGCTACACCACCGACAAGCCGCTGAGCATGAACGCCTCCATCTGCTTCGAGCAGTCGTACGGCGGCGTCGACGGCGACAGCGCGTCGTCCACCGAGGTGTACGCGCTGCTCTCCGCCCTGAGCGACCTGCCCCTCCGCCAGGATCTGGCGGTGACCGGTTCCGTGAATCAGAAGGGGATGATCCAGCCGGTGGGAGGCATCAACGAGAAGATCGAGGGCTTCTTCGACATCTGCGCGGCGCGCGGGCTGACCGGCACCCAGGGCGTGCTCATCCCGGTCCAGAACGTCGAGGATCTGATGCTCCGGGAACCCATCGTCAACGCGGTCCGCGAGGCCAAATTCCACATCTATGCCATTGCCTCCGTCGACGAAGGCATCGAGCTGCTCACCGGCGTGGTCGCCGGTGCAGCGGACGCGCAGGGCAACTGGACGACCGGCTCGGTCAACGACCGCGTCAACCGCCGGCTGCAGGAGTTCGCCGACACGCTGAAGCAGTACAAGCAGTGATCCGACCGCCATCCCATCTGGAGGACATCCATGATCTGCACGTTCGATCAACTCTTCGAGGCCGTCCGGAACCGGCCCCGGCGCACGCTGGCGGTTCCGTCCGCCGAGGGCGGCTCCATCGTGGAAGCCTGCGCCGAAGCTTACCGGGCGGGCATCTGCGACACGATCCTCATCGGCGATCCGGCCAAGCTCGACGCCCTGCGGCAAACCCACGCCCGGGACTGCGACGGCCTGCGCATCGAGGCCGAGCCCGATCCGGACCGGGCGGTGGCCCGCGCGCTGGCCCTGGTGCGGGCGGGCGAGGCCAACCTGCTCATGAAGGGGAAGACCGACACCCCGACGCTGCTCAAGGCGGTCCTCGACGCCGACACGGGCCTGCGGACCGGCCGGGTGCTCAGCCACGTGGCCGTGGTGGCGATGCCCGCGTACCCCCGCCTGATGCTGTGGACCGACGGCGGCATCAACATCCGGCCCACCCTGGACGTGCGGCTGGACATGATCCGCAACGCCGCCGAATTCGCCGGCAAGCTCGGCGTGGCCGTTCCCAACGTCGCCCTGCTCTCGGCGATGGAGAAGGTCAATCCCAAGATGGAGGAGACGCTGGACTACGAGCGGATCCTGAAGCTGCACCAGAACACTCCCGTGGCGCCGGCGACCATCGAGGGGCCCATCGCCATGGACGTGGCCCTGAGCGCCGAGTCGGCCCGCATCAAGGAGATCGACAGCCGCATCGCCGGCGCCACCGACATCTTCGTGACCCCGGAAATCTCCGCCTGCAACATCGCCGTCAAGGCGCTGATCTACCTGGCCGGCGCCCAGGCCTCCGGCCTGGTGGTGGGCGCCCGCGTGCCCATCGTGCTGCTGAGCCGCAGCGACGACGCCGGGACCAAGCTCCGCTCCATCGCCCTCGGGGCGATCTGGGGCTGATGCACAACCACCGCGCGCACCCGATTATCCGAACCGAGAGGATCACCGATGAAAATTCTGACCATCAACCCCGGCGGCGTATCCACCAAGATCGCCCTCTACGAGGGACGCACCCAGCTCTGGACGGAGGACATCCAGCACGCCGAGGCGGAGCTGAAGGGGTTTGCCTCCGTGCTCGGCCAATTCGAGTTCCGGCTCGGCGTAGTCCGGGCCAAGCTGGCGGAGAAAGGCGTCGAACCTGGCCAGCTGGCGGCGTGCGTCGGCCGCGGCGGGCTGTTCAAGCCGCTGCACGCCGGCACCTACCGGGTCGACGCCGCCATGCTCGATGACATCCGGCAGGGGCGCACGAAGGCCGATCATCCGTCCAACCTGGGCGCGCTGCTGGCCGAGGCGATCGCCTCGCCGTTGGGGATTCCGGCGTTCATCGTCGATCCCGTGTCGGTGGACGAATTCGACGACGAAGCGCGGCTGACGGGTCTGCCCGGCCTGGAACGGCGCTCCCTCGTCCACGCCCTGAACGTGCGCGCCACCGCCTTCAAGGCCGCCGAGAAGCTGGGCCGCCGACTGGCCGATCTGAACCTCGTGGTCGCTCATCTCGGATCGGGCTTCAGCATCTGCCCCATCCGCGCCGGGCGGATCATCGACGTGAACAACGCCAACGACGGCGGCCCGTTCTCACCCCAGCGCACCGGCACGCTGCCGGTGACCCAACTCGTGGAGCTGGCCTACTCCGGCAAGTACCCCACAGCCAAGGCGCTGAACGACGCGTTGACCAAGAAGAGCGGCTTGCTGGCTCATTTGGGCACCCACGACCTGCGCGAAGTGGAGCGCCGGATCGACGCCGGTGACGCGGCCGCCGAACGGGTGTTGAGAGCCATGACCTACCAGATCGTGAAGGAAGTGGGCGCCATGAGCGCGGCGCTCGACGGCCACGTGGACGCCATTCTCGTCACCGGCGGCCTGGCTCATTCCAAGCGCCTGTCGGGCGAGCTGCAGCGGCGCCTGGAATGGATCGCCCCCGTCGAGGTGTTCGCCGGCGAGAACGAGCTGGAATCGCTGGCCATGGGCGCCTGGCGGGTGCTGAGCGGCCAGGAGCAGCCGTCCGTTTACTGAAGCCGCGGTCCGCTGCAAATGCAACCGGCCGGAGCGTGGCTCCGGCCGGTTTTATTTTATGCGGACCGCGGGGGCGCGGCGCCGCGTCGACTGGGTCAGTTGATTTCCGAATACTCGGCGTCGACCACGTCATCGCGGCCATTCTTGCCGTCGGTGGGGCCCGCCTGAGGCCCGGCCGACGGGCCGGCACCGGGACCGGCGCCGGGGCCGCCCGCGGGACCCGCGCCGGCCGAGGCCTGCTGGTAGAGCTGCGTGGCGATCTGCTGCGTCAGGCTGTTGAGGCGGTCGCGCAGCGGCTCCAGGCCCGACGGATCCTGGCTGCCCAGTTTGTCACGGGATTCCTTCACCAGTTCCTGGGCTTGGCTGACTTGGGCGCCATCGATCTTGGCGCTGTTTTCCCGAACCAGTTTGTCCAGGTTGTAGGTCAGGCTGTCCACCTGGTTGCGGAGTTCGGCCTGCTCCCGCCGGTGCTTGTCGTCCGCCTCGAAGGACTGGGCGTTGCGAACCATCTGCTCGATCTCATCCTTGGCCAGCCCGCTGGACGAGGTGATGGTGATCTTCTGCTCCTTGCCCGTGGCCTTGTCTCGGGCGGACACGTTGAGGATCCCGTTGGCGTCGATATCGAACGTGACCTCGATCTGGGGAATGCCGCGGGGCGCCGGCGGGATGCCCACCAGGTGGAACTTGCCCAGGCTCTTGTTGTCGGTGGCCATGGCGCGTTCGCCCTGCAGGATGTGAATTTCCACCGAATCCTGAGCGTCGGCGGCGGTGGTGAAGATCTCGGATTTCCGGGTCGGGATGGTCGTGTTGCGCTCGATCAGCCGGGTGAACACGCTGCCCAGAGTCTCGATGCCCAGCGACAGCGGGGTCACGTCGAGCAGGAGCACGTCCTTGACCTCGCCGCCCAGAACGCCGCCCTGGATGGCCGCGCCCACCGCGACGACCTCGTCGGGATTGACGCCCTTGCACGGTTCCTTGCCGAAGAATTCCTGGACCATCTGCTGGACCTTGGGGATCCGGATGGAACCGCCCACCAACACCACTTCATGAATGTCGGACGGCTTCATCCCGGCGTCGGTCAGCGCCTGACGGCAGGGGGCCAGGGTGCGCTCCAGGATGTCGGCGATCATCTGCTCCAACTTCGAGCGGCTCAGCTTCAGGTTGAGGTGCTTGGGGCCCGCCGCGTCGGCGGTGATGAACGGCAGGTTGATGTCCGTCTCCTGCATCGAGGAGAGTTCGATCTTCGCTTTCTCGGCGGCTTCCTTGAGCCGCTGCAGCGCCATCTTGTCGCTTGACAGGTCGATGCCCTGGTCGCGCTTGAACTCGGCGATGAGCCACTCCATGATCCGCTGGTCGATGTTGTCGCCGCCCAGATGGGTGTCGCCGTTGGTCGACTTGACCTCGACCACGCCCTCACCCACCTCGAGGATGCTGATGTCGAACGTGCCGCCACCGAAGTCGAAGACGGCGATGGTCTGGTCCTTCTTTTTATCGAGGCCGTAAGCCAGGGCCGCGGCCGTCGGCTCGTTGATGATCCGGCGGACGTTGAGCCCCGCGATCTGGCCGGCCTCCTTGGTGGCCTGGCGCTGCGAGTCGTTGAAGTACGCCGGCACGGTGATCACGGCGTCGGTGATCTTTTCGCCCAGGTAATCCTCCGCGGCCTGGCGCAGCTTCTGCAGGATCATGGCGGAGATCTCCGGCGGCGAGTAGAGCTTGCCGCTGATGTCCACCCGGGCGTCGCCGTTCTGGCCCGCCGTCACCGTGTACGGCACCAGCTTGGTCTCCTGGCCCACCTCGCTGTATTTGCGGCCCATGAACCGCTTGATGGAAAAGACCGTGTTGACCGGATTGGTGATGGCCTGGCGCTTGGCGATCTGCCCCACCAGGCGCTCATTGTCCTTGGTGAACGCGATGACCGAGGGCGTCAGGCGGCTGCCTTCCGAGTTTTGAATGACGACGGGGTTGCCGCCTTCCATCACGCTGACCACCGAATTGGTCGTGCCCAGATCTATGCCGATGATTTTTCCCATGTCGACTTCTCTCCCTCATCAAAATGTCAGGTTCCCCAGTGCAAAAAACCTGCCAAACCGGCACCGAACCGATCCGTTTTTTTTACAATAGGTTACCGGTCAATCCCGCGAACCGTTCTAGGACAAAATGTCTCAAGTGGAGAATTTTTCACCGGTTGCTTCTCATTCATCGGCAGATCCTCTATAATCGGAAGCGTCAATCCGTGGCGGAAAGCGGTTGCCATGGCCGATGAACGCGATCCCTCGAATTTCGTGAATCTTCTGCGGACCCTCCAGGCGGAGGAAACCAACCTGATCTTTCAGCTCGTGGCGGACCGCCTGGCCCACGACACCGGCAGCATCCTGCACGCGCTCGCCGGCACCGCCAGCCTGCTGGAGGAGAATCCGGCGGGAGACCAGCGATCGCTCGTCGTGGATTTGCGCCGGGAAAGCCAGCGGCTGGAGCGCGCCATCACGCAGCTGCTGGAATTCCTGCGCGGCCTCGATGCGGCGCCGGCTCGTTTTCACCCCGCCGAGGTGCTGGCTTCGCTGGCGCAGGCGACGCAGCCGTACCTGCGCGAGCAGGGCGTGCGACTGATCCTGGGCCGGCTCGGCCGGCGCGCAGTCCTCGCGGGACGCCCCGAGCTGTTCATGGAGCTGGTCTGGAAGTTCCTGTCGGAATGCACCGCGTGGGCCGATCCGACCGCCGCGCCGCCCCTGCCGGAGATCCGGATGAGCTGGAACGACACCGGCGGCGGCGGCAGCCTCCGGTTTCACACTCGCGGGGTGCGGATCCCCGACGAGTTCCGAATGCTGACCGCCAAGTCGCCGCGCTGCCGCGACGTCCTGCTGCAATCGTTCCCCACACCGTGGCTGATCATGGCCACTCTGATTGACCGGTTCCAGGGCCGCCTGCGCCTGCTGCGCCGGCCGCCGGCCGGCTGGACCGTGACCCTGACCTTCAAAGGAGCTCCGCCGCGCGATGAGTAACACGTTCTCCATTCTGGTGGTTGATGATGACGAGGCCTCCCGCGTCATGATGGTCGAGGCCTTGCGCCGCTCCGGCTACCAGCTCCGCGGCGCCGACAGCGCCGAAGCGGCGCTGGCCCTGCTGGCGCGCGCGCCGGTGGACCTGGTCGTCACCGATGTGCGCATGGGCGGCATGAGCGGGATCGAGCTGGTCCGGAAGATCACCGAGCGCTATCCGGACATCCTCGTGATCGTCGTGACCGCCTTCGGCAACAGCACCGTCACCATCGACGCCATCCGCTCCGGCGCGTTTGATTTCATCTCCAAGCCGTTTCACCCTGACCGGCTGCGGCAGGTGGTCGCCAACGCCGTCGAGAAGCGGGGGCTTCTCCGCGAGGCGGAAACCCTGGAACCGGTGGACACGCTCAAGAGCCACGCCAACCAGCTCATCGGACAATCCGGCCGCATGATCGAGGTGTTCAAGCTCATCGGCCGCGTAGCCAACACCGAGAGCACCGTCCTGATCTACGGCGAGAGCGGCACCGGCAAGGAACTCGTCGCCCGGGCCATCCATGAAAACTCCTTCCGCCGTGAAAAACCCTTCCTGGCCGTCAACTGCGGCGCGCTGCCCGAAACGCTGCTGGAGAGCGAGCTGTTCGGCTACGAGCGCGGCGCGTTCACCGGCGCCGACAAGACGCATATCGGCATCTTCGAGGCGGTCCACGGCGGCACCTGCCTGCTGGACGAGATCGGGGAGATGCCCCTGGCCGTCCAGCCCAAACTGCTGCGGGTCCTGCAGGACGGCGAGATCCGACGGGTGGGCTCAACCCGCGAAATCCGGGTGGACGTCCGGATCCTGGCCGCCACCAACCGCCAGTTGGACTCGCTGGTGGCCAAGGGCCTGTTCCGCGAAGATCTGTTCTACCGGCTCAATGTCGTCCGGCTCGAGCTGCCGCCGCTCCGCGATCGCAGCGGCGACCTTCCGCTGCTGACGGAGCATTTCCTGAACCGCTACATGCTCCGCAACCGCCGCAAGGGACTCTCGTTCAGCCACGACGCCCGGCAGGCGCTGGACACCTATCACTGGCCCGGCAACGTGCGCGAGCTGGAGAACGTCGTCGAGTCGGCGGCGACGCTCTCACCCACCAGCGTCATCGGGCCGGACAGCCTGCCGCTCAAAGTCCGGACGGCCGGCTTTGAAGACTCCTTCATCGAACGGCAGGTCCCGGCCGCCGCATCCAGCCAGATCATCCCGCTGGCCGAAGTGGAGCGGCTGTACATCCTGCGGGTGCTCCGCCAGGTCAACGGCAACAAGTCCATGGCGGCGAGGCTGCTGGGACTCGACCGGAAGACGCTCCGGCTCAAATTGAAGCAGTATGGCTACGACGGGAGCGAAGACGAGAAAGAGTAGAACCGATCGGCCAAGTCGATCAGGAATTCGTGATCGCGCAAACCGGCCACCAGGTTTTCCGGGATCCGCTCAAAGGTGTTGAAGGCGCCGGACAAGGCGCCGGCAAGAAAGCCGGTCGTGTCCGCATTGTCCCCGGCGTAGATCACGCTGGACACGGTCATGAGAAAATCGTCCGGATACTTCAGGAACGCGAACAGCGCCGCGAACAGCGTCTCCAGCACGCTGTAGCCGGTGCCCAGTTCCTCCAGGCCCTCCTCGATGCCGGTGTCCAGCAGCGACAGCACCCACAGGAGCATGTCACGGAACGCGGGGTGGTGGCCGGCCATGCAGTCCGCCGTGGCCCGGACGGCGTCGGCAAGCTCCCGGCTGTCGCGGCACAGGCAGATGTTTTTAAGCAGCAATCCGAAGCAGGCGCAGCCCGCCAGCACCTTCGGTTCCACCAAAATGCCACGGGCCAGGGCGGTGCTGTGGTGCACGATGGCGTCGTTGTCGGTGAAGTGGCGGATGACCAGCGGCGGCACGAACGCCAACGGTTTGCTCCCGTCGCGGTATCCGCCGGCCTCGAACCACGGCCGGCCCCGCTGCAGCTGGCGGCAGGCGGCCAGGACGGATCGTCCGGGAGTGATCCAGCCGTCCGTTTCGTACAGCTGGAGCATGCCGGCCGCCACGCTGTCCACGTCCACGTCGCCACACTGGAGCAGCGACTCCGCGGTCAGAATCAGGAGTTGGGTTTCGTCGGTGTAGTGCCCCCGGCCGAGGGCGGCGTTGACATGCCCCTCCGGCGCAGTGAGGTACGCTTCCGGTCGTTTTGGGAACAGCTCCCGCACGACCTGCGGATGCAGAAACTGGAACGGCATCCCCATGGCGTCGCCGATGGCGGCGCCAAGAAAGATCCCGCGCACGTGGTCCTGACTGGGCGCGCCGTTCACGGGGACTCCTTGGGCGGCGTCACCTGGTAGATGGTCTCACCCGGTTTCGCGTACATCATTTTCCGCCGGATCTCGTCTTCGACCGTCGCGGGATCCTTCTGCAGCTTGTCCACCCGCTCCTTCAACTGCTGGTTCTCCCGCTTCAGCCGGTCGACGTCCTGCAGGAGCGCCTCGAAGCGGGCCTCTTTTTCCCGCAGACTCAGCCATCCCCGCCGCCCGAACAGTGACGCCACGATGAAGCCGAGGCAACACAGAATGATCGCGATGTACAGCAACTCGCGGATGACGGCGCGCTTCTTGACGGGCATGGCTCTTACACCCGCGGATCCCTTTGTTATAATCATACTGCGTCGACCCGCGGTTTGCAAGCCTGGGCGGCAGCCGACGGGCCGGCCTCCGACTGGAGGAAATCCATGACCGATGCCTGCGTTGTGCTCTGCACCGCCCCGGATCCCGCCGTCGCGGAAACCATCGCCGACCGTCTGGTGGCGGACCGCCTGGCCGCCTGCGTCAACGTGCTGCCCGGAGTGGTTTCGATCTACACCTGGCAGGGGGCGCGGTGTCGCGAGACCGAATGCCTGCTGGTCATCAAGACAAGCGTCACCGCCTATCCGGCGCTCGAGCGGACAGTCAAGCAGATCCATCCGTACGAGGTGCCGGAGATCCTGCGGTTACCCGTGATCGATGGCTGGAGGGCCTATCTGGATTGGATCAGCCGGTCGGTGGCGGCGCCGGCTGCAGGTACGGAATCTCCATCCGGATGATCCGGCGGTCCCGCTCGTCGTGGGGACGCACGAGTCCGCCATGGGCCGCCGCGATGGCATGCAATGCCCGGGCGGCGAATTCGCGGCGCGGATCCGCCAGCCGGGACGCGTCCAGCGGCGGCAGCGCCTCCGCGGCGCCCAACCCCGACCCCTTGACCGCGGTGTCGGAAAACACGACGACCGCACACGATCCCGCACTGGCGAGTTCGATCCGGATTTCCCCGCCGCTTCCCTCCGCCAGCAAACGATCCCGGGCGTCGAGCACGAACGTGAGCATGGCCAGAGCCAGCAGGACGGGGTGGCCGGACACCACGTGCTCGACTTCTCCCGCCACGTGCAGCCGGATGCTGCGCTTGCTCAGATGATGGTCCAGCACCTTGTGCACCTGCACGGCGCTCTGCTTGAGATCCATGGGCTCGAACACATCCAGATCGGTCCGGGTCAGGCTGTGGATGTTCTGGACCAGCTGATGCAACTGGTTCGTCACGTCGTTGAAATTGTGGGCGGCCTTCAGCAGGAT
>ERZ1645192.3553-NODE-3553-length-12616-cov-42.731868_pt1 | contig 12616 bp, 13 predicted proteins | sample MGYA00575354_ERZ1645192 | MGnify/ENA primary metagenome ERZ1645192 (study PRJEB40844, sample SAMN11349763) | freshwater sediment metagenome | isolation source: river sediment | host: Sediment | place: India: Faizupur Khadar , New Delhi | collected 2017-02-21 ... | reverse complement strand
AGCGCTGGGAGAAGTGGGTGAGCACGAGAAGGTCCGCGCCCGAGTCCCGGGCGATCATCCCGGCCTGGGCCGCGGTGAGATGCCCGAACTCGATGGCCTTGCCCTCCAGGTCGCTCAGGAAGGTGGCCTCCATGAGCAGCATGTCCGCGTCGCGGGCCAGCTCGCAGGCGGCGCCGCAGATCCTGGTGTCCATGACGCAGGCGAAGACCTGGCCGGGAAGTGCGGTGCCCACGTCCTCGACGGTGACCACCTTCCCCTTCACCCGGACGGAGCCGGTCCTCTTCAGCTCGCCCGCCATGGCGCCGAAGACCCCGGTCCTGCAGAGCATCTGAGGGTCGAGGGTGTAGGCGTCCTTTTCCCGGAAGCGGAACCCGAAGGTGTCGATGTCGTGGTCGAGCCGGGCGGCGCTGATGACGAGCCGGTCGTCTTCGAAGACCGTGCCGTCGCCTCGGATGGGGCGTTCCTCGAGCCGGCCCTCGTGGCGGTAGGAGCAGGCGTCCTTCAGGCGCTCGTAATACGCCTGGCCCGATGCGGGGTAATAGACCTCCACGGGATGCGGCACCTTGTCCAGGGAGATGCGCTGGATCACCCCGGCGAGCCCGAGGCAGTGGTCGCCGTGGAAGTGCGAGATGAAGATCTTCGTGATCCCCGAGACCGCCACCCCGGCCATGAGCATCTGGCGCTGGGTGCCTTCCCCGGGGTCGAAGAGGAACCCCTGGTCGTCGAACCGCAGGAAGTAGCCGTTCTGGTTCCTTTCGCGGGAAGGGACCTGGCTCGACGTGCCCAGGACGATGAGCCTGCGCTCAGACATACCCGCTGCCCCCTGTCTCCCTCATGTGCCGGCCCCCTCTTCCCCGTTCGGCGTCCTGCCCCTCATGCAGCCGTGGGCCGGCCGCCGGCACAGGGCTCCCTTGCGAGAAAATTCTTTGCCGAAAGCGACAAGCGACATGCATCCGCCCGCTCGAGGATCCACCCGGCCGCGACGCCCGGCAGCAGACCTACTCATCGAGCCCCCTGACGGTCTTTGCCCGCTGGCCCTTCCTCGCCCCCCTGAGCTTCTTGCCGCGGATGCGCTCTTCCCGGGAAGCCCTCGTGGGGTTTGTCCCGATCCTGCGCTTCGGGGGCGCCGCCCCCTGCCGGATAAGCTCCACGAGCCTCTCGAGGGCGTCCCGGCGGTTTCTCTCCTGGTGCCGGAATCGCCGGGCGGTGATGATGAGGATCCCGTCCGACGTCACGCGCCTGCCCGCGAGCCGGGCGACCCTGCTTCTGACCTCGGGGCTCAGGCCGGAGGCCCCCTTCAGGTCGAAGCGGAGCTGGACAGCGGTGGAGACCTTGTTCACGTTCTGCCCGCCCGGTCCCGACGAGCGGACGAACTCCCAGCACAGCTCGTTTTCATCCAGGGAGATGGTGTTCGTGACCGGTATCATGGGGCACTCTGCCTCGGGGACATCGCCATGCAGCGGGGCGGAAATGAAACGGGCAGGCCCGTGAAAGCCCTGCCCGACCGGAGTTTCATCCTTCCGCCGCCTCTACATCATGGACATCACGAACTCGATGGCGCCGCGCACGTCCTTGTCGAAGAAGCACTTGAAGCCCTCTATCCAGTTCTCCGTGGCCAGCTGCTGGCGGACCCTGTCGGCAACGGGCTTCTTGATGCCTTCCTTGAGCTTCGTGAACGCGCGGCCCGGGTTGTCGATCCACTTGCCGACGACCTTCTTGGCGGCGGGGATGAGCTCGGTGCCGTCGGAGACCATCTGGTCGACGATGCCGAACTCGGCCGCCTGCTCGACCTTGAACATCTTGCCGAAGTACATCATGTCCCGGAACTTCCTGTCCGAGTCGAACCCGAAGCGCATGACGGCGGACTGGGCGAGGGAAAGGGCCAGCCCCAGCTTTATTTCGCTCATGCCGATGGTGATCTTGGGGTGGTTGACCGCGATGCGGTAATCGGAAGCCATGGCAAAGATGAGGCCGCCGGCGATGGCATGGCCGTTGATGGCCGACACCACGGGCTTCTTGCACTCGAACACCTCGAGCAGGATTTCCTCGGCCGGGGCGAAGAAGGTCTTGATCTCGTCGAGGTCCTTGAACCCCATGAACATGGGCAGGTCGAACCCGCCGCAGAACGTCCTGCCGGCGCCGGTGAGGATGATGCCCCTGACGGCGTAGTCCTCGTTGGCCTGCTTCACGATGTCGTGCAGCTGCTGGAGGGTCTCCCCGGTGATGGAGTTCTGTTTTCCGTGTGCGAATTCGGCGATGATGATTCCTTCCTCGTTTTTGATGTTCAGCATGTCTTCCTCCTGGTGCAGAGTTTTATTTTCCCCGGGGACCTCCACGGAGCACACCGTGCGGTGGCCGGGGTGAGTGCCTCCCTCTGTCCCGCTCAACCTCCCCGCCGGGAAGAGGCCGGTCCTTTGCCCCGTCGCAAAGCCACGGGGACGTGGCACGGGCGTAAAACCGGTGCGACGGGATCAGTATAAAGGATTCCCGGCTTCTTGTCATTGAGGAAGTGAGGAGGTGAACCCCGGCGTTCACCGGGCGGGAGGGGGGGCGCCAGGGCCCGGTCAGCTCATCTTTCCGAGCAGGGCCAGGATCTCCGGGGCCCTGTTGATGCCGTCTGACCACTTTCCGGGAAAGGCCTTCGTCCCCAAATGCGCTCCCAGCACCATGCCCACGGCCATGGCCCTCGACGCAGAATCGCCCCCCGCCATGACCGCCTGGGTCAGGGCCTCGCCCGGATCGTTCCCGTATTTCATGATGAGGTGAATCACCCCGGGGAACGCCTCGGGCACCTGCCCGTTCTGCCCGAAGCCCACGATGGCCGCCACGCTGTCCTGTTCCCGGGAGGCGTAGCCGTCCTTCACCCAGCCGCTGATCCTCGTGTCCGCGAAGCATTCCCCCGCCACCTGCCAGACTGCGTCCGCCGGGGGGGCCCCCTGGAGCACGAGGACGCAGACCCGCGCCAGGAACTCGCTCGCTTCGACGGTCAGGGCATTGCTGTGGGTCAGGGTCGTCTGGAGCCTCGAGGCATCGACGAGGGCCTCCAGGTCGTCCTTCAGGAAGTACACGAGCGGTGCGATCCTTACCGCGCCGGAAAGGTCGTTCGACGAAGACCCGGACTCCAGGGGGCCTTTGCCCAGGGCGAAGTTCTGCAGGGTCCCGCGCATGGCCTGGTCGATGTAACCCCGGTAGTCGCTGAACGTGTCGAGCCACCTGCCGGAAAAGTCCTCGAACCGGAACCCCCTGCAGGCCGCCAGGGATTCCAGCAGCACGAAGGCCTGGTCCCCGCAGTTGGTGAAATCACCCCGGGCCTTGGTCTTGTGGTAGGAGTTGCCCTGCGGCTGGAGCAGGTCATCCACCCTGCCGAACTGCCTCACGATCCTCTCGGTGGAGTAGATCCAGTGAACCCCCAGAGACAGGGAGTCCCCGATAAAGGAGCCCAGAACCATGCCCGTGGCCTTTTCAGACATCCATGTTCCTCCATGCCTCGCGTGAGAACGGGCGCCGCCCGCACCCGGAGGAGGCGGATCAACGGGGCCTCACGGCGTATCACGCACGGCTTTTTACGGCCCCTCAAGGGAGGCATCGTCGCACATTTCGAGCGTGGAAACAAGAATCTTCATGGATTGCAGCCGGTTCACCGGGCTTTTCGAAGCCCCTTGGGCGATGGCCCCCGCCCCGGAGAGCGTGCCGCATCGGGTGATGGAATCGCCGCGGTCCTCGACCTAAGCCGGGCGAACATTCTCTCTTGCGGGACGTACCCGCGCCATCGCCGCGGTCCTCGCCCGGGGCCGGGCGTCACTTGAGGATTTCGACGCCCACGTTCCTTCTTCCCCACCTCTCCGCCTGGCCGTGCGTGGAGAAGAAGAGGTCGATGCGGGTGGGACCCTTGATGGCCGAGCCGCGGTCCTCGACCACGCCCCAGCCCCAGCCGGGCACGTACATCTCGGTGCCGAAGGGGTAATACTTCGTGTCCGCGGCGATGGTGCCGCTCCGGGGGAGGAAGAGCCAGGGAAAGAAGACGATCCGGATGGGGATCATCCAGGGATTCACGAGGCTGTCCGAGGAGAACAGCCCCGGCTGCGGCACGCGGGGCCAGGTTCCGCTCGCCGTCTGGCCCGTGTAGGGCCTTCCGGGGTTCCTGCCGGTGGTGGTGTACCTGTTCCAGAAGTCGAGCTTCAGGTATGCCCAGCTCCCCCGCTCCCAGCCGCAGCACTGCCCGCAGCCGTCATAGCCCGTGGCCTCCATCACCTTGAGCTCGCGGTGCGTCGCGGCGCAGCCCGTGAGCAGGGCGATGCATCCCAGAAGAATCAGCAGCCTGAGAACCTTCACGCCGGTCTCCTCCTGCATGAGGTATCGGCAACAAAGGACGAGCACCTTGAGCCCTCACGGGCACCGGCCGGGGACGAACCAGGAGAGCACCGCCGGGAACTCTTCTCCGGGCAGGGCATGGGCGAGATCGTCCTTCGCCAGGAAGGTCACCTCCGCCCCGGCCTGCTCCAGGAGCGCGCTTTCCGCCCGCGCGCGGGCAACCGGAAACATCCAGTCCCAGGACCCGTGTATCCAGAAGATCCTCCGGGAGCGCACACGGGCGAGGTCGCCTAGGGGCAGCACCCCCGACATGGGGCTGAAGGCTGCGAACCGGGCCTCGGCCCTCTGGGCGCAACCCAGGCAGAACGTGCCGCCGTCCGAGAACCCGGTGAGGAGAACCCGGTCCCTGTCCAGGGGGTACTCCCCGCCGAGCCTGTCCACGAGCTCGAGCAGGGGGGAAAGATCCCTGCCGGGATCCGCGAGGGACCACGTCGCCCCCGTCGACGTGGGGGCAAGGAGGAACATTCCCCGGCTCCTGGCCTGCCTGATCCAGCTCCACAGGAAATCCCTCCCGTGCCCGAAGCCCCCGTGAAGGGCAATGATCAGCGGCCGGGGGCCTGCTCCGTCGCCGGGCACGTAGAGCGAGGCGTTTCCGCGGGCATAGGGGCCGCCCGCCTCACCGAGGTGCAGGACGGCGTCCCCCGGCGGTGCGCCTAGGCGAGGGGCCTCCCTGAAAAAGGCGTCGACTGCCTTCAGCTCGCGGCGCAGGGGGAACAGGAGCTCACAGACCCGGCAGGCCTTTCTCCCGGCCCGCAGGGCACTCATCACGCCCGCCTGGAGGTCGTCCGCGGGCTCGCTGAACAGGGTTATGGCCGCCATGAGGAGGCGGGACGCCCCCACCAGGGCTTCCCCCGCGGGACTGTCCCTTTCTTCCCCGGCCCCGCCGGCAAATTCATCCAGGGCCTGCCCGATCAGACCGCTCTCTTTCCGGAGAGCCGCGCCGTGCCGTTCCATCAGTTGAGGGTGGAACCGCCGCTGCACCTTCTCGAAAAAAGCGAGCGACTGGAGGAGGACGCCGCACAGGGCGTTGATCCTTTTCGGAACGGCTTCACCCTCCATGGCCCGCCCCCTCACCCGCCCTCAGTGGGGGCGGTTTTCCGCCAGGCGGTAGGTCCCCCTGACGAACACGGGGAAATACAGGCGGTCATCTCCCAGTACCCGGTCGGCATCGAGGCTGTTCGTCGCCAGGGTGCACACGAGGTCGGCCCCCGCAAGGCCGGGGTGGGCCTTGCCCGCGTACACGAGGATCCCCCCCGGGTCTTCCGGGCAGTAAAAGCCGTGCCTTGCCGACCACGGCCCGGTGAGGCTGCGGGACGATCTGAGCACCAGGCAGTGGTCCGTGAAGCTTCCGGTCTGAACCGCCACATACCTTCCCAGGGCCGGCTCACGGTGGACCGTGAACTCCATCTGCGCGTCCCGGAACAGGGGTTCGGGGGCCCGGGCAAGCTTTTCCTGGGCAACCCAGCCGCCCTTTCCCGCCCACCACTCGGGCCGCCCGAGATCGCCGCTGGCCGCGGCCTCGAGCGTCCACCTCACGAGGAATGCGCCGAGGGACGAGGCATCGGCCCCGAAGGCATAGAGGTGCCCCCCCTCCACAAAGCAGCAGGCGGACCCGACGACCACCCGGAAGCGGTTTCCCGGCACGTCGAGGCTGGTCATGCGCCATGAGCCCGGCTCGTCCCCGGGGTTCTCGACGAGGACGGCGGCCCACCCGCTGGCGTCGAAGCCGAGTTCTCCCGGTGCGGGGGAGATCTCCATGAGGAACACGAGGAGCCGGCCCCGGACGAGCACGCCCGAGCCCGGCCAGTACCAGGTTTCGCCCTTCGACGGGAAAAAGGCCTCGGGCTTGCCGGCCCTGGTCTTCCAGGAGAACGCCACCGCCGCGGAGGAGGGGTCGAGGCCCTTCTGGACCGCCACCGTGTTCCTCACGACGAGCGCCTGGCGCCTGTCCCTCGATTTTCCGTCGCCGATGAGGCTGTCGCCGAAAAGCCAGAGCACCCGGTCTCCCCCCAGAGGCACGGAGGAGGCCCCATCCCCGCCCAGCCAGAACCGGTCGCGCCTGAACGCCTCCTCCGCCTGGGGCCACCTTTCGGCGGCAACCGCGGGCGGGGCCTGCTCGCCGGGGGCGAAATCCCGCAGGGTGGTGCAGGTGGAGAGAACGAGGGAAAGGAGGAGGAGAAAGAGCACGCCCGGGGCGATGCCCCGCGCAGCGCGCACCGGCCTGCTTCCGGACCGGGCGGCCCTGTCGAGCCTGGAGGGCGTCATGCCCCGCTCACCGGGCCCCGGGCCTGTCCGTCATGTAGGGGCTTAAGAAAAGCCGATCTCCCGCGCATAGCTGAACTGCCTCCTCCAGGGAACGCCCGGATGGGCTCCGTCGATGATCCCCTCTCCCACGCGCCGTATGGATTCCAGGTCGAGCCCCACCGGCTCGTACCCGCCGAGGAGGCCGATGTCCCCCGCGATGTAATCGAGCTTTCCGGGCATGCAGTCGCACTCGGAGGCGATGTTGAGGAGGGCGTTGACGAGCACGGCCTTCCCCTCGATCTTTTTCCACACCGCCGCGGCCGTCTCCACGAGCTTTTCCTGGAACGCCTGCGCGTCGGAGCTGAAGGAGATCCGCAGGGCCAGCTCGGGGCACATGGCGATGCACTGGGCGCACCCCACGCATTTTTTCAGGTCATAGACGGGATACCCGTCGGCGTCATCGCCCAGGGAGGCGGCGCCGGTGGGGCAGACCTCGGCGCAGACCCCGCACCGGGAGCATTTCTTCCTGCTCAGCACAGGCTTCGCGTCCGCATGCATGCGCTGCTTCTGGGCACGGGAGCCGAAGCCCATGGAAAGGTTCTTGATGGCCCCGCCGAAACCCGACGCGAGGTGGGCCTTGAAGTGGGAGAAGATCACGAAGCCTTCCGCCTGGCTGAACACCTCCCCCGCCTGGACGCTCTTGAAATGCCTGTACGAGCAGGGCAGGTCCACCACGGACCTGCCGTCGAGCCCGTCCGCGATGAGAACTTCGCACCCGAGGTATGCGGGCGTGTAGCCGTGACTGGCGGCGGTTTCGAGGCTGTCCTTCCCGGTGCGCCGGCCCCCGGAATACAGAACCGAGGTGTCGAAGACGAACGGCTTCGTCCCCTGATCGACGAGCCACCGGGCGATCTGACGGGCGTAGAAGGGCGGCAGGTGGGTGCGGTTCCCCCGCTCGCCCCAGTGGAGCTTGATCCCCACCCGGTCGCCCCGCCTGAACGGAGCCTTCATGTCCCGGAGCAGGGCTCCCAACGCCTGCACCCCCTCCTGCTCACTGTTGGCCGTTTCCCGGAAAAGTATGCTCATGGGTATTCATTATAACAAACGGCAGGGCGGGGACAAACGAAAAACCCCGGGGCTGACGGGGGGTGTTCAGCGGACATCCACCCGGCACTTGCGGACGAAGCCCACGGGGTTGTAGGAGAGCTTGGCCTGCCTCAGGCCCTCCTCGTCGAGGTCCTGCTCGCGGTTCGCTATCGCGAACTCCCGGTGCGCCTCCAGGAACATCTGGTTCATGGCCTGGTAGACCCCGGTGTACTCCGTGAAGCCCTTTTCGAAGTGGATGATGAGCGTGTCCGGGGCAAAGGCCTCGGCGACGCAGAATGCCACCAGCCGCCCTTCGGACATGATGGCTCCCCCCAGGATGTTCTGCAGGGTTTCCCATGCCCCGAGCACCCGGTCGATGACGCGGTTTTCCGCGGAGAGGGTCAGGGACGACTCGCAGTCCCTCCACGCGCACCACTTCTCCTGCATGTCCCTGGTCAGGCCGATGAGCCCGGGACCCAGGTCCACGTACTCGGAGGGGTATTTCTTCCGGAACTGGTTCACGAGGTTCTTCTTCTTGTGGAACCTGTTGCCCGACAGGGCCACCAGCTCCGGGACGCTGTACAGGTAATCCCAGTTGCCCCGGTCCTCCCGGACCTCCAGGAGGCCGGGAAGCTCGCGCGCCCAGACCCCGGCAAGCCCCTCCGGGACCCGCGTGAACGTCACGCCGCGCTTTCCGGGGTCTTCGAAGACCCGCTTCCAGTCGACCCCGGCGAGGCCGCCCACCGGGGACCAGTACAGCGGGGCGGGCAGGGTCTGCCGTATCCAGACGAGCCCGTCTTCGAAGTACCACTGGAGGCCGTATTCCTCGGCCCAGCCCCAGAGGTTGACCAAGCTGTAGTCCGAGGCGGTGATGCCGCTCGCACCCAGCAGCTCCCGATACCTGTCCTGCCGGTCCAGTGAAACGGGCTCAAACCCTGCCATGTCGACCCTCCGCAGTGGCTCCCGTATGACGCTCCATTGAAGTGATTATAATCATCCGCATGCGTTCGAAGTAAAGGGCAAACCGGGGAAGGCGGGATTTTTCACCGGGGACGGGCCGGCCGTTTTAAGGGAATGAACATGCTTCCGCCCGTGCCGGAGGCCGGGCCGGACCTGGCGCTAGTCTTCCCCGGTGGCCTTTTCCACGTACCCCGCCACGTCCGCCATGACCTCGGTCACGCCCTCGTCGGTCATGCGCAGAAAGTCCATGGCGTCGCCGTGGATGGAGTAGAGCAGGCCGTCCAGGCCCGCCCCGATGCCGCTCATGATGGCGATGGCATCGGCCGCGTGCACGATGTACGAGAGGGTGTCCCGGTTCGAGGGGGCGGGGTCGTGGTGAAAGCGCAGGGCCAGGGCGATGTGGCGGGGGATCTGCCACTTCTCGCAGACCTCCGCCCCGAGCTCCGCGTGGTCGAACCCCAGGATCCTCTTTTCCGCCGAAAGGAACGTCTCGTTCTGCAGCTTCACGAAGGACTGGAACTCGGCTTTCCGTTCATCGATGTACGGGTCGAGGATGAGCTTCCCCACGTCGTGGATGAGCCCCGCGGAGAAGGCGTCCTGCTCGAGGGCTGGCTGAACGCGGCCGGCGAGGACCTGGGAGGCCCTGGCCACGGCCAGGGAGTGCTTCCACAGGTCGCCCGCGGACAGGTCGTAGCCCGGGAGCGTCTTGCCCAGGATCTCCGAGGAGCAGGCGAGGTTGAGCAGGTCCATGAGCGCCTTCGAGCCGAGCACCGCCGAGGCGTGATGGACGGTGGAGACGTTCCCGCTGAGCCCGTAGAAGGGGGAGTTGGCCATCTTGAGCACCCGCGTGACGATGCCCTGGTCGGTCTCGATGACCCTGGCGAGATCGGCGTAGCTGGCGTTGGGGTTGGAAAGGACCTGCCTCGCCTTCTGCGCCACCTGGGGCATGGGCGGCAGGTCCCGAAGCGACCTGAAGATCTTTTCCTTGAGGCTTTCACCCGAAAGCGCCCCCCCGTGATGTTCCCGGTCCTCGGGCTTTCCTTCCTTCTGCCCGGGGAGGCTCAGGGGAATGGGGGTCTTGCAGTTGGGGCAGGGCAGGGATCTGATGTCCCTGTCCTTGTACGCCAGGAGGACGTCCTCCCGGACGATGTATTCTTTTCCGCATCCGGAGCACCCGATTTTCATGAAGCACCCCCCGCCCCTGTCGTCATGAGATCTTGATCTTTCCCTCGTCGATGTTGAGGATTATGGTCCTGAGCCTGGAGCCGCCCACGGACTCCAGTTTGACAGGGAGGTTCTTCTCCGCGAGGAACCCCTTGATGCCCGACACCAGCCTGGCCCCCAGATGGTCGCTGTCCCCGGAGGAAAGCAGGACCGCCCCCCCGGCTATGGCAACGGATATCTGGCCCTGGACCCCCCTTTTCCGGAACTCCGCCAGGACGTGCTGTATGGCCGTGTCCGCGTAGTATGCAGGGTTCTCGGGGACGACCCCCTGGGAGAGCCCTCTCAGAACGTGGATCCCGGCAGCGGTCTTGTGCTGGGGGTTGAACAGGACGATGCCCACCCCGGTCGCGATCTTGTCGATCCAGAGCAGGCCCTCTGTGGCGATCTCGCATCTCATGGGTTTTACTGCTGTCGTTTTCATGCCGTACCGAAACGTTCCGTTCTTTTCACCACACCGCCTTCCGGACCGGTGAGCGCGCCATGCCGGCAGGGTTTTTTTCTCCGATGACCTCATCGGCATTTTCGATGGGAAATTTCAGTGATTTCTTTGCGGGGGACCGGGGCTTTCAGCCCTTCCCCCGGACCTTCAGCGGGGGCTTCCCGGCCCGCGTGCGCACCCAGTTGAGCGAGGAGAGCACCTTTTTGCGCCGCACGATCTTCAGCTCCAGGGCGCGCTTGCCCGGGAAGTCGAGGAGGGTCAGGCCCGCGAGGATCATGACGACCCCCTGCCCGGGCAGCACCAGCATGGCCAGCCCGGCAACGAGGAAGACCGCGCCTGCGGCGTTCTTCGCCGCGTGGAAGAGAAACCTCGGAACCGGGTGGAAGCCCCTGGTCATCTCCCGGTAGTGGTCGCGGTCGCAGGAAAAATAATCGTGCGGTATCCGGACGATGAGGGCCCACACGAAGAGCGGGGTGAGAAGGAAGGTGGCCAGGGAGAGAGCCCCCAGGTACTGGAGGAGCACCTCGTTGAGGCGTATCCACTCGAACACCTGGCCGGCTACCCCCGCCATCTCAGGTTCCTGCTCCGTAAAAACCGGTTCCCTGCATATCCCACGGGAGGAAAGGCCTACTTTCTGAGAAGGCCGTGCAGGACGATATCCAGGCCCTGCTCGAACATCTTCTGGGTGGATTTGCCCTCGGCTTTCACATAGGTCCTGATGATGAACATGACATAGACCGAGTACAGCAGCTCGGCAACCTGGTCGACATCCACCTCCCGGAATCTGCCCAGACGCACGCCCCTCTTCAGGACCTTCCGGAGCGTCCCCACGGATGCCCGGTTGATCTCGGAGAAGGGGTCCTCCCTGCTGGAGAGAGGGAACACCGTCGGGTCGTTCACCAGCACGGTCCTCAGGGAGACGTCGCGGGAAAGGTAGCTGTAGCTCTTCCTGCACAGGACCTGGAACTGCTCCTCCACGTCGTCGATCTTCTCCACGGCCCGGAGCACCATCTCCTGCCACCGGGTGAGCCCGTGGGCGACGGCCTTCTCGTAGAGGTCGCGCTTGTTTTCCACGTAGAGGTACAGGTTCCCCTTGGTCATCCCGAGCTCGTCGGCGATGTCTTCGACGCGGGTCCGCCTGAAGCCGTAGCGTGCGAAAACCCTGAGGGCCGCTTCATAGATCGCGGCGAGTTTTTCTTCCCTGTTCATGGTCTGACGGCCGCCTTTCCTCCCATGTGGCATCTGTGGGCAGGTGATGTCAATAGCAATCCGCCTTCCCGCGCCCTTCACGGTCCACCGGTAAACTTATGAATGCATTGTTCATTATTTCACTTTCCTGTTGACTTCGGCTTTCCGTGATCCTAACATTTTCCGTCAGATTGGCCGCACGGCCCATGACATCAGACCGTCACAAATTTCGTAAAAGAGGGGGTAGTTTATGACACAGGCATCCGAACAGGCCCTTTCGATCCTCAGGGACCCGTCCCAGTTCCAGTGGTACGTGATCCCGCTCCTCCTGGTCGTCATCTACATCTACCACAACGAGGTCCGGCAGAAGAACTGGAGCGTCATCTTCGCGGGACTGGCGCTGTGGGGCTGCGACTGGTTCAACGAGATCTGGAACGCGCTGGTGTTTCACTTCACGCAGTACGCCCCCGTGTGGGGGGCGCCGGGCAAGACCGCCTACCTCATCCTCATCGGGCTGAACATCGAGATCTGCATGATGTTCAGCATCATGGGGGTCGCCTGCTCCATCATGCTTCCCGGGGACAAAAAGATGAAGATCCTGGGGATGAACAACCGCCTCTTCTTCATCATCGTCTTCACCACGCTCTCCGTGATCGTGGAGATGATCCTCAACGCCCTGGGCGCGCTCACCTGGGACTATTCCTGGTGGAGCATCAGGAGCCCGTGGCTCATCTGGTTTGCCGGCTACTTCTATTTCTACGCTGTGGCGTACTGGGTCTACGACATGGAGACCATCCGGGCCAAGGCCATCACGGTGGGAGCCATCCTCGGGTTCGACCTCGCGTGCCTGGTGGTGTTCATGGGCATCCTGAAGTGGATCTGAGGAAGGGGTTCCGGCGGGGCAGAAAAACCTGCGGCCCTGCAGGCGGCACGCCCGCAGGCAGACGAATACACTGCCGAGGTCGACCCTCGGAAGACGTTTCCGGCCAGGTCCGGCTTCCCTGTCCTCATGACGGGGCGCCGGCTCCCCGGGTCCGGAAACCTGTGACGCAAACGGCACGCCCGGTCATCCCGGGCGTGTGTGCTGCCCTGTTCTAGAACCGG
>ERZ1645192.3552-NODE-3552-length-12617-cov-5.553654_pt1 | contig 12617 bp, 12 predicted proteins | sample MGYA00575354_ERZ1645192 | MGnify/ENA primary metagenome ERZ1645192 (study PRJEB40844, sample SAMN11349763) | freshwater sediment metagenome | isolation source: river sediment | host: Sediment | place: India: Faizupur Khadar , New Delhi | collected 2017-02-21 ... | reverse complement strand
TCAACAACCTCGGCTACGACCTGCAGTACCAGGGGAAGCTGGCCGAGGCGGAGCCTCTCCAGCGCGAGGCGCTCGAGAAGTACCGGCGTGCCGTCGGCCCCGACCACCCGAGCACGCTGGCCGCCCTGAACAACCTCGCCCTCCTGCTCCAGGACCTCGGGCAGTACGCCGAGGCCGAGCGGACCCTGCGCGAGGCGCTGGCGGCGAGACGGAGGGTCCTCGGCGACGAGCATCCCGACACCATCGCCACGCTCGGCAACCTCGGCCGGTTCCTCCAGGCCGTCGACCGGCTCGCCGAGGCGGAGCCCGTCCTCCGGGAGACCCTCGAGAAGAAACGCCGCCTCCGCGGCGTCGAGCACCCCGACACGCTCACGTCGATCAACAACTACGGGGCCGTCCTCGAGGCCATGGGCCGGCTGGCCGAGGCGGAGTCGTATTACCGGGACGCGATGGAGAAGTGCCGGCGAGTTCTCGGCGAGGCGCACCCCAACACGTTCATCACCATGATCAACACGGGAGGGGCGCTCGAGGCCCTCGGGAAGAACTCCGACGCCGTGAAGCTCCTGGACGGCGTCGAACCCGTGGCCCGCAAGGCCTTCACCGGCGCCAACGCGCGGTGGGTCGCCAAGCTCCTGATGCGTCGGGGCCGGGCCCGGACGGCCCTCGGGAAGCTCGACGCCGCCGGGAAGGACCTCCTCGAGGCGTACCCCCTCTTCGTGTCGAGCCGCGGCGAAAACCACAAGGAGACCCGGGGGTGCGTCCAGGCCCTCGTCGACCTCTACACGGCGAAGCGGGCCGTGGAGCCGGGGGGCGGCTGGGAGGGCGAGGTCGCGGCGTGGTCGGCGAAGCTCCGGCGGGCGACACCGTCGCCGCGGGCCGTCACGCGATAGAGAGGAGACGCGGAACGAGACCCGGGCGGGCCGTGGCAAGCCCGGCGCGTCGGCTCCCGCGCGTAAACGCGCGCCGGGTCCGACCGTTTCGCGCGTGTATAGTCCGCGCATTCCGGACCGGGAGATCCAGGAGGCGCTTCGCGGTGTACGCAGGAATTCCGTTCCAGGAACGTGTTCCACTCAGGCTTCCCGAGCCTGCCCTCGGCGTGGACACCACGGACGGACCCGACGCGCCGCGACGCCGCGAGAGAGCCCGGCGCAGGACGGAGGCCCCACGATGAATCTCGCCGAAGCCCGCAGGGACATCGTCTCCCTCGGCCCGCTCGAGAAGCGGGTCACGATCGCCGTCGACGCTCTCCTCGCGATCGCGACGACGGTCGTCATCCTCGCGTGGATCCTCGGACGGCCCCTCTTCTACTCCCCGTCCTCGCCGGTGATGTCGCCGTTCACCGCGTTCTCGCTTCTCGTCCTCGTTCTCGTGCGCCAGGGCCGGCTGCACGACAAGGACTGGCCCGTGACGCTCAACTTCGCGATGACGGGCCTCGTGCTCGGGGGGAACGTCTCGTCGATGGCCATGATCGCGCTCATGCCCCCGGGGGTCTGGACGAGCTTCTCCGCCGTCGTCCTGACCTCGGCGATGACGTCGGCCGGGCTGGTCCTCTTCTGCCTCTACGACCTCGCGATCGTCGTCCGCGAGACGCCCCGGTCGCCCTTCCTCCTGGACGACCTGCTGCTCCATCTCGCGCTCGTCCCCGGAGGGCTCAGCCTTCTCGGCTACTTCCTGAGCAATCCGACCTACCTGAGCGTCCACGCCGACCCGCGGGTCGGCATCTCGCCCCTCGAGATGGGCTTCATGGCGCTCTACGCGGTCGCCGCCGTCGTCTCGAACCCGCGCCTGTTCCTGTGGGGCTTCCTCGCGTCGGGCCGGACGAACCGGCTCGTCTTCGCCGGGCTCTTCGCGAACCAGTTCGTCGCGCCCCTCGTCGTCGCCCTCGTCTTCTCGTCCCGGGGCGCGAAGGGGCCGGGGATCGAGCTCTTCGTGATGCTCGCGGGCGTCGTGACGACCGTCTCGTTCCTTCTCCTGCAGGCCCGCGCCCAGCGGCGCTAGGCGGCCTGAGCCGCAGAGCGTCCCGGTCGCCGCGGCCTACGGGAGCGGCAGGAAGCGGAACGAGGCCAGGAACCCGTCGAAGACCCGCCGGTCCTCCGCGTAGGTCGTCGCGGGAGACGAGAGGGTGAGCTCGTACCGGAAGAAGTGGGTCCAGCAGGCGTCGTCGCTCTCGCCGGGCCGGTCGGGCTCGAAGCGGCGGAAGAGGCGGACGGTGTCCTCGATCGTCTCGGTCCCGCCGTGCTCGGTCCGCGTGACGACGCGCCAGCCGGGGAGACCGGCCAGCGTCGTCCGGGTCTTCGAGCGGCGCCGCGTAACGCCCGGCGGAACCGGCTCGGGGCGGGGCGGCCTCTCCGGGTCGTCCGGGACCCAGACGTTCTCGCTCCCGAGGACCCGAATGCCCCGGCCGCGGGGCTGCGAGGCCGCGTGCGGTCCCCCGGGGAGCGGGACGAAGATCCCGTCCGCCCAGTCCGAGTCCTCGAACGGGGGGACCGCCGCGAACTCCGCCGGGAACGCCACGGCGTAGCCGAACCGGGCGTTCCGGTAGCGGCCCCGGCGTGGCTCCGCCACCACCGCCAGGGGACCGCCCGGGGAGAGGGCCGCCTCCACGGCGGCCCGTTCCTCGTCCGTCGGCGGCCGGGCGACCGGGTTCCCGTCGACGTACGTGTTCACGGTGGTCCGCCGGTTCGTCTTCCTCGTCGTGACGCCGGTGTCGACCCGCTCGACGACGACGTCCGCGAAGCCGTCGCCGGTCACGTCGCGGACCGCGTGACGGAATTCGTAGCGGACGTCGTCGTCCTCGTCGTACCGGGTCGCCTTCAGGATCTCGACGAAGTCGACCTCCTTCCCGAAGTGGAGCCAGCACCGCGGGTGCCACCGTCCGTCCCGCTCGTCGAATCGGAACGAGGCGAGGCTGAGGGTCGATTCGCACTCCCAGCAGTCGTGGTACTGGAAGACGACGTCGGGCACGGCCGACGGCTCGAAGGACGCGAGCCCCCGGAAGTGCCACTGGAAGAGCGCGTCCCCCGTCCGGATCCGCTCCTTGCGGCCCGTCGCGAGGTCGAGGTTCCAGGCGTCGAAACGGGCCCCGTCCACGTCGCCGCGCGTCTCCTGGTTCCCGACGAGGACGAGCGCGTGCGAGCCGACGAGGCCGACCCTGTCCACGAAGCGCCAGAGCGCCGGGACCTCGCCCTGCGCCGCGGTGGCGGCAGGGTCGTCCGGCTTCAGCTCCTTCCGGAAGGCCGACTCGACCTGCCGGAGGAGCGGCGTGTCGGCACCCGGGTCGAGCCAGCGGAACGCGTCCTCGGGCGCGGGTTCCGCGGCCAGCACCAGGAGGGCGAGCGCGGCATGCCACACGGCTTTCCGGAATGATGCGCCCGTTCGGACGCGGTCGGCTCCCGCCGGGAGAAAGGTCGTCCACCCTCCCTTGACGGATCCATGATTTCCAGTCGTCGGTCCGGGACAGAACCGACCGGAGGTGTTCTCGATGCAGAAACCCCTCCACCTCGATCCGAACAAGTGCACCGGGTGCCTGCAGTGCGAGATGGCCTGCGCGTGGGAGAAGTACGAGACCTTCACCATCGCGAAATCCCGCATCAAGGTGTTCACGTTCCACCACGAGGGGCGCTTCGTCCCGTACACCTGCACGCAGTGCGACGAGGCCTGGTGTCTCCTCGCCTGCCCGGTGGACGCGATCAAGCTCGACCCCGTGACGGGCGCGAAGATCGTGCTGGAGCCGACCTGCGTCGGCTGCAAGGTCTGCACGATCGCCTGTCCCTTCGGGACGATCAACTACGTCGCCTCGACCGGGAAGGTGCAGAAGTGCGACCTCTGTGACGGCGACCCGGCCTGCGCGAGGGCCTGCCCGACGGGCGCCATCACCTACGTGGACGCGGACTGGACCGGCCTCGGGAAGATGCGCGCCTGGGCCGGGAAGACCGACACGACCGCGGCGACGGCGTAAGGAGCACGGACATGGCCTGGACCCGGAACGTCCTCCGCGTGAACCTCACGGCCGGCAGCTGCACCCCCGAGCCCCTGAACATGACCTGGGCCCGGGACTACCTGGGCCAGCGGGGCCTCGCGACGAAGTACTTCGTCAGCGAGGTCGACCCGAAGGTCGACCCGTTCGCTCCCGAGAACGAGCTCATCTTCGTGACCGGGCCGCTCACGGGGACGATGGCCTCGACCGGCGGCCGCTACTCCGTCGTGACGAAGGGCCCCCTCACGGGCGCCATCGCCTGCTCGAACTCCGGCGGCTATTTCGGCGCCGAGCTGAAGTTCGCGGGCTGGGACATGCTCGTCTTCGAAGGCGCCTCGCCGAAGCCGGTCTACCTCCTTCTCACCGACGGGAAGGCCGAGCTCGTGGACGCCGCTCCCTTCTGGGGGAAGACCGTCTGGGAGACCGAGGAGGGGATCAAGAAGGCCCACCAGGACCCGCAGATCCGGGTGGCCGCGATCGGCCGGGCGGGCGAGATCGGCGTCCTCTACGCCGGCATCGTGAACGACCTCCACCGTGCCGCCGGGCGGTCCGGCGTCGGCGCGGTCATGGGATCGAAGAACCTCAAGGCCGTCGCCGTCCGCGGCACGCGCACCGACTCCTACCCCCTCGCGAATCCGAAGGCGTTCCTCGCGGCGACGGAGGCGGCGAAGAAGGTCCTCGCGGCGAACGGCGTGACGGGGCAGGGGCTCCCCACCTACGGCACGCAGGTCCTGATGAACGTCATCAACGAGCTGGGGGCGCTCCCGACCCGCAACCACCGCGACATCCAGTTCGAGGGGGCCGGCGACATCTCCGGCGAGGCGATGCACCGCAAGCGCCCCACCGACGGCAAGGCGAACCTCGTGACGAACGGCGCCTGCTTCGGCTGCACGATCGCCTGCGGCCGCATCTCCCGGATGGACCCGGGCCACTTCACCGTCCAGGACAAGCCGCAGTACCAGGGCGCGTCCGGCGGCGTGGAGTACGAGGCGGCCTGGGCGCTCGGCGCCGCCAACGGCGTGAACGACCTCGAGGCCCTCACCTACGCGAACTTCCTCTGCAACGAGCACGGTTTCGACCCGATCTCGTTCGGGGCGACGGTCGGTGCCGCGATGGAGCTCTACGACCTCGGCATCCTGACGAAGGAGGAGGTCGGCTTCGAGCTCCCGTTCGGCTCTACCGAGGGGATGGTGAAGCTCGCGGAGCTGACGGCTCGCGGCGAGGGATTCGGCAAGGAGATCGGGATGGGCAGCAAGCGCCTCTGCGCGAAGTACGGCCGGCCCGACCTCTCGATGACCGTCAAGGGGCAGGAGTTCCCGGCCTACGACGGTCGCGGACTGCAGGGGATGGGTCTCGCCTACGCCACGAGCAACCGCGGCGCCTGCCACCTGCGCGGCTACATGGTCTCGCCCGAGGTGCTCGGGATTCCCGTGAAGATGGAGCCGCAGGCGACCGAGGGCAAGGCGGCCATGCTGAAGGCCTTCCAGGATCTCACGGCCGTCGTCGACTCCTCCGGCCTCTGCCTCTTCACCACCTTCGCGTGGGGGCTCGCCGACATCCAGCCGCAGATCCAGGCCGCCTGCGAGGGCGACTGGTCCCCCGAGCGGCTCCTCCTCGTCGGCGAGCGGATCTGGAACATGGAGCGCGAGTTCAACCTCGCGGCGGGGCTCACGAAGAAGGACGATTGCCTCCCGCCGCGCCTCATGAAGGAGGAGGCGAAGACCGGCCCGCAGAAGGGGGCCGTCTCGAAGCTCGACGTGATGCTGCCGGAGTACTACGAGGTCCGGGCCTGGACGGCCGAGGGCATACCGACTCCCGGGACGCGCAAGCGCCTAGGCGTCTGACCGGCACGGGGTCCCGCGTGAGGCACGTCATCATCGGCAGCGGTCCCGCCGGCGTGATCGCGGCGGAGACGCTGCGCAAGGCCGACGCCGCCGCGGAGATCACCCTCCTCTGCGGCGAGGGGGAGCCGCCGTACGCGCGCATGGCGATCCCGTACCTCCTCAACGGCGACATCGACGAGGCGGGGACCTTCATCCGCAAGGACCGGGACCACTACGGCCGGATGCGGATCGACCTCGTTCCGGCCCGCGCCCGGGCCGTCGACACGGCGGCCCGAATCGTCGACGTCGGCAACGGTCACGGCCTTCCTTACGACCGCCTCCTCGTCGCGACGGGCTCGAGGCCGAGCCGCGAGAGGATCCCCGGCATCGACCTGCCGGGCGTGAGGACCTGCTGGACGCTGAAAGACGCCCGGGCCCTCCTCGCCGGCATCCGGCCCGGCACCCGCGTCGTGCAGATGGGCGCGGGGTTTGTCGGCTGCATCATCATGGAGGGTCTCCTCGCGCGCGGCGCGGAGCTGACGATCCTCGTGAGGAGCGGTTACATGGTCCGGCGGATGATGAATCCCACGGCGAGCGGGCTCATCCGGCGCTGGTGCGAGTCGAAGGGCGTGAGGATCCTGACCCGGACCCAGCCGAAGGGGCTCAGCGCGAACGGAGACGGCCTGACGGTGGACCTCGGCGAGGGGCGCGCCCTCGACGCGGACCTCTACCTGAGCGTCGTCGGCGTCGACCCGAACCTGGAGTTCCTCGCGGGGAGCGGCGTCGAGATCGGGCAGGGCGTCGTCGTCGACGCGAACCTCCAGAGCAGCGTCCCGGGCGTCTACGCGGCCGGCGACGTGGCGGAAACCCCGGACGTCGTCACCGGGAAGCGGCAGCTGAACGCCATCCAGCCCAACGCCGCCGAGCAGGGCCGGACGGCGGCCCTGAACATGGCCGGGCACCCGACCCGCTTCAAGGGGAGCTTCGTCTTCAACGTCCTGACGACGCTCGGTCTCGCCGCGTCCTCCTTCGGGGAGTGGCAGGGCGTGCCGGGCGGGGAGTCGGCGGAGGTGCTGGACGAGTCCCGGTACCGCTACCTGAACCTGCAGTTCGACGGAGACCGCCTCGTCGGCGCGAACTGCGTCGGCTTCGGCGACCACGTCGGCGCGTTCCGCGGGCTCATCGAGGGGCGCCGCCGGCTCGGGGCCTGGAAGAAGCGGCTGATGGACGACCCCGCGCGGGTCATGCAGGCTTACGTGGAGACGGCCGTACCGGCCTCCAGGGCGGGATGAGGGTCGCCCTCAAGCTCTTCGCGTCGCTCACCGAGCGCCTCCCGCCCGAGGCGCGCGCCCGCCACAGGGTCGAGCTGGACGTCGAGGAGGGCGCCACGGTCCTCGACGTGATCCGGCGCCAGGGGATCCCCGAGGCGCAGTGCTTCCTCGTCCTCGTCGACGGGGCGTGGGTCGCCCCGGAGGAGCGGGCGACGCGCGTCCTGTCGGAAGACCAGGCCCTCGCCATCTGGCCTCCCGTCGCCGGCGGCTGAGTGGCCTTTCGGAGAAGCCTGGAGATGAGCCTCCTCAGGGAGGAGTTCTTCCGCCTCCTGCCCGCGGCGGTCCCCGTCTGCGAGGTGGACGGCGGTACGGTCCGGTGGTCCGAGGGGGGGCGTCCCGCGACTCTCCGCCTCGTTCCCCTGGAGGATCGCCGGCTCGGGAGCGTCGTCCTTCCCCGCCACCGCGTCGAGCTCGCGATCGAGGGGTCGGACGCGGAAGGAGAGGCTTTCCTGGACCGGTTCCATCGCGCGTTCCTGCGCGGCGGCGGATGACGCGCGCGATCCCGGCGCGATGCAGGGCGCCTCACCCCGGAGGCGACGACGGCGACGAGGCCGGCTTCACGCCCGAGGCCCTGGCCGTCACCTCGACCTCGTGAGGGAGGAAGGACCCGACGACCCAGACGATCCGTTGGCGGTCGACCCGACGGGAGAGCGAGCTCGTGGCCTCCTCGAAGAGCGCGCGGGTGCTCGCGTCGACGACGGCGCCGAAGCGCGAGGCGACCCGCGAGGGCCGCTCGGCGACGGACCAGACGAAGAACGGGACGCGGAGCCGCCTCAGGAAGCGCACGGCCTCCTCGGCCGGAAGGGAGGCCTCGTCCGACGCGTCCGCCCCGACCAGGAGGACGACGGCGCGCCGCGCCTCGCGCTCCGAGGCCGCGAGCCCGGCCACCGCGACCGCCCGGCTGATCCGCTCCTGCCCGGGGGTCACGACCTCGGCGAGGTTCGCCCCGACCCACAGGACGCCGCCGTGCCGGGAGGTCCACTCCGGCGTCCGCGGGAAGAAGTTCAGCGCGTCCTTCGACCGCACTTCCTGCTCGGCGCCGGCCTGGAGGAACAGGAAGCGCTGCCCGCTCCGGAGCGCGCCGTCCCAGCGGCCCATCTCGGGCTCGCGGGGTGCCGGGCGGCCGCGCCCCGCCTCCATGCGCGCGAGCTCCTCCCGGGCCCTTCCGGCGAGGACGAAGACGACGCGGGCAGGCCCCTCGTCGACCGCCGCCGCCGTCAGCGGCGCCCCCCGGTGCGTGAACCACCCGGCCATCGCCTCGACCGGCGGGAGGCGACGGCCGTCCTCGAGCTCGACCGGGACCGCCGTCAGCTCCGAGAGGGTCTCGGCCGTCCGCCCTCCGGCGAACGCCGCGTCGGCGACCGCCGACACGTTCTCGCCGAAATCGACGACCGCGCGGAGGAGGTGGAGCTGTCCCGGGGCGTGCGCGGGGAGCTCGATCCTCCGCGGGTCGGGGACGGCGAGCTTTCGGCCGTCGAAGGTGACGGTGACCGACTCCGGGGTCTCCCGCGCGGCGCTCATCCAGGACAGCCGCGCGGTCCGCCCGGAGCCGGCGACGCCCGGCTCGAGGACGAACGAGGCTTCGGCGATCGAGCGGGGACGGTTGATCCACTGCCGCACGCGGCCGACCTCGCGCCCGTTCGCGTCGAGCGCGACCGCGACGAGCTCGTGGGGAGAGAGGTCCGGCCCGAGGTCCACCTGCTCGCTCCAGGGGGCGCCGAAGTTGGCGACCTCCGTACCGTCGAGGAGGAGCTTCGCGCAGCGGACATCGGCCGCGACGTCCAGCTCGACGGTCACAACCCCGAAGACGAGACCCAGGAAGAGCGTCGCGAACGCGATCATGGCGCACCCTCGGAGGCGGCCCGCGGCCAGGTGGAGATGGGACACCGCCCGTCGTGACCTCGGTCCGGTGGCTCGGCGCGGGATCTCCGGCAGGATCGTACGGCCTCGCCGCGGATCCGCAACGGCCCCCTCGGGCCCGCGGCCTCCGCTCCGCCTACACGAGGACTTCACACGCCTCTTTCATGATGAGCGTCGGAGGCGCCGATGAAGCTGGAAGTCCTGGAGCGAGAAGGGACGAACGCCTGGATTCGCCTGGAAGGGCGGCTCGACCTGAAGGGCGTCGAGGAGATCGAGCTCGCCTTCACGGTGAAGGCCGGAAGGGCCGGCAAGCCGGTCGTCGTCGACCTCGGGGCCGTGTCGTTCGTCGGGTCGCTCGCGATCGGGATGTTCGTCTCGGCGGCTCGCACCCTCGGGCGGAGCGGGTTCCGGATGGTCCTGTTCGGGGCCACGCCGCACGTCGACGAGGTGCTCCGGATCGCCGGCCTGGAACAGGTCGCCACGCTCGTGGCGACCGAGGACGAGGCGCGTGCCGCGGTCGCGAACGGGTAGAGTCGCGCCCGGGGAAGCCCCGCGACCGTGCCGACCTTCTCGAAACGCCTGACGGCCCGCCGGGAGGACGTCTTCCGGACGCTCGAGGAGGTGCAGGCGTTCCTCGAGAGCTGCGCTCCCTCCCCGCGGGTCCGCAACGCGGTCGAGGTGACGGCCGAGGAGCTCCTCTCGAACGTCTGGAAGTACGTCTTCCTGGCCGGCGAACCCGGAGAGGCGGAGCTCCTCGTCGACGTGCGGCCGGAGCGCGTCCGGCTCGAGCTCGCCGACTCCGGCCCGCCCTTCGACCCGACGCTCGTCCCTCCTCCTCCTCCTCCGACGCTCGACGGGGCGCCCGGCGGGCGCGGGATCCACCTCGTCCGGGGCCTCTCGAGCTCCTTCACGTACCGCCGCGACGGGAGCCGGAACGTCGTCGTCGTCGATTTCCGGGACCCCTGAGCCCGCCCGCCCCCTTTCCGTTCCCGGACCGGCTCCGCCTCTTCGGCGTCGCGGTGTCGCACTACCAGGTCGAGGGGGACGACCCGTGCGACTGGACGGACTGGGAGGCGGCGGGGCGGACGCACGGAGGTCCGTGCGGCCGCGCCGCGGGGGCGTGGGAACGCTACGAGGAGGACGCGGCGGCGGCCGCGGCGCTCGGCGCGAACGCGTTCCGCTTCTCCGTCTCGTGGAGCCGCGTCGAGCCGCGCCGCGGGACGTTCGACGAGGCGGCCCTCGCGCGCTACGCGCGGCTCGTCGCGCGCCTCGTGACGCTCGGCCTCGAGCCGGTCGTCACGCTCCTCCACTACACGCACCCCCGCTGGTTCCACGCCGAGACGCCCTGGACGTCGCCGAGGTCCGTCGAGGTCTTCGGCCGCTTCGCGTCGCGCGTCGCGCGCGCTCTCGGCCCGCGGGCGCGCTGCTGGACCGTCCTCAACGAGCCGTTCGTCCTCGTCCTCGGCGGCTTCCTCGACGGGCAGGTCCCGCCGGGCCTCTCGTCGGGGCGCGACGCTTCCCGCGCCCTCGACCACCTCCTCGCCGCGCACGAGGCCGCGGCGGCCCGGATCCGCGCGGCCGTCCCCGGCGCCGCGATCGGCGTCGCGCACAACGTGATGGGCTTCGCGCCCGAGAGGCCGGGCAACCCCTTCGACCGACTCCTCGTGCGCGTCGGGCATCGCTTCTACAACCGGACCCTCCTCGACGCCTTCGGCGAAGGCCGCTGGAACGCCACCCTGCCTCCGTTCACGCGCCTCGCGGGACGGCGGCCCGGCCTGCCGGCATCCCTCGACTTCTTCGGCGTGAACTACTACTCGCGCCTCCACCTCCGCTTTCTCGGCGACGGCGGCCGCATCGGCTCCTTCGCCTACCGCGACCCGCGGGGCCGCGGCCTGACCGACAACGGCTGGGAAGTCGTTCCCGAGGCGTTCCTCCCGCTCCTCCGCGAGGCCGCCACCGTCGGCAGGCCGCTTCTCGTCACCGAGAACGGCCTCGCCGACGCGGGGGACGCGAAGAGGGCGGCGTTCCTCGAGGACCACGTCGCCGTCGTGCAGGCCGCCGAGGCCGAGGGCCTGCCGGTCTGCGGCTACCTCCACTGGTCGCTCGTCGACAACTTCGAGTGGCTCGACGGCTGGGCGCCCCGCTTCGGCCTTCTCGAGCTCGACCGGGAGACCCTCGGACGCCGGCCGCGCCCTTCGGCGGAAACCTTCCGCGGGCTCGCCGCCGCTTACCTGGGACGGCCTGCCGCCCGCGCCGCGGCCCGCTGATTTAACAGCGGCGTAACCGTTCCCTCACGCCACCCTCCCGCGAGACGCCGATCCTCGGGCCCCGAGAAAGGGGAACGCAGGATGCTGCTCGGCGACTTCCACATCCACACGACGTGGTCGGACGGCCGGCATTCGCTGCCGGAGGTCGTCGACCTCTTCGGCCGCTCGGGACACGACGTCATCGCCATCACCGACCACGTCGTCAACTCCGACTCCTTCCTCGGAAAGGCGGCCCACCGGCTCCGGCTCTCCGTGACGAAGGAGAAGTGGGACGCCTACCGCGCCGAGGTCGAGAGCGAGGCCCGGCGGGCCTGGGACAGATACCGGATGATCGTCCTGGCGGGCGCCGAGCTGACGCGGAACGGGTTCACCGGAAAGGCCTCGGCGCACGCGCTCGCGCTCGGTCTCGACGACTTCGTCTCCGCCGACGGCCGCGTGGAGGACGTCCTCACGCGTGCCCGCGACGCGGGCGCGGTCACCGTCGCCTGCCACCCGAACGAGCAGTCCGAGTGGTTCGCGAACACCTTCTACCTCTGGAACCGCAAGGACGAGGTCAAGGGCCTCGTCCACCTCTGGGAGCTCGCCTGCCGCTGGGACCTCTTCCCCGAGGTGGGCCGGGCCGGTTTCGCGTTCCTCGGCAACAGCGACTTCCACCGAGCCCCGCACCTCTGGGCCTGGAAGACGCTCCTCGACTGCGAGAAGTCCCCCGACGCGGTCCTCGGCGCGCTCCGGAGGGGGCGCGGCCTCGGCCTCACGCGGCTCCACGCCCCCTCGCCCGCCCCGGCCCTCGAGCCCGAGCCGTGCGAGGGCCTTCCCGGCTTCGCGAGGGCCTCGGCGTGACCCCCGCCGCGCTCCTCCTCGGCGCCCTCGCCCTCGCCGGCCTCGTCATGACCTCTCTCCCCGTCGTCCTCCTCGCGCGGCTCCGCCGGAGGCAACGCCCTTTCGGACTCGGCCCGCGGGAGCGGGCCTCCGCTTCTTTCCCGCCGGCCGCTTCCACGGGGGCGGCGCGGCCCCGGCTCTCCATCCTTAAGCCGCTCCGCGGCCTCGACGACGGCCTCGAGGAGAACCTCGCCTCCTTCACCGGTCTCACCGGCGTCGACTACGAGGTCGTCCTCTCCGTCGCCGACCCGAAGGACCCCGCCCTGGACGCCGTCGCCCGCGCCCGGACGCGATTCCCCGACGCCCCGTTCGTCCTCGTCGTCGGCGGCGCGGCGGAGGGGCGGATCGGGAACCCGAAGGTCGAGCGTCTCGTCGCGGCGGCGCGCGTCGCCCGGGGAGACCTCTTCCTCGTCTCCGACTCGAACGTCCGCGTCGCCCCCGACGACGTGTCGCGCACGGGCGCCCTCTTCGACGACCCCGC
>ERZ1645192.3551-NODE-3551-length-12618-cov-5.525273_pt1 | contig 12618 bp, 11 predicted proteins | sample MGYA00575354_ERZ1645192 | MGnify/ENA primary metagenome ERZ1645192 (study PRJEB40844, sample SAMN11349763) | freshwater sediment metagenome | isolation source: river sediment | host: Sediment | place: India: Faizupur Khadar , New Delhi | collected 2017-02-21 ... | reverse complement strand
CGGTCGGAGCTTCAGTCGCGGGGGTTGTGGGGCTGCAGGCAGCCACGGCAACGCCGAGCATGATGAAGACGATCAGAAGTGAAAGGGTTTTTGTGAATTTGGTCATTTCTTTTCTCCTAGTCTGATCACAAATTTGAAAACATTATAGTGTGAAAAAAAATATCCGTCAATGTGATTCGACGGTAAGACGACTCATCTGGAAGCTATATTTTACCATTTTTACGACCGTGTACTGCACCCGCCAGGTGCTTCTGTCAATGCTTGTTTCGTTCGTAGACCCAGTCCAAGTTTTGGTCAGGCATGCCTTGGGGTCAATTGCTCCCGCTCGTCTCAGGTTCAGCATCCACCTGGATGTGCCGCGCGCTGAGCCAAATAGCCATCGTGCCGCCCAAGGCAAGCAACTGTAATGCCATGAATGGCAATTCCTTCTCCAACACAACCCCCTGGGCGAAGAATATGACGTATGCAACCTCACCCACCAGGCCAACAGCCAGGAAAATCAGTAGCACCAGGCTGGTCGTTTTCACCCGGTCCAGCGAGAGGCCAACTTGGTCGCGCCTCAGGTGGCTGGCTTGCGCGGGCAGGCGAATAATGCCCATCACCAGGTACAGCAACGGAAAATAACATAGGGTGTAGGGTAGCGCGACGTAGATTTTATACATACCCTTGTTGGCGATAAATCCCATCCCCACCAGGATGACAACCAGCCCAGCTGTCAGCAGAATGTACCATAGCTTGGTTTTCTGATAAGCCTGTTCGTCGAGCAGGAAGCGGAAGTAGGTACCGCGGTAAACAGCCGTTTTCCTCTCCCGTCCTTTACCATCCACGGTGTTTTCGTTTACATAATCATCGGCGTAGCGTTTCATGGTTTTTCCAAAATGATAGATTATCTCGTCTTATCTTAAGGGGTCCCGTGCCTGGTGTTTATGGCGCGCTGAATATTTCAAGTCGGCCCAGGTCCGTGACCCCGTCCGGTACCAATCCCGGCCGGCTGGCCCAGGCAATCAGGTGAGGGAGCAAGGGTATGGCTGGGAAGGCTGGCTCCAGGCCAACACAGGTCAGGCAAGTCTGCGAGCTTTCCGCTTCCCGTGCTTTCGCGCAGGCGAGGTCAAACGCCGGGTCCGCAAACCCTGCCAGGTTGGTGCCAATCCAAAAATTCCGCTCGTTGGGAATGCTATCAGACGCGTACAGGGCGCATCCAGGCAAACCCGCCTGCCAGGAGACCAAGGCCAGGTCAAACTGGCGCCCAAACAAAAATCCCTCCGGACCGGGCGCGTACAGCTGTTCAACCGGCATGCTTTGCCAGCTCACGCTGATGCCACACTGTCCCAGCCGTGTCACGATGGCCTGGGCGACATCCCGCGCCAACGCGGACTGTCCCGTGAGCAGCGTCAGGTCAAACTTGGTGCCATCAAGCACATTGGCCACACCCAAAGCAACCCGGAAACCGCCCTCCCCCTCTGCGGGTAGCGCCCAACCAACCTCTGTCAACAACGCCTGGGGGTCACCAGCCAAGGTTGGCAGCCCGAGCGCGTCAAGGCTGGTGCCGCTGGGCAGGTAGTGGCTCAGTACTTCGGCCGCCAGGTCAGTAGGGTTGAGACAGCCCAGGATGGCCTGCCGCGTGCGGGGGTCTCCGAAATAGTCCGGGCGTTCCCCCGACCAGGCCGAATAGCCATCGTCATAGCTGACAGGTGTGATGCCAAACACCAGCTGCTCCACCGCGTCCCAGCCCTGCCAATGCAGGCTGGCGCTTTGCGCGAGCGCGGTTAAAGCCTCCACCCCCAGCTGTTCCAGCGCGTAAGAACCATCCAACACGTCGCAACTGCCATCCGTGAGGCCGGCAATGGCCTGCTCACGGTCCGGCTGGATGACAAAAATCAACTGGTCAAACGCGGGCAGCCCTTCAGCAGCATGCGCGTAAAAGGGGTTCTTTTCCAGCGTCAACGAAGACGCGTCGCGTTCCCCGAAGCGGTAAGGTCCCCAGCCCAGGGGCGTCAGGCTTGCTTCAGGCATATCCGCCAGGTTTTCTATAGCGTTGGAAGCGAGCACAGCTGCGGGTAACGGGTTCCAAAAGAAAGCGGCCGCGTCCTGGCTACGGAACCCAGGAATACCCGTCCACACCACCGCGGTTCCATCCGGAGATTGATAGTCCGCGGTGCGGTCCATCACCCAGGTTTTGGATTGCGGTACCAGGGCCTGCGCCACCTGGAAAGCGAAAACGGAATCGCCTGCGCTTAGGGGTTGCCCGTCTGACCAGCGTGCGTTCGGATCAAACGCGTAGCTGATGGACTCCTGGTCCATCATAAACCCGGCCGAACCATCCCACGCAACCGCGCAACTGCCATCCTCGCAACCCGCCGGCCGGACAAGCAGGCCGGCCTTCAGCACAGCCGGGTTGCCATAAGCGTCAGCCACCATCATCCCGGCCGAAACCGGCACAGGCTCAAAGCGAATAGCCCCATTTTGCTGGCTTGGTACCTGGCTCAAAATACCTGCCGGCTGGTCCATCCCAAGCGGGTTCTGTTCGAACGGGTCGTCGTAAATCGCGGCAATAACCGCGCTCAGCGCCCGTGAGGACGCGTCGGCATAAGTAAACAGGTTGCCCGGGTCTTCCGCCACGCAAACCTTGAGAACCTTGGGTGGAACCGGGCTCGGAGTGGGGCTGGGCGCTAGGGTTGGGCTGGAAACAGGGATCGTCGCGCCAATCTGTGCCGTAGGGGCCTCCCCGCCGCAAGCCGAGAGACCGACCATGACAAACAATAGAAATGCGGCCAGTCGGTTCAGGCGCGTTCGGCCGCGTTGGTTATTCATCATCATCCGAGCCCTCCTCCGACATGTCATCCATCGGTCCCCCAAAGCGCAGACGCAGGTACGAGTCATACCGTTCCGGATCAATCGCTCCGGAGTTCGCCGCGGCACGTACCGCGCAACCAGGTTCATGACTGTGGGTGCAATCGTTGAATTGACAGCCGGAGACCAACGGAGCAATTTCCCGAAAATAGGCGTCCAATTCCTCAGGCTGAATATCCCACAGCGCCAGGCTGCGCAGCCCGGGAATATCGGCAATATACCCCCCATCGGGTAGCTCAAAGAGCTGGCGAACCTGGGTGGTGTGTTTGCCTTTGCCCTTCTCTCCAGCCTGGCTTAGGCTGCCAACTCTCAGGTTGAAACCCGGATGAAGGGCGTTGATCAGGCTGGTCTTCCCAACGCCTGAGGGTCCGGCCAAAACTGTAATTTTCCCAGCGAGTTGGGCGCGCAATTCCTCGACGCCCTCCCCTGTCACCGCGCTGGCATAGACTACCGGGTAGCCAATCCGCTCGTAACGTTCAAACAAAGCTCGCGCTTGCTCAGGCGCGACCAGATCACCTTTGTTAGCCACGATCACAGCCTGAATGCCTGCCTGTTCCACGACCACCAGGAAGCGGTCAAGCATACGCAAGCTCGGATTTGGCTTGGCACAGGCGAACACCAATAAGACCTGGTCCGCGTTGGCCAATAATATTTGCTGGTAGGCATAACTCACGCCAGAAAGTTGACGGGAGAAGATGGACTTGCGCGGTAGGACTTTGTCGATACTCCCACTACCATCAGGATGGACTGAAATGACCACTTGGTCACCCACAGCAACCAGGTCGCCACTTGCTCTGCCCTGGCGTAATCGCCCACGCAGACGGCAGATAACATCTCCATCCGTGGTCCGAACGGTCAGGTAGCCAGCCTGGGAACAAATTACAAGGCCTTGAGTCGCGGTCGCGGTCATAGAAGCGCGTGGCTCACGGGGTATCGGTAGGTTCTGGCGTCGCTGGGACGTACGGTGATTCCTCCCAGGGCATGGTGCCGCCCGCGTTGGTTCCGTTCGAGAAGTACCAGGCCACGGCCCGGCGGAACAGCGGCGCGGCCATCTCGGAACCTTCCCCAGCGTTTTCAAGAATGATGGCGACAGCGATATCCGGTTTGTTCGGGTCGTTGTTGAAGGTGTACCCCGCGAACCACGCGTGCGAGTCACCCAGCGGGTTTTCGGCGGTGCCGGTTTTCCCCGCGATGTTGCCGCTCAGGGTGCGGAATTGGTATTGGGCGGTGCCACTGGGATTGCGCACCACCATGACCATGGCTTCCTGGATGGCCATCAGGTTTTCTTCGGTCACTGGGAGCTTCCCCGCTACGACCGGCTTAAAGCTGTACAAAGGCTCCCCGTCCATACGCGCAATTTTTTCCACCACGGTGGGTTGGTACAGCGTACCGCCATTGCCAACCGCAGCGACGAAGCTGGCTACCTGCAACGGGCTCACCTGCAGGGTGCTCTGGCCAATTGCCATCTGGACGTAATCATTAACCGTGTTGGGGTACTCCACGTTGCCCTTGAAATCAGGGATTTCAATGCCGGTGGCCTTCCCCAGGCCGAAACCAAGTGCCAGATCGGGGATGGCGGTGGTATAGCCATCATTCCAAAGCGTGTAGGCAATGTGCCAGAACCACGGGTTGCACGAGCGCATCAGGCCCTGCTTGAGCGTCAGCAGGCCGGAGGACGAATAGCCTTTGTCGTAAGTCCAATCCTTGCCCGTCCATCCCGGCATTTCCGTCCACAGGCTGTCGCAGACATACGGATAGTCCGGCGTGAACACACCGGTTTCCAGCGCGGCCGCCATGGTCACAATCTTGAAGATGGAGCCGGGTGGATAAACACCCTGGGCGGCGCGGTTATACAACGGGTTTTGCGGGTCCTGGATGACCTCTGCCATGGAATACGAGCTGTAAATCAGCGAATTAAAAATATTGGGGTCATAGCCGGGGTTGGATACCATTGCCAACACTTTGCCTGAATCCCGTTCCATCACCACCATCGCGCCCACCTGGTCCCCAAACGAATGTTGCAGGTCATATTGCATGGCGCTGTTGATCGTGGTGTAGATGGACGCGGCCGATTTGGCATCGGCAGTGCCCAGCTTGGTCACAATCTGCCCCTGGGGGTCCTTGACGTACACATCAATCCCATGCGTACCGGCCAGGTAGCTTTCGCCCCAGGATTCCAAACCCGTGGCGCCCACTTTTTCATCGCCGCTGTAACCACGGCGCTGGTAGTCCAGCAACTCTTCGGGGGAGATGGAAAGCACGTAACCGGTTATGTGCGGGGCAATCCCGCCATCATAGTAGAAACGGGACCTAAAGTTTACGAGCTGGAGTGCGTCGTAACGGGCTAACGCGGAGGCATTTTCAGCCGCGGTTTCAGCGGTGATATCGCCAATAATCGCGAATTGCGAGCCCGGGGTGTTTTCATACTTGTTCAACACCTGTTCCTCGGTCAGTCCAGTGAGGCGGGAGAGCAGCGATACCATGCCACCTTCGTTATCCGGGTCAATCAGACCAGGAATCACGCGGATGGATACCGCGTCGGTCTGCGCCACCAGGGGGTAGCCACTCGAGGAATAGATATTCCCGCGGGCGGGCACTTCTAAAACCTTTTCGAGGTAGTTGCCCCCAGCCAGTTCAGGGAGCAACATGCCATCCTCCCATTGAACATGCCAGGTGCCATCCTCAAGAACAAGGTTCATGAGCGTGTTGCGGTCAATCTCGCCCAGCAGCGAGGTGGTATACCGGACCTGGTAGCTCACCTGCGCGGTGGTTGGGTTCACCATGCTGGAAAGCAGGGTGTAGTCCATGGAGAGCATCGTCAGGTTGACAGCCGTATCCTGGTGCTTGGTGGTAAACGCCTCAAGGCTCATCGCGTCGCGTGTAAGCGCGCTCAGTTCGCCGTACATGACCTCGTAGTTTTCTGTTTTCCAGGCTTCCAGGTAATCCTTGGCTGCCTGCTCCACATCCGGCGCCTCATCCACCGTGAGCACCGGCGTAGGGAGGGTTAAGGTGGGCGTCGTCTCAAGCGGCGTTGGTACAAGGCCTGTGCAGGCCGAAGCCAGCAAGGTCAGGGTAATCAGGACGGTTAATAAAGGACCTTTCTTCAAAACGAACCTCCTGCCGTATTATCAGTCAATTCCACGGCTGGATAATAATCACAGGTGATGCCGAGTGTGGCCTGGCATAGCGCGGGGATGTTGGCCTCCACCGTGAAACCCGCCTTGCGCATCAGTTGCCTGATATGGCAGAGCGGCAGGCCCATGACGTTGGCATAGCAACCGTTCGGCACGCTGGCGGGGTGAAATTCGCCGTTCTGGATGGCATAGCCACCTGCCTTATCGTGATAATCGCCGGATTCAATATAAGCCTCAAGTTCCCGGGGCTCATACGGGCGCATCCGCACAGGCGTGCTGCAGGAACCACACAGGGCCTCACCGGACGCACCATTCAGCAGGCAAAAGGCGGTGTGCACCTGGTGCTCACGGTTCCGCAGCAGCATGAGTGTTTCGCGGGCTTCCTTTTCATCGGCTGGTTTGCCCAGAATCTGGCCGTCCACTTCCACGGTGGTATCCGCGCTGAGCACCCAGTTGGGCCCGCATTCCGCATAGGCCGCCCCTTTTTGGGCTGCCAGCCGGCGGACGTAACCCAGAGGTTCCTCCCCAGGTTGGAGTGATTCATCCACATCGGACGGGCGCACGCTAAAGGGAATCCCAAATAGCGCCAGCAGTTGCTTGCGCCGGGGGGAGCCGGAAGCCAGGATCAAATCCATAGGGGACATACTAATCGGCGATTCTAACATAATTCAACACCCAGCTCGCTAAGGGCGCGGTGTGCTCAGAGGGACGGCGATTCGACCTGCTTAACCAGGAATGCGTCAAAGTCATGCGCCAGGAAGGAATTCGGGAAAACCGCGCGCGCTTCAGCGAGGATGTCTTCATCGCGATAACGCCGCGAAACATGCGTCAGGATGAGCCGCCCCACCCCGGCCTCGCGCGCGATGCCGGCCACCGCCGCGGCGGTGGTATGCCCAAATTCGGCGGCCATCTCCTGCTCCTCCAGCAAGTAGGTGGATTCAATCACGAGTGTATCCGCGCCCTGGATGTGTTCAACCAGTTTTTCTGGCCGGCCAACATCCCCGACCACCACCAGGCTGGCACCCCGCTTTTCCTCGCCCAACACCTGGTCCGGCAGGATTACGCGCCCGTCCAGCAGGGTGATGGGTTTGCCATCCACCAGGTCTTTGCGCCAGGGGCCGGGCGGGATTTGCAGCGCTTCAGCCTTTTCAGGCAAAAAGGGCCGGCGTGGCCGCTCATCAAACCGGTAACCAAGGGAGGAAGAGCCGCGGTGATCGACCGGAAAGGCAGTGATGTCGAAGTTTTCCGCGCTAAAAATCAAGCCCGGTTTGATATCCAGCAGGCTCAGCGGCATGGGTGGGCGCGTGCCACGCAGCACCACGCCATTAATCAGGTCGTCCACCCGTTCCATCGTGTGGCGGCTGCCATAGATGTTTATCTCTTCGATGGCTTCCCAGCGCATGAAAGTGGAAAGCAGCCCGGCCAGGCCGAGGATATGGTCCAGGTGCCCGTGCGTCAGCAGGATGTGATTGAGCCGTTTAAAACCAACACCAGATTTCAGGATTTGGCGCTGCGTTCCCTCGCCACAATCCACCAAAAAACGATATTCTTCGTGCTTGACGATGAGGGAGGCTAATCCACGCTTAATCGAAGGGGCAGACGCTGAGGTGCCCAGGAAAATGAGTTCAAACAAAAGAGGCCCGCGACCCTTTCAATTAGGATTTTGACTTACTGATGGAGGTGATTTGCTTCAGGGCACCCAGCGCGGTAATTCCCAATTGCATGCCCTGGGCCGCGGTCAGTGGGGCCTTTTTGCCTTCCTTGTCCGATTGGCTAATAAAATCCGTTGCCACCTTGTACCCAATCAGCGCTCCCAAGAGGGTGCCGACCACCAATGTCAGTGTCTTCGCGGTTGGATTCATTGTCATTTTCCTTTGCTTCGAATGCGTTGGTCAAAACTGGTGATGACCTGGTTAACCCTGCTCATGTTCGAGCGAAATGCAATCACCGGGCGGGCCGCCATGTTTGCTCCCGTTCGGGTGTAAGCCAAAACCTGGTGGAAGAACGCCAGCACCTGCGCGCTCACCCCTGGAAGCACCTTATATAGCCGGGAAAGCCCAAAGACCAGGCCGGCCAAAAGCACAAAAAAGATTAGGGCGGCCGCCATCATCGGCAGGATTATCAGGACCGAAAGCGCCTGGCTCAACGCTGGGTTGTTCACGGACGCGCCCGGGCTACCTAGGCTAAGCCACACCACGCAAGCCACCACCAGCAGCGCTGCCAGAACAACAGGCAGGGTGATGCCCCAAAACCGCTGTCTGCGGTGTGCCTTGAGGCTGGGGGTGTCCTTCGGGATGGACGTGACAGGCGCCTTGGTTTCCATGGCCTAATTTTAGCATGTTAAGTCCACGCGCAAAGCCCGGGTACAGCTTTCGTCTTGTAGGATATACGAAATCGAGTGTTTACCTTGCTTCTTTTAATGTATAATTTCTTAAACAATAAGGATTTGCTTATGAGTCGCATCCAACGCCCGACCCGCGTTGGGTGACCTTGGCTTTGAGATCGATAAATCGATCTTGCTTTGAAAGTGTTACGCCAGGTTTTCTGGCTTATTTTTGGCAGATGAACGCGTGATGATGGTAGTGATGCCTGCTCACATGCATTTTGGAAACGCTTTCTGGGATGGACTGCTCGTTAACTGTCCGCCCCGATTGCTAGGCACATAAAACGAACACGATTCGGCCAAAACTAATTGAAATAACCTCTTTTTCCTCGCCGGGAATCGATGGTGGCGTAATCGGAAGCAGCAGCCAGGGTCAATCGACTCTGGCTGTTTTGTATAACGATGAAAAAGATAACCGCGATTCAAGCGCAAAAACGCAACCGCCGCCGTGTCAACATAGAGTTGGACGGCGAGTATGCGTTTTCATTGGACCGGCTGACCGCTGCCTGGCTGTCTGTTGACCAACAGCTCAGCGAGGACGATATCACCCGGCTGCTGGACAAGGACGAGCGCGAAATCGCTTATGCCCGCGTGTTGCGTTACCTGGGTTTCAGGGCCCGTTCCGCGCAGGAACTGGACCGTTTCATGCAGCAAAAAGGCTTCGCTGATGGCACTCGGGAGAACATCCTGACACGCCTGCGTGAGGAAAAGCTGCTCGACGATGGCCAGTTCTCCGCGGATTGGATTGAAAACCGGAGCACTTTCAGACCGCGGAGCGCCTCCCTGCTGCGCAGGGAACTGCGTCAAAAGGGCATCCACGAGGATACCCTCGAGCAGGCGCTCACCGCCGCGAACCTGGATGAAGACGCCCTCGCGCTCAACGCCGGCCGGCGGGTTGCCAGCCGTTACGCAGGCCTGGATTGGGAACAATTCAGGAAAAAGCTGGGGGATTTTCTGCTGCGGCGCGGGTTCTCTTTTGACCAAATACAAACAACAACCAGGCTGCTTTGGGCGGAGATTGGCAGCGATAAGCAAGCACATCATCTAATGGAAAAACGGAGTAATTGAAACAATGAGACCCAACACACTTTATTTGGAAGCCAGTATCGCGGTTATCATCGCGATTGCCGCGCTGGCGGTTGGCGTCCTGGTGGCCTGGCTGATTGCCCGGTCCATCGAACGCCGCAAGCAGGAGAAACTGGAGCTTGAAGCCAAAGACCTGATATCCCAGGCCCAGGAGCAGGCCAGCCAGTCCCTCTTGGAAGCTAAAGACGAAGCCCTAAAAATCACCCGGCAGGCGGAAATCGAACTGGCCCACCGCCGCAGTGAACTCAACAAAGAGGACGACCGTTTGGTCAAGCGCCGTGAAGAACTGGACCACCGCTTTGACCAAATGCAACAGCGCGAAGCCGCCTTGAACAAAAGGCAGAGCAGCGTTGACCGACGTGCCAACGAAATTGAGACCCTCTACGCCGACCGCCTGGCCGAATTGCAACGCGTGGCAGGCATGACGGCCCAGGAAGCCCGCGATGAATTGCTGCAGGATGTTGAGAAAACGGCGCGGGCGGATATGGCCCGCATCATCCGCCAAATTGAAACCGAAGCCCGCGAAACAGGCAACGAAAAAGCCCGTGAGCTCATCGCGGATGCCATCCAACGGGTGGCCTCAGACCGCGTCGCCGAGGTGACAACATCGGTGGTCACCCTGCCCAACGAAGAAATGAAAGGCCGCATCGTTGGCCGCAATGGCCGTAATATTCGCTCCTTTGAACAGGCCGCGGGCGTGGACGTGATTGTGGATGACACCCCTGAAGCGGTCACAATCTCCTGCTTCGACTCCGTCCGGCGCGAGATTGCCCGCCGCACTCTCACCCGCCTGGTCGTGGACGGCCGGATTCACCCGGCGTACATCGAAAAAATCCTCGAGGAAGAACGCGCGTTAATGGACGAGGACATTGCCAAGGCCGGCAGTGAAGCCGCATACGAGGCGGGCGTGCATGGCCTCCACCCCGAAATTCTCAAGAAGCTCGGCCGGCTGAAATACCGCACCTCTTACGGTCAAAACCAGCTGGCGCACGCCGTGGAAACCTCCAAGATTGCCAGCGTGCTGGCCGCGGAGTTGGGCGCCAACGTGGAAGTGGCCAAAGCCGGCGCTTTGCTGCACGACCTGGGCAAAGCCATGGACCACAACACCGAGGGCACGCACGCCCTAATCGGCGCGGAATTCGCGAAGCGCCACAATGTGAGCGCGGCCGTGGTTAACGTCATCGCTTCACATCACCATGAGGTGGAACAAACCTCCCTCGAAGCGGTCATCGCCGAAGCCGCGGACGCGATTAGCGGAGCCCGCCCCGGTGCCCGGCGCGAGGACCTGGAACAGTACATCAAGCGGCTCAAGGCCCTGGAAACCATCGCAAACTCCCACAAGGGTGTGGAACAAAGCTTCGCCATCCAGGCTGGGCGCGAAGTGCGCATCATCGTGAAGCCCGAGGAAATTGATGACCTCGAAGCCCACAATATTGCCAAGGATATCGCCACCGAGATTGAGGAAACCATGCAATACCCCGGTCAAATCCGGGTGACCGTCATCCGCGAGACCCGTGCGGTCAGTTACGCCAAGTAAGGGTTGTTTCTCTTTTCGAACCCCACACTGCTCTCCGGTCCATGGCCGGGGAGCAGTATTGTTTCATCAGGCAGGCTGAAGATTTGCTCGCGAATGCTTTGCAGCAGGCGGGGATGGTCTCCCCCGGGTAAATCCGTCCGGCCAATGCTTCCGCGGAAGATGGCATCCCCCACAAAGGCGAGCGTCAGGGTTTCGACGTAAAAAATGACGGAACCTGGGTTGTGGCCGGGCACCTCGCGCACCTCCGCGACAGGTGTTGCCTCCCCAGGGTCAATACTCAAAACCTGCCTGTCGGCCAGGGGGATATCCATGCCAGGCAAGGGCTCAGCCGAAAAACTAAAACTGACTTCCCGGCCTTCAGCGGCCGCCCAGGCGAACGAGGCAGGGTGAATGGCGATTGGCAGGGCCGGCTGATAGGCGCGTTTCATCGCGGCTGCCCCCGCGGTGTGGTCAAAGTGCGCGTGCGTGAGCCAAATCTGCGTGGGTTTCCAGGCGCGTCGCGCCAGGTAAGCCATCAGTTTCTCAACTTCAAACGAGGGGTCAATTACCACCGCGTGGGAGGTATCCTCATTCGTAAGGACATATACGTTATTCCCCAGTGGACCCAACACAAGCCGGGCAACAGCCAACTTCATGGCGATTTTCTTTCTTCCAGCGCCAGTTGCGTCTCCAGCTCGGCTTCAAACACCTCAGGCAGCTGGCTGGTGTTCTCAAGGGTCAGGCGGGATTTGATGCGCGGGATGGACCTGCGCACGATGAGCGTAATTACGCCGGAAATGGCCAGCAAAGCCATGCTGATGGGGTAGATGGACGCGGGCGAGCGGTCGTAGAGCAAGCCGGCCAGCACTGGGGCAAGGATGGCCGAAAGGCTGTTGACCGTCTCAACGAAGCCAAACGCCAGCCCAACCTGGTCATCCGAAACGAGCGGCCGAATCAGCGAAAGGGTCATCGCGCGCCCAATCCGGTACCCACCCAGCAAGAAGAAACCAACCCCATAAAGCCCCAGCCCCGAGCCCCGCCACAAGAGCAGCGAAAACGCGAAGAGCGCCACCTGGGAAATTACAAACACCGGCAGGGCAGGCAGGTGTCCCAGCACCAGCAAGAAAACCACGTTACCCACACTCTGCAATGCCCCCAGTCGCCCGATGGCCCCCAGGGAGACCCCCCTCTCACTCCGCAGGAAGACAGAAGTAAGTGGGATGGGCAGGTAAAGCACAAAAATGACCATCAGGATGAGACCCAGCGCAAGCATGAATGGTTTGTTTTTCAAAAGGCTGGTGATTGCGGACTCATGGCGCGCAGCTTCAACAGGTTGGCGTCGGATGAGTAGCACAATCAGGGTGGAGAGCATGAAAATCGCGGTGGCAATAAAGAAGTTTTGGCGGATGCCAAACCGGTCCGCGATTAACCCGCCCAAAAGCGGCCCCAACACAGCCCCAACGTTGTAGGCCGCGGAGGTCATACTAACCGCCTTGCCCACCGACCAGTCCCCCCGCGCGTGCACGATGTAACTGTTCATCGGGGCCATCACGGCCGCGGTTAGGGAATAGACCCGCATGCCTGCCACGAAAACCCCCCGGCTGGTCGCCAGCGCCCTCACCCGCGTTGAGCCCCCCCCCCTCCCCCAG